>SNQW01000029.1_pt1 | contig 174179 bp, 180 predicted proteins | sample 2580511 | NCBI WGS metagenome assembly SNQW01 (sample SAMN10953775, study PRJNA522744) | food fermentation metagenome | isolation source: 8-hour incubation of native-enriched microbial consortia from nixtamalized... | place: Mexico | collected 2017-09-24
TAGCGGAGAATGTTCTCGCTCGGCTCAAATTCCATCCCTTCCGCCGGCATGCAATACACGCAGCGCAGGTTACAGCGGTCGGTCACCGAAATCCGTAAATAATCGTGGACGCGGCCAAATCTATCGATTAGCTTATTCATGAAGCTCGCATCTCCTTCAACCATTTTTCCGAGTCACATTAGTATACTATAATATTCTTTGTATTGGAAATGTGGAAAAAGGAAAGAAGCTACAACCTTGTGAAACTTCTGTCCTCCTCAATTGTAGGCTTCCCCTCTGTAAACATGCTACAATACTTCTATATAAAAGATTCATAGAATGGGGGCATCCTATAATGGATACACGGTATTCAAGACAACTGTTATTTGCCCCAATAGGTGCAAAAGGGCAGGAGAACCTGGGCACAAGCCGTGTGGTTATCGTAGGTGCAGGCGCGCTCGGCGCCGTACTTGCTAATCATATGGTACGAGCCGGTGTAGGGCACGTACGGATTATCGACCGCGATTTTGTTGAGCCGAGCAACCTACAACGTCAGATGTTATACGATGAAGAAGACGCGGCCAATCATCTTCCGAAAGTAATCGCGGCAGCAGAAAAGCTAAAACGGATAAACAGCAGCATAACTGTTGAACCTATCATTGCTGATATAACGGCAATAAATGCTGAGGAGTTGCTAACTGGTTTCGATGTAATCCTTGATGGAACCGATAACTTCGCCATTCGTTTCCTGATTAATGATGTCGCAATAAAACACGGTATTCCATGGGTGTATGGCGGAGCTGTTAGCGCAAAAGGTATGTTTACGGCCATTCGTCCGCATATTACACCATGCTTGCGTTGCTTTATTCCCGAACCACCGACCGGTGGAGAGACGTGTGATACAGCCGGTGTTATTGGCCCTATTATTCATATTGTCGCTTCTTATCAAGCTACAGAGGCGCTCAAGCTGCTGGTCGGAGATGAAAAGAACGTAAATCCCAATCTTGAACATATGGAAATCTGGCGCAATATGCATACCCGAATGAACATGACTAATAAACGCAATCCTGAATGTCCAACCTGCGGTAAAGGCGTATTTGAATTCCTTGAACTTTCAGGCGATGAAGACACCGTAACATCCTTGTGCGGACGAGATAGCGTACAAATTAGCCCCGCTACAGAACAAAGACTGAACCTTGAAAAACTCGAACAGCGCTTTGTGCCATTAGGCGAAGTGGAGCGAAACAAGTTCCTGCTTCGTTTCCGTACCGGCGAGTATACCCTAATCGTATTTCCTAATGGACGCGTCGTGATTCAGGGAACCGATGATACAACTGTCGCACGTACTTTATACGCCAAGTATATCGGGTCTTAGAACAACATAAGAAAATCTTTCTTATTTCATAAAAAAAGCACATGCTTAGTAGCAAGCATGTGCTTTTTTTACACAAAAATGTCCAACAACCAAAAGGATGGACACAAATTGACCATCTTATTCTTCGTTCTCTTTGTTGTTACTGATACATGCGTAACACTTCAACACCATGATGCTGCATAAATAAACGCCATGACCATTGGCTGTTCTCTTCCTTGCTTCGTTCAAAGTTCGCTTCCAGATTCCGCCTGATTTCATTAATGCGCTCTTTGTTTATCAGCGCATATGGACCGATAATCCGGTGAATAAAGCCTACCTTGGCCAGACGCGTAAACAAATACTGACCAATCATGAATTCACTGCGCACCTGCTCTCTGTCACCAAGCGTCACATCAATGATGTCCTCGCCCCATAAATCGGTTAGACGATACCCCTCTTCCCATGCTTCGACGACACGGTACACAGAAGGATAAGCAGCCATCCAATGCGCGGCAAGATGCAGTTCCTGCTCAGACAAATCATTATCCGGGTCCAGCAAATACTTCTCGATAATCCGCTCACCCTTAATATTCTGACATTCGAGCAGAAACCAAATACCGTACTGCGCTTCCCAAAATGGCGTCAGTAACGCTTCAGAAGGGAGATTGACCTTGCTACGGAATATATGCTTTGCTCGTACCTTCTCCCGTAGGTTCAGCGTATTGCACGCATACTCGCGAAGCTTCTCCATCAGATTCTCATGCATCTCGTTAAAAACCTGTTGTTTCGCCTCTCGTTCAGCAAAGAAATCGACAAGAACCGAGGATTCATGTTCATTCTGCAAAACGATTCAACTCCTTACCTTGCGAGCATTTCCTTTCATTATACCATGAAACGAGAGGATTCCGGTACTATTCCCGTCTTGAGTCTCCTCCGAACAAATTGTCGTATTCGGTGCGGGTCAGAAATACGTCGCGTGGCTTGGAACTACCAGTCTGTCCAGAAATAAAACCTTTCTCCTCCATCATATCAATGAGCCGGGCCGCCCGGTTATATCCAATTTGGAAGTTTCGTTGCAAAAGCGAAGCCGAGGCCTGACCATGCTCGACGCAAAAGAGAACCACTTCCGAAAATAGCTCATCCGTATTTTCCGATGTCATCGCTTGGGTTAAATCTTCCTTCTCAAATAAATAATTCGGTTCCGCCTGAGCGCGGACATATTCGGTGACCGCTTCGATTTCATCATCAGACACGTACGGCCCCTGTAAGCGAACCGGCTTGGAACTGCCGCTCGACAAATACAGCATATCACCCCGGCCGAGCAGACGCTCCGCCCCATTCATATCAAGAATTGTACGTGAGTCGGTTTGTGACGATACAGAAAAAGCGACCCGCGTCGGAATGTTAGCTTTAATAAGACCGGTAATAACATCGACCGATGGCCGTTGAGTCGCTACGAGCAAGTGAATACCGCAAGCCCGTGCCTTCTGTGCAATCCGACAGATGGCTTCTTCCACATCCTGCGGTGCTACCATCATCAAATCAGCCAATTCGTCGATAATGATGACGATACTCGGCATGAGATATGCTTTTTCATCCGGGAACGCACGACGCATTAAATCATTATATCTGGATATATCGCGCGCGCCCGCTTCGGCAAACTTCTCGTATCGGCTATCCATTTCGTGCACTGCCCATTTGAGCGCGGCAGTCGCCTGCTTCGGATCGGTTACAACCGGTGCCACAAGGTGCGGCAGACGGTTGTATGGTGCAAGCTCGACCATCTTCGGGTCAACCAGTAACAAGCGTACTTGATCGGGTGTTGCCTTGTATAGCAGACTCAAAATAATCGAGTTGATACATACGCTTTTTCCCGAGCCGGTTGCCCCGGCAATAAGGCCATGAGGCATTTTTGCCAGATCGGCCACAATAGGCTCACCGCCAATATCCATACCAAGCGCCACTGTAAGTGGAGAAGATGCTTCTTGAAATACACTTGATTCCAGAATTGATCGCAGGAACACAGGCATGCTCTGCTCGTTTGGCACTTCGATACCGACCGCAGAACGGCCCGGAATCGGCGCTTCAATCCGAATATCGCGTGCTGCAAGACTTAACTTAATGTCATCGACAAGATTGGTAATTTTATTTACTTTTACACCTGGAGCCGGTTGTATTTCATAACGCGTTACCGTCGGACCACGCACTGCACCGATAACCTCCGCATTTACGTTAAAGTTATGAAGTGTACTTGCCAGTACATGCTGCTGTTGATCGACATATTCCGCATCTTCTATCTGTACGCTTGGCGGAGAAGTCAACAAAGAAAACCCTGGCTTTTTATACACTCCACTCACCGGTACAGCAGATGTGGGCATAGTCGTAGGCGGGCCATTCCATTTCGCAGGCTCTTCACGTTCCATGCTGACTCCTTGCATTTTCGCATGTTCTTCTATGCCCGGACGAGGGAATGAAGGAACAATTCTCTCCTCTTGACGAAAGTCAGCTGCTAAAGAGACGGATAAATTCTCTCGTTGAATCGTAGGCACAGGTTCCTCCTGCCTGGTCCGATGAGGAGATACAGGCAACGACTTATCTTCTACAATCACAGCCTCTTTTTCATTTGCATCCTGCCATTCAGTCAATTCTCTGTCAGGCAGAAAACGTTCCGTCACTGAAGGTGCAGAGACAACAAGAGAAACCTCTTCCTTCATATCTTCTGTCTTGTCTTCCTCTTTCTCAAAAACTATCTCTTTCTCCGTAGAAACAGAATATTCGGGTACCACTTGCATTTCTTCGAAAACGGGTGGTTGTTGCTCGCGAGTAGGAAACGACACAGCCTCTTTATCTTGTATATCTTTATGTAGAGGCTCCTCAGCCTTTTTAAACGACATCGGATGTACCCGTGTATCCAATGCTTGTTCGCCCTGTTCTTCTTCTACGCGCTGCTCTGGACGCTTACGACCATATATCGGCGAAATTACTTCCGTAGGACGGAACGGTCTTTTTCCCTCCGCAGGGCGAACCGCTCTTGGAGTAGGCGGTTGTTCAGAAACTTGTTGTTTTTTTGGCTGAACTCTGTCCGTAGCTTCATGCGATCGTTTTCGCTGCTTTTCCTCTTCTCTTTCCTGTATACGCTCACTAGTGGGCAGCTCGTCTGGAATTAAAGGAAATTGAAAACTATTGCTATCCCGCCTTCTCCTCTGCTTTGCCGGCATTGGAGAAGCCTGTGATGCCTCCCGGCGTAACACTCGCTCACTTCTCTTACGTTCAGATGCCTTACGTTGTTCTATCGCTTGCTCGACCGTCCGCTTCGGATAAATATTGGTTGTACGTATCGTCAAATGCTTATTGGCTATCGGGATCGGAGCAACCTGTGGCTCGAACTCTTCGTACTCCTCTTCATACGTCTCATCGTATGCTTTTGTACGCTTTTCTTTTTTCTTCTTTACGTTTTCTTCTGCCAACAGCCATTGTTTGAATCGTTCCACCCATTCTTTCAAAGCGTCTCTTCCTTTCCTTCTCCGCTTCTTTCGCTTCTTCTCTTACAAAACGCCGAACCACTTATCTATTATACCTTAAGCGGCTTGTTATCCTTATCGCTTCTTGTATTGTAGCACGATTTTTCATTTTTTCTAGGGTCGAAGAGCAAGCGAAAGAAGCCTCGCTATTTTCCAATATCCGAGCGATAATGTATAATTATTAAAATCGGCATATGTATCTCTATTACCCTTGAAGAAAATATATCGAATCTTCACAGGCTAATTGAGGACATTCACACTATATATCTGTCCATGATTTTCAGTATTGGAGGCCAAGCTACACACAGCAATCCCTTGCCGAACCTGCTCAAATCGTATTATATTGGAAATACGAGGAAAAAGCGGAGACAATGGCCATACCGGATACTCGGAAATCAATCATGAGACAGGAAGGGGAGAATCCGATGAGAAAAAGTTTCGCTTACCTGTTGCTTTTTCTACTGTGCTTCAGCGTACTTGCAGGATGCACGGAATATGGGACAAAGGCGGTTGAATCAATTACTGACACTGAATTCAAAGCTACATACGAATCGTACAACAAAACAGTATCGAAAAAAATTCCGTCCATCCCAGATAGCATCCTGGCTATTCAAGTTCAAGAACTTCAATTTAAAGAAGGTAAAGTTACCATTACCGTAACTGATCCGAAGGGTAAACAAGCTTTCGAACAAGTTTTTGAGCCGGGTACGCACCAGGATGGCTATGCTATCAATCTCGATCAGAAAGGTGAATACGAAATGAAATTCGCCTTTGAACATGTTAAAGATGGCAAGCACCTCATCACTTGGGAGACCGACTAATATTAAGAAAGTAGATGTTGCTTTCTTCCTTATTACAGCGACATCTACTTTCTTATCCATCAAGTAAAAGACGCTAGCGCAAATGCGATAGCGTCTGTTTTATTCTATTCATATGGCGGAGAAGGAGGGATTCGAACCCTCGCACGGTTTAACCCGTCTACTCCCTTAGCAGGGGAGCCCCTTACAGCCTCTTGGGTACTTCTCCTTCTATGTATCCGCTGTCAGGTCGGTGATAGTTAAAAATTTATCATACTCTAGTCGGCTTCGCAAGCTTTTTTTCGGACAGGCATAAAACCTGTCCTTGCAGTATCTTTTCCACTTTATCCAGTAAAATGACCCTTATACACGCTTTACATAACACTACATCCACTCTATGATTAAAGGAAACCGTCACTTGTCGCTTGAAAAAATGGGTGAGGTGTTAACATGAATAAAGACTTTATCAAAATTAAAGATACGGAAGGTACACTATTGCTTTCGCATACAAATGGAAAGCTAAGCTGCAATGTCACAACCAAAGAAATTATTCTCCAGCGCCCGCACTGCACATATCAAATTTTGTTTGAGAATATTATTAGTATGGTGCCGCATACGCTAAAAACGCGACACGTTACATTCCCAACACCTGGAAACGAACATGAGAAGGTAACTACAAGCTTTGCTTCTTCCTACTATAAAATTCGCACAGGACATGTTCGCATTCACAATCGATCAGGTATTCACGAAAAAGGGGAAACAGACTTTATTGTGCCATTGAGCGAGCTTTTCCTGAACTACTTCGCACGTTACAGCAAATTAACTGTAGTGCAATAAACCATACTAAAAAAACCATGCCGAACAATATGCAGCGGCATGGTTTTTGCGTTTTACAAATAATACTTCACAATAAAGGAGCCTATTCCGCTACAGCGGGCACATCAGGTTTCGGAAGAGGATGCGAAGGCTTAACAGCGACAACCTCCGCCGCTTTTGCCAGTTGGCACAATACGTTTGTCAGAGATTGCTCATTCATGAATTCCACCTTGATAAATACCCGTCCAGCATCCGTCGTTACATAACGGGGTGGCAGCGCGTTCATCATGAGGGCATATACGTCGCCTTTACATTGTTCGCATTTGCATGAAAGATCCAGATGGTCCCAATGCTCATTCAAAACCTCCCACGCAATCTCCTCCAAAACATTCACCATCTTCATTTTGCTCCCCCCTCTTTATTGCTCCACTATTCCAAAGGAATGATATGTTACCTATATAATATATCGTTCTTTTTCTTCATTTCTTTTCCGCTTTCCTACTTATTCCCTATAAGAAAAACATATCCTCCAACAAAATGTTAAAAACCCCGTAACTTGGTTAAAGCACGGGGTTCTTTTATCATTTTTATCTTATGCTTTTTTGCCTTTAGAGTTCGCAGTCACGAACAAAATTGCTGCAACAAGCAGAAAAGCAATTAATGAAACGAGCGGGCCAAAGAACGGATTCTCCGGCATAGCGATTCCTATCGACACAGCAATGGCAATTAGAATACCCATGAGTGCCTCGCCAGCAATAAAGCCTGAGGACAACAGGATACCGCGCTCCAACTTTTGCTTGCGTACTTCTTCATTCTTTTCACGGCGTTCGACAATACCGCGAATGACACCGCCGAGCATAATCGGAGTGCTCAAGTGAATCGGCAGATATAGACCGACAGCGAACGGCAGCGAGCCGATTCCCATCAATTCCACAAGAGCAGCCGCGGCCATACCGATAAATACGAGCGTCCATGGTAGATTGCCGTTCATAATCCCTTCTACGACCATCATCATGAGCGTCGCCTGCGGTGCGGGCAGATTCTTCGAACCAAATCCGTACGCCTGATCAAGCAGCGTCAACACCAAACCAATCGTTAAACTTGTAATGAATACACCGTACATTAAAGCGTACTGCTGGTACTTCGGCGTCGCTCCTACAAGGAATGCCGTCTTCAGATCCTGTGACGTATCCCCTGCCATCGCTGCGGCGATACAAATAACCGCGCCGATTGTAATAGCCGCCACCATTCCCGATTGGCCGCTGAAATTCATCAGCTTTAAAATGAGGGTAATCAGAATGAGAGCCGCAATCGTCATACCGGATACAGGATTGGAAGAGCTTCCAACAATCCCTACGATACGGGACGAAACAGTAACGAAGAAAAAACCAAACAGTATTACAAGCAGAGCCCCTGGAATACCAATATTGATGCTTGGGAAAAATGCGAGCACAGAAATCAAAATAACAATAAGGGCGATAATATAAGGCATCGGCATATCCTGTTCAGTGCGGATCACACCCGAATTGTTGCCGCCGCCACGCGTACTGCTGAATCCTTTCATTGCAATTGTAAAGGAAGAAGCGATGGTCGGCAGCGCCTTGAATAAGCTGACAATCCCCCCAAAAGCGACTGCGCCGGCACCAATATAGCGAAGATAGTTGCTCCAGATATCCCAGAAGCCGAGTTCGCTAATTGGGGTCGTTGCCGGAAAAATCGGAGTTGACCCAAACGAGCCGAAATAGCTGATTAGCGGAATTAATCCCAACCATCCAAGCACGGCACCGGCCAGCATATAGCCAGCAATACGAGGTCCAATAATAAATCCTACGCCAAGCAGCGATGGAAGCGTGTCCATACCAACTGCCGCGTTCTTGAAACCGCGAATCCCAGTCTCGATTTCAGATGGAAATGCCTTGATACCGTCCGCGATAAATTTGAACAACGCGCCAAGACCGAGCCCGCTGAAAACAAGCTTGGCGAGTCCTCCGCCCTTCTCTCCAGCGATGAGAACTTCTGCACAAGCTGTACCTTCCGGATACGGAAGGACCCCATGTTCCTTAACTATCAACGCTTTGCGCAACGGAATCATCATAATAATGCCAAGAATTCCGCCCCCCAACGCGATAAATGCTATCGTCGTCAAGCTCGGCTGAAGCTTCCAGATGAATAGTGCTGGTACGGTGAAGATAACACCTGCCGCAAGAGATTCCCCTACGGATGTAATCGTCTGTACCGTATTATTTTCCAAAATCGAATTTCGACGCAGCACCCCACGCAGAATCGCCATCGAAATAACAGCAGCTGGAATGGAAGCGCTAACCGTCATACCAACAATTAACCCTAAATATGCGTTTGCAGCCCCGAACAGAACGGCCAGAATACCACCTAAAATAATCGCTGTCCAAGTCATTTCCGGACGATGTTCATGCGGCGGAATATAAGGGACAAAATTGCCCGCATTCTGCCCCTGTCCAGAATCCGGTTTATTTTTCATATTACTCTACCTCTTTCTGAAAAATTAGACGATGATACCCAACATTATTTTTACCCCATCTTACTATAAACTAATAAAGAAAAAAACGTTATAGATAAACTTATATTCATAAAAACATAAATTTTGAAAAATATACATTCTGTCCAAATAGTGATACAATGATAAAAATTTAAATTATGAAAACAAGACAAGTGGAGGGGTTATTGTGGCAGAGTTACGAAGCAACATGATCAAAAAGGGGTTTGACCGGGCGCCGCACCGGAGCTTACTCCGTGCTGCAGGCGTTAAAGATGAAGATTTTGATAAACCGTTTATCGCGGTTTGCAATTCTTATATCGACATTGTTCCGGGCCATGTGCACCTGCAAGAATTCGGAAAGCTGGTAAAGAAAGCGATTCGTGAAGCTGGGGGCGTACCGTTCGAATTTAATACGATCGGAGTAGATGATGGGATCGCAATGGGGCATATTGGCATGCGCTACTCCCTACCGAGCCGCGAAATCATTGCTGACTCCGTAGAAACGGTCGTAGCCGCGCATTGGTTTGACGGTATGGTATGTATTCCGAACTGCGATAAAATTACACCAGGAATGATGATGGCTGCAATGCGTCTGAACATTCCCACTATTTTTGTCAGCGGTGGGCCAATGGCAGCAGGTAAAACGAGTGATGGACGTAAAATTTCCCTGTCTTCCGTATTTGAAGGTGTAGGCGCTTATCAAGCTGGAAAAATCGATGATAGCCAATTACAGGAACTTGAACAGTATGGTTGTCCTACCTGTGGCTCCTGTTCTGGTATGTTCACTGCCAACTCCATGAACTGTCTGGCAGAAGCACTTGGCCTCGCACTTCCTGGAAACGGCACGATTTTGGCTACAGATCCTGCGCGCAAAGAATTGGCGAAAAATGCCGCGAAACAGTTGCTGGAGCTTATCAAAATCGATTTAAAACCGCGTGATATTGTCACTGAAAAAGCGATCGACAACGCTTTTGCGCTCGATATGGCGCTCGGTGGGTCCACTAATACGGTATTGCATACGCTGGCTCTGGCCAACGAAGCGGAAGTAGACTATCCAATCCAACGTATTAACGAAGTCGCTGCGCGGGTTCCCCATCTGTCCAAGCTGGCTCCGGCATCCGACTGGCATATTGAAGACCTGCATGCAGCGGGCGGCGTCTCTGCTGTACTGAATGAATTATCTAAAAAAGAAGGCGCACTGCACCTTGATGTTAAGACAGTAACCGGAAAAACACTCGGTGAAAATATTGCTGGACATGACATAAAAGACACAAACGTTATTTATCCGATCGACAAACCTTATTCCGTAACTGGTGGCTTGGCCGTACTATTCGGTAATCTCGCTCCAGACGGTGCGATCATTAAGACAGGGGGCGTTCAGGGCGGTATTACACATCATGAAGGTCCGGCCATCGTATTCGACTCTCAGGATGAAGCCCTGCAAGGCATTTCCAGCGGTAAGGTAAAGGAAGGCCATGTTGTCATTATTCGTTATGAAGGTCCAAAAGGTGGTCCAGGCATGCCTGAAATGCTAGCTCCAACCTCACAAATCGTCGGCATGGGATTAGGACCAAAGGTAGCTTTAGTAACAGACGGACGCTTCTCAGGCGCATCCCGTGGCCTGTCCATCGGTCATGCTTCTCCAGAAGCCGCAGAAGGTGGTCCACTTGCATTCGTACAGGATGGAGATCATATCATTATTGATATTGAAGCTCGCCGCATGGATGTACAAGTACCTGAAGAAGAGTGGGAACAGCGCAAAGCGAACTGGAAAGGCTTTGAACCCAAAGTAAAAACAGGCTATCTTGCTCGTTATTCCAAATTAGTAACTTCCGCCAGCACAGGCGGTATTATGAAAATTTGATTTTCTGCCGATACTAAAGATACATAGTTTGCCTAATCTGGCACTATGTATCTTTTTTATTTCCTTATTAGAGGGGATAAAGAATGAGATATATGATTCGAATTCTTAGTATACTTATGGTGTTTTTTTATTTTCAGCTTTTCCCGCAACAAAAAGCAGAAGCGCCGCCTCACCAACGAGAGCCTTTCTATGAAGTGATTGGTGTACCTATAAACCAAACACAAGAACAATTGCGCGAACAGTTGCGCCGCTACATCAAATGGCGAGCCTATCCGGAAGGCAAGGAGCCTATTATTGTTGGCGTGCCACAAGTTCGCTATATTCCCACCTATATCCCACTCCCTTTCTATCAACCAGACTCTCTTTCCTACATTGCTTACAGAAACGGAGACATGACGTTTTTCGATCCAAACTGCGTATGCGACGATAATGTAGAAGTAAGTCGCATCAAGAAACAAATCGCATTGCAGCGCGCCGGTGTAGAAAAACTTCTTATTGTACGTAGTGCTTTATATCACTATTATTTGGAGCACAAAAAATTGCCGGAAACGTTGGAGGGGCTGACGGGTCCCTATCCATCCAACTACCTGTCGCAAAATCCTTTTTCCCAGCTGGTGCACAGTGGAACATCTCTTGCCCTGGAAAATACGGGAATAATCTATCAGCCCGAACGTTTACGGTCAGAACAAGTGTGGAAGTCGATGGGCGAGGTGCTTCGTATCGGTGGCATGGCGGAACCAAGTATTGCAATCGAACCGCTCGAGATTACCGTTTATGAATCGTCGTTTCTCATGCTAGTAACAAGCGGGCCGTACCCGGTACGCTCATATGAGGTTGGTCTTGGGGCTGAGCAACGCACGCCGACAGGAGTTTATTCTATCAAACGCAAAATCAATCAGCCCGTCTCTCAAAGCGGCGTATACGGAACGCGGGGTCTTGTCCTTAGTATTACCGACTATGCTATCCATGGCACGAACATGCCAAGCTCTATTGGCAGGGCCGTATCCAAAGGATGTATCAGACTGCATAATAATCAGGTGGAAGAATTGTTTAGCATGGTTTCCCTAGGCACAAAAGTCACCATCACTAACGATGCGCCTTCTAACTATCGTCAACCAAATGCTTCGCCATTCTATCTAAAAGCACGCAAAGACGAGGAAACTCCAGGCATAGTCTATCATTGGAAGCACTAAGTAATCTAAGCAAATCTAAAAGAAAACAAAGAGGGCCGATATAGTTCGTTGCTTCCTAAAGAAAATGCACGAACAAGTATCGGCCCCTTTGTTTTTTATACGATTGATAATTCGATTGCGGATTATTTGCATATCCCGTGTCGGTGCGCATAAATCGCTGCCTGCGTACGGTCCTCCACGCCAAGCTTGCTTAATATATTGCTGACATGTGTCTTCACTGTTTTGATGCCTATGTACAGTTCCTCAGCAATTTCTTGATTCGACTTCCCTTCACCAAGCAGACGCAGTACTTCAAGCTCACGGTTAGTACACTGCTCATGCAATGGCGTTTCATCAGCAGTTCGCTGGCGAAAACGCGACATAATTTTGCCGGCTACCTGCGCTTCTAGCACCGGCTGGCCGCGGTGTGCCTGACGAATTGCCTGGGCAATCTCCGGCGCACGCGCCGTTTTTAGCAAATAGCTAAACGCTCCCGCTTCAATTACCGGATATACTTTCTCATCATCGATAAAGCTGGTCAACACGATAACCTTGCCTTCTGGATGAAGCAACTTCATTCGCCGGGTTGTCTCAATTCCGTCCATCCCCTCCATCACTAGATCCATCAAAATGATGTCAGGTTTCGTCTGTTCGGCAATTTTCAGTCCTTCTGCTCCACTGCCTGCCTCGCCAACGATCTCAATATCTTCTTCCGTCGACAAAAAAGCGACCAGCCCCATTCTGACCATCTCATGGTCATCAATCAATAATACTTTAATAACTTCACTCATGCTATCTCCTCCGCTTCTCATCCTATCCGACAAACGGAACGGTTACCTCTATCATCGTGCCCCGGCCCGGGGCCGAGGATATAACCAACACGCCGCCAATCTCTGCAACACGTTCTTCCATCAATTTCATGCCATATGACGATGACTTCTTCTCTTCTCCTTCAGCGAAGCCAACACCATCATCCGTTATTCTAAGCCTCATCTGATTGTGTATCTGCACCAATTTCACTTCTACTTTCGTCGCCCTGGCATGGCGAAGTGCATTGGATATGGCTTCTTGGAGAATACGGAACAGATGGTCTTCCATCCCTTTTGAAAGAGCCGGAACCTCATCAATCTGCCAGGTGAAAGCAAGCGAATGCTTTGCTTCCAATTCGATAAGCAGACCCTCGATTCCTTCCCGAAGCGACTTCCCTTCCAATTGTGTAGGCCTGAGATGCAGAAGCAGCGCACGCATCTCCGATTGAGCGGCAGCAGCCATTTCTTCTACCAGCTCTACCTGTCGGCTCGCCTTCTCCGGATTCTGGCTCAACGTCCGTTTGACCGCAGCCATCGTCATGGATATAGCGAACAATTGCTGACTTACTGCATCATGCAACTCCCGTGCCAGACGCTGACGCTCTTCTGTTACCGCCGACTGTTTCACCTGTTCCGTAAGCTCAGCATTGTGGGCGGAAAGGCGTTGCAGGGAGATTACCTGCTGTTGAAAGCGAATCGTCATCTCGTTTAATCTCTCACCCAGCATACCGATTTCATCCTCCCCTAAATACGGTACACGGGTCGATAAGTTTCCTCTTTCAATCATCATGGCGGACTGAAGCAGGATTTCCACTCTTTTTTTCATCAGATTCCCGTATATATATCCAACACTTGCACCGATTAAACCGGCGATAAGACATAGAAACAAAAGCATAAGGAAAGCGAACAATAGTCCGGGAAATACAGGAAGGCTCCAGTCCAACTCGGTAAGCACCCATTGTCGTAGTGCCGGTACGACCGTCATCTCATACCAGATAAAGAAAAAGACAACACTCCCTGCACTCGCAGCGCCTACGCTGCCCCAAAGGGATTGTCGCATAAATTGCCATTGAATATTGGCCAGCTTACGCTCTGACACTTTACTCCTCCCCTATAGCTGAATGACATCAATATCGCCGATAAGCAAACTCACGACAAGCCGCACGCGCTTACCTGAATCAGGATAACCCGAGGTTGAAAGTGTCATGCTGCGGTTGATTCCTCCCTGTTTGTTTCCAAACACGTCAATATCACCGAAATTAACGTTTGCTGTTAGCGAAATATCCAAGTCATACGGCACGTAAATATCCACATCTCCGATCCATCCGTTAATGATAATGATGGTTTCACCGTCCGGAATGTAGGCGCGCGACAAGTCGATTTTTACGTCGCCAATGCCGTGCCATACGTTCATATCCTGCAGTTTCCAACGACTTCCGGTCAAAAATAAATTTCCAATAAGCGAGTGTTTATGCTGCGGGGAATGGAGCGAATACATACGCCTAAACGCTTCATCGTATTCTTTCGCATTCTCCGAGCGATTTTCCTGCTTTGCGGAAAAAGAAGAAGGGGGCTCCTCTCCCACTGGCTTTGGCGGTACCTCAACCTCAATTTCTTTATTTTTTCTTTTAATTAAACGGTAACCAAAATAAATGAACAAAAGAGAAAGCGTAAAACCCATAACGCGTCCCGGATCAATGTCCAACCAATACGCCAGGAAGCTGGTTACGCCGATAAACATCAAAAGTCCGCCGCCAATCCGTCTGCCCCGCTGCAACGACTTGAGTCCAAGATATAGAAAAAGAAACGGAAAGAGGCCCGCGGGGTTAAAATCTCTAAACCCCAGCATGTCAAATAAAATACCGACGCCGGCAAAAATAATCGCAATTCCAAACAAATATGAGAACAGTCGCGATCCTCTCGCCATTTCTCCACCTCCCAAACATAGTACATACACCATTTTCATAAATTATTGTGAAAGACAAAAGCAGCCATAGCCGAAACCTCCGGACTATGGCCGACACGTACGGTCTGATTCTTCTTTTTTATCTTAGCCTGCTTCCCTTTTACGTAAAACTGGCTACGGGTTGGTTTTATCTCCGTCTTGAGGCGGAGACATTCTCTTAACAACAAAAAAGTTTAAGCGTTTTCCAATCGAAACGCTTAAACTTTTATCCGTTTCTGTTCTTATTTTACTTCCATCCCCTCATCATCGCAAGCCGTTTGACAACTCTTGCGCGATGCACACCCGGCACATTACAACCAAAACCGATAATCATCGGAATAAAGGCTTTTCCATTCAGTCCAATCCTCCGATTCAGGTATCTCTCTATCTTTTGCTTTTACTGTTGTCATTGATAGCAATTATCATTTTTTTCTGATTATATGTAGTAAATAAGCATACGTAAACTAGCGTTCATAGAAAATAGTTACAAAATAAAGAAGGAAAGGCGCACAACCGCCTCTCCTCTTATATAAGCTTTATTCATTTGTCTTTTATTTTTTTACGCCGGATGCATGAAGCAGCTCCGCAAACACGGCTGCCATGTCCATATCTTTAAGGCCATGATTTGCCGCCGAAGCATATGATTGGTATGCAGCGGACGTAGCCGGAAGGACGCTGCCGTTTTTGTGTGCCTGTTCAAGCACAAGGCCAAAATCTTTTAGCATGTGTTTAAGCGCGAAAGCGGCCGGATATTCCTCTTTCGCCAAAAGTTCACGTTTAAAACCGAAGAATGGTGTCGCCACTGTTGTCTGCTGGATCATATCGAGCACTATATTGCGATCTAGGCCAAACTTCTCCGCTAGGACAAGCGACTCGCTAATTCCTTGCATAGTCATCCCAAGCAATAAATTGATGACAAGCTTCGCTTTCTCTCCGCTGCCATTCTCTCCAAAATAAAGGCTTGCCTTTCCCATTGCCTGGAATACGTCCTGCAATGTGTCAAACGCCTCTTTTGGACCACCTGCCAGAATGACAAGATTTGCGGTTTCCGCCGAATTTACGCTACCGGATACAGGAGCATCCAGCATAGTAATTCCCATCTCCTTTGCTGTATCCGCCAGCATGCATGAGGTATCGGGTGAAACGGTGCTCATATCTACCAGTAATGTTGGCGCTTCTATATAATCGAGGATACCATCATCGCCCGCAATGATCTCCTCAACCGCTTCGTCATTGGCCAGCATCGTAATCACAATATCTTTTTCGCGTACAGCGTCATCTAGCGACTGTGCCACTTCCAATCCATGTTCTTGCAAAGGAAGGGCTTTTTCATACGTGCGATTATATACAGTTACGTAAAATCCAGCTTTATGTAGGTTCAAAGCCATCGGCACACCCATATTCCCCAGGCCAATAAAACCGATTCGTTTACTCATATTTCTACTCTCCTTTAATACGTCGAAACTATCATTTTCTTTATGGATGCATACTTTTCCTATTATAACGTAAATGTACTATGGAAAGGGGAATCCTTCATAAAAAGCAGCTTAATGTATCAATACGAATAGCCCTATCCTTTCGAAAGAAACGACTGATTTCAGCAGAGTTTGTGCAATATGTATGATTTCAAGTCAATAATCCGCGGTCGTTCAAACTGCTCTAGCGTTTCATCCGTAATAATAAGTGAGACTGTCGAATCAGTTTCGTGCAGCGAGCCATAGCATGCCCCTCCCCTATGGATAGGATCATTCGTTCTCTCATTATGTTCATTCCCTCCTCTTTCTATTTATATTTTCCTACTTCTGACGTATGGTATTGCAAATAAACGCCCGGAAGGCATCTAGGCCTTCCGGACGTTTATTTCTCATCTTATCTATTTACTTTTCTGTCATTCTTTCAGATGCGCGTAACAGATCCAATTCTTCTTCCGCCAACTCCCTGTATTCTCCAGGCTCCAAATTTTCATCTAATACCAATCTGCCCATGGCAATCCGCTTTAAATACGTAACCTTTTTCCCTACCGCTTCAAACATACGTTTTACCTGATGATACTTTCCTTCATAAATAACTAGCTCAATCTCAGAGACATTTCCCTGGACAAGAATCGTTAACTCGGCCGGCAGCGTTTTATACCCGTCATCGAGCGTTACGCCTTTGCTGAACACCTTTCCATCTTCCTCTGTTACCCGCCCTTCAATCCGGGCAAAATACCGCTTTGGTACATGCTTTCTAGGCGACAGAAGCTCATGAGCCAGCTTACCATCATTTGTGAGCAGCAACAGTCCTTCGGTGTCTTTATCAAGACGGCCAACGGGGAATACTTCGAACGCAAAAAATTCCGGGTCCAGCAAATCGACCACGGTCTCTTCCACGATATCCTCCGTAGCCGAGATGACGCCTTGCGGCTTATTCATCATTACGTATACAAATTCTCGATAGCGAACAATTTCTCCGAAAATCTCCACTTCCTGCGTATCCGGGTCAACGTGCGCGCTACTGTCTTTGACCGGTTTTCCGTCTACTTTTACCGCTCCGCTCTTGCACAGTTTCTTAATTTCCTTGCGTGAACCATATCCCATATTGGAAAGCAGCTTGTCCAGCCTCATCGTATTCCACATCCTTTATTTCTCTTTCGTCCTTATCCCGCCTTAATGGACAGTAATCCCCCACTGCGTGAAGTTTCACTTTATCCGCCGTCTATCCAGCGCCATCCAGCAGGGTACATATTTTTTAGCGATGTGCCTATCCCTTTGGCCCAGCCAAGTGGATATCCGTCCACACACACTATATTCCAGCCTTTCTCAGCCTGGATCATCAGCGTCTCTCCCTTAACATATCGAATAACGTCCGGATCATCCGCTGTGAAATGAACCGTGCGTATCACATCCGTCGCCTGAAGTCCCATAGCAAACGCCTGGGAAGGCTCGAATCTTTTTTTCTTTATTGTACCCAACAGCCATCCCTGACGGGCGAGCCGGAGACGCTTCAAATCCGGGAGCCCTGCTGGAGATAAAAATACGCGGTCCTCATGCATCGTGAGCATAAAACGGCTATCTTCAAATCCTTTCCAGGACGGAAGCGTTTCTTTCACAAAAGTATAAAAATCGGCCAATTCTTTCTCCAGCGATTTCTTTCCTTTCGTCGCTAGGTTAGCCGGAGCAGGTTCTATTACTTCACCAGCTTTCTGCAATAAAGCGACATAATGACCTTCCCCTTTTACGCGATGCGGCCATAAACGCGCAGTTCTGCTTACCTGCGCATATGAAGCAGGATCTCTCGTCCATTCAGGTCTTCCCTTCTCCCAACCCTCATGCATATGCACCGGAACGACGGAGAAGTCCGGATGCTTGTCCAAAAACTCCGCAATCATCTGTTCGTTTTCTTCCGGTGCAAACGTACATGTAGAATAAAGCAAGCGGCCACCTGGACGCAGCATACGCGCCGCATCTACAAGAATCGAACGCTGCATCCCGCAGCACGTCTCAATAGCTGTCTCACTCCAGCTTTTAATCATATCCGGTTCTTTGCGGAACATCCCTTCACCTGAACATGGTGCATCAACGAGTATTTTATCGAAGTACTCAGGGAAAGCTACAGCCAATTTATCGGGAGTTTCATTGGTCACAATTGCATTGCGGACTCCATATAGCTCAACGTTTTTCACCAGTGCCTTTACCCGATTTGGGTTGTTATCATTTGTTACAAGGATGCCTTCTCCTTGCATGGATGCAGCCAATTGTGTTGTCTTGCCGCCAGGCGCTGCACATAAATCAAGAACTCTCTCCCCCGGACGAGCGTCCAGTATAGAGGCTGGAGACATCGCGCTCGGTTCCTGGATATAATACAAACCCGCATGGTAATACGGATGTTTTGCCGGTCGCAAATTCTCCGGATAGTAGAAGCCATCTTTCGTCCAGGAGACTGGGGAAAGGGGCCAATCTATCCGCGCAAGAAGAGCGTCCGGAGAAAACTTTAATCGATTCACTCGCAATCCCTGCTTGCGGGGTTCCGCATACGAAGCAACAAATGCCGTATACTCCTCTTCGCCAAGCAAGCTCTTCATTCTCGCTGCAAAAGCATCAGGGATGTTCATCCATCCTCTTCCTCCTTCGATTTTTCACAGAAAAAGGAGGGAGCCGCGCTCCCTCCATCTATTTATCCCGCCTTGACGGGAAGTCATACCCCACTGCGTGAAGTTTCACTTTATTCGCGTATCTATCTGTTATTTCTATTCGTCGGCACCAATCTCTTCTTCCTGCAATTCTTGCCGGCCGCCTTCGTACCAATGATCCAGTACCCGGGCTTCCAGCACCTTACAATCAATGTAATTGGCTTGTTGCTCGGTGAACAAGTGCTTCCATTCCACCTCAAGATCTCTTGCAAGGCGAACGACTGTCAGGAGTTCCTGCCATGCCACATATCGTTTGTACCAAAAAAACTGGGGATGCTCATTCATATACGGATACAGGTCGTCAAACTCTGTATGCTTACAATCCAGCGCACGCTCGAAATGTGTCTTGGCATTGGAAAGTTGCTCTTCAAAAAAACGGGCGATATCCCGACTTGTAGTCATAACAACCCCTCCTTATCTTCTCCTTGTTCTCCATTATAACAAATCCTTATCCGTTTGCGGACATTTCTTTACAGTTACGGAGTGCTACCTTCACCCGAAGCATTGCGCCCGTTGCCATTTCCATTGCCTCTGCCTGTTCTTTCGTTATTCTGCCTCGGTGGGATGATTCCTCCGTCCGTCCCCTGCTCGTTCTGGTCATTCGGATTCACCTGACCGGGATTTTGCTGATTCGGATCGGTTGTATTCGAGTTATTCGGATCGGTCGATTGATTCGGATTGTTCGGGTCCTCCAAATTCGGGTTATTCGGGTCTGTCAGCTGCCCCGGATTGTTCGGATCATCCGGATTCGGGTTGTTCGGATCGGTCGACTGATTCGGATCCGTCTGTTCGTCCGACTGTGGCTCTGGCACCGTTATGGTTGCCATATTAGACATATTTCCTTCTTCTCCTGTCTCTGCGTTATATGGCACGACCACATACGTATACATTTTGCTCGAATCGAATGCATCCGTATAGCCCGACGATCCGGTTTCAGCAATCATCTCTTTCTCGGCCGGCGATCCAAGGAAACGGTACAGGCGATATTTGACCCGATTATCCTTTGTACCTCCCCAATTGATGTTTACACTTTGACCGGTTTCATCAACTGTGGCACTCAAATCTCCAATCGACGGAAGTGATACCGGCGGCTCCGCAGTCTTCACGCCTTCAGGACGCTCGAAATCCTTACGTTCTTTGTCCTCCATCGCTTTCGCCATGACTTTGCTGAACAAGGCAGCAGGCTCTGCTCCTCCGGTCGTCCGCAGGTGGTATTTATCGTTCGTTACATCGTACCCCATATAAATCGAGCCAACATAGTCCGGCGTATAGCCTACAAACCACGCGTAACGGGTACCTCTTGAAACCTTCTTGCTGTCATACTGCTGTGTTCCGGTTTTCCCGGCTAACGGATGACCGAACCGTGCTTTTCTTCCGGTTCCTTCCCTTACCGCGTTTTGCAGCATCTCTGTCATATAATAAGCTGTTTGTGGGCTTACCACTTGCGTCTCATTCTTCTCCTCCGGTATGATAACACCGCCATCACGAGAGATGATTTGTTTAATAACATGGGCTTTATTCATCTTGCCGTTATTGGCAAAGGCGGAATACGCCTGAGCCATTTGAATCGGCGTTGCCCCTTTCTGCATACCGCCGAGCGCGAGCGACAGGTAATTCTCTTCTTCCGGCTCCGGTGTAATGCCAAATTTCTTCAGATAGCTCACCCCGGTAGACAATCCGACTTCATTCAATGTCCACACCGCCGCCGCGTTTCGCGATTCGACAACTGCCTTATTCATCGTAATGCTTCCGGCGTACCCTTCATTTCCGTAGTTTCTCGGTGTCCAGTTTTGATATTTACGATATGTCTTTTTCTCGTCTTTCACCATCGTGTATGGTGTCCAGCCTTTTTCAAGCGCCGGTGCATAGTCGATGAGCGGCTTGATGGTCGAACCTGGCTGCACCTTCATCTCCGCCCGGTTTAATCCTTTTGTTACATAATCGCGCCCGCCTACCATGGCAGTGATGCCCCCGGTCTTCGTCTCCATGATGACCATGGCTGATTGAACCTTCGGATCGGTACCGCCCGGGAAGTTTCTGTCCTTTTTATACTCTTCAAACATCGCTTTCTGTGCCTTGCTGTCCATGTACGTAATGATTTTGTAGCCACCATAATACAATTGATCTTCCGTAATGTCCCGTCTTTCAGCTTCATCAGTTAAATAATCGATATATGCCCGATACTCCTCGCTAACCCTTGAATTGCTAGGCAGATTATCCTGCACCTTCAACGGCTTCTTCTGAGCTTGTTCTTTCTGTTCCGCTGTAATGAAGCCGTTCTTCTCCATTAGAGAAAGGACAAGATTGCGTCGCTTTAGGGAATTATCCGGATGTGCAACCGGATTGTACGTATTCGGTGCCTTCGGCAGCGCAGCCAGTGTCGCTCCCTCTTCCAATGAAAGCTGTTCAACCGATTTTCCGAAATAATATTTCGATGCGGCCTGTATGCCTACCCTTCCTTTTCCTGCATAGAAGGCGTTTAAATACATTTCCATAATTTGCGGTTTGGAATATTTGCGCTCCAGATTCATTGCAATCATAATTTCTTTCGTTTTCCGCATGAATGTTTTGTCATGGGAGAGGAAGATATTCCGGGCCAGCTGCTGGGTAATCGTGCTTGCTCCTTCTGCTTTGCTTCTGCTGATAATATCTTTGACAACCGCACGGCCGATCCCGATTGGGTCGATACCGTTATGCTCATAGAAGCGGTTGTCTTCGGTAGCGATAAATGCGTCTACAACATGCTTCGGTATTTTATCGAATGTTACAAGCTGCCTATCATCCGTTCCTAATCGGGCGATTTCTGTTTTACCATCCGAAGCATATACTTTGGATGTTTCCTTTAATTCCAGCTTGCTCTCGTCAATCATCTGGTTGCCGGCCACATACAACGCCGAACATCCGCCGATACTTAAGACGAGGAAAAGCGCAGTCATAAAGATGATAATGCCCCAAGGCCCTCTCCAAAATGACTTCCGCTTTTTCGCTGGCTTTCTTGATCGTCGTTTTTCCATGTTTCGTTTAACCCCCTAATAATGTACAGAAGGATAACAACAATACATAATAATACACATACTTATACAGAACAAAACCGCAAAAAGTTGCAAAAAATCGCATACTTTCTTCCTGATCCCCGAAACGAAAAAAGAGCCGTGGCGCAGGCTCTTTTTCTCTCTATACGTCTAAATCATTACGTTTCGCCTGTTGCAGGATCATCATCGCAGCACGAAATTCATCCACATCGATCATGCTTTCCTGATATAGTTCGCGCAATTCTTCTTCCCACATCTCATAGTCGGTTAGCCTGTCTCCCATGTAGATGACAATGCCAAACCGGCGAAGCAATGCTTTTACATCCAGAATATTATTGATTCCATCCATTGAACGGATCGCTACCCTTCATATCCTTCCTTTCGGTATTCTACAACAACTTCCGTTCCAAGTCCACCACGAGCATTCCATAGCGCTTCTACTCGCATATATAGCGGATCGGCCACTTTTACGAGATCTTCCAGAATTTTATTTGTCACATGCTCTTGGTAAATACCTACATTTCTGTATGAAGTCAGGTAGAATTTGAGCGATTTCATCTCGATAAGCTTTTCGTTCGGAATAAAAATAATTTTAATGTCTGCAAAATCTGGTAGACCGGACCATGGGCACACGGAAGTGAATTCATTCGTCGGAATCGTTACTTCTGTTTTCTTACCTATATATTCATATGGAATGGTTTCCAGAATCTCCTCCATAATAGCAGAACGCTCCTGGGTATCAAAGCGAATTTTATTGTATTTATCATAATCGTGTTGTACTTGACTCATTATTTATTCATCCTTTCTGATAAGAAATTGGGTCTTTAGCTCCTGCTTCCGCAAATCCTTTCAAACGCAGGCGACAACTGTCACATTCACCACAGGCTTTTGCACCACCTTGATAACAGGACGTACTAAGTTCATACGGGACACCTAGCGTAAGTCCCCATTCAATGGTTTCTTTTTTCGATAAATGCGCGAGCGGCGCTTCAATACGAATACCCGTACCCTTAACGCCTGCTTTCGTAGCTAATTGCACTGTCTCATTCATCGAACGGATAAACTCAGGGCGACAGTCCGGGTAACCGCTATAATCTACGGCACTTACCCCGATGTAGATTGCCTCCGCTCCTACTACTTCCGCATAGGCTGCGGCAAGCGAAAGAAAAATCATGTTGCGAGCCGGGACGTATGTGGCCGGTATGTCTTCCTCGTCTTCCGCATTCGCCTGTACGACCGGTACTTCAATGTTTGTATCGGTTAACGCGCTGCCTCCAATTTGCCCCAGAAAATCCAGATTGACAAGCCGGTGAGCCGGTACACTATAAAAATCGGCTACTTTCTTGGCCTGTTCAACCTCTCTGTTATGTCGCTGTCCATAATGAAAGGTGAGCGGATACAGCTCATATCCTGCATCTTTGGCAATGCCCATACACGTCGTACTATCCAAACCGCCACTCAATACGACGACCGCTTTTTTTTCCATAATGTCTCCCTCCTTACACACCTCGTGCTTCCGGGTCCCAGATTACTTTATGAATCTGCATATTCAACCGGGCTTTTCCCTCCTGCGGCCGGTGTCGAAGAATAAGCGTCACCAGGTCAGCAGGCGGCATCGTCTCCCATACCGGGCTAAACAGTGCAGTAGCCCGGGTCGGATACCGCGTCAGAATATCCAGTGCATGAAAGAAGTCTGCTTCGTCGCCGACGACAAACTTGACTTCATCCTGCGGTTCAAGAATAGAAAAATTCGAAAGATGCATCTTCGCTGTCTCTCCGCTCGCCGGCAGCTTGTAATCCATAACAAAACGAACTTTTCTGCCCATGCTTCCATCCCGTTCACGCAGCAAGCTAAATGGCATCAGATTAATGGCTCCATTCGTCTCGATATGAATATCCCACACAGTCGGCAACTGCGACAGATGATAAACGAGTGCCTGGGACTTCAACCCATGCATAAGCGGCTCCCCACCTGTCAGGCAAATAACTCCATGCCCGTACGATGCAGTCTGTTCTACAATCTCCTCAATGCTTGCGGTGAATGCCGCTTTCTCCGGCGCATAACTGTAGGGCGTATCACACCAGGTACAGCGTAGATTGCAGTTGAATACACGCACGAACGTAGTCGGATATCCTGCCATCCTGCCTTCACCCTCTACCGTCTCGAACAGTTCGACCATCGGCAACTTGAAGTCTCTGCGAAGCTCCTTCATATCAATCATCACTTTCCATCCATTCCCGTTTCAACGTGGCGTAGCTGGTCGGTGTCTCGTACAATACTAATTCCTCAATACGTGTGCCGTGCTCTTTCCAGCCACGGCGCTCCATCTCCCCGTCGATTTGCTCCCATATCCATACAATCATGTTCTCTGCCGTCGTATTCATAGGAGGGAGTACCTCATTTAGGTATTTATGGTCAAGCTGTGCCTTAATCGTATCTTCGTACACTTTCTTGATGTCTCCGAAGTCTACGCAAATACCGATATCATCAACAAATCCACTTACTGTAATCATCAATTTGTACGTATGACCATGCAAGCTTTTACATTTTCCTTCATACAGATGAAGGTGATGTGCGGAATCAAACGTAAACTCCTTCGTAAGCGCTACCCGGCGCCGATGGTAGCGCAGCTGTTCCGGCTGAATGTCTTTGTATAGTAGCTGCACGCTACGCGGAATGTCGAATCCGGACATGTATATTTCCTCCTGCCTATTGTAAACTTTTGGCGCACCTCCGGAAAATAAAAACGGGACTCCCAAAATGGCAGTCCCGTTTTTTGTCTTTGTTACAATAAAAAATCCCCTTCACCAGGGGATAGAATAGACAATACTCCGGTGGTATTTTTAACGTTGGTTTCGCCACACAACAACGATGTATTCAATTACACCTGTTCATTATACTGGATGTTCTGTTAAGAATTCAAGCAAAAAGTCATATAGATTCGGATTGGCCGCCAAAATGCTGCTGCGTTCCCCAAACGGAATCTCGCTACCATCCAGTGTCGTAATTCGGCAGCCTGCCTCCTGGACAAGCAGCAGACCTGCACCATAATCCCATGGATTTAGTCCGAGGCTAATATAGGCATCTAATCTTCCTACTGCTACATAAGCCAACTCCAGCGCAGCCACGCCATAGACGCGAACCCCGCGCGAACGATGAGCAAGATGCTGTGCCTTCTCCGAAAGACCGCTTTTCATCGCCCGCCGATTCCAGAACAGACTCGTTGACCATAGTGCTTCTTTCATTTCTTTATTTCGTTCCACTTGCAAAGGACTGTCATTAAGGAACACTCCGCCCCCACGTTCGGCATAGAACATCTCTTTACGGGTCGGATCATAGACGACGCCCACCTGGCATACGCCTTTATGATATGCGGCAATAGATATACAATAATTCTGTTGCTGATGAACGAAATTCGTCGTTCCATCAATCGGGTCTACCATCCAAACCGTATCGAAATCAGCCGGTTGACAGGCTACAAGTCCCTCTTCACCAAGCACCCCGTGCTCGGGATACTTTTTAATAATCTCATCTATTACCATTTGCTCCACCGCCCGGTCAACAGAAGTGACCAGATCGGACGCAGAAGATTTATACGTGACTTCCAATGGACGGGATAGCATATCTTCGATAAGCTTTTCTGCGCTTCGCGCACAGTGCTTTGCCAGCAATCCCCATTCTTTTATTTCCGTATTCTGCAAGGTTCTCGCCTCTCATTTTCGTTTCATCTTTCTTCTTATAACTTTACCCCATTTATCCAACGGGTATAAAGCAAATTTTTCTCAACTGCATAATCAGGTGTTTTTCTGATGTTTTTCTCGCTTTCGCGTTTGAATTATGGTACTTTTCAGATATAAAGTGAAACTTCACGCAGTGGGAGTTTTCTTCACCTTCCACTGCATGTTAGTTGAACATATTGAACCTTTAGGGGCAGTTTATCGCCCACCTATACTTCCTCGATTTCTCCAGATTTTTAGATGGAAGATTACTGCCCGTTAAGGCGGGATAAACAGAGCAAAGGGGGATGTATCATGACATTTAACTGGCATGCCGCATGTGAAATGCACTGGAACAAGATGTCAGCCCACTGGCAGGCCAACAGTGAGGAAATGTGGGAGACGGGCAGCCGCAAAATGATTCTACCTGTATTGTCCCAATATATTCGCCCAGAGTTCGGCCCGATACTCGACGCTGGATGCGGTGACGGATATGGCAGTGCAAAGCTGGCGGAACAGGGCTTTAAAGTGATAGGGCTTGATATCTCTGAAGAAATGATAAACAAAGCAAAAGCACGAAAAAAACCAGAGCTTGCACTTTCATTCGTAAAAGCAGACCTGCGCGAACTGCCGTTTGAGAAACACTTCTTCCAGGCAATTCTGGCGATAAATGTCGTGGAATGGACCGATGATCCACGTGAAACATTACTTACCCTGCGGCGGCATTTGCATCCCAGAGGCATGCTCGCGCTTGGTATTCTCGGCCCGACCGCTACACCTCGTGAACACGGATACCGACGCTTGTATGGAGAAGATGTCATACTTCATACTATTATGCCTTGGGAATGCGGACGGCTGCTTCAAGAAAACGGCTACGAAATCATTCATCAGGAAGGCGTTTATAAACGTGGCGTCACGCCGGAAATGACAAAGGTGCTGTCAACTGAATTGTGTCAGGCACTCAGCTTTCTATGGATGTTTTATGCCCGTCCGCTTGAAACATAGCAGGTGTATACAGACTTTTGGAAGAATTTCTTTTGCATGTGAGCAACTTAACGTCTTACTAACCGTCTAACCTGATAACAATATGCGAAATCCACGTTAAGAAAGGAACATGCACACAATGAGGTGGCAACGTATCGGGGCTTCCCTCTTCATCGTGGGAAGCTTACTAGCAGCGGGGACAGGCTGTTCATCCATAGACACGAACGCTTCGTCCGCACAAACCGTCGAAGCAAAGAACTGGGTCAAACAACAAATGAAAACTAAACAAGCCTCGATTAGCGAATGGGAGAAAGCGGCCGCACACGCTAAATCTGCTCCGGCTGACCAAGCCATTGCACAACTCGCCGTTAATATTCTCTCGAAAAATGTCGCCTCTCTTATCGAAGAGAACGGCAACAACAAGCCGGCGCTTCTCGCAAGCGTAATGAAGAAGGAAAATCAAACTAAATCGACGAACTTGCCGTCTCTTGCATCGCTTGCACTAAAAGAAAAAAGCCAGTTGGATAGTGGAAAAACAATGTACCGTCTGGAGGGCCGCGTCTTTACTTCTGTTCCTGACAAGCTCTACCCCGTCACCATTATCGTACGAGTGGACAAACAAGGCGAAATTGAATACTTTGAAATTGAAAAATAGCAAAGAAGGCGCAAAAATAAGTCTGTTCTTTTCCTCAAACAATTGCGTAACAAGGAAAAGAAAGGACGTTATTTTGCGCCTTCTTTGTTTTAATGGCGTTTTACTGATTGCATCCTTTCCAGTGTTGCAATCCGCTCGCAAACCGTTTCCGCCAACGTATTGTCTTTACTCGACCTGTCTCCTTTTGCTTCTGAGCGGCAATTCTTCGGATCGCGCCTGGACCGGACTGTAATTCGGATGCTCCTCGATAATGCGGCGCATATTATCCAGCCAAGCACTGATGCCTGCGATTTTATCCAAATCCTTATTGGTGAAAATCGTGCGCTGGAAGTACGGCTGCAGCTCATACATCCGCTCCTCTAGATTCCGATCGAAGTTGTTCCAGATCATCATCTGCCGTACTTCCTCATTATTCTTCATCACATCACGAATCCAATAGTATTGCGACTGACTATCACGGATTATCTCGTATGCCTTACGCTGATCGCTCGCATACCGTTCTTCCATTACCCATTGCCTCTCCCGTTTACTGTGCGCGAAATACGCGAGAAAATGGATAACGGTCGCAATAAATAACGCCAGCGTAAACACGAAGCCCGTATAATACATCCAATCCGGGAGATACATTGAACTTAAAAGCCCTATGCTTAAATGATAGCATAGCGAAATAACCCAGAAGGCGATAATAATAGGATTCGGACGCGTCATGCGCGCTTCGACTTTCTGAACGGGCCGGACGGAAATGGTAGTGAACGCTTGTAGATATGCATCAAGAAAAATGACGCTTAAGAAAAACAGCCCCGCTTCCAGGCCGATTCGCTTCGTATAATCGACTGGAACTTTAACGAAATAAAGAAGAATGTAAATGATAACTATGTACAAAAACGCAAATGCCGCCCACACCAGGGAGCGTCCGCCTTTTCGTTTCTCTTTGCGTTGACGGTATTTATCCACGCGTGAAAGGGGCTCCAAGCTGTATCACCATCTTTCTCTATCTTTCTTACGATTTGGCGGTCTCTTCTTACATAATACAATTAATGACTACATGTAAAGGTCGGAAAGTACGATTTTTCAAACCTTTATACAAACAGAAGGAAAGCCTCTACATTACGCAGAGGCCGTCGTTGTCGATTGTCTGTCTTTTTTTATTTTACCACTAATCAGAACGCCTGCAACTATCACTGCAATAACAATCCACTTCACAACCGGGTTTTCGTTAAAGAATGGAAGGATGAAACCTTCCGAGAGTATCATCTTTGCAGACGTATAAGCAAGTACACCTGCTCCGATATAAATAAGGGAAGGAAAGCGATCCATTAGCTTGATAATAACCTGACTTCCCCAGACTACAAGCGGAATGCTAATGAGTAGTCCGAGCACCACCATACCGGTATGTCCCTGTGCAGCACCGGCTACCGCCAGTACGTTATCAAGGCCCATCATGACATCCGCAATGACAATGGTGCGGATCGCGCCGAACAATGAAGAGCTGCTCTTTATGTTTTCCTCTCCTTCTTCACCGATGAGCAGCTTATACGCAATCCAGACGAGAATGATGCCACCGATAAGATGAAGACCAGGGATTTTCAGCAGCCAGACAACAAAGATTGTAGCTACTGCACGAATCGCAATCGCGCCTACCGTCCCCCAGATAATCGCTTTCTTCTGCTGTTCCTTCGGCAGATTGCGAGACGCGAGTCCGATAACAATCGCATTGTCGCCAGCAAGTACCAGATCAATAATAATAATGGAAAAAAGCATCGAGAAAAATTCCGTAGACAAAAACTCCATTGACCATTCCTCCTCTTTAAATTCAAATCGTGCAAAGACAATGAAAAAAGGAAAAAAATACCTATTAAAAACACAAAAAAGACCCGGCCGAAAAAACGGCACAGGTCTTGCTTACAACATCATATGCTGCCGATAGAGCCGGGGTCCCCGCCAAGGTTCCCGTAATGACGACACTATCGTTCTCAAAGCTACTCCCCTATGGGCTATTCTGTTATTTATAAAATACACCCATCAAACCCATGTGTCAATCCATAAAGTCAAACTTCCATCAGCTTAGAATTCTTCATCCCCCGTTGATGGTTCCGTTGGACCAGGATAAATTGTTCCTTGTAGTAGACGGTCCCGAAAATGATTGAATAGACATTTTTTTTATCATACCATTATAAGGAGATTACCATTCCACGAAAGAGAGGGTTCGATTATGCCATCCGTCGATTCATTCCTCAACCCACGTCTCAAGCAAGTGGAAAGCCTTTACAAAGCGTCCTCGGAAGCTTACTGGCAGGCCACAACCACAGGAGAAGAGAAATATGAACAACAATATATTGGATACCGGCAGGACCTGATTCGTCTATTCTCTAATAAGGAAGACTATGCAATATTGAAAGAATGGCTGGCTAATGAAACATTACAGAAGGATTTGCTGTTATACCGGCAACTTGTTTTACTTGAACACGAATATATCCCTAATCAACCGGATGCAGACCTGCTTTCTGATATCGTACAGAAAGAAAGCGAAATTGAGGGCGAATTCACCCGTTTCAGAGTCTCCCTCGACGGGCAAACCGTATCAGACAATGAGATTCAGGATATCCTCCAGAATGAAACCGATTCGACGATCCGACGCAAGGCATGGGAAGCCAGCAAACAGATTGGTTGCCAGGTAGCGGAGCGCGTTATTGAACTCGTTAAACTTCGTAATCGTGCTGCCCAAGAAGCCGGATTTAAGAATTATTATGCAATGTCTCTCCATCTTCAGGAATTGGACGGAAGGGATTTGTTCTCGATTCTTGCTAAGCTGGAAAAAGAAACAACCGAACCATTCCGTCGGGCAAAGCGGAAGCTGGATGGGCAGTTGGCCCGCACATTCAAAATCTCTACAAACGAAGTCATGCCTTGGCATTATGCGGACCCCTTCTTCCAGGAAGCGCCACCACCGGAAAACGTACAGCTTGACCCGTATTTCAAAGAAAAAAATATCATCGAGATTACGAAACACTTCTTCGCTGATATCGGGCTGGACGTCGAGGATATCCTGCAACGTAGCGATCTCTTCGAGCGTCCAAACAAAAATCAACATGCCTACTGTATCGATATCGATCACAGCGGAGACGTCCGGGTACTGGCTAATATCCGTGATAATGAGTGGTGGATGAGCACGATGCTGCATGAGTTTGGGCATGGGGTTTATGACAAATACATCGACCGGACATTGCCGTATCTACTGCGCACCCCCGCCCATACGCTTACAACAGAAGCTATCGCAATGTTCATGGGACGCCTGACTAAAAACCCTGAATGGCTTACACTGTATGCGGACGTTCCAAAACAGGAAGCCGAAAGACTAGGGAAGGAACTGGAAGAATACTTAAGCTTAAGCATGCTCATCTTCGTACGCTGGGGGCTTGTCATGGTGCACTTCGAACACGAAATGTACCATGATCCAGATCAAGATTTGAATGCATTATGGTGGTCGCTTGTCGAACGTTTCCAATTGATTAGAAAGCCAGATCGACGGAACGAACCGGACTGGGCCGCCAAAATCCATATCGGTACCGCACCCGTATATTATCAGAATTATATTCTGGGTGAGCTAATGGCTTCTCAGTTGCATTTTATGATAGTAGACGAGTTGCGAAACGATTCCTATCTAAAGAAGAAGAGCACAGGTGCCTATCTTATCCGTCGCATTTTCCACCCAGGCGCTCAGATACCCTGGTATGAATTGCTAAAGAATGCCAATGGTGAAGGACTAAATCCGGATTATTTCATCAAACAATTCATACGATAACATAACAGCATAAACAAAGGCACTATCGTCAGATGACGGCAGTGCCTTTGTTAGGTGAGCCAGCTATTTCTCCACGACATATCTTGCTAATAGAAGTGTTTCATACTTTCCTTTTAATGACCGTTAACTTGATCTACATGTGCAATGTGTTTCCGTCCAAAAGCAACGACCAGCATAGCCAAAAATACAAATATAGCACCAGTTACGAAAGGAACATGCGAAGTATACGCTTCAGCCAGCTTATTTGCCAGCCAAGGACCGATTGCCCCGCCAATGAAACGAACGAAACTGTATGCTGCCGAGGCCGTAGCGCGTTCTACTGGTGCAACCTGCATAACGGCTGTAGTGATTAATGTATTATTGGTTCCCAGAAATAAGCCTGCAATAATAACAGAAACAATAATAACTGTTCTTGAATCTGTCCAAATTCCCATTGCCAAAAGAGTTAATGCAAACAAAATTAACATCGCACACATTGATTTAATCGTTCCAAATCTAGCTTGCAGCTTTGGAGCAACAAAGACAGATGTAATGGCGAGGCAAAGCCCCCATCCAAGAAACACATATCCCAGCCCATGCTCGTCCAATCCCATTACGAATGGGGCGTATGCCATTAATGTGAAAAATCCAATATTATAAAGGAATGCTGTAAGTCCAAGCCTGAATAATCCATGAAATTTTAATGCTTTGATTGGATCAAGGATAGAACTTTTCACTTTCGGTTTTGCAACCTGAGGCATTTTCAATAAAAGAGCAAAAAAAGCTATAATCATTAGCACGCTTACCCCATAGAACGGACCGCGCCAGGAAATGGACCCTAACTCTCCACCAAGCAACGGGCCTACGGAAATACCAAGTCCGATAGCTGCTTCATATAAAATGATTGCTTTAGTAGTTCCACCTACAGATAAACCTACTATCGCAGACAACGCTGTAGCAATAAATAATGAGTTACCAAGTCCCCATCCGCCACGGAAGCCGACAATTTGCCATATTCCGTTTGAAGAACCCGCCAGTGCTGAAAACACTATTATAAATATAATACCGGTTAATAAAGTCCATTTAATGCCAACCCTGCTGGAGACAACACCAGTGATCAACATTGCAATCCCAGTAATTAAGTTATAGCTTGAAAATAATAAGGAAACTTGGCTTGGAGTGGCATGAAGTTTCTCTGCAATCGCAGGCAAAATAGGATCAACAAGTCCCAATCCCATAAAGGAAATGATTGTGGCGAAAAAAATAACCCAAATAACAAGCGGCTGTTTGGCCGACTGGTTATGGGCACCAAGTGATTGTGCTGAACCAGCATTCATTCATTAATACCTCCTTTTTGTTTGACAATCGAGGGGAGAAACGGGTCTACGACCCCAATCCCCTCGATTACCAAAAAGGTAGCGAACACCTTGATGCCTCTCTTACTTTTTGTTAATTCCACTGTCTCTCACTCCTCCATGCAATTCTTTGATGCAAATCTGTATCCCTTCTCTTATTCCTTATTTGTATACTGATAGCTCCTAGTTAACGGCAACGTATTGTTGACGTCTTTCGAAAAGAGAATCTGGTGAATGTTCAGGCCGCCGATGCGGAAAAAAGCCGCAGCTGATCGTAAGTACAACCGCCACATCCGGACAAACCGTTCCCCATACATCTCCCGGATTTTATCTTCATTCCGGTCAAATCCTTCTGCCCACCGATCCAGTGTCATCGCATAATGCAGGCGGAGGCTTTCTACATCAAGCGTATGGAAATTGTATTCAGGCAACAGATGAATAATCTCGCGTAATGAAGGAATATAACCACCTGGGAAAATGTATTTTGAGATCCATGGATCGCCAGGCTCTTCCTTCATGTGCGTAATCGTGTGCAATAGCATAAGTCCTCCGTCTTTCAAAAGAGTTTGTACGGTTTTCATGAATTCGGAGTAATGATCACGACCGACATGCTCAAACATTCCTACGCTTGCGATTTTATCGAAGGTACGGTTTGTTTTTGGAAGGTCATGGTAATCCATTAGTTCTACCTCCACTTGTCCGATCAGATCTAATTCAGCAATACGCTCCCTCGTCTTCCTGAATTGTTCCTCACTTAGCGTAACGCCAAGAGCCTTGACTCCATACTGCTGAGCAGCTCGGATAATCAGCCAGCCCCATCCGCTTCCGATATCAAGTAGCGTTTCTCCTTCCTTCAGTTGTAGCTTTTTCAGGATGTGATCAATCTTCTGCAATTGTGCTTCTTCTAGCGTGTCCTCAGGCGTTTTAAAATACGCGCACGAATAACTCATCGTCTTATCGAGCCATAGCGAATAGAAATCATTGCCCACATCGTAATGATGCTGCACATTCTCTTTCTGTTTACGCATACTAAGCTTGGGAAGCCGGGCAAGCGTCTCTGTCCATATCACGCTATGGTTAGAAGTAGCTGCGCGTATCAACTCTTCGATCTCGCCTTCTAGCTCGATCGCTTGATCCATGTACGCCTCACCAAAAGCTAGGGACGGCTGCTTCACAAATGAGGTAAATGGGATTTGTTCATTGAACGTGAGCGTAAAACGTGGAGTACCTTCCCCATACAGTTCTTCGTTTCCATCCCAAAAAACCACCCGAAATGGAACTGATGTAATCTTGCCAAAAAATTGTTGGAATAAATATTTTTGCATTTTTCATCGCTCCTCTTCCATAAAATGAAACTTCACTCAGTGAGGGGTTTCGCACGTCCCCCCGCTGAGTGTTAGTTAAGCTTATCGAACCTTTAAGAGCAGTTTATCTCCACTTAAACTTCCTTAGTTTTTTCATGTCTTGATGCGGGAATATTACTGCCCGTTAAGGCGGGATAAATTTGGTTATATATCAGTATAGAAAGATAAAAACAAAAACAGACCTTTTTAGCATTAATATAGTTTCCTTAACTAATTATATATGTAACTTTTTATATATAGAAGGATGTTTTTTAGTATACTGCCACACACTTGAATATGTCAATATTTATATATATAATTTTATACATATCAACTACTATGATTTGGAGGATGAACATGAATGCTTTAGGCTATGCCTTACTTGGCATGCTGATGCGCAAGCCCTGTTCGGGCTATGAATTAACACAACTGTTGGAAGTATTCTGGCAGGCAAAGCACAGTCAGGTATACCCGTTACTCACAAAATTGGAACAGGATGGACTTGTAACATTCGTACATGTAGAGCAAACCGGGAAGCCGGATAAGAAAATATATTCCATTACAGACGAAGGTCAGACATTGCTTACGCAATGGGTGACTAAGCCATCTGCTCCACCAGTTATCCGCGATGAATTTCTTGCCAAGGTGTATGCTATCGGATTAACAGATACGAATACAGCAAAGCGTTTATTTCGTGAGCGTATCTTTTCTTTTGAAGAGAAAGTTGCGTTTCGTAAAGAGGAGATTTCACAGATGCAAGAAGAATATGGAAGCGAACTTGAACAAATCACATGCAGGCATTTCGGACGCTATCTACTGTTTCAACGAAAGCTCAAGCTAGAAGAGGAAGAAATCGCCTGGTGTCATTGGGTACTCGGCCTGTTAGATAATACCAAAATAAATGCAACCGCAAAAAAATAACGACACCGGGAAGCGGGCGACTCCCTCTCTGCATACAAAAACCGGGAGAACGGTTTTAGATGCCGTCTCCCGGTTTTATATCGCTACTTTTTCTTTCGCTTTTTGTATATATCTTGCAGCGCTTTGCGACGTTCCTTGCGTTGCTGCTTTTCCTTTTCCCATTTTATTTTCTTCTTATAGCCCGGTTTAACCTTTGCTGGCTTCGCTTTTGCGCGACCACCCGCCTTTTTAGGTGCCGGTTTTTTCGGTGCAGTGGAGTCCTTATTCTCTTCTTCTTGAATAGTCATTTCTGATTCTACAGCCTTTCTACGCAGCTTGCGCTCCTCACGCTGCTTCCCGCCGAGAAACTTCTGCTCGGCTCCGCCACTGATGGCACGGGAGAAGCGATCGAACCATTGTTTCTGGCGAGGAGAGATAAGCGAAATAGCTTCCCCCTCCTGTCCAGCACGGCCTGTCCGGCCTACACGGTGAATATAGCTTTCCAAGTCGGAGGGCATGTCATAATTGAATACATGTGTAATTCCTTCTACATCCAGCCCACGTGCGGCAATATCGGTTGCTACAAGATACTGGAACTTCGCTTCCCGAAAGCGTTCCATAATCTGTTCGCGTTTTTTCTGAGTCAAATCACCATGTAATGCTTCCGCCTCGACGCCATTCTCCTGCAGGCGACGTACCAGCTCATTAACCCGCTGTTTCGTGTTGGCGAAAATAACCGCTAAATACGGACGTGCCTCCCCAACAAGTTCGAGCAGTACATCGGTTTTATCGCTCTGATTCACCACATAATACGATTCTTTCGTATTTTCTGCTGTCATCTGCCGTTTTTCAACGCGTACGATTTGCGGTTGGTCCATGAAACGATGAGCCAGCTTGCGTACGCCGTCCGGAATAGTTGCGGAGAACAGAAGCACCTGCTTTTGCTGCGCTGTCTGAATGAAAATTTCTTCGACTTCTTCTACGAAACCCATTTCTAACATTTTATCCGCTTCATCGAGGACAAGCATTTTGATTCGTCCAAAATGAAGGGTCTCCCGGCGTAAATGGTCCAGTATCCTTCCCGGCGTACCTACTACGATATGAACCTGTCCCGTAAGCTTGCTAATCTGGCGCGTAATATCCTGTCCGCCATGCAAAGATAGAACGTTCACGCCCAGGTGTTTGCCCAGTTCGGCGATATCCTCTGCAATCTGCACCGCTAGCTCACGTGTCGGTGTCATGACAAGAGCTTGTACGTCCTTTCTATCCATCTCCAACATCTGAAGCATGGGGAGGACGAACGCAGCCGTTTTTCCTGTTCCAGTCTGCGCTTGGCCGATAACGTCTTTTCCTTCAAGCGCTAGTGGGATTGCTTGCGCTTGAATCGGAGTTGGCTCTTTATAATATAAATCTGCAATTCCTTGCAGAATCTCCGGTTTCAGCTGAAAATCCGTGAATGAATTCATGTTTTCCTTCCTTTCTCTGCAAAACAAACTATTTCTTATTCTACCCGAAGTTTCTTCATAATTGCTAGCAAAAAAGGAAAACAGGCGCAGATAGCCTCACACCACTCTGCGCCTCTTCCTTATATGAATTTACTCATAAACACTTCATCCACATGCTGATTATTCAGCACAAATTGCTCTTTGCGCCGGCCTTCCACTACGAAACCGTATTTCTTGTACATATCAATCGCCCGCTCATTATCGGCAAATACATCAAGACAGACTTTCTTAAGGCCGTGATGCCTAGCCCATTGCAATGCATAATCCATCAGCTTGGAACCGATGCCGTAGCCCTGAAATTCCGGCCCAAGCCAAATACGAAATGTTCCGGTATGACGATTCATTTCCATCTGTCCTCGCTTAATCTGTGCTACACCAGCAATTGAATCGCCAATTTCAGCAACTGTGTACATACTGCCTTCCTCGCTCATCTGACGAATGAGCATCGCTTCTTCTTCAGTGCTATTCACTGTCTCTTTTTCTTCTTCCAGATAAACACCTTCATCAAGCACACGATGCAAGCGTTGAATGATTTGGGGCGCATCCTCTTCCAACGCCTGACGCAATACGAGCACTTTCCGGTCTTTTAAGCGGTACAGCCAGATTTTACGGAATGTATCATGTTTCAATTTTTTGATTTTCACCGCGTATCCCCCGCTTCAGGTAGTAAAATCACCTTAATACTATCTCTTCATGTCAGATATATAGTACCTCAAACAGGAGAAAGTTATTACATAGAGGGAGGCTCTTTACCTAATAAGCGCAACGTCATGTTTACTTGTGCCAGATGGTAAACCTCATGGTCAAATATCCGACTAAATAACCAGGAAAATGTCGGGTTTTCGACCGCGTCACCGCGAAATCCCTCCGGCATGGTGAATTGATTCGCAAGCTCTGTCGCCTCCATCTTACAAAGAGTAGCCAGCGTGCGCTCACGTGTTTGTTCCAGATAAGCAAGAATAGAGTCAATGTCCGGAAGCTCTGTCTTTCTCTTTGGTGCAACTTCTTGTCCAAGAACAATCCCCTGTACAAACCAGTCTTCCGCCTGTGCGATATGGCGCAGATGAAACCCGATTGCATTGGGTATTCCTTCCGGTTTTTGTGCAAGAAGCTCTGGGGTTAATTCCTTATAGGACGAAAAAAAACGATTCCGCAAATCATTAACATGGGGAAACAATTCTACGGCTTTCAACTCATCCACCCTTTCCTTTATTACTTACAAATAAATTATATAATAATTCTAATTTTTCTACCTATTCATAAGTTTTTTTTACAAAACTTCTTTTCCTCCTCAGCAAAATTTGTTATACTAAAGAAAATTTTCATAGGAAGTACTACTAGGGGATCCCGATGAGCCGGGCTGAGAATGAAACGCGATGAAGTTTCTAAACTCTTGGGACCTGATCTGGTTCGTACCAGCGTAGGAAAGTAGTCGGCATGTAAGTCGCTTCGTTCGATCATCGAAGACAGGCCGGGTCCCATATAGGGTCCTGGCCTTTTTTGGTTGCACGCAGGACAAACAATCGGAGGGGAAGGCATATGCGACACGCTCTTCATATCATCAGCAGTGGTAAACAGCCTCTTGCCACTGTACGTGATATTACAGCGCAGATTCATCCATACATCGATATGTTCCATATCAGAGAGAAGCAGCGTTCTGCGCGTGAGCTATGGGAATGGGCTCAAGGTATAACGGTTGCCGGGCTCCCGAAGACCAAGCTAGCGGTAAATGATAGAGTCGATGTAGCGCTTGCCTGTCACGCCGCAGCTATTCAAGTCGCCTACCATAGCCTCCCTCCCGATGTCATTCGTCGACTGGTACCGAACAAACGAATTGGGGTATCTGTTCATAATGTGGCAGAAGCAGAAGCGGCGGAAGCGGCTGGTGCCGACTACGTACTATATGGTCATGTCTTCGCCTCCGCCTCCAAGCCAGGACTTGCAGGACGTGGACTTGCAGCACTGCAAGAAACAGTAGAAAGCGTCAGCGTGCCTGTTATTGCGCTTGGCGGTATTACACCGGATAATGCAGCGGAAGTGCTTGCGACAGGCTGTGCAGGAATTGCAGTGCTGTCAGCCGTTATGCACGCTACTAACCCCGTACTTTCTGTACAGAGATTCCAGCAAGCGATGCGGGACGTTCACGTATCACCCAGATGCGCTTGGCCTGTAGCAAAAAGGGAGAGGATTCAATGAACAAGAAAGATGTTGTCATCATCGGCGGTGGCATTATTGGTGTCGCCATCGCATATCAGCTTGCCAAACGCGGAAAATCGGTTACCGTACTTGAGAAAGATACGGTAGGAGCCCATTCATCAGGTGCAGCGGGCGGTATGCTCGGTGCTCAGGTAGAGTTTAGCGAGCCTGGTCCACTGGTAGACTTATCCCTGCGAAGCCGTGCCATGTTCACAGAGCTCGCAAAAGAACTATGTGAAGCTTCAGGCATTGATATTGGCCTTAATAAAGCAGGAATGCTGCGTGTTGCTTGGACGGAAGAAGAAGCTGAGGCACTTCAGAAGCGCGGAGCATGGCAACAGGCGATGGGACTTAACGCAGAATGGCTGGACAGGGTAGAAGTCAAGCGCATAGAACCAATGGTTAGCGATGAAATCGCCGGTGCCCTCTATCTACAGGATGACGCTCAGATCTCAGCGCCGGACACAACAAGGGCATTTGCCGTAGCCGCCGCCCGGCATGGTGCAGCGATTCGGGAACGCTGCGAAGCATTGGAGATCGAACGGACGGACAACCGAATTACAAGCGTCCTAACGACACAGGGACGGCTTACAGCAGATTACTATGTGCTCGCCGCTGGTGCCTGGAGCGGACGGCTGGCGCGTATGCTCAACCTTCCGCTAGACGTCTTTCCAATTAAGGGTGAAGCGTTTTCCGTCTTCTCAACACTTCAGCCGATACAAAAAACGCTCTACTCGCACGGCTGCTATATTGTGCCCAAAGACGGAAATCGGTTGCTGGTCGGAGCTTCTTCCGCTGATTGCGGATTCGACAACCGGATTACCATCGACGGACTGCAGCAGCTTATGGCAAAAGCTTTACGGCTCCTGCCTGCATTAAAGAGCTGTCCGCTCGAAAGAACATGGGCCAGTCTGCGACCACAAACAAAGGACGGTCTCCCGTATTTTGGACCGGTCGCTTCCTTTGATAACCTGCTTGCTGCGACCGGCCATTATCGTAACGGCATTCTACTCAGTCCGCTGACTGGGGAGATTATCGCCCGTATGATAACCGGAGAGGACATAGACGTCTCGCTGGCGCCGTTTACTGACAAGCGTCATGCGCAGCCAGTTTTTTAGATAAAGGAGAGTGTACATTCGTGACTGTAATGATTAATGGCGAAAAGCAAATCGTGCCCGACACAGTCGGAAACATCCAGCAATTGCTGGAGTACTTGCAGCTGGCCGACCGCATCGTCGTCGTGGAAATTAACCGCGATATTCTACAAAAAGACCGTCACGCCGTCACGGAACTAAAAGACGGTGATACGATTGAGCTCGTACATTTTGTTGGTGGAGGTTGATAAATCATGCTTCGAATCGGACCTTATGAATTCTCATCCCGCCTGTTGCTCGGCACAGGTAAATTTCCGGACTTTGATGTCCAGCGTCGGGCGGTAGAAGTCTCAGAAACGGAAATTCTGACATTCGCCGTCCGCCGGATGAATATCTACGATCCAGCACAACCGAATTTTCTCGAACAGCTTGACTTGCAGAAGTACAAGCTTCTGCCCAATACGGCAGGCGCAAGCACGGCGGAAGAGGCAGTGCGCATCGCCCGTCTCGCCCGCGCATCCGGTCTGTGCGATATGATTAAAGTAGAAGTAATCGCGGATATGAAGACACTTTTGCCAGATCCCATTGCAACACTGGAAGCCACAAAAATTCTAGTTGAAGACGGATTTACCGTACTTCCGTATACGAATGACGATCCGGTACTGGCCCGTCATCTGCAAGAAGCTGGAGCACACGCCGTCATGCCAGGCGCCTCACCAATTGGCAGCGGGCAGGGGATTCTCAATCCGCTCAATCTTAGCATTATTATTGAAGAAGCTACCGTTCCTATCATTATCGATGCCGGTATCGGAACACCTTCCGATGCGGTGATTGCGATGGAATTAGGTGCTGATGGCGTACTTCTGAACACGGCTGTATCCGGAGCCAAGGACCCCATCAAAATGGCGGAAGCGATGATGCTCGGTATCAAAGCGGGCCGCCTTGGGTATGAAGCGGGCCGAATTCCTAAGAAACGGTATGCCCAGGCCAGCAGTCCCTTGGAAGGGATGAGCAAGTAATGAGATTGCCGGATTTTGTTTACGAACACCTGAAGGAGCACGACATAGTAGCAGAGCATTCCATTAGCGGAGGCGATATATGCGAAGCAATGACCGTGCTGGTAGACGGTGAACGCTGCTTTCTTAAATGGCGCGCCGACGCTCCTCCCCGCTTCTTCACCTGGGAAAGCGAGGGGCTTATAACCTTAAAGAATGCGCACAACACAAAACAAACCGGCATCCACGTTCCAGAAGTAAAGCAAGTGGGAGAAAAATTCCTGCTGCTAGAGTGGATGGAACCCGGCAGTAAAACGGCAACTACAGCAGAGGTCCTAGGGCAAGGACTTGCTCTACAACACCAATGCGTAGCATCGGTTTTCGGACAGAAAGACGACGGCTTCATCGGCCGCCTGACGCAGCCGAAAGGACAGGATGAGGATTGGGCCAGCCTATACGCTACGAAGCGGCTGGCCCCGTTTCTCTCATTCGGTGATAGCCTTTGGCCGTGCCAACGCCTTCAACGCCTGGAAACGCTCTGTGTTCGGATAAACTACCTGCTTGATCACAAGCCTTTGCCATCCCTGCTGCACGGCGATTTGTGGAGTGGCAATTGGATGGTAGTGCAGACGGCTAACGGTATCGTGCCTGCACTCATCGATCCTGCCGTTTCCTATGGTGATCGCGAACAGGATTTGGCAATGACGGAGCTATTCGGCGGCTTTCCATCCTCTTTTTACAATGCATACAACGAAGTGTATCCGATAGATCATGCCGGTTATGAAGAACGCCGTCCACTGTATCAATTATATTATCTGCTCGTTCATCTTGCGTTGTTCGGTGAATCGTACGGCACATCTGTCGATCAGATTTTGAAACATTACGTAGAATAGCGTATATATGTATAATGACAAGCAAGCCCGAAGAAGAGAGCATACATATTCTTTTTCTTTTCGGGCCTTATTCTTTTCTTGAGGATGCAAGAAAGTATGCTATTATACCGAGTGATAAATACCGTTTTTCTTCAGGAAGATCCGGATAAAAAGAGACGAGCGGACTTTCTGACTCTTTGAACTTCTCTCCCATCGCCAGCGGCATCCACCCTTTACGAAAACGAAACCACCGGCACCCTTCCGTGTCAGTTATGTGATAATCATAGAGCGAACCCGGCACATCTATTGATGCGAGCCTGTTTCCTTCTCCATCCGTTACGTCCCCTTTTATGCGCAACAGTCCGCTCCACAGCCGAGCACGAAATTCTCCAATGGCTCTCTCACTGGCATCATAGGCCACAAATGGCGGGTTCAATCCAAGACGCTGTCGATATTTTGCTAGCATCCTCCCCTGTGCATCATATAGCGCCCACTCTTTTGGCAACACATTTATAATCGCTCCCGGTAGCACCCAGGGCAGGAACGTACGATGCCTGCTTTTTATCTCGCCTGCCAGCACTCCAGATTCATCAAAGCAGAGCAAATGAAGCATAGGTGCTGGCAATTGCAGAAGCACGACCGTACCAACTTCAGAAACGCTTGCTTCCCCTTTTCGTTCTACAGGATGTACGTCTCTGAAGCGACGACGGTTTATAAAGGAAGAAATAAGCAAAAATACGCCACAAAAAAAGAATGGAAATCCCACCATCCACGGGTTATCCATATAAAGTCCTTTATAGCCTGCTCCTACAGCAGCGACTCCGAGCACAAACAGCACAGCCCCTCCTGCCAATTGCCAGCGGAATTGCTTGCGGTAATATTCTTGAATATCCAACTGCCTCACCTTTTTCGCTATATGTATATGTGTTTTTACGCAAGAGAAAGAAAAAGGATACAAAAAAACGGAGGTTTCCCTCCGTTTTTTCATCGTACAGTGATTCAATGGTTTAGAATGCCCTGACGCTCCGTTTCTTCAGGCTGAAGGTCCTCCACCTCGTCACGGCGGCCCAGCAGCGCATAACGCATACTGTCGAGTAGCGCCTCCCAGCTTGCTTCGATAACATTCGCCGACACGCCCACCGTACTCCAACTGTCATGGCCGTCGCGCGTCGATTCCACCAGCACCCGTACTTTTGATGCCGTTGCGTCCTGTTCACTTAATACGCGTACTTTATAATCTGTCAGATACATTTCTTTAATATTAGGGAAGAATGCTTCTATCGCTTTACGAAGCGCGTTGTCAAGCGCGTTGACCGGACCGTTCCCTTCCGCTACTGTATGGACAATCTGCCCATTCACATTTATTTTAACCGTAGCTTCCGTCATAACCTCCTGTTCGCCGGCTTTCTCCATCAATACTTTGAATGATTCGACGGTAAATACTTCTTCATAGTCACCAAGACCTTTGCGTACAAGAAGTTCAAATGAAGCTTCCGCACCCTCATACTGGTAGCCCTGATGCTCTAACTCTTTTACTTGCTGGATAATCGCACGGCCTTCCGGCTTGTTTTTATCCAGATCAAGGTTGAGCTCCTGGGCTTTAAACAGCAGATTGCTCTGCCCAGACAACTCTGAGACAAGCACACGCCGTGTATTTCCGACTGCTTCAGGCTTAATATGCTCGTACGTATCCGCTGATTTCAAAATTGCGCTTACGTGCATGCCACCCTTATGTGCAAACGCGCTCTGTCCGACGAATGCCTGAACGTTAGGTGGCGAAATATTGGCGATTTCATAAACGTAACGGGACGTATTGGTCAATTGCTTGAGCTGCTCATCCGGCACACAGGCGTATCCCATCTTCAGCTGCAAGTTCGGAATGACCGAGATGAGGTTGGCGTTGCCACAACGTTCGCCAAATCCGTTCATCGTTCCTTGCACCTGCGTCGCGCCCGCCATCACCGCGGCCAGTGAATTAGCTACGGCCAGCTCGCTGTCATTATGACAATGAATACCGATCGGTGTAGGTACCGCTTCACGCACACGTGTCACAATCTCGCTGATCTCGTATGGCAACGAACCTCCATTCGTATCGCACAGCGCAAGCCAGTCCGCACCAGCCTCCGAAGCACGACGGACGGTCTCTAACGCATATTCCGGGTTGTGCTTATAACCGTCAAAAAAGTGCTCTGCATCATAAATTACTTCAAGCCCCTTTTCCTTTAGAAAACGGACTGATTCATAAATCATATTCAAATTCTCTTCCAGTGTAGTGCCGAGAGCTTCCGTTACGTGAAAGTCCCAACTTTTGCCGAATATTGCGACAGCTTCAACTCCACTTTCGATAATCATATTCAGATTCGCGTCTGCCTCTGCCGTTACACCAAAGCGACGGGTGCTGCCAAACGCGGTAATTTTCGCATGCTTTAAATTAAGCTCCTTGGCCCGCAGAAAAAATTCCATGTCTTTCGGATTACTGCCGGGCCAGCCTCCTTCAATATAATGGACACCAAGCTGATCAAGCTTTTTGGCGATTTTAAGCTTGTCATCCACCGAGAGGCTGACACCTTCCCCCTGCGTTCCATCCCGCAAAGTTGTGTCATAAATGAAGACCTGTGCTTTCAATGTTTCATCATCCTCCCCATCTTTCAATCTCTCCTTGTATTTCCTGCTCCATTTTCTGAATTCATTATTTTTTTCTGTAAAGTATATCATATCACACACAGAGTAGCTACACATTACTTTTTTCGCTATCATAGAGAAAGATTACTAAACGGAAAGCAGGTAACGATATGCGCAGCCGCTATTACGGAACGCCAGAGTCATTAGAATTCAACGAGGCGCTCGCCGTGTACGAATACGTAGTCCCCCGTCTCGATAAGACCATCATCCGCCACGGAAAGTACCTGATTGATACCGAGGCGTTATGTGCGTCTGTCAATCTCGATTGCTTTAACTGTCATCTACTTCACGGCCATAACTGCTGTGAGCAAGGTCAGCCATATTCCATGCACGGCGATAATCTGACCGCGTTCGAAGAACACGCCTTTGCCATTTTGTATGCGTATACACATGATGAAAGGGCAGCAGAAACAGAGAAAAAGGGGCTGTTTGAACAAACATCCAACACAAACTATTACCCGTCCATCCGTAAATACAAGGGCAATTGCCTGTACTTAGTTGAAGACAACGGCCAGCGTATATGTGCCATCCATCGTTATGCGCTTGATAAAGGAATACATCCGGCCAAACTTAAACCATTCAGTTGCTCCCTGTTTCCTCTTGAGCTCATCGAATCCGATCTCGGGATACTGATTACAGCAGTTACTCCACTCACAGAAGGTTTCAGCCGATGGGGAGATTACTATCGAAAACATTATTCATGTGTTAATCCAAAGCGACGACCGAACAACGCACCGAATGAATACTTTGCGGCAGATGGCTATGTTCCGGCCTGGACATGGGCTAGAGATTTGCTCGCCTTCTATTGGAGCGAGGACGTAATACAAGAAATTGAATCCTTTCTTACTCTGTCAGACACTCCCAACAAGCAACCGGACACAAATGGTTTTTCCTTCTAATTCTCTCCTATGAAAGGTATAATAATAGAAGTTACGTACATATAAAGAAAGGGATGTTTAAACGAAATGAAATGGCAAGATGATTCAAATCAGCTTCTTGACGAACTTATGAAACCATTGCCGGTATTCGTTCGCCCAATGGCGAAGAAATCCATTAAAAATAAAGTAGAGCAGGTCGCTCAAGAAGCCGGTGCTGAAGAAGTAAACACCGAACACGTTGTACGTGGATACATCATAGCAGCTCCTGATAAAGAACGGGCAGTTACTGCGCTGGAGGCAAATCGGATTGATCTTGCCCCCTATGCTGATTTACTAAAATAAAAATGAAGATGAAAAAAGAGCGGGTAAAGGAACTCAATGTTCCACCCGCTCTTTTTATTCCGGTCTAACGGATAGCAACTCCCACGAATGGAGGTTTTACTTTATAATCAATTATAGTTTGGTCTGCAGCAGACGTGAAAGCAGCATGCGCGGTGACTGTGCACGATGCAGCGTATATTTCACCCACATCGTATTCATAAGGAACAACGTAGCAGCCATAAAGAACAGGCCGTGTAGCCCAATGACACCGCTCAGCGCGCCGCCCACAATTGGTCCAAGCAGATTCCCCAGATTCATCGCACTTGTACTATACGCAAATGTCTGGCTCTCCATGCCTTCCGGTGCATGTTTGCGAATAAGGTTGTTTACAGACGGTATTAATCCGCCGATGCACATACCGAGCAGGAAGCGCAGCACGATTAACGGCCAGACGGAATGCACAAGTCCTTGCGGGATGAAAAATACAACCGTTCCGATAAGGCAAATCAACAGTACATACTGCGGGCCAATTTTATCTCCCCACTTACCGAGCAGTGGTGAAAAAAGCATCGTCGAGATACCGGACGCTGAGATAACAACACCGACCATCAACGACATGAACGCCCCGCTATGCCATAATTCCTGTACATACGAAGACATGAACGGATTGGTACTCATCATCGCGAATTGGATAAGAAATCCGGTAAGGAACAGCCCCGGCAATGGAGAAGTATGAATGATTCGGCGCAAGCCGGTTTCTTCATTCGGTAGAAGTTCCGCCTTTGGTTTCGACTGCGGCTTATTTACTTCCCGCACGAACAGCAGCACAAGCATAGCCGCACCGAATAGCAACAAACCGGTCACACGGAAAATATTGCGGAACGATACCCATTCCGCCAGCAAACCGCCAAGTAAAGGACCAAGAATCGTACCTGCTACCGCCCCGGATTGCAGAAGCCCGAGCGCATAGCCTGCCTTCTCCTTCGGCGTATTGGTCGATACAAGCGCAACCGCTGCCGGCACGAATCCGGAAATCAATCCGTTCAGCAAACGCAAGGCGAGGAGCTGTACCGGCGATGCAACAAATCCCATGCATAATGTCACGATCGACATGCCGATGCCGGATCGTAATAACATAGCCTTCCGTCCCGTTTTATCCGACAATTTTCCCCAGAGCGGAGCTACAAGGAATGCGGTCAGGAAGTTCGCCGCGAAAATCCATCCTGTCCAGTGCTGGGCGGCGACAGGATCGCTCACTCCCAGATCATGTTGAAGAAACAATGGCAAGAACGGAATAACCAAGTTCATCGCCGCCAATACCATAAACTGCGCAAACCACAATATATATAAGTTTCGTTTCCATATTTCCATGGGCACTCAACTTCCTTTCATTCACTTTCATAAGTACAAAACAAAAAACCCCAACACGTTAAAACGCGAAAGGGACAACCAAAATCAACAACGATAGCCGAGCGACTTCTTCCTATATTACCGTTCTTTATGTTTACAACATCATATTATACACTCTTTACTATAAAAAGTACAGGGACGCACGCCGTTGTTGTTACTGTACATCTTCTATAATCAATAAATATGAAAGGCCACCCCGAAGAGTGGCCACATGTCTTATATGTATTATGCTATTTATAGATTTTATTTAAACGGTTGATTTCTTCATTGAAGCTGCCGGCTTTCGCTTTGAACGAGATGTACTCTCTAACAAATTTCTCCATATCTTTTTCCAGTTTCTCATCCGATATCGTCTCAGCATTCTGAACAACATTATTTAGTAACTGATAAGTAACAAGGTTATGTTTTTGTGCTGCACTAAAGAAACCCTGCGCTTTTTGGAGCGTTCCAGGCACATCTTGTGGACGATACTTTGTCGCTTGCTTGAGCGTTTTATTCCATGCATCTAGCTTATTTGTAATAAGGATTAAAAACGCTTCATCTTCATAATCATCAGCTTTATCCATTAGATTCATTATTTCTTCTGTCTGCGTACGCAGCTTATACAAAGTATCGCTTTGATACTTGATATAAGCACGCTCCGTAGCAGTATATGTCTTCTTAGTAGTTGCTTTCTTGGGAGCAGCTTCAATCGCTCCAGGGATTGCTACAACAGGTGCTGCAACAGTTAGTGCTAATAAACATGAAAGTCCAATTTTCGCTACTTTTCTCATAATATCCTCCCCATATATATCTCTTGCAACTAAATATTAACTTAACAACTATATAATGTAAATGAAAAATCTGGATAACATTTCGACATTTTTCGAGCCTGATAGGGTGTATATAAAATCCTTCATCAAGTGCCCTAAATACCTGTTCTAAAAATGTTATACATGGGTAAAAGTAAAAAAGCGGCTTCTGCTACATAATATGAAGGAGGGAATATTTATGCCAAAAATTACGGTTGAAGGCTTCGGCAGCTTCGACATAGAAGAAGGAAAAAAGCTTGTCCTGGCACTTGAAGATAACGGAGTACCTATCATGCACCGTTGCGGTGGAAATGCACGCTGTACGACCTGCCGCGTTGAGATACTCGCTGGAGACCCTGGGCAATTGACCGAAGGAGAGAAAAATATTATCGAGGCGCGAAACTATGAAAGCAACATCCGCCTCTCCTGTCAAATCCGCTGTCACGACGACCTGGCGGTTAAGCCAGTCATGCTGTCAACTGACTCAAACGCGGATGCAGGTCCGCGTCCACAAGACTGACAACCTATATGCAATAAGAAAAGCTCGCGGGCATTGCCGCTCATCCTTTTCCCACATAACAAAAAGAGGATGCCTAGGCATCCTCTTTCGCATGTAATCATATTATTACTTAATCTCTTTTAGCGTCGGCTTCTTATCATCATCATCATCGGCTGTCAGCTCACGTGTGGAGTTCTTGAATTCCTTCAAAGTTTGTCCGAAAGCACGACCGATTTCAGGCAGTTTCTTCGGCCCGAATACAATAAGCGCAATCACAAGAATCAAAATGAGACCAGGAAATCCGATGTTTGAAAACATAAAAAGTCTCTCCTTTACAGGCGTTCATACGTTCATTATAAACGAATTCTAGAAAAAAAACAGAAGACAAGTTAGTCCAATTGTCACAATTTCTTGAACCTACTTATATTTATTATTTCTTTCGCAACGTAAGTATATACCATTCCGGCGGACATAAGAACCGAATTGGCAGAATCGTTGTACCGATCCCTCGTGATGTATGAACAAGCATGCTACTGTCTTCTACTTTTTGTAATCCGTCCGGATATTTACACCCGTACGGCGGATACAGAAGCCCTCCTACAAATGGAAGACGTACCTGTCCACCATGACTGTGTCCCGAAAGTTGCAGCGACACACCATACTCCTTGGCACGGTCGGCCAAATCAGGTTCATGAATCAGTGCAATGACAAGCCCATCACCATGTCGTTTTTCAAACGTCGTTTCCCAGTCCGGATGCCTCCAGTTATCGTCAAGACCAGCAAGAGTGAAGCTTGCTTCGGCATCTTCATGACAAATCGTAACGTGCTGATTAACAAGAGGCATGAATCCTGCCTTCTGGTATGCCTCGATAATTTGCTCAGGTTGCGCTTTGCCGCGTACGTCATGATTGCCGAGCACCGCATATTTTCCATATGGCGCATGCAGACGTGCTAACGCTTCCGTCGTCGCAGCCAGTTCCTCCATCCCATCGTCTACCAAATCGCCAGTAAAGGCAATCATATCCGGTTTCGCTTCATTTATCCGTTCTACCAGCGACTCCAGATCACTTGCCGTAAAACCGTGTCCGATATGTACATCAGAAAAATGTGCGATACGAAACCCTTCAAACACATCAGGCATATCCGCAAGCGGAACCTCAATATCACGCCGACGCAGCAAATGGCGTTCAATAAAAAATGCATCAAGGCCCGTAAACAGCATGAGTCCCCCGATTCCCGCTACAAGTCGCTTAATGAAGCTTCGGCGATTCATTCTCTTCTCTCGGTTCATGTTAGCCCCCTTTCACGTTCGCACTTTTATGGAAAATACGCTACTATAGGAAAAAGTGATATGCAAGAGAAAATAGAAAACCGGGAGGTCGTTCTATGAATGCCGAACAAATTCGACATTTGCTGAATAAAGCCAGACATGCTGTATTTCTTGGCATACCAATGCCGGAAGGAGAAACGCCAAGAACACAGGAAGAATATCTAGAAGCGTACGAAGCAAGGGTAGAACGCAATCCACTCCGGGAAACTGCGTTGCTACGCGAGGCCATCATGCCGCTGCTTTCCATCTATCAGGAAAAATGGCGCAACGATAACCGTGCGGCCGAGATGATGACCGGCACTTCTCTTCCAGAGCCTCACGATGAAGATGACTGGCTGCAGGAAGTATATGATGAGATGATGAATACGGATACAGAGGAAGAATGGCGACAATTTGTCACAAGATTTACTGATTAATTTCGTTATAATATACATGAACAAAACTCCTTCTTACTTCATTTTGAAAAACGGAGGTCCTTCATATAATGAATATGCGTGCAAAGAAGCTATTTTTCTTAGCTGCCTCTCTCCTGTTAATGCTCAGTGCTGGACTAATCGGATGTTCCTCTAAGGAAGAACCAACGCATCAGGAAGGACATGCTGTACATCAGGAACAATTACCAGGCGGAGATATTTTAGAAACAACCGCGGGTCCTAACGCGCTTCCTTCCTTTCTTAACGGTTTTGATCCACAAGTCGCTAAGGTATATCAAGCCGTAGGACAAAATCACGAAATAGTCGAACATATGGCTTGCTACTGCGGCTGTGGTGAAAGCGTAGGGCATAAAAGCAACCGGGATTGCTTCATCCAAGAGGTGAAGCCAGACGGACAAATCGTCTGGAACTCGCACGGAACCACTTGTGCCAACTGCATGAACATCGCTGCGGAAGCCATTGTCATGAAGCAGAAAGGTAAAGGTTTACTTGAAATCCGTCAGTATATTGATAATAAATACAAAGAAGGATTTGCAAAGCCGACACCTACGCCAATGCCTCAAGCATAACTGCTCAGCAAAGGGACAGGACCTGACAATCCGATCCTGTTCCTTTACCACTCCTCTTTTTTCTGCTATGTAAACACCCCTCTGCTTCTGCCTTGTTCAAAATGAAAAAGCCCGATTGCAGATATATGAACCGCAACCGGACTTCCATCCGTTTTATTTTACCTTATATTTCTTTCCCTGCCATGTGTCTCTCTGCTTCAATTCAGCGTCAATCGCATTAAGTACTTCCCATTTCTTCCGGCTCCACATCGGTCCGATAAGCAAGTCAGGAGGCCCGTCACCAGTCAGACGGTGGACCACCATCTCGGGAGGTAGGATTTCTAATGCATCAGCGATTAGCCGTACATATTGATCTTGTTCCAGAAACTCCAACAGACCTGCTTCGTACTGCTTTACCATTGGTGTTTTGCGGAGCAGATGAAGCAGGTGGATTTTGATACCTTGCACATCCATATCCGCTACCGCCCGGGCTGTCTCCATCATCATCTTTTCCGTTTCGCCTGGCAATCCAAAGATGATATGCGAGCATACACGTATACCATGCTTACGCAATTTTTCTACGCCCTCATAGTAGCAAGCTGTATCATGTGCACGGTTAATGAGCTGAGATGTCGATTCATGAATCGTCTGCAAGCCGAGTTCAACCCACAAGTACGTCTTCTTATTTAATTCCGCCAGCAGCTCTACTACATCATCGGGCAGACAATCAGGCCGGGTCGCAATAGATAAGCCCACTACATTCTCTTGTTCCAGAATAATTTCGTAATAATCGCGCAGGACGTCCACTGGCGCATACGTATTGCTGTATGCCTGGAAATACCCAATATATTTTGCGTCCGGCCACTTTTTATGTTGACGTTCTTTTACTTCATTAAATTGAGTTACCAGATCGTCACGTCGCCAGCCAGCGAAATCACCTGAACCACGGGCGCTGCAGAATGTACAGCCTCCGGTTGCAATCGTCCCATCGCGGTTTGGACAGGTAAAACCTGCATCCAGCATGACTTTAAACACCTTCTCGCCGAACTGCTGGCGCAGATGATGGTTCCACGTATGATATCGTTTATCGCCCCACAGCAATGGAGCGTTTGCTTGTTGTATTTCGTTCATTCGCAGTCAATCCTCCATGCGTTCAGTATAGCTTACTTTAGCGTATCCGCAAACAGGGCCAGCACGCCAGCCGCTATCAAAGGGCCGACCGGTACGCCGCGAAAGAATGCAACACCGAGAATGGTGCCAATTAACAGCCCCGTCACAATATGCGGCTGTGCCGTCAACAGGCTCGTTCCCCGACCGCCCAGATATGCGACGCCAAGCCCAACCACAATTGCTGTAATGCCCATTCCGCTTTTGAGTGTATCCAACAAGTTTACAGTCGTAATTTTGCCGAGCGCAATCGGGGCCAGTACGCCCATCGTCAAAACAGCGATACCAATCTTCAGCCCATACTGATTGGTCCAATTCAGTGGCTGCTCAAAGGGCAAAAGCTTAAGAATCATCAATCCGCCGGCCGCTATCCAAACCGCCGCGTTTTTAGAGATAATACCGAGTACGGCAATCACAGCTAAAATGATAAATACATCCATTATTTTCTCTCCTTTCCAAACGAAAAAGGACAGCGTCCTTCTCCCTAAAGCCGGACATGTCCTTTATGTACACCTATCTTGTATAGTCTTTCTCTATACACAACCGCTCTACAATCACTTTTTAAGTATACTCCTTTTGTCTATAAATAAGTAGCGAAAAATTATGTTAACGTACATGCAAATAGTTGAAACCTTTTTGCTTTTCCTCCCGTATGCTATATAGTGAACCCCCCAGGTTATACACTCTAACCTCCTTGCCTTTCGGATTTGTCCGGGAGGCTTTTTTTTGCTTCTATAATCCTCTTGCAGCAAACGGGTAAAAAGCATTATGATGAGAATGTTGCGTAGTTTTATAATCCAAAAGGTGCATGATATAATGAACCTGCACGCAACGCCCCAACAAACGGGGAATTTCGAAGGGAGCTTTCATTCTTTATGAATTTACGCAGCGATTTGCGCAACATTGCGATTATTGCCCACGTTGACCATGGTAAAACGACGTTGGTAGACAAAATGCTAATCCAAGCCGGTACATTCCGCGCTCATGAACAGGTGCAAGACCGGATGATGGATTCCAACGATTTAGAGAGAGAACGCGGAATTACCATTCTCGCGAAAAATACGGCAGTAAAGTATAAGGACTTAACCATCAATATCATGGATACACCAGGCCATGCTGATTTCGGTGGCGAAGTGGAACGTATTATGAAGATGGTGGACGGCGTACTGCTTGTTGTAGACGCATTTGAAGGCTGTATGCCACAGACACGTTTCGTATTGAAAAAAGCACTTGAGCAGAAGGTAACTCCAATTCTCGTCATCAATAAAATCGACCGCGAAAACGCCCGACCAGCGGAAGTAGTGGATGAAGTATATGATTTGTTCATCGATTTGGACGCAACAGAAGAACAACTCGACTTCCCAGTTATCTACGCATCCGGTATTAATGGAACGGCAAGTACGGACCCGGACAAGCAGGATGATGACCTACGTGCTCTGTTCGATACAATCGTCGAGCACATTCCAGGTCCCGGCGGTGATTTCGAAGCACCACTACAATTCCAAGTAACAATGCTCGATTACAATGAATACATGGGCCGCATCGGTATTGGCCGCATTCACCGTGGTACCATCCGCAAAGGTGACACTGTAGCTCAAATCAAACGCGACGGCTCCATCAAACAAGTACGAGTAAATAAGCTATTCGGCTTCAGCGGACTAAAGCGCATTGAAATTGAAGAAGCGAAATCCGGCGACATTATCGCCATTGCAGGTGTAGACGATATTAACGTCAGCGATACGATTGCTGATACGGAAACACCTGAAGCCCTGCCACTGCTAACGATTGACGAGCCGACCCTACAGATGTCATTCCTCGTCAACAACAGCCCGTTTGCCGGTCGTGAAGGCAAGCACGTTACATCCCGCAAACTTCGTGAACGCTTAATGGCAGAATTGGAAACAGACGTGAGCCTGCGCGTAGATGAAGTAACACCGGAGCAATATACAGTGTCTGGCCGTGGAGAACTTCATCTGTCCATCCTTATCGAAAATATGCGCCGTGAAGGCTACGAATTGCAAGTATCCAAGCCGGAAGTTATCGTGCGCGAAATCGACGGTGTCAAATCTGAACCGACCGAACGGCTCATTATCGATATTCCGGAAGAGTACACCGGAGCGGTTATGGAATCGCTCGGCGCTCGTAAAGCGGAAATGGTAAACATGATTAACAATGGTTTCGGATCTGTTCGCCTCGAATTCTTAATCCCTTCACGCGGGCTTATCGGTTATCGTACCGAGTTTCTGACTCAAACACGTGGATACGGCATTCTAAACCATTCGTTCGATAGCTATCGTCCGCTTGTTTCCGGTACTGTAGGTGGCCGTCGTGCGGGTGTACTTGTATCAATGATTGACGGAAGCGCTACGATGTACGGTATGTTAAGTGTAGAAGATCGTGGAATTCTGTTCGTCAATCCTGGCACTGAAATTTACGAGGGCATGATTGTCGGCGAGCATAATCGGGATAACGACCTTGTCGTCAATATTTGTAAAGAAAAACATGCGACCAACGTGCGTTCTGCAACAAAGGATGAAACGGTGAAGTTGAAAACACCTCGCCTTATGACGTTGGAAGAAGCACTTGAATACCTCGATGATGATGAATATTGCGAAATAACGCCGGAATCAATCCGACTGCGCAAAAAGCACTTGAAAAAGTCCGACCGCGAGCGCGCCGCCAAGCAAGCTAAATTTGGTGCAAACGTGTAACATAAGTAAAACGCCCCTTTTCTTACAAAGAAAAGGGGCGTTATTACAATGACTGGAGCGTGATAAAATGTCCGTTATAACTCCTCTTGATCGCGTACGCGAGCATGTACAGAAATTTGACACAAATCTGGAACCGATCGTCTATGAAGAAGCGTTGAAAACATCAGATGAAGCGGCGCAAGCATTAGGTGTAGATGTAGCCCAAATCGCCAAGTCCATCTTATTCCGCTCTAATGATGCCTACGGTCTGTTTGTCGCCGCTGGTGATATTCGCATCCATCCGAAACAAGTGAAAAAATGTCTGGGCGGAAAAAAGCCAAAGATGGCATCACCAGAAGAGGTGTTACAAGTTACAGGTTTCCAGGTAGGTGCAGTCTGCCCTTTTGCCCTGTTGCAGGAAGTTCCAATTTTTATCGATGAATCGCTACAGCGATTCGATACCGTCTATACGGCAGCTGGCATTCCTGAGTCATTGCTCCCCGTCTCGTACAGTAAACTGCTCGATATGACTAAGGGAGTGTCTATCAATGCGGCTGCTCCAGAATAAAAAACAATATTTGACACACACCTCGCCAGTTTTTCAAACAATACTTTCTTATTCATAACAAAACGGTATGGAATATAGCTCCATACCGTTTTGTTTATCATTCTTCTATCTGCTGTCTGACTCGATTTTCGTACTCGGTGCCTTTGGTGCTTCAGGCGCTTTCGGTGCTTCAGGAGGAGTAGGTGCGGTCGTTCGGCCGCTATCCTTCTCTCCAGTGCTTACACTTTCGCTTACTGGCTTATCCGGGTCGAGAAGTTCGGAATCTTTTTTGTCTGTACTTTTCTTATCTGATGAGCTTTTGCGCTCGTCTGTGCTCTTCTGTTCAGTTGTTTCCTCGTCAGACTTTTTCTTTTTCGTAGACTTTTTCGGCTCTTCCTCATCAGTATGACGCGTTTCCTTCTTTACGCTCTTACTGCTTTCGCTCTTCTCCGTTTTGCTTGTTGTTTTATGTCTTTCCTTCTTCTCTTCTACATCCGTTGAATCAAGCGCTTTTTTAGCATGGCTCCGGCCGCCCGAAGGCGAATCATTATATCGTGTAACAGTAGAAGGAGCAAGTCCCATTGATTCCTGTAAGGCTAAACGGTTTTTGTCCATCGTTTCCTGTGGAATAATCGTGCGGCTTGTGCCTGCATCCCAGTAAGCATCCGTATTCTCCAGCTTTACAATAGTAGAGCCATCCAACTTACCGAATGTTGTAGCCAATGCTTTCATCTGCTCAAGCGACAGGTCGGTTTTAACATTTTCCCCAACTGCGTCCATCACTTTAAAGAAGCTGGCTAGACCGGCAAACGACTTCATCTTCTCCATTGCCGCCTGAATCACGGCCACCTGACGATCATTACGCTCATAATCTGTAGAGTAATACTTCAAACCGCGGTCGTCGTGACGATGGCGCACAAAATCGAGTGCCTGCTTTCCATTGAGCGTCTGAAGTCCTGGCTCCAGATTGATGCTTGTTCCATCTGTCGGGTCATTATATACAAGCTTACGGTCTACATTAACCTCTACACCGCCCAGTGCGTCAATGCCCTGACGGAAACCTTCAAAATCAATCGTTACGTAGTTATTAATCGGAATGCCATATATACTTTCAAGCGTTTTCTTCACAAGGGAAGTACCAGTTTCTTCTGGCTCTTCGCCATTTTGTTCCGCTTTTTCACGCAGCATCTCACCACGCTTATACACAAAGTTAATCTTCTGATCATTCGTCTCGCCCGGAATGACTGCCCGGGTATCACGCGGAATAGAGAGCATCGTGACTTTTTTCGTTTGAGGATTCAGTGTCATAATAATCATGACATCCGTCAAACCGCCGCCGTATTCACCGCGCGTATCTTTACCAAGTAATACGAGTGATATCGGCTTGTCCGTTGTATAACTCGCTTCCGCCTTAGCTACCCCCGCTTTAGAACTTGCGGGCTCTGCTTCCGACTGGATTTTATTAAGGACATCCTGCGCTTTCAAATAAGCAAAAGTTACCGGCCCTCCGACAATAAACAAAATAACAGCAAGAATAATAATCCACTTTCGCTTCCGGTTCGCTTTGCGAGCGTTCTTTTTGGCACGGCTCGCTTGGCGAGATAATTCCTCTGACATATAGGAGTCTCGCACCTCCAGCTTTCCTAAACTAGCAATCTATTAGTTGATGCCGAAAAAAATAAAAAGTTCCCATTATTTTTCACCTATAACTAAAACAACGATAATCGAGTTTTCAGGTTTATGCAAGTGTTTTCTTTGCAACACTTCCCGATCCCGCACCTGCTCCTACACTACCTAAATCTACTATAATAATGGTTAAAAAATAGTTAACAATGTTGCCTGTTTCTCATCCAATTAATCATTGTTTCGATTACCTCTTCTTTTTCTGGTTCATTAAAGATTTCATGGTAGCAATCGGGCCACTCTATGTATTGCTTTACGGATACGGGGAGCTTTTCCGCCCATGCTTTCGTCGTCGCCGCATTCACGATTTTATCTGCTCCTGCCTGCATCACCAGCGTGGGCACGTCAGGGTATTTCTTTGCTTCCTCAGCAGCTAACCGCATTGCTTTTTCCATCTCTTTGTACCAGCGCACACTCACTTTTGTCGTGATATATGGATCTTCTATATATTTAAGCGTAACATCTCGGTCCCTGCTAACTTCATCAGCCTTAATCCCAGCCGATAAACGAAGGGAAGGCGATACCCTATTCAATACGGAAGCCATCCCGGCGAGCGCGGGAGAAATCCGGCGTGCAAGCCCTAGGCAGGGTGATGAAAGAATAATACCGTCCACATCCGGTTGAGCTGTTTCCGCATACCGTGTCACGATCAGGCCGCCCATGCTATGTCCTAGCAAAAAAAGCGGGCGTTGTCTTCGTTTTGCTTCCATAGTCCATTCATCCAGCGCAGCATAATACTCTTCAAAGCGGCCAATATGACCCTTTCTTCCCTTTGAGCGACCTAACCCGGGCAAGTCTCCGCCGATTACGGAATATCCAGCTTCATTCAGTTTATTCGCCAGCCAATAGTAGCGAGCAAAATACTCTCCCGCCCCATGTACGATGACAATGCACCCTCTCTCCTGTTCTACCGGCCACACCTCACGATAAATCTTCATGACTCCCTCCTCCTTTGTTCTCAGTTTTACTTGATTCCCATTCGCTTTTCATAAGAAAAACCCCTCTACATTACAGAGGGGTTTCCGTACATATAATTGTATAGATTTTGTTATCCTATATATGATTGGAGCGGTAAGATGTTGCTAAGTAATCCGCTACCTCCGCTATTTTGCTTTCTGCTGCCCAGGAGATTGAGCGCGGAATCATGTCATCGGTCCCTCCATTGCGCATAGTAGAAGATGAGCTAACGGCGACATATGGTTCACCGAAACGGGCAAAACGCTGGGCTTCACTTCCTTCCTCTTTAAACGGAATTTCCAATGCGTACGTTTGACTTGTTGAAGTATCATGCATATTCATGCGAAATACAGGCTCTTCCTTGCTGCCCCTGCGTTGAAAACCCTGTTGCCCAAAAATCTCTTCTACCAGACTCATCGGTTTTGAAACACCAGACAATTTTTTATTCCTCAGCACTCTTCTTCCTCCTTCTTGTTATGCACTCACAAGAACTAAGGTGACTAGATCCAAGTATTTGGCTAGGTAATCGTGCCACTGATGAATATTTAATTGTAAAATCATCCTATCACAAAAAAAAATCGGTGAAAAATGAAAGATAGGCTCATTATTTGTAATATTCTATCGAATACAGACTATTCCTTTAAAATATCCTTGTTCTCTTATCATTTCATTAATATTAACTTAAAACAGGCTTGACAAAATGTCGGTTTTTTAGGAAATTTGCAAGGAAAGGTTGCAGAACAAAGGAAAGCATACTATTATTAAGTCATACTAATCACTATATAAGTGACATACTAATCTTTCGAAGTGAGTAAAGAAACTCAGGAAAGGATAGGGAAAATGGAGACTCAAACGAACAAAGAATTGAAGGATATTCTCAATGGAGAGAATGTTCACTTTAATTTATCTGTGGCGAAACTTGTTGAAATAGCGGTTCTCCGCAAACGGAGCGAACTAACTTCCACAGGTGCTGTCACAGCGAAAACTGGAAAATACACGGGGCGTTCTCCAAAAGACAAGTTTATTGTAGATGAACCTTCCGTACATGATAAAATTGAATGGGGCTCTGTAAACCAACCAATTTCAGAAGAGAAATTCGATAAGCTGTACCAGGATGTAATTAACTATCTAGATGAAAAAGAGCTAATCGTATTCGACGGTTTCGCCGGTGCTGACAAACGCTATCGCCTGCCGATTCGCGTAGTGAACGAATTCGCCTGGCATAACCTGTTCGTACACCAGCTTTTCATTCGTCCAACAGAAGAAGAGCTGAAAACACATGAAGCTCAATTTACAGTTATCAGCGCTCCAACATTCGAAGCAAACCCAGAAATCCATGGTACAAACTCAGAGACGTTCATCATTGTGAACTTCGCGAAAAAAGTGGTACTCATCGGTGGCACTCGTTATGCGGGTGAAATGAAGAAGTCCATCTTCTCTGTTATGAACTATCTGCTACCTCAACAAAACGTACTGTCTATGCACTGCTCCGCAAATATGGGCAAAGACGGCGATGTAGCACTGTTCTTCGGTCTGTCAGGCACAGGAAAAACGACATTGTCCGCTGATCCGGATCGTAAGCTAATCGGAGATGATGAACACGGCTGGTCCGACGATGGCGTATTCAACATCGAGGGCGGCTGCTATGCAAAATGTATTAACCTATCCGCTGAAAAAGAACCTGAAATTTTTAATGCAATTCGATTCGGCTCTGTGCTTGAGAACGTAGTCATCGATGAGAGAACACACGTAGCCGATTATGACGATAACAGCTTAACCGAAAACACCCGAGCGGCCTATCCGCTTCACTACATCCCAAATGCGTTGATTCCAAGCGTAGCTGGGCATCCGAATGTTGTTATCTTCCTGACGGCTGACGCATTTGGCGTATTACCGCCAATCGCAAAGCTGACTAAAGAACAAGCGATGTTCCACTTCCTGTCCGGTTATACAAGCAAACTGGCCGGAACAGAACGTGGTGTAACCGAGCCAGAAGCAACATTCTCCACCTGCTTCGGTGCTCCATTCCTCCCACTTCCTCCGCGTGTATATGCGGAAATGCTAGGTGAGAAAATCGACAAACACAATGCTCAAGTATATCTGGTTAATACCGGCTGGTCTGGTGGCCCGTACGGTGTCGGCAAGCGCATGAATCTGCCGTATACACGTGCGATGATTACCGCAGCATTAAACCATGAACTTGATAAAGAAGAATTTACAGCACATCCGGTATTCGGTGTTCTCATGCCGAAAAACTGCCCTGGCGTACCGTCAGAAATTCTCAATCCGCGCAACACATGGGCAGATAAGAATGCTTATGACGCTCAAGCGACTAAACTCGCATCTCTATTCGTGAAGAACTTCGAGACATTCTCTGATATACCAGAGAGCATCAAACAAGCGGCACCGAAAGCTGAATAGATTTTCATAGTAAGACAAAAACCCGGGAATTTCCCGGGTTTTCCGCACATAATCGGCATTCTTGCCCGTTCCATTCTTTCCTAGAAGAATAAACTGTTAACATTGTGGTATAATATAAATATGTTTCTATAGTTCTCGTCCGGTTCTATCGGACACATTGCGTTACCCGGCAGCATCTGGATAGAAGAAGTCCGTTGTTCTAAAGTATGACCAATACTGATTGAACGAGGTGATGTCCGTGGAAACAGTAAGACTAGAAGAAATCATTAACACGGTTATGCCCGAAGCCCAGCATGTTCTAACGGAAGAAGAATTGAACGTATCCATTGTGCTGCGGGATGGCTTACGCTCACTCAACCGGCGCGATGTGCTCGAAATCGTCGCTGCCACGATTCACAATACTGGAAAGGGCGCCTTGCTTCATTAGAAGGCGCCCTTTTTTGTGTACTCTCTACACTATGAAAAAACAGTGCACTCCTATGAAAGGGAGGCACTGTTTTTTATACCATAAAAATGTTCCCACGCTTCATGAATGCCACCGGCACAAGCTTTCTTGGCCCGGAAAATAAGCGGATGTTCTTCCAGGGTGAGCAATTCTTGCTGTGCATTACCCACAATGACGGCAGGATACCCAAGCGTAATCATCTCATGATCGTTTCCCGAGTCACCGGCCACCAGTACGTTAGCGTTGCACAAGCCATGCGTCTTCAGTACGTACTGTAAGGCTTCTCCTTTTCCGCCTACAGGCGGGAGAATATCGACATCACGTCCGCTACTCACAATTAGCTTATGAGGAATTCTTGCTTTTTTTAAACTAGCTTCTAGCTTCTCGACTGCAGCCAGGTCCTGAATCGTATAGGAAAGCCGACGATGCACAGGTATATCTTGTGGAACAAGCCCTTCACAAGTAGATACAATTCGCTTAATTTCCATCGGGCTCCAGTGTGCCTCGATATAACGTCGCCATCCCTCATCCGGACGTAAATCGTCCCCATAATAAATCTCCGTCCCCACATCCGTAATTAAAATATCTGGACGTGGCAATTTTTCCTTCTCTAATAAAGAAAGGGCCGAACTAAGATACCGGCCTGTACTATAAATAAGAGCTACATTATATGGCTGTTCGCTGTAGTAATGAAGCAAGGCAAGAAGCGCTGCTTCATCACCAACCAGCGTCCCGTCCAAGTCGGTAGCCAAAAGATGCGTCACGCTCTGTAACATTAGCCAGAACCTCCTCATATACGCTATCAATTCTTTCAGAAATTGTCGGCCACTGGTAATCGCGCTTCGCCAACCGTGTCGCCTGCTTACCCAGGCGCTGCGCAAGTAAGTTGTTTGTCACGAGCGCCTCTATCGCGAGTGATAAGTCTTCGGCATTTTTCGGTTCTACTAGAAGACCTGTCTCTCCATCGTTTACGACATTTTGCAAGCCGCCCACACGGGAGGCGATAACCGGACTGCCGCATGCCTGTGCTTCCGCAGCAACCATACCAAATGATTCATAATAGGAAGGGACAATTGTGGCTGTTGCGGCATTGAACAACAGCGCCAGCTCTTCCTGTGATTTTGGACCGACAAATTCAATATAATGTTCTATACCTTGAATCATGCGTTTCAACTTTTTATCCAGCGGTTGCCGTTTATCCATATCGATAGCTTCCAGTTGCCCACCTGCTACCACCAGCTTTGTATTCTCTGGGGCGCCCTTCCGTTCAATCAGTAGCCGAAAAGCGTCCAGTAAATCGTAAATCCCTTTCGTTTCTTCCAATCTGCCAGCAAATACAAGCAGCGGACCACTATATCCTAGCTGCTTGCGAAGTTGCGGTCGATTATAACGTGCTTGGAAGGAGTTGGCAACCCCTATCGGAATAACTGAAATAGGCGCCGGTGAAGATACGAACTCATGGATCAGGTTTCTTTCGTTATTTGTAGTAGCAACGATTCCATTGGCAATGCTCATAATCTCTCTTTCCGCTTCCAGGCGGGTTTCATCGCGAATTCCTGTCGCCTTCTGCTTGGCAATGCCCAATGAGTGGGAAGTGTGGACAAAAGGCAAGCCGTACTCTTCTTCCAGTTTTTTACCCAACAAACCGGACAGCCAATAATGAGTATGAACAATATCATACGTATGCAACGGAAGTAATTTCTTCATCTCGGCGTAAAATGCCGGGAGCATATCATGCATTTCATTCTTGGACACGAACCCCTTATGTCCCGCAGCAATACGGATAACACGGCAATATTCTCCAAATGCCTCCGTACGCGGCGCTTCCGCATCGCACCAGTGGGTAATAACATCTACCTTCGCTCCCTGTTTTTCCAATGCCAGAGCCAATTGACGAACATAATTATTTTGACCGCCTGATTGCACACCTCCAAGCTTTGCTAGAGGATCCCCATGATCAGAAATAAACAGGACTTTTTTCTTCACTCTTTCCCGTCTCCTTTCCTTATGTGGATAATACGAACAGAATTAACACTAATATTGTATTTACCCACCGGAAAAAAAAGATAAACCAAAACAGGACGTGAACATGTCAACTTATATCTTTTTAACTATGCAAATCAAAAATTTCGATAATCACCGCTGAAAGTATATATTTTTATGCTTCTACTTCGTTAGTCATAGCTTTCTATATGTATGTGGCATAGTGTCACGATAGACCACAATCTTCCCTTTTTTCTCCAAATAATTCAGGTGGGCAAGAGTTTCTCCCATGGCGAAACGTTGTTCATGTACCGTTAGAACACGGGAAAACAACTTTTGTGAAATCTGATATGCTGTCATTTCGCCTTCTAATGCATCAAGCACGAACGCTAGGCGCTCTTCGTGATGGTGCATTAATTCCTCGATCCGCTCCTGCGCCTCCGTAAATACAGGCCCATGTCCGGGAATGACGAGCGCAATATCGAGCGCCTTAATCTTTTCTAAAGATGTAAGATACGTATGCAACGGATTGAAGTCCCCATGTCCATGATAAGAGATATTCGGTGAGATTTTCTTTAGTAGATGATCGCCTGCCAGTAGTACTTTTTCTTCCTTGTTATAAAAGCACATGTGTCCTTCGGCGTGTCCTGGAGTGTGTATCGCTTCATATACCAGTTCACCGATACGGTACGTCTCCCCTTCAACTATCGGTTTCATCTGTTGCGGAAACGGCCGTACTAATCCGTAGAACATATCATCATTTTCTCCAAGCTGCTCCAATACTACATCCGGCATACCAGCAGCAAGATAAAATTGACGGTTATGAGCAAAATTCTCTACCGTCCAAGACGAAAGCGCATGCTTCTTGGATTTATCACTTATATATACGTCTGCACCGGTCCACTCCTGCATTCCTCCTGCATAGCCAAAATGATCTGGGTGGTAATGAGTAAGAACAATGCGTTCCACGTCCTGTGGCTTAATATCATGCTCCTGGAATGCGGCTTGCCACGTTTCATGGGTCACATCCCGATTCAAACCGGTATCAATAACGGTCCACGTGCTACTATGTCTCGCCAAATAACAATGTACATGGTTTAAACGAAACGGGAGGGGAATTGTGACTTGGTAAATTCCATATTCATTCATCGAATCTTCCTTTCCTGTTGAATTTAATTCCATCTTATCAAATTTTACAAATGCCTGGGATATTCGGTATGCGATCTATTGCACTCGATAGAATCTTTAAACAATTTTAACTTTTAGGTTTTCATCTTCGTTTCTTGAGGTAAAGTTAAAACACTACCTTGATAATAGGAGGGATATGATGGACCTCTTAGAATTAAGACGACGTATGGCTGACTATTCACCGGAAGACGAAGTCATTCATAAAGAGTTTGGTGAAGGAATCATTCGCTGCATGGATTCGAAAATCATCGAAATCGAGTTCGGTGAAGACGTAAAACAGCTAAATTTCGAAGTACTTGTACAGTTCAATCTGATTAAGCCTAAAAACAAACACTCATTATAGAGAAAAGCTAAAAAAGCGAGCAGGTCTTTTTTGTCCGCTCGCTTTTTTCTATATACATCTGATTTGATACATCGACAAATGTTTATGGTGGGAGGTAAGAAAAGAAGGAGGGACGGCGGGTGGGCGCGATCGGAAAAAGACACGTTTGCCTTTCTTCTGCCGGAACGCAGGGCGCATCCAACCTCGTCTTTTTTCCGAATCTCCTCCTTCCAACCACACTCCCCCGTCGAAATATCAAACCATACAAAAGGCCATATAGATATAAAATCTATACGGCCTGTATTCACATATCACATCGTTTAAGGTGTAACCGTGCCATCCGGACTTCTGTCCGTTTTCCCATGTTGAGCGCGGCGATCGATATTTGATGAAGATTCATCGGAAGGCGCTATGTCCTTCATTTCTGTCGAAGCCTTTTGGACAGCAGAAGAAGCTACGTCTTTCATCTCGCCCATCGCTTCACTGGCTACATTGACCGCTTCCATCGAATACTCTTTCGCTTCCATTGCTTTATCCGCGATTTGCTGAATCGAGCGGGACGCCTCCTGGGCAATGGAGGAGACGACTTCGGATTTCTCCTGGATTTTGCTCACAAATCCTTTCGGATCATTTTTCAAGTCACGAGCCATTGTAATCGTCATATCCTTAACCGTTACGGCGCTGCTAGCCACATTCGAGCGGGTCGCTTTATCCATCAAAAGCACGGTCGCGGCTCCCGCCATTGCACCGGCGAACATACCGAACAGAAGCTTACCGTATTCGGAGTTGGCAGAACTGTTCATGTTGTAGGATGAATCGTTAGTATAGCCAGGATAAGAAGCCGTCGTTGCTGTTGAATTTGGTGTTGTATCATTCATTTCATTCTGCATATTTCGTCATCCTTTCTTCTTCGTATTGTTTCGCTAAGTCACCGTTTATTTAGTAAATACCCGGCCGATCTAAGCACCAAACATACTAAGAAGAAATTGAAGTTGAATATTGCCTTCAATACTTAATAACATACACAATTAAACGAGCCCACTCACTCAATATAGTCTGCATACTCTCATGGTCCTGCCACCAATTGGTCAATTGAACCTTTTCCAGTGAATGAGAGCCTACGCTGCAGATTTCAATGTCACTTTCGTCAAATACTTGACGAAAAACATACACGGAACGACGCGTATGCCAGTCATCGGTTACAAGTGTAAGGCGCTTGTTACGCAGTGTTTGCCCCTCCATTGTCTTCTTTGTATACAGTGCATTCTCGTACGTACTGCGTGACTTCTGTTCGAGAATAATATCACGTTCTGGAACGTGCAACTGTTTCAAGAGTGCTACCATTTCTTTACTCTCTGTTGTACGCCAGGAAATACGCGCGCCGGAAGAGACGATAATCTTGGGAGCAAGCCCCTCTTTGTATAACTCAACCGCTTTGCGCGTCCGCTGCCCGTCTGTCTCTCCGCCAAGCAGAACAATAAAGTCACTCGGCTTCCTTGCATCAGGATAAACGAGGTACTGCGCCATCCCATTTAAAACCGGCCTGTATATCAAAAGGGCCAATATAATACATCCAACTAATACAGCAAGCATACGTATTGCGAATTTTCTCTTCACATCTTCTCCCTCAGTATCTTAAACTTCTTCCGTACGTCAATAAAAGAATCAATTCTATTAACAGAATAAAAGGAATACCCCAAACGAAACGTGCATGACGGGTCTTATGTCGGAACATATACATACCTGCAAGACTTCCCACCGCACCGCCTACTAGCGCCACAGCAAACAAGGTGCTTTCTTTAATGCGCCATGCATGTCTTTGGGCTTTCCTCTTATCAATTCCCATCAACAACCAGCCTACTAGATTTACGACTAGTAAATAACCAAACCACCACTCCATTTCTCTTCTCCTTCCCTGCGTATAAATTATCAAAGAAAAGAGCGGCCATCGCTCGCCGCCCTTTCATTTTTCTCTTCTATTATCTTTGTTTTACCTTTAATAATTCAATGAACTTGTCGTCCCGTTCTTTAATTTTTTCAGAGACTGAAATCTCTTCATATTCGTAAATGCCTTGCCCCGACTTCGCACCCAAATGACCGGCGTCCACCAATGTATTCAAAAACTCAGGAGCTTGCCGGCTTTGACTTAACTCTGGTGCCAGGTTATCAACAACACGCTTCCACGTATCCAGCCCGCCGAAATCCGCCGTCTCGATCGGACCAATAAAGGCCCAGCGGAACCCCGGCCCCTCGGTTACTGCCAAATCGATATCTTTCGCTTCTGCTACACCTTCTTCGAGCAAGTGAAGCGCCTCTCTTACAACAGCTGCTTGCAACCGGTTAGCGATAAATCCCGGTACCTCTTTCTTCAGAAGTACCGGAGATTTTCCAATCATGCGCATTACTTCCATGGTCGTCTGCACAATTTTTTCTTCCGTTCGTTCGTGTCGGACGACTTCAACCAATGGTACCAGCTGTGCCGGATTAAAAAAATGGGTAATCATCATGCGTTCAGGTGTAGACATCTTTTCTGCCAGACGCGAAACCGGAATGGTGGACGTATTGGAAGCAATAACAGCCGTCGGCTTCATGCAGCTCTCTAGTTTCTCATATAGCTCCCATTTCCATTCGATGACTTCAGGAATTGCTTCAGTTACAAAATCGGCGGTACGTACCGCTTCCTCCAAATCAGTTGTATACGTAATACAGGCAACAGCCCGCTCGCTTTCCACTTCTGTTAGTACTCCCCGCTGCACCTGCAGTATTAGGTTCGCCTTGATGGCCTTTCTCGCCTTTTCCAAATAGTTTTCTTCCAAATCGTATAGGAAAACAGGAATGCCTGCCTGTGCATACAATTGCGCAATGCCATGTCCCATTACACCGGCACCGATAACAGCCGCTTGTTGAATCATAGTATGTCGCATCCTTTCTATTTATCTCGATCCAGCGGATGGTAAGACCCTCGCTGATGGAAGCTTAACTTTATCGTTCCCGCACTTATGTTTTAGCTATTCTTTCAACAAAATAACGTGAACTTTCCCAGGCCCGTGCACACCGAAAGCCAAATCCATTTCAATATCCCCCGTCCGGCTCGGACCGGTAATAAAGTTCAAGCATGCGGGAAGACCGTCTGGGACTTTCTCATGTACGTACGCGGTAGCCTCAGTCAAACGGGGCATAATTGCCTTCTCCGATAGTATGACGACGAATACGGGAGGAAGCAGGCTGACAAGACGGCCTCGGCCGCCACCATTCCATAACATAACCGTTCCCGTCTCCGATAAGCCTAGCTCCGCATACGCGATTCCCATCTCAATTCCGGCTGTATCATTACGTAGCTCTTGCTCGTCTACCGATGTATCCCAGCTCCGGTGTACGACACCCTGTTTATCAAGCAATCTGCTTAATCCGAGTTTATGAAGGCGTTCATCGTCCCAGTATACGACCGAATGGGCGGGTGTTTCCTGAAAAATTTGCTGTAACGCCCATTCCATTTCTTCCGGCGGAATATGAAGTACTTGTGTTCGCAGCATACGTAAATTCTCAATAAACTGCTGCACTAATCCCTCCTGATCCAACTTTTCATGTAGATGAGCGTATGGCTTTGCTCTCCAGACTGGTGGTTTCACTCCGCTGCGCCGTGGACGGCCCAGCTTACCAGCAATTCGATTCAAAAATTCTTCCCGTTCTCTAGTTGCCACGTGTACCGCCCTCCTTCTCTTTTTTCCACCATTCCCTAAATGATTGCTTGGCTGGACGCGGCAGATCACGTACACTTGTCCAACCTGCAATCGGTCCTGGTCCCTTCTCAATAACATCATCGTTTGCGAGCCATCCGGTTGCCATATGGCCAGCACGCACCGCTTTATCGTACAGTGAAGAATGGGTCGTTAGGTATCCGAATCCTTTAAATGCTAATTTCTCCTGCCAGGAAACATGCCCGCGCTCTACTTCATCCTTCCGATGCTCAATGAGCAGATCATGAAGCGGAATTTTTACCGGGCATACTTCGGTACAGGCGCCGCACAGACTAGAAGCGAACGGTAACTCCTTCCATTCCTCGTATCCTTCCAAGAGCGGTGTCAATACAGCACCAATCGGACCACTATATACACCTCCGTATGCATGACCACCAATATGGCGGTATACTGGACATACATTCAGGCAAGCACCGCATCGGATGCACTTGAGTACTTCCTGATATGCCGTGCCAAGAATATCAGAACGACCGTTATCAAGCACGATAAGATGGAATTCTTCCGGTCCATCGATGTCCTGTGGACGACGCGGACCGCTCATCGCGGTCATATAAACACTAATCTTTTGCCCCGTTGCGCTGCGCGTCAGCATTGAGACGACAATATCAAGTTCTTCCCATGTAGGCACGAGCCGTTCCATGCCCATAATGGCAATATGTACTTTAGGAAGTGTTGTAGTAAGACGCGCATTTCCTTCATTGCTGATGAGGACGACTGAACCGGATTCCGCTACGGCAAAATTGCACCCGGATATTCCAATATCAGCTTCAAGAAACTCACGACGCAGTTCTTCACGGGCAAACTGACATAATTCCGCCGTCTCGTCGGACAGCGTGCGACCAGCCACATCAGAGAACAATTCAGCCACTTGTGCTCGCGTCTTATGGATGGCCGGCGCAATAAGATGAGATGGGGTTTCCCCGGCCAACTGGATGATGTATTCTCCCAGATCCGATTCGATGACTCGTAAACCTTCCGATTCAAGGTGCTTATTAAGGTGAATTTCTTCGGAAACCATCGATTTTGATTTAATAATAGAACGAGCATTGTTCTCTTTTGCAATCCGCAGTACATGGGCTACTGCATCCCCCGCAGTGGAAGCAAAATGTACATGTCCACCATTCTGTACCACATTATCGGTCAATTGTTCCAGGTAACTATCAAGGTTTTCAATTGTATGCATGCGAATTTGCGCCGCTAAATCTCGCCATTCCTCTACATTGCCTAACTCATCCGCTGCCTGAAAACGCCCATCGCGCAATCGATCTTGGGTGAACGGCACCGCTTTACGTAATTGCTCATCGATTAGTGCTTTATTTACCCTTCCAAAAAATTCAAGTGGCTGTACACTCATTTTCCTCCCCCTCTCGCGAGAACCTCCGCCACATGCATAACCTGTATGTCTTTGCCCGTCCGACGCAGGCGGCCGCCGATGTTCATCAGACATCCCATATCCGAGCCAATTAGTACATTCGCCCCCGTAGCTTCGATATGCTTCACTTTCTCATCCACCATCGCTTCAGAAATCGTGCTCATTTTTGTAGCGAATGTACCGCCGAATCCACAGCAATCCTGGCAATAGGGAAGCTCTTCCATTTCTAGTCCTTTTACCTGGGAAAGAAGAGTCGTCGGCTCCTCTTTAATTCCCAATCCGCGACTCATATGACAGGAATGGTGGTAAGTAGCATGAGCGCGCAAATTCGCGTCTACTTGCTCTACCTTCAGAATTCGTATCAGAAACTCGGAGAATTCATACGTTTTTTCAGCCAGATTACGAGCTCTCTCGACCCAATCCGGTTCATCTCGCAAAAGTTCAGGGTAATAATGACGAAGCATCGCTACGCAAGACCCGGATGGTGATACGACGTATTCGCTGTCAGTGAATACGTTGACCATATGCTTTGCTGTTTCGCGTGCTTCTTTATGGTAACCGCTGTTGTAAGCTGGCTGTCCGCAACATGTTTGATCTTGCGGAAAATCCACCTCTGCTCCATGCTTTTCAAGCACTTCCACTACACTCTGTCCGACATCAGGAAAAAACACATCCGATAGACAGGTGATAAATAAAGAAACTCTCATCCTTACTCTCCTCTTCATGTTTTGTAATTGATTGTATTTTCTTATTTTACAGAACAGAAAGCAGAAAGCCAATTAATTACCATAACAATAAATTATAAGCAAGAAAAAAATGAATTCTTAACAAAACCTTTACATATACTTAACAAAGTGTTATTATCTACATTACTCAATTTATGCAAATAAGGAGGACGCATACCATGAAGCTTGTATGGGTACGAACAAAAAAAGGATATGATAGGATTCTCCCGCAACAGGGAATGGTTGTGAAAGAAACGGAGCATGACGTTTACCTCCTGTTTGCGGATGGACGCTGCAAAATCTCACGTGAAGAGTTTAATGAATACTATACAGCCGTATAAGAATGGCATAAGAGTAAAAGAAAGAGGGCCGCTTTTTCAAAAAGCAACCCTCTTTCTTTTACTTTCTTCTCGTTATCCATTTCTTACCGAACGAACATTGAATACTACTGTTTCAGCACCCGGAAGCTTCCCGTAGCCATTGCTAGCAGTGTTCCATCTTCTGTCTCAACCCTTGCTTCAGTCGTGATCGTGCGCTTCGTGCGATGCACAATACGGCCACGCGCATATACCTTACCTTCACTAACAGCAGCCAGGTAATGTATATTCATATTCGTCGTCGCCTGATTTTTTTCTCCTTGCGAACGCGCTGCAAGCCCCATAGCATTATCCAACAACGTAGCGTATACTCCGCCATGCAATGTCATGTTTCCATTCATATGCTCATCAAAACAGTAAGCGATAGCACGGCTTGTCCTTCCTCGATGCTTTCAATCGTACACCCGACGTACTTCCAGAACGGCACATCGGAAAAGTAGCTTTTTAATTCCCGCAAATATTGTTCATCAGCCATCTTTTATCCTCCATCGTACGTAGTATGCATCTACATCTTACCACTAATAAGAAAAACTTGCGGGCGTTGTCGGTCTTTTCGTCCGTCGTTCCACGCGCTCCACAGGGAATAAAGAAAACTTGGCTGGTGCCAAGCTTCGGAAGAAAGCATATGTCGCTTTCTTATTCATCGAAAAAAATGACGAAGGAAATTTGTTCTTATATTAAACTTGGGCGCTCGCTTTTCTATTCAATAACGACTTGCCCCAGACGGTGCGATAGAACAATCGCTCCAGTAGACCAAACAAGGAACCAGCAATCCAATACAGGCAAAGCGCAACCGGCGCTTTCCACAAAATAAGCAAAAAGAAAGGAATCATCAAGAGTGCTGTTAGTATTCTTTGTTGAGTTGATATGGTCGTTCCGACACCGGGTGACAACGGCAAAAAACTGGTCAGGCAAGCAAGCGAAGCCGCAACGATAGGCAACACATGCCACGGGTCAGACTCTGCAAACGTCAGCACCCATGGAATTAAAAAAGAGGACATCGTCGCGCCATGCGTAATAAACAACGAATACATCGCCATGAAAATCGGCATCTGCAACAAAGCAATCGTAAACATGGCCATTGGTTTTACACCATATTTTTCATATATTTTTTTCGTTTCCATTATTAAATCAGTCGGCTTGTCCTTATAACGCTCTCTCAGTGAAACAAGCTCCGGCTTTATCTTCATCTGCAATGCTTGCTGCCGGGCTACCCGCAGACTAAACGGAAACAGCAGTAACCGAACGAACAACGTAAGCAACAGGACGGCAATTCCCCAATCCTGTGCCAGATGAAACAAGAGGGTAAGCAATGGAACCAAAACCACCGTAATTGGTTGTGATAAAGCGTGCATTTATTTTCTCCTTTCCTGAATAAGCATATCTATCGGCTTTTTTCAGGAAAGACGGCGGCTCTTCGTCTCCAGAAGACGATTCTTTTGCCGGGCATTTACGGCGCATGCATAGAAAACGGCGTACGATCGCTCTTGCTCCTATGCAGGAACCACTCTCACTTTCCGCAGGGACTACACCTGCAATAGATGGATGATACGCTTTTCCTGCCCTTATGATTGCAAAACATCCTGCTACAAAGGTAGATATCCAAAACATCATCCACAAAAACGAAATATCAAAAGGCAGCTCCATCGCTTTCCCTCCCTTCTCATTAGTTTCCTATCATATCGGATTATACACTATGCCATACGCATAATATAAGAGTCAGTTTCAAATTTCTATTTACATACAATCACCGCACAGCACATCTATGGGAAGGAATTTATGCTCTTTCGACGAAACACATTATATACGTATTGTGGTAAGAAATCAGTGTGTCCGAGCTGATTCATAAAGGAGGAATAAATATGAGCATAAACCTAAAAGCCAAAATCAAAACAGGGAAATCTCCGCAACAATTCATGGAAGGAATGTCGAAAAACAAGGATACGTTTCATGATTGGTATAGCCGCTTTACCTGGCCTGAAGGAGAACAAGATTTCTTCCAATCGTTTCAGCAGCGAGATGACATTCACTGCTTGATTCTGGCCGCAGACTGGTGCGGAGATGTTGTGCGCAACGTGCCTGTTATATTCCATGCTATGGATGAGGCAAAAATCCCGACTGAGATACTCATTATGGAAGATAACCTTGAGGTGATGGACCAATTCCTAACGATGGGCGGGCGGGCCATTCCAATCGTTCTCTTCATTGATACAGATGGCAACGTGCTCGGCAAATGGGGACCTCGACCAGCTAATGTGCAGGCGATTATGATCGCATTCAAACAGGAAAATCCGGATCGGAACGCACCGGATTATGATGAAAAAATCAAGGATACTAGAGCGAAAATGCTACAAGAATACGGGGAGGATACGGGGTACCAGACCATTATTATCAAAGAGCTACACGAAATCCTTGCCGCCCTGTAAAGCACCGGAAAGGAACGGCTACAGAATCGCTCCTTTTTTCGCTGTACACCCAGTCTGGTATAATAGATAAAAAGAATGAGGAAGGGGCACAAACATGAAGCCAAACCCGATTTCCCTTGAAACAGCCAAGATGCTATCTGAAAAATTGAATGTGCCAATCGAACAAATTATGCACATGCCGCAACATATTCTTCTGCAAAAGCTAACCGAGATTGCCAAAGAAGAGAACGCTGGCACAAAAAGCAAAGAATAGAGCTTGCATAATAAGACATGATAAAAGCGGAGCGGGAACCCCTTCCCACTCCGCTTTACACGTTCAAATTTTCCCATATCGCGTAAAACACCTGTGCCCAGTATTTACTACTTGCTGCTCAACATCTTCCGCTCCTCGTCTGTAAACACTCTTGAGCGAGTTAAAAAACGCACCCCTTCCGGACCTTCGAGTGAAAACATACCGCCTCGTCCATTAACCACATCGATAATCAACTGCGTATGCTTCCAGTACTCGTATTGCGATTTGCTGATATAGAACGGACTGTCTCCGATTTCGCCCAGTAGAATATCCTGATCCCCCACTAGGAACTCATCTCGTGCATAACACATCGGTGAACTCCCGTCGCAACATCCTCCGGATTGATGAAACATCAAAGGCCCATGCCTGTCCTTTAATCTCTTAATCAAAGCGAGCGCTTTGTCTGTTGCCAGCACCCGTTTGACTTCTTCCATGCTTTCACCTCCCGTGGACGCAAGTTTAGAAGAATCCTTGCGCTTCTGGTGCATAGCTAACCAGAAGATTCTTCGTCTGCTGGTAATGATTAAGCATCATTTTGTGTGTTTCGCGTCCGATACCGGATTGCTTGTATCCGCCGAATGCCGCGTGAGCCGGATATACGTGATAGCAATTCGTCCATACACGCCCTGCTTTAATTTTGCGGCCCATGCGGTATGCCGTATTCATATCCCGTGTCCATACGCCTGCTCCAAGACCATACAGCGTATCGTTTGCTACCTGCAACGCTTCCGCTTCATCTCTGAATGTCGTTACCGAAACCACCGGTCCGAAAATCTCTTCCTGGAAAATGCGCATGTCGTTATTGCCTTTAAAAATGGTTGGCTTAATGTAGTATCCATCCTTCAGGTCGCCTTCCAGATAATTGCGCTCGCCCCCGATTAAGCACTCGGCTCCTTCCTGTAACCCAATATCGATGTAGGACAAGATTTTCTCCACTTGCTCCATCGATGCCTGCGCCCCGATCATCGTTTCCGTATCCAGAGGATTGCCTTGTTTAATGCTTTTCACACGCTCAAGTGCCCGTTCCATGAATTCATCATAAATCGATTCATGGATCAATGCACGGGAAGGGCATGTGCACACTTCCCCCTGGTTGAGAGCGAACATAACGAATCCTTCAATGGCTTTATCGAAGAAAGCGTCATCTTTGGATGCCACATCCGGGAAGAAGATGTTTGGGGATTTGCCTCCCAGTTCCAGCGTGACTGGAATAATGTTTTGCGAAGCGTATTGCATAATCAGACGTCCCGTCGTCGTCTCACCAGTGAATGCAATTTTGGCAATACGTGGGTTAGACGCAAGCGGCTTGCCAGCTTCCACGCCGAAGCCGTTCACAACGTTCAGTATGCCCGAAGGGAGCAAGTCTTCGATTAATTCTATTAATACCATGATGGAAGCAGGAGTCTGCTCGGCCGGTTTCAGTACAACGCAGTTTCCTGCTGCGAGCGCCGGTGCCAGCTTCCAGCATGCCATCAGGATCGGGAAATTCCATGGAATAATTTGACCGACCACACCGAGCGGTTCATTGAAATGATATGCGACCGTATACTCATCAATCTCACTGATAGTTCCTTCTTCTGCACGTAAAATACCAGCAAAATAACGGAAATGATCAATCGCTAATGGAATATCAGCAGCCATTGTTTCCCGTACTGGCTTTCCGTTATCCCATGTTTCCGCAACCGCTAACAACTCCAGATTCTCTTCCAACCGATCAGCGATTTTATTAAGGATACGGGCACGTTCCGCGACCGGTGTATGACCCCAGCTATCCTTAGCGGCATGGGCAGCATCCAGCGCCAGCTCGATATCTTCCGCCGAGGAACGTGCAATGCGGCAGAATACCTGGCCGTTGACCGGAGAAACATTCTCGAAATACTCGCCTTTAATAGGTGCGACCCATTTACCTCCGATATAGTTATCGTACTGCGATTTGAAATTCACCTTCGCTTGCTCCTGTCCCGGTTGTGCAACGATCATATTTATTCCTCCTTGTTCATTGTAAAATTCGATTCTAGGCTCCAGCGTCAACCATCATTGTTTCGAATGATTTCACTGCGGCTTCCGCTACTCGTACATCCTGCTCCACCGATCCACCGCTTACGCCCACCGCGCCGATAATCCGGTTTTCTGAGCGTAACGGGATGCCGCCGCCAAACAATATAACGCGCCCATTGTTAGTTGTGTTGATGCCATATAGCTCAGCACCGGGAGCGCTGGCTTCCGCCAGATTTGCGGTCGGCATCTTTAGCGCCACAGAAGTCCATGCTTTGTTCTGCGCAATGTCAATGCTTACCAAAAGCGCATCATCCATTCGATGAAAAGCCACGAGATTACCGCCTTCATCCACTACCGAAATAACCATCGGGACGCCAATCTGATGCGCCTCATGTTCGGCATGTTCTATCATGGCCTTTGCTATATCCAATGTTAGCCTACTCATTCTCTTCACACTCCTTTCCCTTTTTTAAACGGCATTCCTTTTACAAGGCGAGCTGCATTCTGCCCTGTTGTCCTCCCGCTTGCCGGTTCGAACAGATAAGGTGAGCCGCGAGCCAGTTTTATGTGGCAGATGGCGCTCCCACCATCCTTTCCTACACCGATACCAACATCCAACAGGGAAAGAGTAGCCGCATGCCTGCCTAATTCCCAAACATCGCATTCTGCTCCTTCTATATGAAAGAACGGCACTCCTTCTTCTTCCAAACCTGCAAAGATATCGTTCAGTACTTTTTCTCCTGTCCCTTTTTCAGAGAGTACAGGGACACCTATCTTCGACTTCACCCGACCACCTCCCGCGCTACGGATAGTACAAGACCGGTTGCTACTGCATTACGCGGTCCTTCTGTTCCCCTTACATTAGCAAATCCGGCGACAATACCGTATTTTCCAAGCTCCTCCGTCACCATCTGCGGAATCTCAAAATCCAGCGCTGAACCTCCGACCATTACAACAAAGGAAAGATGGCGAATATTCTTAGTCGGTACAATATACGCCAGCGCCCGAATCGCATTGGTAACGAATACCCTGCGTTTAGCGCTCCGACGCACTACCCGTACTTTTTCCATAGACAATTTGACGGGCAAGGGCACCAGTTCCTTCTCTTCTCGAATAACGACACGTCCATAAACATCCGGGGGAAACGGCGATTCGGAAAATAACATTGTTCCGTCTTCAAGCTGCATATGAAACAGGCTCATCACCTTGCCGAGAGGATTTTTTTTAACCTTCTCTGCAAGTTCCCGGCTATGAAGCGCCAGTTCTGCATCAATCAGCATCGTAACCATGTCACCCGCTCCCGCAAGATGAACCGAGATAGTTTCGCCTCCTTCGCTTACCGCTGCCGCATCCGTAGAGCCTCCCCCCATATCGAGGATGACAAGCGGCTTCTCTGTCCCCGGTGTCGTTAATGCACCTCGGATAGCCATTTCCGCTTCTACACCCCCGACCTCTACGGGAATGCCAAGTTCTTTCTCAAGCGCTTGTGCCACTCTCTCAACAGGCATGCGCTCTGTTTTTACCATGGACGCCAACGCAACACCGCTCTCCATCGATAATTCCCCGGCCATGGCACCGCTAACCGAAACCGGTATGAGCACATCCGTTGCTAATAAATCGCCGATGGAAATATCTGCAAAAGGCTGACCGGTACTCTCGGATAGGTACTGGCGTAGCCCGTTCAGCATTCCGCCTACATTCGTTCCCATCTCACCTTGTACATTGATAAGTCCTCCCGCTCTCTCGATGCTTCGCATAATCTCTTCGGCTCCATCGTTAATCGCAACCTCTATCCGGCTTTTTCTTCCGTGTAATATTAAGCGACCGGCTTCAATGCGTCGTTCCACTACCTCTCCCTGTGGAGTACGGATAACGACAGCGGAACGGTTTCCAACCAACGCCCGTGCTACTGGGGCGATTTGCCGGGTCTCATCCGGTGTCAGCCCAAATACAGTAGCAAGCCCATAAGGATTGCTAAGCGTGCGGATGACATGACCAGGAAGCGCAACCTCTACCGCCGACTGTTTGCCGAGCGGTACCTTTTCGATATAAGCGACTTCGTCAACGATGGGAATTTTACAGTGAAGCCGATTGTAGATGAGCACTCCGTCGTCTTTTTGTGCGATAGCTCCCGCAATCTTGACTCCCCGATCATACGCCTCGTTTATCATATGGGCGGCCCATTCATAATCCGCTTTTGCCGGGATTACTACAATATATGCCTGCCCATTTTCTGCATTGGATCGCAAGTCGTCCAAATGCAGCGTCATACCAATGCCAAGTCCAGTCCCACCGGGCGTGTCCGGATTATGCCCAATCATAGAAGATTCGGTAATAAGTGTTTCGCTGATTACATCCATGGCCAGATCGCCTATAACCGGAACGGCATCATTTACACGAATTTTCTTAATATCACTGAAAGATATACCCGCTTTTTCCGCAGCGCTTTTCAAGGCAAACCGAATACCAGAAACGTTATCCACCGTTCCTTTGATACCGGTTGTTTTCGTCAGGTGCTGTGCGAGAAACTCTACTTTCCCTTCGTCGACACGGGCGAGCGCCACCTCGGTCGATGAATTTCCGATATCGACTCCGGCAATTACCTGCGACACTTGGCCTACTCCTCTTCCCTGCGCAACAGCTTTCGCTTCTCGTAAACATCGGCCGCTTCACGGACAAGTGCAGCATTTTCAAGCGCTTGATATTGCGTTTCCAATTCATCAGCAATAGTCAGCAATTCCTCTTTCGTAGAACGACGGGGGCGTAAGGCGTTATAAATTTCCAAAATGCGCGAATCGGCAATACGAATTAATTCAGCGGCCCGACGAAAGTTTTTTGCCTGCTGTACTTTTCCCAGACTGTCACAAATTTGCGCATGCATCTGGAGCGTTTCGGAACTGATACGTAGATCACTTGCTTTTATTTGTCCGCTTAGTGCCGCATCCAGCGTCAATTCATCATATGATTTTCCACTTGGTGTCCGAAGCAAATCCGGTCGCTTCGCGCCAAGAGGGTAATGTTTACGGGTAAGCGTTTCCATTACAGCACCTCCTGTTCATTTATAGAGATTTGAACATTCAGCTCGCTTGGTTTTGCATCCGGTACGAGCTCCTGGCACTCTTTTAAATAAAGAATCGCGGCTACCGCCTGATATTTCGGGCGAGCCATCTGGTCGTTGACGACCGGTACCGGATTCGGACTCTCACCCAGGGCATACATAGCGGCATTGCGCCCAATCGCCCGGTATGTCTCCAACGTAATTAACGGCGATTGTGGAAACAACTCCAGATTGCTCAACGGGTCAAGATCGCGCTGATGGATAACCGTCGTTCCTCTTGACTGAATGCCAATACCAATGCCTGAGCCGCTTAGCCTAGCCGCCTGGTGTCCCATAAACGCAAGGTCTGCAGTAGAGCGGCTGCGTATCACTCTAGCCTTTACCCCCTGCTCTTCAATTCCTGCAAGAACTTCCCGTAATACGCTCGCATGGTCTACATGGACAATCGTCTTATTTATCCCTCCGCCAAATGCGGGACCCACGGCCACGACTACTTCATGTGGGTCGTATCCTTTCTTTGCGGGTTCTTTCTCAGTCAGATTCATCTGAACGGTAAAAGTTGTGGACGGCATATCGTTCCCTCCTCAATCAAAATCCTGTGGACTGATGGCCTGGCGAATGTTTTTGATTTCTTCCCATCTTTCCGGACTCAAACGGTATCCGGTACCAGGACCGCTGTAATCGTTCTCATCATTGACCGCACTGCGCACAATGTTATTTTTATCGATGATAGCCGAGGTGTGAAGGTAATCTCCAGCCACACGCTGCTTCAACATATTGAATATCCGCTCGGCAATCTCACGGTATCCCCGCTTTTCCAAAGCAAGCGCTACATCAAGGCCGGTGATACCTTCATTCAAAATTCGTTCCGCAGCCTTCAAATCGTCCACAACATTACGTAAAGGCATATCCTCGCTGCTGTTGGCATACGTGGCACTTTCCACTTCTTCATCCGTAATTGCGGGGAATCCCAGCTCATCGAATACCGCCTGTAGTGCACTGGCTGCCTCATGACGAATCTGAATTACGCTTTCTTCATCGACAGGACGCAATCCGCCGTCCACCATCATATCCCGTTGCAATACAAGGTAATCATCCATGTCCGTCGTATCCATGTTCGAACCAGCAAACATATTATCACTGTTCGGCACTGCGCTATAGCCGGAGAAAATGAAATCAGTACCAGGTAACATCTGACAGAGCATCTTGGCGCTTCGACGAATTGGAGAATGAGAAAATGTTTGATCATTACCTGAAGCTACTTCCAAGTCGAACATCGTCGTAGTGAGATTTTCCGCTAACACAGCCCTCAGTCCGCTCGGCACAGCAGCCGGTACGCCGATGCAGCTAATGGAACCGTTCTGCAATCCTTGCACACCGGCACCCTTGGCCATCATGACACAGCGCACTTCAAGATAGAGCATCGATTTACCTTCAGCGCCTGCCATCTGCACCTCCGATCCTGTGCCGGATGTAAAGCGCATTTTTGCACCCCGAGAAGCATATGCCGATGCAAGGAACGATTTGGACCAGGGCGTATCATCTCCGTCGATGAATACTGACTCTGTTCCGTAAATCGATATCGTCTCCGCATAGGAGGTCAATCCTAGCATCGCAAGGCGCAGTTCGGTTGCTTCCTCCAGCGCGTCCTGCGTAAGAATACCGCCCCGCGCAGTTTGCGATCCGATTAGCAGGGCGAGTGCATTGAATGGCGCATAACGCACAATGCCAACCGTCGTCTCCTGCTCATCGAATCCCCGCAAGCCTGCCTCCGCGGCATCAGCGGCCATCAGTACCGGATTGTCCCGCACATTCGTCACATGACACTGATTGGATGGCGTCTTACGTGCTCTCATTTTTTGCAGCGCCATCATCATTTCCACTACATTCATATGATTGAGTACTTCAACAACCTTAGCAGGTGTCATGCCTCGTGCCAATTCAATCATTTCAGAGCGTGAAACATGAATGTCAACCAGCTTACGGGCGATGTCAAGCCCATCCATTGCCATTACTTTTTCAGCTATAGTGGAATCCAGCGTATAGTCGGCAATGAATTGATCTAGCATATCGAATTGCTCCCGCGACTTTCCGTCCAGCTCTACAACTTTTCCACTTTCCACTCTAATCGACGGCTTTGGATCATTTGGGCTCGCCATAGCGACGAATCCCATCTCTGGCCATTCCGTAACAAATCCATCCTGATTAATCGGCTGCGATTCAAGCACCCGGAAGCGTCCAGAACGCTTTGTCTGCTGTGAAGCCTGCATACTTTCACCCCTTCTGTTTCTCACCTTCTTTACATAATAATTATAATTTTCAATTTATTTTTTGTATCTGTATTGTAATGACCTTCCTTAGCATTCTCTTTACTTTCTAGATTAGAAAAGTGAATGCTGGAATTGATATGGCGGGAGATTCGGCATCGCTTTCCGGCGCTTGCGGTACTGTGTTGGGGTCTCGCCTTCATGTTTACGAAACAAGCGGGAAAAATAATTCGGATCCAAAAATCCGCACAATTCCCCAATTTGTGCCATCGAAAGTTCCGTTTCGGCAAGAAGCCGCCTGGCTTTCTCCAGGCGTATTTGAATAATATAATCCGTCAGTGTCAAGCCTGCCTTCTGCTTGAATAGCCGACTGACATATTGCGGATGCAGATGAACGAGTTCAGCCAGGCTCTCCAATGTCAGTTCCTCAGCTAGGTGCCGCTTGATATATGATTTAATTTTGAAAACCGGATGTGTTTCTTCCGCATCTAAGCTTGTCCCGTTCTTTGGAGATGGTAGAAACTCACGCAGCGTCCGTGCTATCTCTTGGGGATGTACCGGTTTTAGCAGATACCGTTCGATACCAAACTCATGCATGCCCATATCAGCAAAACGTTCCTCTTCATATGCGGTCAGGAAAATGAGTCTGCAGTTCGGCTGTTCTGCACGGATACGCTCTGCGGCGGTCAACCCATCCATCACCGGCATCTTAATATCTAGAATCGCTAGATCAATCGTCTGTCTCCTAGCTACCTCCACTGCGTCTGCTCCGTTCTGCGCTTCAAAACAGCGCGCTTGTGTAAATCCGCCTTTGGAGATTATCCTGGCCAATACTTCCCTTTCCAATGGTTCATCATCCACAATCAACAGATTCATATTGCTTCCCTCCCGGCAGCATAATCGTAATGGTCACTCCTTTTCCAGGTCTCCCCTTCATCTCTGTAATTCCATAGCCTGCACCAAACTGGTACTGTAGCCTGCGATGAATATTATAGAGCCCAATGTTTGTCGTGTGGCCTGCACGGCGTTCACGCTGTGCCTCCAAGAGCATATCTGCAAGAGGAATATCCGGCATTCCTCTTCCGTTGTCCTCAACCGTAAACCTGACGTCATGTCCGAAAATCTCCCCCCGTACCCGAATCGTCATTCGTTTCCCCTCCGGTTCGAATCCGTGTACGATAGCGTTTTCAATCAATGGCTGCAGCGTAAGTAAAGGAATAGGGAGACGTTCTAGCTTCGGGTCAACGAAGCATTCAAAATGCAGATGATCCCGATAACGGGTTTGCTGGATAAATAAGTAGTGTCTTATATATTCTAATTCTTCTTCCAGAGGAACGAGCTTATCGATTTTGCGTAAATTATAACGCAAAATCCGTGAAAGACTGCATGTGACTTCCTGAGTCTTCTCTGCGCCTTCTAAATAAGCGAGACGAGAAACCGTGTTAAGCGCATTAAATAGAAAATGAGGATTCATTTGGGATTGGAGCATCTTCAATTCAATATCCTGCAGCGTTTTTTCGAGTTCTGTCCGCACATGTAGCTCTTCCATTAGTTTTTGTGTTTTCTGATGAAGTTCTTGCTGCGCAATCTGAGCGGCTATCATTTTTATAATATAATTTGCAGTGATAAATAGGAGTTCGGCGACAGCGCTAACTTTTTTCTCATCCTGGCGTGCTACCTGCTGCAGACACTTGAACAGTTCGCTCCGATCAAGCGGCAGGTCACGGACGTTCCCATATATCATCTCTAACTGCTCTGCTTCGTTTTCATCCATCACTACTTGTCCACACAGCACGGCGCCTAGATACTGGCCATTATGTATAATCGGGGCGGCCAGATCGACCAATCCGGAATGGCAGCGATGGATGACCGGCTTTTCATCTTTCGCTGCCAGAATCCCCACTCTTTCATCCGATAGGATACAGCGTGCAAGCCCTTCGGGACAGGAACGAATATATAAGCAGAATGACGTGAAATTGCTAGGTTCAGTAATCGGGCGCCCTTTCTCATCGCCGATAATCACAGCAAGACCGGTTGCGTCGGCGAATCGATCCTGTACCTCTTGAAGCACTCCTACATCGACAAAGTCATGAAGCGTCAAAGCTGCCATCGCTTCCTTCCTCTCCTTCTATTTTTCCTTCCGCATCCTCTCCACTACAATGTCTTTCGGTGTCCAGCATTCAAACCGGTAAGTCGGTTTGGTCGCATATCCGAGCCTTGCACATCTGTATTCCGTTTTTCTTACGGGATGTTTGAGCACCTGGAAATGTTGGCACGTAGCGCAGCAATGATAATCCCGTTCCATCCGGCGCCTCCATAATTTTATTTTTTTAAACTTTATCATGTATAGAAAATTGCCACAAGTGAAATAAGTTTAGTTTTTTCAATATAATGTAGAAAAAAGAGAAATCACAGTGAGTTTTCGACAGATTTCGCTAGGTACTGCCAGAATGCTCTCTGAACGATAAAAAACATATCAATAACATGCTAGTTTACATCAAAAAAATACAGAACCGCTTTCTTATTCTCCAGTTACAATGATACCGAATAACACCCAACATATTGTAAGCGTTATCAAAAAAGGAGGATAAGTCATGCCGCAAATCTTCATTTCTCCAAGTAAATATGTGCAAGGACCCGCTGTTACTAGCGAAATTGGGCAATATGTTGCTCCTTTGGGTAAAAAAGTACTGATTTTAGGTGGCATAAGGAGCATCGAAGCTGTAAAAGCGAATATTATTCACAGTCTTGCTCTCCATAATGTACAGTACCACATTGAGACGTTTCAGGGTGAGAGCTCCGACAATGAAATCAATCGAATGTGCATGATCGGACGAAATGAGAAAGCGGATATTATTATTGGCATCGGAGGTGGAAAAGCAATCGATACAGCCAAAGCGGTTGGATTTGAGCTGGATGTTCCGGTCGCAATCGTCCCAACCATTGCTTCCACCGATGCACCGTGTAGCGCACTTTCTGTTATCTACAGCGATGAAGGTGTATTCGAGCGATATCTGGTGCTTCCAAAAAATCCGGATTTGGTGCTGCTTGATACTGAGGTCATCGCCCATGCCCCTGTTCGGCAGTTGGTGGCAGGAATGGGCGACGCTCTTTCCACTTATTTTGAAGCATCCGCCTGTGCTCGTGCCCGTGCAAGAAATATCGCAGGAGGGACGATGACACAGGCTGCCCTGGCCATTGCCGAATTATGCTATGAAATTCTGCTACGGGACGGGTACAAAGCAAAAATCGCCTGTGAACGCAAAGTCGTAACTGAAGCGCTGTCCAATATTGTGGAAGCAAACACGTTACTCAGTGGACTGGGCTTTGAGAGTGCAGGATTGGCCGCCTGCCACGCTGTCCATAACGGGTTAACTGTACTGGAGGAAACGCATCCATACTGTCACGGAGAAAAAGTAGCGTTCGGTACGCTCACTCAGCTTGTGCTAGAGAATCGAGCAATGGACGAAATCGAGAAAGTTATCGATTTCTGTCATCTTGTCGGTCTGCCCACCACACTTGCCGATATTGGACTCGAAAATGCCGATCCGAAGCAAATCCGGCTTGCGGCAGAAGCGGCCTGTAAAGAAGGGGAAACTATCTACAATATGGATATGGAAATTACGCCAGACAAAGTATATGCTGCAATGATGGCTGCTGACGCGTTGGGGCATGTATACAAACAAAGCAAAGAAACCGTATGGATGCAATCCTCCTCCCTTGTGCTGTAACACCTTAAGAAAAACGCGCGGGCATTGCTACTCATCCTTTTCCATCTTTAACAGCGACACCTACTTTCTTAATTTTTTGACTCTATTAAACAACTCTATTGATATTTTATAAAACCGAACAATTGTTCTATAACAAAGAGGTTATAGTAAATTGATAATCATGGAACAAAGAAAGAAAAGGGACTGAAAGCCAATTCTTTCAGTCCCTTTTTAACTCTCGCTTCTATATACATCTGATTTGATAAATTGACAAATTCTTGTGGTGAGAGGTAAGAAAAGAAGGAAGGGCGGTGGACGGGAACGGTTGGAAAAAGACACGTTTGCCTTTCTTCGGCTAGGGCGTAGGGCGCATCCAACCTCTTCTTTTTCTGAATCGCCTCCTTCCAACCACGTTACCCTGTCAAAATATCAAGTGTAATTTATATCGTATCGTTTACTTATTTAATCACCTTTACCGTTACGTTTTTACGTCCCCACTGTAGCGCTTGCTCACGTTCAGGGAAAAAGACGTCGATTTTTTTTCCTTTAATCGCTCCGCCTGTATCACCTGCTATCGCTGTGCCATATCCTTCTACATAAACCTTGGAACCGAGCGGAATAACGGACGGATCTACGGAAATCACTTTGGCATCTGGATTCTCCTTTAAGTTAATTCCCTGGGATGTTACTCCAGAACAGCCCGCACAATTGGCCGTATAGGCCGAGCTTTCAACCGTCATCACTTTGCCCTGCTGTACATTCTCATCTGACGTATTCAATGCCTTAAAGGTTTGTGGGCCGGCAATACCATCGACATCCAACCCTTTCGCGCGTTGGAACGACTTTACGGCATCAACAGTAATCGTGCCATAATAGCCGGTTGCTGTATGAAAATCAAAGTGGCCCCGATTCTTCAAAGCGGTCTGCAATTCTCGTACGTCATTGTTTTCCATGCCATAGCGCAGTGTTTGATCTCCCATGGAAGCTTGAGCCATAAGTGGAGCACTAACCATCATTCCGGCGGTAACGGTAGAGACAACAATTTTCTTCAGCGGTGTAAGCATATTGATAGATTCCTCCTGTTCGTCTATCCAATAAGCTTCCGCTTCTTCTTCCTGTCACGCTCAATAATATGAACATTATATAAAGAAATCTTCCGGGTTAAAAGGGGTTCTCCTGATTTTGCGAACATATAACCAAATTCCCGTCTTCTGCCGTTTTCCAACTTTCGTACCGGACAAAAATGCGTTCATTGCAGATGCCCTCTGTAGTTGCTCTCATTGCATAACATGAAAAATCAAATGCTGCCAAACGCCTAGAAGAAACACTAGCGGCCATTGATAAGATCGATAAGTTCATCTATTGCATATCTTACTTCCTCTTTTGTATTGTAAAAATGCGGGGCGATTCGTATAACATCGTTTCTCGCAGATACGACAATATTCTTTTCTTTTAATCGCCTCTCGACCTCGGATGCATTTTCTACGTAAAAAGATATCAAACTCGACCTGTATTCAACAGATTGTGGGCCGGATATACATAAGCCTTTCTCCCTCCCATATTCTAAAGCAAAACACGTCACTTCCTGAAGATACGCATAGATGTTATGCACACCAACACTATGCAACAATTCAAGTGCTGCATGCGCTGCATACACACTAATAAAAGAAGGCGTTCCGGTTTCAAAACGACGGGCCCCTACTCCAGGTGCAAGCTTGTAGATATCAAACATTGCTGTTTTTTCCTGTCCAAGCCAACCTGTCACCCTGGGCTCAAGTCGTTCGGCAAGATTCTTTTTTATATATAAAAATGTCGTCCCTGGAATTCCTAGCATATACTTACGTGTTCCAGCGACCAATATATCAATATCCATTTCCCTTACATTAATCGGAATATGGCCCGCCGATTGATAAGCATCGACGAATAAAAGTGAATTTTTACTATGCACAATGTCAGCAATCTCTCCAAGATCTTGCTTATATCCATTGTAATAACATACATGCGGCACACACGTAAGTAGCGTATCGTGTGTAACCTCCTTCTCATACTGCTCCGTATCAATTATTTCGTTCGAAGAACGGATGAACGATACATTGGCCCCAAACTTCCGTTGTGCAAGCCATATGTGGCCGACAGTTGGAAAATCCATTTCCGTACATATGACTTTATTTTTGCCTTGCTGATAAGAAAAAGAAGTAGCCAACGAAGAAATAGCATCCGAAGCGGAAGACAATACAGCAACCTCGTCCGGTTCCGCTCCGATTATATCAGCAAACCTTCTTCTGGCCGCTTTCACTCTTTCCATCGCAAGACTCCAATTGTTTCCCCTCGTAAGCAAATGATGATGATATTCCTCAATCGCATGTGAAACAGGTTGAGCCAGCGCACTTTGAGAACAACTGGCGAGATATACATGTGTAGACAATATAGGAAATAAAGAACGATATGAATCGTATGGATGGCCCACCGTTTTTCCTCCTTACGGTTAAAAATATTGCTTTTCTATACATTCCTTGATATTTTATTCGTTATCAATCGACCGAATATTATTTTGTCTATAACATAATTGAAAAATGTAATCATGAAAACGACTACGACTATCATCGCCCGCTTTGTAGCCCTGCAAATTCTGCTTCATATGGGGTTTGGTTACCTCTTTGCAAAATGAATGCGTTGCAGCGATATCGAATCGAGAGCAGTTTTGTTTGAAATGGGCATTTGCAACTCGGCTTTAGCTACCGTTCTCGTCAACATAAGCACATTATATTTTCTTCATTGTACAGTATCGAAATCAACTAAAAAGATGTATACTATTCATAAAATACAGTCTGTTTTCTTTTTCGTTACTTATACTATATAGACTTATGCTTATCATTTCGACATAAGAAAAGTGGTTTGAGGTAGGCATGTTCGAGAAGGAAGAGGTTGGATGCGCCCTGCGCTCCAGCAGAAGGAAGGCAAACGTGTCTTTTTCCGAGCGCTCCCGCCCTTCCTTCTTTTCTTACCTCCTACCATAAAAATTTGTCGATTTATCAAATCAGATGTATATAAGTCAAATATTATGTAGGGTATGTTTAAAAACGGAAGTGAGGAGAACGCATATGGAGAATGAAAAAATCGTAGTATTGATGCCGCTGAGCGGAAGCATTTTGTGGGAAACATACGGTGAATCGTTCGGCTATCTGCAAATCCCTTCCTCACTGAAAGTACCGCTGAACGAAGTTGAAGTCCGAAGAGAATGGATCGCGGAAACCGAACGAGGGGTTCTTTACTTGCAGCGGGAGTGTGCTGAATAAAAAAACAATAGAAAAGAAGAAAAGGCGGAGTTCCCCAAAGCGGGTATTTCGCCTTTTTCTACGGCAAACTTTCTCTACTCTATTCCTCCTACAGAGTAAAAATAACCTATATATTATATATTACGGAACCTTATTCCCCGTAATCGAATACGATCTTATAAATGATTACATAAAAAAGGCCGTGTAGAATAGCATCTTCACGACCTACAGCTCCTTAATTGGAGAATTGCTGCTTTTACAGCTTGCTTATCTTAATTAAAATCCATTATATAGAAATCTCTAAAACATTAAGAGGAGCACGCTGGAGCGACTGAATTCTTCTAATCTGTTCATTAGTCAATCGGCGAGCAACAAGGACAAACGATGACATTTCATCGTTAAATCCTATATTAGTTAAATTTGTGACTTCCTGACTGCCACGGAATACTCGAAAATCACCCTGATAGTTGACATCCCTAAACAAAACGAGCGTAACATTTGCCGGGCTGAATCTATTTCTCACGCGGAAGCTTGAAAGCAAGTCATTGAACTCAAACGCTCTTGCGTCTCTGACCGCTACTCCGGCGCGACGAAAAAGAATGCGACGCCCTGAAAAGAATGCATCCTCAAACAACTCAAGACGTAATCCTCTACCGGGAACAATCTGTCGAACGCTAGTTTTTTTCATTATTATCACCTCCTGCTTTAACATATGCAGCAGGTGTAACATGCGTTTGGACAACTTATAAGGGTATATCACCAATTATTGAATACATAATCGTCACTCTATCATTTAAACGTTCAAAAAGGAGAAATAATGACTTCATTTTAGATTTTTAAGATATAATTTAACTATTATAAAAATAGGGATGTGGAAAATAATGAACTCGATTTCAACGGTTGCTAAATACCTTACTGAAAATGCACAATCTTTAGCGATTGAAATCGTTGAAGATATTATTTATAGAATAAAGTTAGAAATCCCAAAAGAAGAAATAGAGCAAGCTATTATTATGTATGTTGGGTTTTTAGGCTTTTTGGGAAGTTCTATTACTTGCAACGAGGATAAAGTACCGGAAGGACTTATGACATGGAGTAAAAAAAATGGAGAGCGTGAAGCGTCTCTAAGCGGAAAAATTTCAGACATTATCATTCGTTACCCGGTTACCCGTGTGGTCTTTACCGAACGCATTACTGAAATCGGTGTAGCTCATGGACTTTCAGTCGAGGAAGTCGCTTTTATTATTAAACGAATTAACTATATGCTCGATATAAGCATTAACGAAACCATTCTTGCCTTTGAACGCCTTAAAGATAAAATTATCAAAAAGGCACAAGAAGAAGTAAACGAATTATCAGCACCTGTTGTACCTATTCAAGATGGGATTGCCGTTCTCCCGTTAATCGGTTCCATTGATTCTAACCGGGCTAGACATCTTTTAGAGAAAGTTGTCCCTAAAATTACCCAACTAAAGGTTGAGTGTCTTATTGTCGACTTTTCAGGCATCGTATTTATTGATACGACAGTTGCCAATCATATATTTAAGATTTATGATGTTCTTCGCTTATTAGGAATAGACGTCACAGTAACAGGTATACGCCCTGAGCTAGCCCAAACGGTTGTCAGTGGCGGTATAGACTTCTCATCTATCAAAACCTTTGCACATGTTAAGCAAGCGATAGAAAACATTAAATAGAATAATCCATCTACTTTCGTGTGTAATTGTAAAAACTCTTGAAAGCCGCTCATGCACTAAAAACAGCTTTCAAGAGTTTAAAAAATACAAGGTCGCTCAATCGTATTCGCTTTTTCTCTTCTGAATTATTTTAATACAATAACACAATCTCCCCAGTGCTCGGTACCAAAGAAAAGATCCATCTTGTCGCCATCTGCCACTGGACCGACGCCAGCCGGTGTACCCGTATAAATAATATCACCCAGCCCCAGACCAAAATGCTCGGCAGTGAACTCGACAATCGTCTGCATGTCAAACAGCATGTCGCGTGTATTACCTCGCTGTACTGTTTCTCCGTTTTTCACAAGAGAAAAATCAGCCTCCTGACATGCCTCCTGTCCGGGAAACGGATGAAAAGAGGTTAGTACGGCCGAATTTGGAAATCCTTTCGCTTTAAGCCACGGATGACCTTTCTTTTTCAATTCGCTTTGTACATCACGCAGTGTGAGGTCAATACCGAGAGCCATTTTGTCTACCACATCCTCGACCTTCATGCCTGGTTCATACGGACGGGCCACATGAAGTACCAATTCTGCTTCATAATGTACCTCGCCTTTATTTCCAGGCACCCTAATCGATTGTCCGTTCGCTTCAACGAGCGCATGCGTCGGTTTGGAAAAAAGAAACGGGGAAGTTGGCACCGCGTTCCCTAGCTCTTCCGCGTGGAGGCGATAGTTTCTTCCCACACAATAAATGTTACGTATTCCGTCCATCTGTACCCTTCTTTCATACGATCTGACTTATGCCCATCTAGACAGACGTTACCATACCGCCGTCGACAAGCAACGTACTTCCTGTAATATATGTACTTGCTCCTGAAACGAGAAACGTCACCACTTTAGCAAACTCTTCCGGATCTCCATACCTTTGAAGCGGAATAGCCTGCTTCGCCTTTGCTTCTACTTCTTCCTTGGAAACACCACGCCTCTCGGCGTTCATCTCGTCCAGATGCGCTACGCGATCCGTTGCGATGCGCCCCGGCGCTACCGTATTAACCAGGATATTATACGGTGCTAACTCCATCGACAACGTCTTGGCAAGACCTACAATTCCCAGACGGAACGTATTGGAGAGAATGAGTCCCGGGATCGGCTGCTTAACAGAAGATGAAGCAATATTGATAATTCGGCCGCCTTCCTGTTTCATGTCCGGTAGAACTTCCCGGATTAAGCGAATATAGCTTAGCAGATTCAGCTCGAACGCCTGTTGCCATTGTTCATCTTCCAACTGCTCGAACGTGCCTCCCGGCGGTCCTCCTGCATTATTAATGAGAATATCGATTTTGCCAAATGCTTCACGTGTCGCTTGAACAAGCGACTTGATTTCGTCATAGCTAGTAATATCCGCACGATGATAGGCCACCCGGCCTGCACCGAATCGCTCCAGCTCTGCTTTCACCTGCTGCAACTTTTCTTCGTGTCGGCTTGTAAGCATAACATGTGCGCCTTCTCTGACGAGCTGTTCCGCAATAGCCCTGCCAAGCCCCTGGCTTGATGCAACAACAAGGGCAACTTTTCCGTTTAGTTTCAATTCCATATTCGCGGACCTCCTTTTTCTCTATTATTGTAGAATGTCTCTTATAATTTCACAATGGCACGTCCACGTATCTGTCCTTGCAAAATACATGCAAGCGTCTGTGGCAGTTCATTCAGCGTAATCTCGTGTACAATACCAGCTTCCAATCCGTTTGGCTTCAAATCGTTTGCCATCCGCTCCCACAGAGGAAGACGAATCTTCATCGGACAATAGACGGAGTCGATACCTAGCAAATTCACTCCGCGTAGTATAAAGGGGAAAACAGAAGTCGGGACAGAGGTGCCCCCAGTCAATCCACTGACCGCTACCGCGCCTCCGTATTTTGTTGTACTTAAGATGTATGCCAGCGTTTTACCACCAACAGGGTCAACCGCCCCTGCCCAGCGCGGCTTGCCAATCGGCTTAAAGGTTTCTGGGGACATTTCTTCCCGTGTTACAATTTCTTTAACGCCCAATTCTCGCAGATATCCGTGCTCTGCATCTTTCCCTGTACTGGCGACCACATCATATCCTTTTTCAGCCAGCATTGCGACAGCGAGACTACCTACGCCTCCGGTTGCACCTGTTACCAGTACCTCTCCTTTTTCCGGTGTAACCCCACTTTCTTCCAAGCGCTGTACAGACAATGCAGCGGTAAATCCGGCCGTTCCGTAGGCCATCGCTTCTTTGAGTGTAAGTCCGGACGGCAGCGGAACAACCCATTCCGCTGGCACGCGTACATATTCACTAAAGCCTCCATAATGCGCTACACCCAGCTCGAAGCCGGTTACGAGCACGTTATCTCCTTCTTTGAAACGTGCGTCCGAAGAAGTGACCACTGTTCCAGCCACATCGATTCCAAGAATCAACGGATACATACGAGCAATGTTGCCATTCGGAATACTGGCGAGACCATCCTTGTAGTTCACGCTGGAGTAGGCAGCACGAATGGTCACTTCCCCCTTAGGTAATTGGTCGATGCTAAGCTCTCTGACTTCTGTTGACACATCGCCCGATTCTGCTTTATCAACAACAAGCGCTCGAAATTTCTCCTGCATACAATTGTCCCCTTTCTATTAGCAAAATGAAGTTTTCATCGCCAATTCAGTCATGACAATCATTGCCTTATATGCTTCTAGAATATCTTTGGCCTGATAGCGTACGATCGGTTCTCCGTCTTCAATCTCCGTTCCCGGCATCAGAGCCGCCCATTCCGCCTGTCCATGATTTGCGAACTCGATTGTCAGAACAGGATTCTCCGGCGGCGTAAGCGGTTTTATATTTCTGCGATTTTCAATCGCCTGCTTCGTTTTTTCCCGCAGCAGCCAACCCGCTTTTTCTGGTGTCAGGCAGAGCGCAGAGGTACGGGATATTTGTCGCTTGACCACCGCAGTAGTAATTCCGGGAATCAATGCTTCAGCTTCAACTGCTGTCTCATCATCGCCTGCCACTAACAGAAGCGGCACTCCATAGTATCCGGCTACATACGCGTTAAAACCAAGTTCACCAATCGGTTGATCGTTAATGTACATATTTCTTACACCGAAAATCATCGTATGGCTGAGTACGCCTTTTCTTCCAGCCCGTGAGTGATAGCCGAGAAATATAGCACCCGCATATGTATCGTCCAATCCCTGCACCATCGAAAACGGCTTCACATCTCCGGAGATTAGCTGCGCCTCCGGGTGTAGTCTCTCAATCAACAAATTGTTCATCTTGGAATGGCTATCGTTAACGACAACATCCTTAAACCCTTCCTGGAATGCGGCTTCAATGACATGGTTAGCTTCGTCGGTCATCAGCTTCTGACCGCGCTGATAATTGCGCTCCTTTGAATCTACGAATGTTTGGTCCACAAGACCAGTAATGCCTTCCATATCAACAGAAAGATATAGTTTCATGTATTCACTTCCTTTATTTTTCCTCAAGCGTAAATATTCGATATTATCCCGCGTTTTTCCTTTCTGACTGAATATTAAAGTATTTTTATTTATTTTTCCGAAAAAACAATATAACGAAAACGAGTCCCGCTCTATGCAGGGACCCGTTTTCATTTAAGGTGTTACGGTTTGTTTTTCCAAGATAAACTTTTGAATTTTGCCGCTGGCCGTTTTCGGCAATTCATCTACGAAACAATACGCGCGCGGTCGTTTGTATCTGGCAAGTCGGTCCCCTTCAAGAAGAAATTCGTCCAGTTCCGACTCGCTTACCAGGCTACCTTTGCTCCGAACAATGTAGGCGAGCACAATCTGTCCCCATTTCGAATCCGGCTTACCAACAACCGCTGCTTCGCGAACACCGGGATGTTCGATAAGCTGATCCTCTACCTCACGCGGATAAATGTTCTCCGCACCTGAAATAATCATATGATCGATCCGATCGCGAATCCACACGTATCCTTCTTCATCATACTCACCCATATCCCCAGTATGGTACCAACCGTATGCCAGCGCTTTTTCCGTCGCCTCAGGACGATTATAATAACCGCCCATCATGCATGGCCCTTTCACGAGAATCTCACCGATATCCCCTGGCTGGCATATATCATCGGGATGAGTAGGAGAACCATCAGGCTGTACTCGGCAGATACGCAGCTGGTGCGTAAGACTGGGCTTTCCGGCAGAGCCTGCTTTCTTCAACTGTTCATCTGCGTACAATACAGACATGCATGGTCCCATCTCGGTCGTGCCATAAATTTGAATTAAATCTGCACCGATTTTCTCTTCGAACTCGCGAATCAGCACAGGAGCCATCGAAGCGCCACCATATTCTAGTAAACGCAATGACGAAAGATTATATGCACCGAAATCATCAGCATGCAGCAGCATGTTCACCATTGTCGGGGCGGCAAACATATGGGTTACCTGCTCCGTTTCAATCGCATGTAATACATGTGAAGCATCAAAATGATGCAGCAGCACATTCGTTGCACCAACCTGCACACGCGGCAAGAACGACGTATGCAACTCTGCTGTATGATTTAATGGTGCAGCGGCCAGACCGACATCTTCTTTCGTCAGCCCCATACACTGCATCATCATAAAGTTATGGTGGACTTTGCTGCGGTGTGTATGTAATACTCCTTTTGGACGGCCGGTTGTACCGCTGGTGTACATCATGATACAGTAATCATTTTCTGATACGGCTACTTCTGGGCGCACCTGTTCTTCCGCTTCCAATAACGCATAGAAATCCAGTGCCCCTTCCGGTAGAGCTTCATCGACATAAATGTAATGTTCGACCGGATTTCCAAGCTCCCGGGCTCTATCTACCACATCTGAGCCCTGTTGTTCATATAGCAGAACCTTTGCCTTACCGTCCTGCAGGATATACTGTAATTCATGCGCAGCCAAGCGATAGTTCACCGGATTGAAAATGGCGCCGATTTTCGCTACGGCAAACAGCGCCACTACAAATTCGCTTGTATTGTATAAGAAGGAAGACACCACATCGCCTTTTTCCACACCCAGGCGCAAAAGCGCCTGAGCGAATTGGTTAGCTTTTCGATCCAGTTCAGTGTAAGTCCAACGGTGGCTTTTTTTTCCGTACTCGTAAACCAAAGCGGTTTTATACGGAAAATTGCGTGCTGACCACTCCAAAGTCTCTCCGATCGTTGTGCTCATCTCATTCCTTCCCCTTTCCGTTCTCCGTTATTTCATATAATCCGGCTTGATAAACCCTTGGAACTCCTTATCAATTACATCTTTGAATTCTTGTGATTTATACGCTTCTACCAAATCTTTTACAAACTGTTTGTCCTTGTCTGCCGTTTTAATCGCTACAAGGTTCATATATTCGTCTGGAATCTTTTCCAAATCGAGTGCTTCCGTCAATTTCAGCCCTGATGCAATAGCAAAGTTACCATTAACGAATGCATAGTCGGCGTCATCAAGCGAGCGCGGCAGTTGGGCTGCCTCAAGCGGGAGCAATTTGATGTTTTTCTTATTTTCCGCTACATCCTTCTCCGAAACACGTAGCAAATCTACGCCATCTTTCAACTTAATCCATCCGAAATTCTGCATCATAACAAGCGCACGTGCCTGGTTTGTCGGATCATTCGGCAAAGATACGGTCGCACCTGGCTGTACTTCATCCAATGACTTATGCTTATGAGAATAGATGCCGATTGGTGCAGTCGGCACTTGAATCAAATCTTCGATCGGCAAGTTATGCTCTTTTGCAAAGTTCTTCAAATAGATAACATGCTGGAATACGTTAGCGCTCAGCGAACCCTCGGCAAGCGCCTGATTCGGCTGTACATAATCGTTGAACTCAACCACTTTCACGCTGTAGCCTTTTTTCTCAAGCACCGGTTTAATTCCTCGATTCACTTGATCGCTGTAAGGCCCCGCTGTTGCTCCAATCACAACTTCTTTTGTGTCTCCTTGTTCCTGCGGTTTGGCTGCAGTTTGTTCATCTTTTTGTCCACCGCAAGCCGTTAAAAATGCTGTTAATAATACAATTAGTCCAATCAGTATAAGCGGTTTTTTCTTCATGATGATTCCCCCTAAAATGTTTATCTAGCGTTTATCCAAATAATGCGCAAGGCGATTACCTGTAAATTGAATGATTTGTACAAGTGCAACTAGTAACAGGACCGTCACGACCATTACATCTGTCTGGAAGCGATAATAGCCGAAGCGAATCGCCAAATCACCGATTCCCCCACCGCCTACTACGCCGGCCATTGCGGAATAAGAAAGAAAGCTGACTACCAATACCGTTAATCCGAGCGTCAATCCGGAACGAGCTTCAACAATCAGTACTTTCCAGATGATTTGATATGTAGAGGCTCCCATTGCTACTGCGGCTTCAATTACACCTCTCGATACTTCACGTAGCGATTGCTCCACGAGTCGGGCGAAATATGGAATCGCTGCAATGGAGAGCGGAACAGCTGCAGCGACAGGTCCGATAGTCGTTCCGATTAGTACACGCGTTAATGGAATGAGTGCGACCAATAAAATCAAGAACGGAAAGGAACGAACGATATTCACAACAGAGCTGATAATCCGGAATAAAATCGGTCTCTCCAATAACTGCCCTTTACTTGTCAGGAAAAGCAGGATGCCAAGCGGAGTACCGAGCAGAAGCGCTGCTCCAATTGCAATGCCTACCATTAAAAACGTCTGTACGATAGAAATACCGATTTCCGGCAGCAATGGAATGACATTATCAAACATGTGCGACCCCTCTTTTCTCGCTGATTTCTTCCTCAAACAGCAGCTTGGCGATATCGGTTTTCGGTTTGACTTCCCGGTCCGAAAGCGATATCTTCTCCACCAGATGCCCGTTCTCCATAACCGCTACCTTGTTGCAAATTTCCTTTACTACATTCATCTCGTGTGTAACAAGTAAAATCGTTACACCTAACTGTACGTTAATTTCTTTTAAGAATGCGAGAATTGTTCGTGTAGTCTGTGGGTCGAGCGCTGAAGTTGGCTCGTCGCACAGCAACACTTTCGGTCGGTTGGCAAGCGCTCGAGCGATGGCGACACGCTGTTTCTGCCCGCCGCTCAGCTTAGATGGATAACTATCAGCCTTCTCCGTTAATCCTACAATGTCAAGGCATTCCCGAACCCTTTGCGTCCTTTCTTCTTTTGCTATGCCAGCAACTTCAAGTGGGAATGCTACATTTTCCGAAACCGTTCGATTATTCAATAGATTAAAGTGCTGAAAAATCATACCGATTGATTGCCGTGCTTTGCGTAGTTCTTTTTTTGATAGTCCGGTCAGCTCACGACCGTCAACATATACTTCACCCTCATCCGGCTTCTCCAGCAGATTCACCAACCGTAGCAGTGTGGATTTTCCGGCACCGCTAAATCCGATGATACCGTATATGTCTCCTTCTTCCACATGGAGCGATGCTGGAGCTACTGCCTGAAACGTACCCCCAGATGTTTTGTAACTCTTGCTAACATTCTGTACTTTAATCATGCTCTTCACTCCTTTTTCTCTTGTTTTCTCCTGGCATGAATCAAATTAAACAAAAACGACCTCTCGCTTAGCAAGAGGTCGACGAACGTATCTATGGATTCGCCGGACCCCTCATCTTTCAGCGCGCATGCACTGCTGGAATTGGCACCGCTCGAATTTGAACTTAAAAATTCGATGGTTGCCGAGGTTTCATTGGGCCAGTCCCTCCACCTCTCTGGATAAGAGTCCGAGATGCTCTCGTGTTCAGTTGTTGATTTTATTTTAGCAGATTAAACCTCAAAGTCAACTAGGAATTATAGAAATATTTTTTTTAAAGTGAATTTTATTGTAGTGCCGCTTTCCGTCTTAACTCGTTTACCCGTAATTGCATTCTCTCTTTTTCAAAAATATCTTACTTCATCTTCTTTTATTTGCAAGCGTAGCATCGTTACATATTTTCTTCTTCAACTATACGGTATACAATATACAGAAATTGCATAGGAGGAGACTACTGTGACTATCCCTTATTCTACATGGACGCTTGTCGGCATCGACAAGCTGGGGCAGGCTCTCTTAACACTATTTCAAGCAAGTAATTACCCTATCGGTCTGTATCATCCCGACATCAAGAAAAGCGAGCGATGTGCGGCGGCATATCCTTTGCACACTTCTGTATCCAAAGAGTATCTTCTTTCCTCAGATATCGTGATACTTGCCTTACCAGCAACACAAATTCAGCCGTTCATCGACGAACTGTATCCGTTGCTGTCACCTGTCTCTTCTCCCCTGTTTTTAAATATGGCTACGATGATTTCGACAAATGCATTACGAGAAGCATATCCGGAGCTTGCATGGCAAGGTGTGAAGTTCATGGGACAAGCTGATGATCTGCGTGAAAACGGAAACGGATTGTTTATAACCGATAAGACATCGGCAGCAGATTCGGAACGGAAAAATGCCGTAATTCAAGTTTTCTCCAGCATCGGTCATGTTGTACAAGACGAAGAACAAACCGTGGAAAATATAAATCGGTTGGCAACCTACTACGCAATCAAAGGTGTCAAAGAACTGGAGAAGGTGATGCAAGAACAAGACTTCCCCGAACTATACCGTAGGCAGGTGCTTCTCTCGCTTGTTCCTGGTGTCATTCGTTCTTATACAGAAGGTACCCTGGGCCATTTCGGACAGGCGGTGGCAGATGAACTAGAAAACAAACCTTCATAAGAAAAACTTGCGGATATTGCTGCTCATCCTTTTTCCATAAAGAGGCCAAACGGCCGCTTGGTGTCACTTCGGGCGAACCGACAAAACATCTGCGTTTTTCAAGCGATACGATTGGAATAAGCTTCTTTTGTCGAACATTCCTTTTATTTTTCTTTTCAAATTCCTCTGCCGATGCTTGGATTATCAGAACGAAATCGCTTTATGGTAAAATAAAGGAATGAGTCTAATACACGGATGATGGAAAGGAGAAAAGCGGTGGTTCCAGCCGAGCCAGCCGAGCCAGCCGCGCAGCACATGACCCAAGCACCTAACCTTGTTCAGACAAAAATTGAAGAAGCGATTCAGCTTCTAGAATCGCGTTTTCTAGAACGTGAAGAGCTGATTCGCCTTTTATTTTTAGGAATGATGAGCAGTGAGAATGTGCTGCTTATCGGCCCTCCAGGCACTGCAAAATCACAATTGGCCCGTGGGGTATCCCAGCTGTTTGGTAGCGAGCAATGTTTTGATTACCTTCTAACGAAATTCACGACGCCCGATGAGATGTTTGGACCTGTGTCGCTTCAGCAGTTGAAGCAGGATCGCTATATCCGTCAAACAGACGGCTATCTGCCCGCTTCTCAATTCGCATTTTTGGATGAAATTTTCAAAGCGAATAGTGCCATTCTCAATGCGCTCCTTTCCATACTGAACGAGCGCCTATTCTTCAACGGCAAGGAAAAACAAAACGTCCCGCTTCTATTTTTAATGGCCGCTTCCAACGAATTGCCGGAAGAGAATGAGCAGCTTGAAGCGCTATATGATCGTTTCCTGATTCGCTATGAGGTCGGATATCTGAAGAACGTCTCCAGTTACGAGCTCATGTTCCAACTTCCGGACGAACCGCTCCCGACGCTCCTCTCGCTTGATGACGTACAATCAGTACGGGAACAAGCACGGCATGTCAAGCTCTCTGAGTCACTTGTCTATTTTCTGTACGAGTTGAAACAGGCAATGGAAGAAAAGGAATTCTCGCTTTCCGACCGGAGATGGAGCAAAATTGGACACATCTGGAAAACATCCGCCGCGCTAAACGGCCGTGAGTATGTTTCTATTTGGGATACGGTATATACGCCCCATATGCTGTGGAATGTACCGGAGGATTTACCCGTACTTGCGGAACTGTTCGATAAACACTTTCAGGATGCATTGAAGCGGGAAATGGAAGAAGAGCTACCGCTCCGAAAGTATGAGCAGACCGCCGATAAATGGCTGGAGAAAGAAGATGAGCTGCACGGATACCAATTTAAACGGGAAATGGGCGAAAAGCTTGGTAAGGACGCCGTTATACATGCCCAATCCCTCCTGGAAAAGTGCCGTTTAGAAGTAGAAGAAACGGCGCGTGAACTGCGCAATAAACTTGTTGCCTGGCAGGAAAAAGAAAAAAACATTGAATCTTATTTGTATAGCCGAAATTTTCTACTCCTGCAGCCAGACCGTTATGCGGTTAAGTATTCCCGTCTGCGTATTCAGGGAGAACGAATTCTGCAAACACTACAGGGCTTGTACCGGACACTGTTCGATAAAGAAATTCCCGGCACAGAATATGACTATACATTGTAGAACGGCGGTGTTAGCAGATGATTATCCGGAGCACACGCGTCGACCGTTATGTGTTTGATGGATTTATCCGTTCCTCACGCGCGGCGCAAGAATGGATTCAGGAAGCAAAGCAACAGGCCCCCTGGTTCAATGTCGAACTGTTCGCTGATTTCTTCCTCTGCTTCTATCTGCCAAAACCGGAGATCGATCCGGGCTGCGAAGCAACACCGTTCCATCGCTGGCTTGTCGATACGCTCAGAAAACAATACTTCTACCGGACAATTCACCCACAAACGGTCTCGCAGGTAAGTGCCTCGTTCAAAACGGCATTAAAAGCGTTAATGTGGCTAACCCATACGTACCAGGAAGAAGTGAAACGACGGAAGGAAGATGAGCAAAAGCTCTCCTCACTGGGCATTGAACAGGAAAAAGGCAAACAAGGTCAGGAAGCATTGCAATTGAGCGAACAGCTAACCGACAAACAAATTGAGAAGCTTAAGCTGGTCGGCTATACACTACAGCAGGGTAAGCGAATCGTTGAGGAGAAACAGGAAGCGCAAGATACGCGTCCGTTAGTGGAAGCAGAAATCGCCTCTCTTCGCAAAAAAATTACCACACTTAGGAAAGAAATGCGAACGGAGTTCACCAAGCGATCCAAACATAAACAGAAACTGAAAAAAGCAGAGGAAGAGCTAGCGCAGCGCGAGAAACAACAAAAACGCCTCGCTCGCCAGGAGAAGCAGGCCATTTCCCGACTGGAAGAAGAGCTTGGACAATGGCTGGATGCTTCACTCAAACAAACACTTTCTGTCGAGGGAGAAGAAAACAAGCTTTTGTTTGATTTGTTGGAAGCAAGCCAACGCTTTGCGAATCGGCGCTGGGGAAGCGAATTGGGTAAGCTACGTCGCCAGGCGTTCGACCGCTATCTGGAATGGGCAGAAAAATTAAAGAGACATCCAGACTTGCTCACATTTCTTCAAGAAGTGGGACACAACGTTCATCAGTATCGAGTGAAAAAACGCAAGATGCGTACTTCCCGCATTCCAGAAGCATACGATGATTTACGGCAATCCGGCGATATCTCGCATATGCTGCCAAGCGAAGCAGCGCTGCTCGCCGATGAGGACTATGAATTGTATTTCACGGTCAAATGGCTGGAACAAAAGCTACTCACATACAATACAACCGGTTTTATCGAGGAACCACAAAAAGGGCCTGTCATCTGCATGCTGGATACATCGCACTCGATGCGCGGAAGCAAGCTCAGGCTGGCACAGATTTTCACAATGACGTTTGCGGCACTCAGCTTGCTAGAGAAGCGCGATTTCCTGCTTTTACTATTTGGTGCCAAGGGTGAACTGAAAGAACACCCCCTTTACTACCGTAAGCCGGATTGGCCAGCGTTCTATGCCCTATCACAGATGGCATTCGGCGGCGGGACACATTTCGATGCGCCAATTACGCGTGGAATTGCGTTTGTAGAACAAAGTTCCCTCTTTCGTGCTGCGGATTTCGTTATGGTTACGGACGGTGTCGGCCATATTTCTCCACCTGTCCGGAATAGACTGGCTGAGTTGGGCACACGCCATCATGTACGACTGCACTCGCTCATTATCGGTTCGGCCCGTCAGCATCTCGTACAGACATACGATATTCTCGGTGTCTCGCACCGGGTCCGTTTTGCGACCCATTGGGAAACGCAGGAAGCTAGCCAGATGGGATTACTGTTAGATGTATTCGAAAACGCTGGAAAATAGTTTAGAAAAATGAAGGAAAGGGTGTTGAACAATCAACACCCTTGATTTTTATTCTCTATTTCCAGGTTCGACAAATTGGAGAAGCTCCCGTTCTGGACCATAGAATAGAATCATCCGTCCTCCGTCAAGCGTCGGTTTTGGCTCATCCGAGTTAAAAGTGATCCCCTTCTCCTTATAATGTGCAATCGCTTCATCAATGTTATCTACCGTAAATGCTAGATGATTGACGATGCCACTATCGCTATAACCCTCACTCGGCTTCAGGTCCCGGATAAGCTCGATTTCCATGCCCGGCTGATTATCGTGGTACAGAAATGCCATCTCACGTACGGCATTCTGTCCGCGTATTCTTACTTTGTAATCGAACATCTCCTTATAGAACGCAATTGAACGATCCATATCTGCTACGATAATTGCCACATGCTCTATTTTTTTAATTATCATGCTTGTCTCCTTTATCATGCTATGTACTCGCTTTATGAAATGCGTTCTGAACACCCGTGATTTCAATCATGGGATGAAAGAATGCTCGGATAAGAAAGGGCTCTATCCCTTTCGATTGTCCGACTCTTTTAACCACTCTTCTAGTGCTTGCCGAACAGCTTCTTGAAACGAAATATCTTTATCCAAACAAACTTTTTTAACAGTCTTAATTAAATCTTCTTCGATACGTACACTTACTTGCTTTAGCATATTTTCCCTCCAGATCGTTAGGTATAACTTGTTACTATGTTATGATGATAGCAAAAAAAGGAGGTGAAATCAATATTAATAAATAAAGCTTATAAGTTTCGCATCTACCCAAATAAGGAACAAGCAGTACTCATCAATAAAACGATTGGCTGTAGTCGATTCATTTTTAATCACTCCTGGCAAAGTGGAAGGAGACGTATAAGGAGACAGGAAAGGGATTGACCTATAACACCTGTTCTTCCCAACTTCCACAACTCAAGAAAGCATTCGTGTGGCTCAAAGAAGTAGATAGCATTGCGATTCAATCATCAGTAAAGAATCCTGCTGATGCTTACTCACGATTCTTTAAAAAGCAAAACGATGCTCCACGCTTCTAACTATATACATCTGATTTGATAAATCGACAAGTTTTTATGGTGGGAGGTAAGAAAAGAAGGAAGGGCGGTGGGTGGGAGCGGTCGGAAAAAGACACGCTGGCCTTTCTTCTGCCGGATCGCAGGGCGCATCCACCCTCTTCTTTTTTCCGAATCTCCTCCTTCCCACCACACTCCCCTGTCAAAATATTAAATGTAATTTATATAGAAGTGTGGCATGGTAGTCCTAGTGCGTATCATGTTGTACCATACGTACGAGCATATGTGCGAGGTGATGACGCTGATCCTGGTCGCCCACTTTCCATAATTCTTGTAGCAGACGCTCTTCGCGGTTACGCGGTTCTTCATTAGCAGCCAAATAATCGCCAACCTTTTCCGCCGTTTTTGCTAGTGCTTCTTCGCCCATTCCTAGCTTTTCACCAAGCTGCATTTTATCTCTCAGATAACCTTTAAACGAATCAAAGCTGGAAAGTATGTCATCTTTTCTATCTTCACCCATGCGGCTTGCAATTTCACCAACGCGGCTTGTTTCTACATTTCCGTTTTTATCTACCATATGCTCCATCTTGCTGTTATCCATTATTTTTCCTCCTTATATGTGAGAATAAGTTAATGGTACAGTTAGAAGTTTCCACCATTCGTATTTTCTTAAACCATATGTACATACATCTGACTATCCACTTCACTCCCTTTGGCAGCCTATTCCCTGTTGAAGAAACCTTTCCTTATCCTTTACACTATTTTTAACAGTAAACATTCATGCTATATAAAGGAGCGACCTTAGATGGGAATTCTTGAAGAACCAGATCTGCTTGGCATTTATTGCGAGCGGCGCGATAAAGGTCATGCAGAAGAATATGCGTTCGAAATCACACAAAAATATATGTTTAACTTCTTCATAAGCAGCATGAACAGGCTTTTCGCTGCCGATAGGGAAGAAATACGAGAGGACATGCCAATTGATGAGAAGATGCGGCTGCTGTGTCTAAAAAAAGCATCTGACAAGGAAAAACTTTCGCTTATTCAACGCTGGTATGAAGATTACAAAGACAGCATCTACTCTTCCTCCGATTCTTTCGAACGAGCTTATCAGCATCGTAATTCGCTGATTCAGAAAGGTGGAGAAGATTGATATCTTCATAATATAAAGCCAGAACAGGCCTGTTCTGGCTTTAACTTTAATCTTTGACTTAATGAAAATGCCATAATACTCCCTCTTAAGAAATAACTAGATCAGGTTTTTTTCCTTTTAGAGGATTCGTCTTCTCTACTGCGTAGCCTACATTTAATATAGTCCCTTCCTTGAATGCTGGGCCTATAATTTGCAGACCGACCGGCATTCCTTCCTTGAATCCGCATGGCACAGTTAACGCAGGAAGACCGGTTAAGTTTCCTGGTCCTGTAAAGCGAATAATATGATCAATTAAATCAACTTTTTCTCCGTTTAGATCAGCGTGCTCTTCTCCTATTTTCGGTGGAAGAATCGGCAACGTCGGCGTAATAAGAACATTTACCTTTTCAAATGCCTTTTGGAAATCCTGTTTAAGCTGTCGTCTTATTTGTTGTGATTGAAGATAATCTACTGCTGAAGGAATTTCTCCTAATTCAAATAGAAGTCGAATATCTTTACCAAAATCTTCAGGTCTCGCAAGAAGATTTCGATGATGAATCGCAGCGGCTTCTGCTAGAATCGTAATCATCTCAGCGTACTCTGCATATCTTAGTGACGGAATACTTACTTCTTCCACCTTCGCTCCCTGATCGACTAGACGCTGAATTCCTTGCCTAACCAGCTTTTCGATATCAGCATCAACATGGTTGAAAAAATATTCTTCATTAATACCTATGACCAAATCTTTAACATTACCAGTTAACTGCTCTGTATAGCTTCCTATCGGAACGTTTACGGAGGTTGGGTCATTTTTATCATATCCCGCAATCACTTCTAGCAATCCAGCTGCATCTTTCACTGTTTTCGTCATCGGTCCGATGTGATCAAGCGACCATGCAAGAGGAAAGCAACCATATTTGCTCACTCTGCCGTGAGTCGGTTTCAGACCTACAATTCCGCAGGCTGAAGACGGAATACGTATCGAACCTGCCGTATCTGTTCCTAATGAAGCAACACTCATGTCAGCCGCAACAGCGGCACCCGAACCTCCGCTCGAACCTCCGGGAATTTTTTCTGTATCCCACGGATTACGGCAAGCACCGAAATGCGGGTTGTTGTTCGTTATGCCCCAGGCGTATTCATGCATGTTCAGCTTTCCAGTAAAAATGACACCAGCTTCTCTTAGCTTGCTTACTACCGTCGCATCAAAATCGGATACGAAATCTCCATGAATTTTGGAGGCCATCGTAGTCACTTCGTTTTTAAAGTATAAATTATCTTTTATTCCCATCGGAATCCCATGGTACATTCCACGATAGTTTCCATCCGCGATCTCTTTTTCGGCTTGTAAGGCCGCTTCTTCTGCTTGTTTACGTGTGATAGTAATATAAGCATTAATCCGCTCATTATGCGATTCAGCATGCTCTAATATCTCTTGTGTTAATTCTACAGGGGAAATCTCCCTCTCTCGAAGTAAAGGAGCTAGCTCTTCTACTGATTTCGTAACCAGTTCTTTACTCAATGTGATCACCTCCAGGAATGTGACGAAGGGCAATATCATAGTCATCCAATACAGCGCTTTCAAAATCTGCTTTTAAATATTGAATTGCTTGCCAGCGTTGTTCCAATACATCAAGATGACTCTCCGACACTTGTACGCCTCTACTCTCCAATACATCACGAAGTGTTACTTTCATCATACATTCCCTCCTCTATAAAATACGACTCTCTTTCAAATATCCGTACCTTCTTCCTCCTTAACCTCCTTTCTCTTTTCAATTTTCTTTAAAAGCAAAAGCTATACCAATAAGAAATCCCTATAGGAAAAGCATCAGTAAAATATCAAGTGTCGCAAAATCGAACACAAGATTTCAAAATATTTATACTTTTGCTATAGTAAGACATATAGGGAAGTTTGTCCGATTTTTAGACGGGTGTCCGAAAATAAAACACAGGGAGGAAAGGATGCATGAATATCAAAATCGGGCTATTGTTTTCATTAACCGGAACGACGGCCTTAACAGAACGTGGACAATGTGATGCAGCGAAATTCGCCATAGAAGAATACAACAACAAGCAACATAAGGTAGAAGCAATCGTTCGCGATATTTGTTCAGACCCGGCCAAAAGTGCAGAAGAAGCTGAAGCGCTTGCTAAGGAAGGAGTGAAAATTTTTATAGGGTGCTATACCTCAGCTTGCAGGAAAGCCGTTCTCCCTGTCTTGGAAAAATATGATTGTCTTCTTGTATATCCCACCTTATATGAAGGCCGGGAATGTCATCCAAACGTTTTTTATACAGGAGAAGTTCCAAATCAACAGATTCATACTCTTCTTAATTATTTAACTCATCGCTTCGGAAAACGAATCTATTGCGTAGGTACGGATTATATTTATCCACGGGAAACGAATCAACAGGTCAAAACATACTTAAACGAAAGGAACGGGTCCGTAATCGGGGAACAGTACGTACCATTTGGTCATCAAAACTTCTACGATATTCTGGAAGATATCATGTTAAAACAGCCTGATGCCATTTTTTTAACGCTTGTGGGCCAAAGCATTATCCCGTTTTATAGAACGTATCATCGAATGAAGCTACAACCTGAAAAAATCCCTATTTTCAGTCCGATTACGAAAGAGACTGAAATCGCAGCCATGGGTGCTGAGTTTGGGGCTGGTCATTATAGCTCGGCCAGCTATTTTCAATCGCTTCATAATCCGTATAACACGAAGTTTGTCAATGAACTCCATCGTTATATTGGCTCAAACCAAGTGATTTCTTCCGTGATGTTTAATACGTACTTGGGTACAGGTATGATTATAGAAAGTATTATTGAAACAAATAGCCTGGATCATCGCACTATCTTTTATCAATTAAGCGGTAAGGAGCTAGAAACTGCCTGCGGAACCTTGTTTGTTGAAGAAGACCACCGTCATCTTTCACGACCTGTCAAAATTGGAAAGGCTTTGCCTGATGGGCAATTTGAGGTTGTCTGGGACTCTCAGCAAAACATTCCTCCTAAGCCATTTAAAGAAAAAAGCAAGGAACCCCCTCACCTGAATGAAATCACATTGGAAGCTTGGGGCCAAATTAGCGAGGAAGCACTTCTTGTGATGTCGGAGGATAACCATATATTGTATATGACTAAAAAAGCGGAAGAGCTAACCCGACTACAGGAAGGACAGGCCCTTACACCAGAAATGCTTCAAAACATGCATGATTCGTTCGAGGTTAATCATTATGGAGCAAAGCACCAACAAATGCTGCTGCTTAAACCAAAAATAAGTACCTTCCCATCCGGAGCTTTTTATTGCTTTGACCGTATACGTACAAAAAATTATGAATACCAATTGGAGCTCGAAGTAGCCAGACTCGCATCTCAATCGTCGGCCAATGTTCTTATACTAGGGGAAACCGGAACTGGAAAAGAAGTCGTTGCCCAATCAATCCACAATCAAAGTGAAAGAAGAGACGGTCCCTTTATTGCTGTAAACACAGGATTGTTACCTAGAGAACTTATTGCCAGCGAATTATTTGGTTTTACAGAGGGGGCTTTCACGGGTGCTAAAAAAGGGGGAGCAATTGGCAAGTTTGAAGCAGCAAATAACGGAACACTTTTCTTAGATGAGATTGGTGATATGCCATTGGAGCTTCAGGTTGTATTGTTACGAGCGATTGAATCAAAAAAGATTATGCGGCTTGGGGAAAATCAAGAACGGAAGGTAAATGTACGAATTATTGCTGCAACACACCGAAATCTACAAGAAGAAATTGCGTATAAGGGGTCATTCCGAGCCGATCTTTTTTATCGTCTAAATGTATTATCTATTACAATACCTCCTCTTAGCGAAAGACCGGAAGATATCGAGCATCTCTGCCAGGAATTCCTGAATGAGTTTCACCAAACCCATGGCGAAGGCCCGAACAAAATCAGTAATGAAGCACTACAATTATTCATTCAATATCATTGGCCAGGAAACATTCGTGAATTAAGAAATGTGCTGGAGCGTGCCTTTTTACTTTCCGGAAGAGAGAAAAGTCACATACAAGCAAAACATTTACCAAGGGCTCTAAAAGGACACTATCAACGAAAGAGTAATCCTACCGAATCACTAAAAGAGATGGAGCGGAAAATGCTTGAACAAGTACTCAGGAAAACGGAAACAATTACCGATGCATCTAAGGCTCTTGGTATCGCCCGTAGCACACTATACAGAAAACTAAAAGAATTCCAGATTACCCGATAAGGATCTAAAGCATATTATACCTGTTGATACTTCCAGGAAGAGCCACCATATCATACCACAAATGGGCATCGTTATGGTAGCTTTTAAGCAAAATGTTAAAATAAGTATATCGAGAGGAGGTATGCCATGTTACAGCAGGAACGTCTCTCAATACTACGACGAAATCAATATATTCTTTTAAACGCGTTTACTCTCTTATTTTTGTTAATATTTTTTGTAATTATACACCTGTTTCCCTCTATCCCGATTCAGTTTATCTTTAGCATTGCCTTTTTCTGTAATGGTATTCTTTTGCTTTTGCCTAAAGGAGCAGCACTAGGCCCCCTTTATTTCTTTCCTTCTATGCGGGAATTGTATGACTATACGGAGGCTAAACGAGGAACAGAAGGAAAAAAAGCACGTAATATTGCTATACCGGTACGATTTGGTGTTGGTGCTTTATTTCTTTATCAGGCTTTAGTTTTTCCTATTTTCCGTGAGCCACAACAATATAGTGGAATATTTTTTGTTATATGTGTAGCCCTTGCTTTTATTCTTATAAATGTAATTCTTTATTTTCAAAACCGGAAACTTGACCGCAGTACCCCTGAACAACTTAAGGGTTATATCCCTTAGTTCCAAGACCGTTACTTCCTCCAATCTTATAAAGCCGGACATATGTCCGGCTTTCATTATTATAGTAATACACGTAATCATTCATTGAACTTATCTCATTATTAAGGACAAAAATATCATAATTTTCACAGGGGTAGGCGAATATTATTTCCCTTTATTTGTATACAACTCCATATCATTAACGAGAATATCGTACAGGACACTATGTTGCTTATCCAGGGTTTCCAAAAATAGCTTACCGGCTGTATCATCTGAAAGCTGTTGTTCATCCAGATAATGGGCAGCGGAAATCGGCTGTGCTTTTACCGGTTGATTTATGTTCCAATTTTCAGTTGTTGATTGAATGTGTAAGGATTGAATTCCACTCTCATTAGGAGTTGGAAATGCAACATGGAACGTCACATCTGACTTCCGTTCATATAGCTGGCTATCGATCAAAATATCGGCCTTAACATAATTGTTTTTACTGAAGATGGGCTGTAGCGTTTTATCCTGTTGGATGGTAGACACTTCTTCCTTCAAGGTACGAACCATCGTATCCAGCTCGTTTTTGAACGTCTCTGTCGTCATCTTCGCTGTAGCATCCACATTGTTAATCGTTCTCACTATAACCTCAATCGCTTCCTTATCCTTGCTTATTCCATCCATAAAACTCAGAATAAGAGAAGGAATCTCATCTCCATTTATTTGTACATGCACATTCTTTCCATCTATATTCTCTCCCTGTACTTTATCCTGCTTGGATGTTATTTCAAATCGGAAGGGATTGGGCAAGTTTTTGATAATATGCGGAGTAAGCTCTTTCATAGCCGCAAGGTAATTCTCCTGGTTTGAAGATAATGAGCTGGCTTGATTTGCAAGGCGAATTGGCTTACTTGCGTTATCAAGCTGAATGACCATTTCCGTTTGATCGATGAATAGCTTAAATGGAATGGCTCCTTTCTGCAATATAATCTTACCGTCTATTGACATTATATCCTCATTCTCACTTATCATATGTGCGCTAATTTTTATATGATTGAACAACTGCAAGAACTTCAATTCTTCCTTATCTTTGATTTTACTACTGTCATATTCTAGGTTAATAGCTGTGGTCCCTTGCGACTCCATGGATGTAATTTCCATTTGCTTGTTTGCATATTGAGCAAAATCAATAGCACCTTCGGATGAACAACCTGTTAATAACATGAATGTCGTACCTGCACTAACCAAAATTCTCTTGATTTTTCTCATAATTTCTTCTTCCTCTCCTTTTATATAAATAACAATTAAAAACGGTTGTTTTACAGCTTCCCTCCTTCATTCAACAAGATTCATATTGCACATGGAATAACTCCTACTTTCAAATCATGATATTTTTACCTTATTTTAAGGTATAAGAGAATATTTTCCTATATTTTTCTTTGAAATTTAACTCAAAAAATAGTATTTAAACTAATCATCATAAGATTTAACACATTTATATACATCTGGTTGGCCTTTCTTCTGCCGGATCGCAGGGCGTATCCAACCTCTTCTTTTTTCCGAATCTCCTCCTTCCAGCCACGCACCCTAACATTCAAAATACCCTATAATAGTTCTGCACCTTCGCCCTTCAGACGATGGCCACAAAAATACATATTGATAAAATTTCGATACCGAGAACCAAGCAGTACGTTTATGTATCTAATGTTTAAAGAGAGAAAGGAGCTTTCCTATTGGAAGACGATATAAAACAAGCTAGAAACGGAAATCAAGAAGCGTTCATCCGTTTAATAAAAATAAACCAGGCCTCGTTATACCGGGTTTCTAAAGCGATCGTAAAGACAGATGAGGATTGCGCGGACGCTATTCAAGAAACGATTCTAAAAGCTTATCATGCCATTCATACGCTTCGTGACCCAAATTACTTTAAAACATGGCTAATTCGCATCCTAATTAATGAATGCAAGCGTATCCTGCAACGAAAAAAGCGTTTGGTTCCACTCATTGAACTAAAGCAAACACAAACAACAACAGATGACTACGGACATATTGAAATTCAGGAGGTTGTGGACTCTTTAGAAGAGGAATTGCGTATCATTGTCGTTCTTTATTACTTTAATGATTTACCTATCAAAAGGATCTCGCAAATCTTAGAGCAACCTATTGGCACGATAAAATCAAGACTTCACCGAGCACGGTTGAAGCTAGCAAATTTATTCGAATTACATGATGAACATGGAAAGGAGCGAATGTCCTAATGGAGAAAAAACTCGACCACAAAATCCAGCAGCGGATAACAGAAGCCTCTCCCCTCGAATTACCTGATATCGTAGAAAGCCGGATTAATCAAACGCTCGCTACGCTGCCAAAGCGCAAGCCATCACGTACCCGAAAACCACTCCTGATTGCCTCCGCTACCTTACTTATTACAGGAGGAATTATCGGATCAGGGTTTATTTCTCCAACAATGGCTGAAGCATTAAAAGCCGTACCCATGTTCAGCAAAATTTTTGATTCCTTAGGAGATGAAGGTATCCAGAATGCGAATCGTAAGGGCTTTACTTCTTCTGTGAAGCAAAGCGCAACCGATCAAGGCATCACCCTCACCATCTCAGAAGCACTGTATGACGGGACACGTATATCGCTTGGGATTATAGAAGAAGCAAGCGGCACTCTTCCCCCTCTAAGTAACCGTGAGCAGAGATATAAATCCAACTCATACCAGGATAAACAAGGAGCAAATTGGTGGGTAAACAGTGCAAATGTTACGCATGTAGATGCAAAACAAAATATAGGTGTACTAAACCTACAGCCAGTAGACGATATTCAACAAAGCGATTCATTCACGTTCCACTTTGAAGTTCGTCAGATAGGTACTATCAAAGGCAAGTGGGCATTTACTATTCCGATTACAAAGACTGATACGAATGTAAAAAAGCTCACACCGATGATTACAAAAAATATGAATACCACCTCCTTAACGCTTACTTCCGTGGCTGTATCGTCACGCGGAACAGAAATAAAGCTTAGAACAGCAGAACCGCGTAATGAGAATACAGCCTTTAATATGAGCTATCAAGTCATGGATGAACATGGTTTCCCTCTCACTTTCTTAGGTGGCGGTGGTAGACCAGGAATAAGCACCAAGGATGGTCGGATTGCAATGGAGTACACTTTCTTTTACACACCGATGAGAGAAAATGCAAAATCTCTTATAATAAAGCCTTTTACAGGCGGTAACAGCTTCGGGGAAGCCTTTACAGAAATTAATCGACTTCCTTTAACGATTAAACAAGGCGATATCGGATCGATTACGGTTAAAAAAGTGGAGTTCCTTACAAACAAAACGATATTGCACTACGATGTAATCGGCAATGATCCATATAACCAGGCTGGTCCAATCTGGCTCGTACAAGGTGGAAAGAGCGGTAAAAAATATGATGGAAACGGCGGAAAATTAACCGAGGTAAAAGGTAATATTTATTCTTTTATTCAGGAGTATCCAGCACTGAAAAAAGACGAAGCCATTCAAATTCTTACGTATAAAATGCGCGATGTGAAATTTTATAAGGAATTAGAAATAAAGCTTCCTATCCGCTAACACAAAAACGAACGAATCATAATAAGGAGCAGATGAACGGGGAGCATTATGAGAGAGAAAAAACGCTGGACAACACTTCTATTTCTTTTGATAGTTATTTTTATATGTACCTTTTTATATTTTCAAATTACACCTAAGCGTACACCATTGCTTCCCTATGAGAACAAGGTGCTTGTGCTGACATATCACCACATTGACGAAGAATTAAAAAGCAACGCTACCATTACACCGGCACTTTTTGAACAACATATGAAAAAGTTAAAAGAAAACAAATACAATGTTATTTCGATGGATGAATTTATTGCCTTCATGAAAGGCAATAAAAGCGTGCCGCCGAACGCAGTTCTTCTCACTTTTGATGATGGCTATAAGAGCTTCTATCAAAAGGGGTATCCCGTTTTACGTAAGTATGGGTATCCTGCTACGAACTTTATCATCGTAAAAGCGACCGATACACCAAATCCAAAGACGATTCCGCACCTAACCTGGGACGACATGCGAGAAATGAAGCGAAACGGCATAAGCTTCTATTCGCATACATATGACCAGCATACCCTGTGCAAAGTAAACGCTCAAGGAGAAACAGGACCTATGCTCATTACACCAATATACAAAGAGAAAGAGCAGAGGATAGAGACAGAAACGGAATACAGACAGCGAATAGAGGAAGATCTTCAGTTCGCAAACAAACGTCTGGAACAGGAGCTAAACAATCATGAACACCTTCTCTGTCTCCCGTTTGGTGCTTATAATGATAGAGTGATAGAAACTGGGAAGAAACTTCATATCCCTCTCTTCTTTACAACCCAGGAAGGAATCAACGAGGCACACAAAGAGAAAGTTATGCGAATCAATGCCGGATCTCCAAATATTTCGGCAGAAGGGTTGATAAAGAAACTGGAGAACTATAATCACTAAAAGACCCTTCAGAAACAAACACCAAATTAGTTAATGAAAAAGACAAAAGAAACATAACTGGGATTATCGGCTCTAAAAGGCAAAGCAGCCTCCTGACATATCAGGAAGCTGCTTTGTTTAGGCGTTGCATGTTATTAGGCAGTTACACTATTTTGTTTCATCCATTGCCTTATTTAACTTATCGAAGTAAGGCTGTATCACTTCTTGATGTAGTTCATAATTTTTTCTTTCTTTATCTGATAACCGCTCGGGATGAAGTACTCCGTCCTTATCAGTCATTTTTGATGTGTAGTACATCATGTCTTTCAGCAAACCTTCAAATTGGACAAATTCCTCCTTGCTCAATACACTCTTAGCCTTTTCAAGTTTTTCTTGAAAAGATTCGTCTGTATCCAGTGTTCCTCCATTTAATTTTGTAAAGAATGGCTGAAGAGATGTGGTCAGCTGCGTATATTCTTTTTGCTCTTCAGCGCTCAAGCGTTCGGGATGAAGAACTCCTTCGCTATCTGCAATCTTTAAATTATAGTGCCCAATTTTTTCAAGTAAGGTCATGAATGTTGTAAACTCTTTTTCGCTTAATTGCTGTTTTGCGGATTGCAATTTTGATTCCAGCTCTTCATACGCTTGTTGTGTTCCGCCAGCTTGAATCACTTGTTCCTTTGAACCATATATCGTGTCTGCGATATATGAATACGCAGCAAAAGCTCCTGTGGGTACCAATAATGAAGCAGCTACAATGCCTGCTACCATACGTTTTTTCATCTGTCTTCCTCCTTGTGTATGTGTACGTTCATCCATAATTTTTTCTTTCAATTCTAGTGAAGCCATCACTTCTCTGATTTTTCCTATATGAGGGAATGAACGGATTTGTAAGCACCCTGAATTATTTTCTCATCCAGTTCTCCATACACTTTACAGCTGCCGGCTAGCGTAAGCGTAATGAGTGGGAGCATCTTTATTTGTATTCTTCATCCGCTACTCCTCTTTCAGCCTTACACTATATATTGGCAAGAAAGAAGTATACCGTTCGATTTTTTTGAAGAAAATTATAAACAAAGTAGTTACATCTTCAAACAGACCCATTTAGCAAGCATAAAAAATAGACCTCCCTTGAGCTAATAAAGCTCAAGGAAAGGCCTATATACATATCTACTGCTTTTTATTTATCCTGCTTTGTGTTCAGAGCAATTAAACTAGCGAAGTCATGAACCAGTGTCGCTGCCAAAAGAGAAGTAATCTGCGTCGGATCATACGGAGGAAGCACTTCCACCAAATCGAATCCGATATAATTGAAGCCGGTCAAGGAACGAACCATTTCCAGCGTTTCAAGACTGCTGAATCCACCCACCTCAAGCGTACCGGTTCCCGGCGCGCAAGACGGATCGACAAAATCGATATCAAAAGTCAAGAAGCAAGGTGTATCCCCAATTGTCTCCCTAAGCTCCTGCAGCAGGTTCTCGAATCCTCGTTTACGAAGGTCTGGCGTTGTGATGACACGATATCCCAAATCATAGCTGGCCTGCAAATCTCCAGGATGATTAAGCGTACCACGAATGCCGATCTGGAAAACTTTATCCGGCTGAAGCAATCCTTCTTCATGTGCACGAATAAAAGGAGAGCCATGCCAGTATTTTTCATCATAATACGTGTCCCACGTATCCGTATGAGAATCAAAATGAATCATAGCGACAGGACCGTATACTTTAGCTGCGGCACGCAGGCTCGCTAGCGTAACAGAATGATCTCCACCTAACCCGATTGGTACAATGCCTTGTTGCATCAATCCAACTACAGACTGTTCGATAAGCTCATAGCTGCGGTGGATATTATGCGGAATGACAGGCACATCACCGATATCAATTGCATTCGTATCGTCAAATGGATACACGTTATGAATGGGATGATAAGGGAATAGCGTCATGGATGCCTGACGGATCGCTTGCGGTGCAAATCTGGCGCCTACCCGGAAGGAGGCGGCTGTATCGAAAGGCATACCTAGAATAGCGATCTTTGCGTTTTCACGCTGGGAAGGCAAACGCATAAATGTTCCGGTTGTGCAAAATTCCGGCTTTACATCGGGTGACAATGGATATTTCATTTTATTTATTCCTCCGTTTTTTCCGTTATTTACTCATACTCGAATGTTAGTCGTCTTCTCTCTCGTATAGGTAAACACGGCTGCCTCTAAAATCATAGAAAGCAGAACAGCAATGAGGAATAATTTACTTTGCATAATCTCAACCCCCATCCCGTGGAACAGGTGTATTTTTGTTGTACATTATTAGTATATAGCAAATTATATGCCAATTTTCACACAAGTAAAAAAGCTTTTTTCTATGCTTCCTGTCGAGAATTTATGCAAAATAGAATAATTTATGCACTTCTGAGGATTCGTGAAAACAACGTTTTGCAGACGCCTCGTTAGTTTTTCATGTAATAGAAGTGGAAGAAACTACATGTCGCTTTCTTGCTTTATAGCGACATATATATAAATTACATTTGATATTTTGATAGGGGAGTGTGGTTGAAAGGAGGAGATTCGGAAAAAAGACCCGCCCATCAACCGAATAAGTACGGTTTAAAGGGTCAGGTCTTTTACTTTATTGCTTAATCAATTCTAATGTAACCGGTACATTTTTTTCTACTTTTTCACCCGCAGCCACTTTCTTAGCTACCTCAATTGCCTGCTTACCGATTAAATCCGGCTTCTGTGCCACAGTTGCGCTCATGCTGCCTTGTTTTACTGCAGCTACCGCATCGTCTGTTGCGTCAAACCCTACAACGACAACATCTTTCAAACCGGCAGACTGAATGGCTTTAAGCGCGCCGAGCGCCATTTCATCATTATGTGCGAACACACCCTTGATGTCTTTATTTCCTTGGAGGATGTTCTCCATAACGCTCATGCCTTTTGCACGATCGAAATCGGCTGGCTGTTTAGCCACAACTTTTACACCGCTCTCTTTATCCATAATCTCATGGAACCCTTTTCCGCGTTCACGGGCAGCTGAAGCTCCCGGGATACCTTCCAATTCAACAACATTTCCTTGCTTTCCGATTTTCTCAAGTAAATATTCGGCTGCCATTTTGCCGCCTGCTACGTTGTCAGATGCAACATGGGATACGACTTCACCGCCCTCTGCACTACGGTCTACTGTAATGACCGGAATGTTAGCGCGATTCGCCGATTTAATGGCTGAAGCAATCGCAGCTGAGTCAGTCGGATTGACGAGCAGTACGTCTACTTGTTGCTGAATCAAATCTTCGATACCGGAAATTTGTTTTGCCGGATCATCCTGAGCATCCACTGTAACAAGTTTCATATTGTTTTCTTTTGCCGCTTTCTCTGCGCCTTCTTTTAATGTAACGAAGAATGGATTGCTCTGCGTGGATACAGCCAGACCGACCGTGATGTTTTCTTTCTTCCCATCTGTCGCACCCTTGTCAGCTGTGCCAGGCGCCTGTGTTGTGCAGCCTACCAGCATAGATAAGCCAAGCATGCTTATTGCAAGACCTTTGAATATCTTCTTCATTGTTGTAACCCCCTTGGATATGTTTTATGTTATGCTGCCTTTTTGCGGTCAAGCAAAACGGCAAGCAGAATGACTGAACCTTTGACAACTTGCTGATAGAAAGAAGAAACCTCCAGCAAATTTAATCCGTTATTGAGTACACCGATAATCATAGCCCCGATAAGCGTACCGAAAATCCAGCCTCGACCGCCGGATAAGCTGGTTCCGCCAAGCACAACGGCTGCAATTGCATCCAGCTCATAGCCCATTCCGGCGTTTGCCTGTGCGGAATTAAGGCGCGATGTCAAAATAATGCCCGCAAGCGCGGATAGAAAACCGGTAAGCGCATAAATATAGATTTTCACCCGGCTGACTTTAATACCGGAGAGAATAGCCGCTTCCTCATTGCCGCCAATCGCATATACGCGACGTCCGAATGCTGTTTTCTTCAGAATAAAATACAGCACCGCGAAGCAGCCGAGCGTCCAAATAACCGGCACCGGAATAATAAATAAATAACCGGCACCAAGCATCGTAAACATGTCACTGTCAAATCCGGTAATCGGGCGTCCTTCTGTATATACGAGCGTCAGCCCACGGAAAATTGTCATCGTGGCCAATGTTGCAATAAAAGGAGCCACTTTTCCTTTGGCAACTAGAAGTCCATTCACCATCCCCATTACAGCCCCGGCCAGAAGCCCGACCAGAATTGCCAAGATCGGGTCCATACCATTGGTCATCAATCCCGCCGTCAATGCCCCAGAAAGTGCCAGAATGGCCCCTACCGATAAATCGATGCCCCCGGTAAGAATGACGAAGGTCATCCCGAACGCGATAAGTGCATTAATCGATACTTGACGCAGTACGTTTAGAATGTTGTTTAGTGTTAAAAAGTTGGGACTCATCACTGCGAGAATAATCGTAATAACAAGAAGTCCGATAAAAGGCCCCAACTTTTGCAGATTAAGTGAAAAAGATTTTTTGTCTGCCATGTTACTTTCCTCCGGTGGCCGCATGCATAATCTTTTCCTGCGTGGCCTGTGTTTTGTCCATTACCGCCGCCAGTCTGCCTTCGTGCATAACAAGAATGCGATCGCTCATGCCCAGAATTTCCGGCAATTCTGATGAAATCATAATAATGGTAACCCCTTCGGCGGTAAGCTGATTCATGATGTTGTAGATTTCTTTTTTCGCGCCGATATCGACGCCGCGTGTCGGTTCGTCAAGGATTAGCACCTTTGGCGTAATGCCCAGCCATTTACCGATGACAACCTTCTGCTGATTGCCACCGCTGAGCGACTTTACAGTCTGTTCTCCGCTGCTTGTTTTAATATTCAAGCGCTGAATCATATCACGCACCAACTGTTCCTCTTTGGAACCGGACATAATCCCACTTTTCGACAATGCGCTCAGATTCGTCAGTGCAATGTTTTCCCTTACAGAAAGCCCAAGCACTAATCCCTGCGCTTTTCTGTCTTCCGTTACAAATGCGATGCCGTGCGCAATCGCATCATCCGGCTTGCGGATGCGGACTTCCTTTCCATCTAGAAATACCTTTCCAGTCTGTTTCTCGCTTACACCGAATAGCGTACGGGCTATCTCTGTCCGACCGGACCCCATTAGACCCGCAATGCCAAGCACTTCACCACGCTTTGCGGAGAAACTAATGTCAGAAATAATACCGCCGTCACCAAGCATTTCTACACGCAAGCGTTCCTCACCGATAACTGTTTCACGCTCTGGAAAGCGTTCTCCAAGCTGGCGCCCTACCATCATGCGCACGACTGTATCCAGGTCTGTTTCCTTAATTGTTTCTGTACCGATGAACGTACCATCACGAAGTATGGAGATCCGATCACACATGGCGAAGATTTCTTCCATTCGATGTGATACGTAGACGATCCCTACACCTTGGGAACGAAGCTCTCTCATTACGTTGAATAGTGCTTCGATTTCACGATCGGTTAACGCAGCGGTCGGCTCATCCATAATCAATACCTCTGCATTCACAGACAACGCGCGTGCTATCTCGATCATTTGCTGCTGCCCGATCGAGAGCTTGCCTGCCTCCATACCAGGATCGAGATGTACACCTAAGCGACCAAGATATTCACGCGTTCTTTGCTTCATCTCCCGTGTGCGAAGAATGCCTGTTTTGCCGTAGCATAAATCCCGGCCCAAAAACATATTCTCCATCACAGTTAATTGGGGAATGATATTTAGCTCCTGGTGAATGACTGCAATGCCCAGTTGTTCCGCTTCCTTCGGGCTTCCGATCTCAACTTCTTGGCCACGAACTTTGATATTCCCTGCATCCTTCGTATAGATGCCTGTGAGGATTTTCATCAACGTGGACTTTCCAGCCCCATTCTCACCCATCAACGCATGAATTTCGCCTTTTTCCAGTGAAAACGAGACATTTTTTAATACGTTTACTTTGCCAAACGATTTATCAATTCCTGTCATCTCAATGAGCGTGTTCATTATGCAACACCCTTTTACCTAAAAGATCACGCCGGATGTCAAAATAATATTGGCATATGGCGTCGCTTCCCCTGTCCGGATAACAACTTTCGCCCGTCCGGTCAGTTGTTTGAACTCTTCATGCGATACATAGGATACCACCGTATCGGACAGCATAACATTGACCTGTTCTTCCACTTCCGGGTTATGCGCCTGAATTTCTTCAGCTAGCGTAGCCGCTTCCACGTGCATTTCTTGAAGAACGATTTCCAATGTTTCAATAAAAGAAGGCAATCCCGGTTTTAATGCCAGGTCGATACGCGGCACTTCATTCGGAATCGGAAGACCGCAATCTCCAATAACAATCGTATCCGTATGACCAAGTTTTGCGATAACTGCTGCAATTTCACTATTTAAAATTCCAATTTTCTTCATCACTCTACTCCTGTTGCCTTACTTGCTAAGCTGTTGTAAGAATGCTTCTACCTGCCCGTGCGATGGCATACCGCCCTGAGCCCCGAATTTCGTTACGGATAACGCGCTGGCCGCCACCGCGTAGCGCACTGCATCCGCCAACGGATAACCGCGTCCGATCATGACCGCCAGTGCCGCATTAAACGTGTCACCAGCTCCGGTTGTATCGACTACTTCTACCTTACACCCAGGCTGATGAGCTACCGAGCTTTCACCGGTACTGTAGTAGGCACCATCCTCGCCTTTTGTCATTACAATCGTACCAGGATATCCAGCCATCACTGCTTTGAACTCTTCAACTTCTTCTAAATGCTTACCTAGCAGAATCCCCAATTCGTACTCGTTTGGCGTCAAAATCGTAATCTTCTGCAATACATCCTCTGAAAGCTCCGTCGCCGGTGCCGGATTTACAATCACCGGAACATTGTACCGACTGGCGATGCGTACCGTTTCTGCTACTGATTCAAGCGGAATTTCCAGTTGAAGCAGAATGGCATCAGCTTTCTGTATCACTGTCTCAGCCTGCCTTACTTTATCTACAGTTACTGCATGATTAGCGCCCGGAACGACGATGATCGAGTTATCTCCACTCTCCACTACGATAGAAGCAATACCGGTCGCCACATCTGTAACCGGTTCCACATCATCCACGCAAACACCCTCTCGCCGGAGATTCTCCATTAACTCTCTTCCAAAGCTATCATCACCCACACAGCCCACCATGCGCACTTCGGCTCCTAGCCGGGCACAGGCTACCGCCTGGTTAGCGCCTTTACCGCCGGGCAGTGTAGAGAAACGACTACCCAGCACTGTCTCTCCCAATGCCGGAACGCGCGGTGTCTCGGTGACCAGATCCATATTAATACTGCCGACCACCACAATTTTTGGATGCTTCATCCTTTACACCCTCCTTGTTGTTCCTCGCTCGATAAGCTGTACGTCCAATTCGTAATACAGCGAGTCAAGCGGCTGCTTTTCAATCATTTTTATTAGCATACGCGCAGCCAGCGCTCCCATGTCATAAATCGGCTGTGCCACTGTCGTCAACTCTGGGTACACAATCTCTCCCATAGCAATACCGTCAAAGCCGATAATCGCTAAGTTCTCAGGAATAGAAATGCCGAGTGTCTGTGCCGCCCGCATTGCCCCGATCGCCATCGTATCATTGCCGGCGAATATCCCGTCAATATCGGGGTACTCCTTGAGCAGAGTGAGCGTCGCTTCTGTCGCCCGCTTCATATCATAGTTACCCGGTACAATGAGTCCAGAATGGAACCATTCCTCTCGTTCCGCGACATCTAGATACCCCCGGCACCGCTCGTCTGCATTCATCAACTGCGCAGGTCCCCGAAGATGTGCGATTTTACGGCATCCTTGCGCCAGTAGAAGCTCGGTCGCTTTCCTCGCTCCTTCGCGGTTTTTGGATGTAACCATCGGCACCTTATCAGACAAGATGGCCCGGTCCAACACTACAACCGGCATATCAAACGTATGCACTTCATCTGCCGTCAGCGCTGTGGAAGCGAGAATAAAGCCATCAATATAGCGCTGCTTTAACGCTGCTATATACTGTTTTTCTTTTTGTGCACTCTCATCAGAATTCCCGAGAATTGTGGTATATCCGTACAATTGCATAACGTCTTCCACCGCACGAGCCAGTTCTGGAAAGAACGGATTCGTAATGTCAGGCACCATCAGGCCAATTGTGCTCGTTCTTTTATTTGATAAACTGCGGGCTACAAAATTCGGCGTATAATTCAGCGTTTTAATCGCCTTTAAAACCTTACGCTCTGTTTCTTCGTGCACATAGCCGCTACGATTTAATACACGTGATACTGTCGCTACGGACACACCCGCAAGCTTCGATACATCCCTAATGGTAGCCATCCGTCTCTTCCTTCCTCACTGTCACCATGAATGTGTAATCGGTTACACATTCAACAAAAAAATAGTGATACAAAAGCTATTATGTTATAAGTAACCGGTTACACACTTTATTTAACCCTACTATAAACCGTCTATTTATTATTTGTCAATCATAATTTTATAAATGTGTTTTACTCTTTTTGTGTCCATTTGCAATGAAAGACGCCTGATGGATAAACGCCTCCCTCTCGCACTCTTGAATAGCTACGACGATTCGTCGTAGCTCTGCCGTCATACAGCGAAGCTCACGCAAAAACTCCCGGCGCATGTCTCGCCGTCTCTCTTCTCCTAGTTGCAGGTATGGTGTCAATACGCCGGGCACACCTTCGATAATGAGCCTAATAATGCGCTCTTGGAGTGCAGGAGGTGTTATCAGAGCATACGGCAGCACCATATCCAGCAGAAACAGAAGGTGGCGAGATGAATCGTATACTTCGCGGTCGACTATACATGAATCATACGACTGATCGGTTTGTTCCTTTAATGTATGTAGAATAAGCAGAAGCTCCCGTTCATCTGGCCATTCCCGTACCGTTTCCGTCCGCTTCTGTATCGAACATCTGCGCCGAAACAGACGGGCCAACCATAACTCCTTCATTTGCTTTTCACTCCTTCTTCCGCTTGTCCGGTTTATCTTAACAGTATGGCACAATTTTCTTTTAGCCATTCTGTTCCTTATTTTTACGTCGAATCCACGACTGTATCTCCTGGAAAGAAAGAGGGGCAAATACGAGCGCCCATATGCCCACCATATAGGAAAACGCAAATTTAAAACCATGGCTCAATAGCGAGATAAGATACGCCTGCCGCCAATCCATACCAATAGCAGCGAGAGAGAAACTCATCACGCTCTCATATGTACCAATCCCTCCCGGTGTAAAATGAAACACCTGCCCAGCAATTGTCATGCTATTCACCCATACCCCGGAAAGAAAAGAGAGATCCATCCGAAGTGCACGAAGCACTCCTACTACTACCCACGCTTCCAGCAGCCAGCTTACAAGAGTCGCTCCTGCAATCAAAACCCCATCCGCTCCGGCAAAACCGTTTCGCAAAAGACGAAAATGCTTCTTCCAGAATCGATATTTCTTAGCACGTAAACCGATGTAAATAAGACCTCCTGCAATGACCGCGCCTCCAAGAGCCAACCAGAAGACAAGCGTGGAAAGCGACAGTCCAAGCGCCAGAATACCTGCCGCCGCCATTCCGCCCAACACAAACATATCCAAAAGCCGTAACACGACGACAGAATGCGTTGCCTCGTCCCATGCAACAGCATCTCGTTTTACGATATAGCCGATACGCACGGCATCGCCTGCTTTCACCGGAAGAATGTGGTTCAAAAACAGACTGTAAAACAATCCATACAAACAGACCATAAATGAAACGCGTCGCCGCAAATACACACGCCATGCCCATGCCCGTAATACGAATGCGCCCAAATACATCACCGACATCCATACGAGCCAACCGGGACGCGTAAGCAATGTCTTCCCCCGCTCCCATACAAGCTCCCAATCGAATACATGCACTGTTAGCATAAGAAACATGCTCAGCAATAAGGCACGGATTAACCAAATACCTATCTTTTTCATTTATAAATCAAAAACCTCCAAAGGTTGCCAAATTAAGTAAGATGTAAAATAATAAAACAATGTAATTATCATGACTACATGAAAAACTAAGAAAAGGTGGTTTTTTATGAAGTTGGACCATATATTGTCATACAGAATTGAAAAGTTGAAAACATTGCTTGCACTGACCGCTGCCGAGCATGATTTCGATTTCCAACACCCAATTGTACTATATATAAGCCAGAAGCTTGACCAACTTATTATAAAGGCAATGCAGCAAAAGGAAAACTGCGCTTCTGCGCTATAACAGCCAATAAACTCAAGGGTGTTGATTATCCAGTACGCTCCAGAGTAAATAGCCACCACACCGTACTCCAAACGGACGTCGGTTCGTCTCCCACACGAAAGCGTAGAGGGTCACTTTTTGCCCTGGCCAGGCGAGACCGCAAAACATCTGGGTAGACACGAAGAGGGAGACCGTTGCTGTCCTCTTTCGCCTGGCTGGGGCATGCGCTCGGGAAGGAAGACGAAAAGCCTTGTTTGTGTCCCGTTGTGGTGGTCTTTTCCTCTCTGAACAATCAACAGGTGTGCTATCCCCTACTTACCCTTCGGGAAAGCCAGGCTTTGCCTGATGCCGGTTTAACCTTTCCGCTTCCGCTTACTCTTGATTTTTTTGTTTTGTGACTTTCACTTACTCGACTTGAGGCTCTCTTCTTTGTATTTTTTGTCTTCGGCTGGCTTTGCTTGGTATTTGTACGCATAGGCCGTGCCTGTTTTTTTACTCGTGTATCTTGTGAAAGAAACGGCGAAACAGACGACGCCTGCCCTTCCGGACTGCGTGAAGTATAGGAGGCTGCCTCTTCGCCACCACCAGTTTCTTTTTGTACAACCGGCGCTGGTTCAGGGTGCATAGCCGAAGCTGGCTCATGGTGCATAACGGGTGGTGATTCAGGATGTACAACCGGTGCTGGCTCAGGGTGCACAACCGATGCTGGTTCAGGGTGCATAACGGGTGCAGGTTCAGGATGCATAACCGGTGCAGGTTCGGATTGTTGTGTATGCTTTCCTTCCTCTTTGGCTTTGGAGAAATGCATGATCTCGCTTTCTACCTCTACCTCTTCTTGTTCATACGCCACATGAATCTTTTCCCTTTCCGAACCCATTTCCATCTCATCTTCATCATCCATTTCAAAGGCAAAATCCGCCTCCTCATCCTCGGCCACAATCCATGCATCCGTGAAATCATCCTCCGCCTGAACATACGTTCCCATCTCTTCTCCTTCCTGATTTTCCGAATACTCCCATTTGTCTTCCACCGCACTCTCCTCCTTTTTCACCTTTTGTCTTTCTACAGGGTCAGAACTTTGCGCCTCTTCCATTTTCTTCTCTGTTACCTTTTCCTTTACACAACTGATATGGTAAATTCCGTGTGCGAATAGAATAATTACTTCGTGCCCCTGTACAAGCAATACATCACCCTGTCGGCTTCCGGCCATCATGCCACATACATCGCTTTCCCCACAATGAATCCGCACATAACGGTGTGTCAAACGATTGATGAGCTCTTTGAATTTTGCTTCATTACAATATGGATTTTCTTTTCCTTCATGTACTTGACTATGTCCGTCCACATCCTGAACATTCATGGTGATACTTCTGATTTGCTCGGTTTTATAATAAATGTGCTCGCCGTTCTTCTGCTCAATAACGAGATAATCGTCCTTTACTCCCAGCAATCGTCCATTCACCTCGGCATCACTCGACTTATTAACCTGAATGGCATTTCCAAGCCAATACTCCAGCGGCGATTCGGTATCCTTTTCCCTCATCTTTTCCCTCCTTTCCCACATAATATCAGTTGGGTAGGCCGCTACATACCTGCCTTGAAGTAGCGGCTTCCTTTCCAATATTGCCAGCCGTCCTTCTTGCTTTTGTTTTCTGTTCTCTCTTGTTCTTTCTTCTCTTGCTCTTTCTTCTCTTGCTCTTTCTCCTCTGGTTCTTTCTCCGCTTTTTTTACTCCCATACCGATACTGCGGATAGAATGCTTAAAGATGACAACCATTTCATCATGTGCGATAAGCAACACGTAATCCGGAAAGATATCGCCAAGCACCCCTTCCACTTGTTCTTCGCCACCGCGGTTGATCTGAACCCAACAGTATTGCAGCCCTTCTATAATCTTGTCAAACGAATCTTTCTTTACGTATTCCGGTATAGCCTTTGCTAATTCACCTTCCAAATCGGAAGTATCCCGTGAATCCATGCTCATACTGTGGATATGATGACGGCGATAATAAATCACACCACCTTTTGCCTCATGAATAACCAAATAATCGGACGTAGCATCGAGTAAACGGCCCGCTCCCGATGTCGCACCTTTCCAACCAATACGTGTATTCCTGCCGATGAATGACTTCAAATCATAGCTATCCTCCATTCCTGCTCCCCCCCCTTCACTATCTGCATTACAATGTCCGTCATACGTTGATACATGTATACGTGACCCGGGCTACCCAAGATATGGGGAATTCGCCTGAATTGTGCACATTTCCGCGTGTGCCTAAATAAAAAAGCGCTCCTCACTGGAGCGCCTTTCCACCTTCTTCTTTATTAAAGGTGTATGCTTTATTTATTCTTTACTTAATCGCATATCGCCCGCGTTCTCCATCTTAGAAATATTCTGTACTTCCCCGGATGGTGACGGTTTTGCGGGTATTTTTGCTTTGCCCATATATGGTGTATCCTCTACATGCCTGTGGCCCATCGGCTCCTGATGCCCATAGCGGCGAAATTTGTTTTCACCCATATTATTCTCTCCTTTACTGTATGATTTACACAACTATATTTTTTGCCGCTATGTTCGGACCTATACTTTTACGAGTTATTTTTGCTTAAGTTCCTCGATTACTTTCTGACGGAATTTCTCATCGCGCAGCAAAAGCAGTTCAAACTCATTCAGCGCAGCGGTAAGCCTGTCACTTTCCTTCGCTTGCAAATCATTAAAGAACACCGCAAGCTCTGTCTTCGCTCCTTGTTTGTCGGTCGCATACATTGCATCCGTTAGAATGTAGGCCGTAGAACCACCTTTCTTGCCGGCATGAAGAAGCCATTGCTGGTTGGCTGGATTTTGCATAATTCCTTCCATTACAGGATGAAGATATTGTTGAACTTCCTTTGAAAAATACGAGCGACTGTTTATTTTTTGCATCAATTCCGCGTACTCTTTTGCCGTGGCCGCAGGGAAGCGATCGGAGTTCATCTTATCGAGTTCACTGTCATACCACTTTTCGATTTCTGCTTGTTTTTTATATGATCCATCCTTGTCTTTACTAAGTTTCTCATGAATTCGCCAGGCATGCTCACGCCACTCCTCTGCACTCATAGAGCGCATTTTTTCTTTCACTTTCGGCAGCGCTTCTTTTTCCGATAGCCCCAGATAATCTGATGACATAATTTCATAAGGAAGCAATAATGAAGAGACAAAAGGATATATCGACTCATGATGGCGTAATTCCAATTCGGCAAGAACTTGTTCGAGTCTGTCCCGGCCTAACTTCTCCATCAAGTACTCTGTGTTAGCATTCGAACTGTATTGTATCATCCCTTTTGCTACCTCTTCTAAAGGAACCGCGCCGTTCTTCGCCACTCCACCCTCCTCAACTGATTTGCGCCATGCAGGATGCGCACCTCCATCAAGATTGGGAAGATAATACTTTTCTAACTCCTTCAGTGGTACACTCTCTTTCGGGTTCATCTTTCCTTCCGCGGATTGTTTAGCATATTCGATCGCAAGAACCGTTTTTACCGCACTGGCAAGCGGCATCATCTGTTCAGAATGAGATGTGGCGGCTACTTCTCCATTTCGGATATAATGAAGCGAAGCACGCTCGGGGTTCTCCTTAATAAAGGAAAGCATAGCATCAGGAGTAGAAGCTTTTTTTGAGAACACATAACTCCCGATTCCCAGAACGATACTTATAAGCGCAATGGCACCCAACAACAAGCGTTTCAATGCAAACCCTCCTTCTGCCTTTTACAGCCTATACGAAAGCGCTTTTCACTTCGTTTCATTTTTTCTTTCTATGCAGGCAAAAGGAACTACAGGAATTTTTTTGATTTTCACGAATTCATTTATATACTCATCAGCCAAAGGAGGCGCGCATGAAGCATCTTGTTGTACTTCTAACCACTTTTCTTCTTACTTACCACGCGTCAGCAGAGGTGGCTGCTGTTCACGCGATCAAAAGCAATATGCCAAAGGCTACTAAAGCGACTTCCGCTTCTTCTATCCCCATCCTCATTAGCGGGGACAAAAAATTTATAAATCAGACAAATGCCGCTTTAAACTTGTTAAAAAGCAAAGCACCATCTGATTATGCTATGGTCATTACCTATATCGGAAAAATACAGCAGCACAACTTCAGCGGTATGGCAGCATATGAAACGCCTCCCACCTACAAAGTAGGCACAACAGCAAATGCTTCCGTAACGTGGTACGCCAGCACCATCGTGCATGACGCTTACCATTCTAAGCTTTATCACGACTACCTCTATACATACAAAGAAGCTGTACCCGACGAGGTCTGGACAGGAATGGACGCGGAGATGAAATGCCTTGAGGCTCAGATCCAAACGCTTATACACATGAAAGCACCAAAAATGGAAATCGATCACGCTATCTCTCTGCGTGGTACAAACTGGTGGGACTTGAATGAAGATGGTATCTACGATGCTCAGGATGAAAAGTTAAGGGATTGGTAAAGGAATTTATGTTAAAATAAAACAGCAACTACATTTGATTTTAGAAAGGATACAGATACGTGATTGGCCCTTTACTTAAAACACTCCTTACGCTGCTACCTCAGAATGCGATTTCCCGCCTGGTCGGGCGCGCAGGTCGTTCAAAGGTCAGCAAGCGATTTATCAAGCCATACATCTCTTTTTTCCAAATTAATACTGACGAAATCGAGCAGCCTGTCTCAGCGTATCCACACCTAACCGCCTTCTTTACCCGTAAATTAAAAGAAGAAGCACGCCCTGTCTGTCCGCTCCCTGATGCACTAATTAGCCCTGTAGACGGGAAAGTGGCGCAGGCCGGTCGAATCCATAAAGGAACACTCATTCAAGCAAAAAACATTGACTATACAGTTGGTCAGCTGCTTGGCTGTTCGAATGAGGAAGCGGAACGCTTCGAAGACGGGATTTTTCTGACTATTTACTTGAGTCCACGTGACTACCATCGTATTCATATGCCAGTTGACGGAAATGTAACGCATTTGACTTACATTCCTGGCCGATTATTTCCAGTTAACAATATCGGTGTCTATCATGTGCCTGGTTTATTTACGAAAAACGAACGGCTTATTACCTATTCGCATACATCCGCTGGTCAAATGGCCCTCGTAAAAGTGGGCGCATTTATTGTAGGCAGTGTGAAAGTCGGATATGGGGAGCATACAACAAATGTGAAAAAAGGCAAAATGTATTCCGTGGACTTGCCCGAAGCTCCACATTATCAAAAAGGGGAAGAGATAGGCTTATTCGAATTCGGTTCTACAGTAATTCTGTTATTCGAAAAAGACAGTGTTACTCTTGAGGATCACATTCAAGAGGGCACAGCCGTAAAATATGGGGAACGTATCGGCACCGTCAGGAATACGAAAGCCTCTATACAAGAAAATCCCTAGTAGTAAAAAGGCAAGAGAAAGGACCTGAAGAATGCGAAAATACTTTATTTCGCATTTCCTTAGCCCATATCTCTTGCCTCTTTTTTTAATGCGGAGCTATTTGCCTTCAGGCGAAGATAGCGTCCATACCTGTGCATCACCCACAAATGAGCAAGCGCCTGTGTCATACTATATAAAAACCACGGAAGCTTCGGGATGAATTCATGAATGGCTACCATTACATACTGTCCATTCAACACCTCCCTGAATTCAAGCCTTCCTCTGCGTGATGTGTTATCGTCATGCGCCAGCAGTCCGCCGGTAATATAATACAACACGCGATCATCTGTACTCCGCTCCGCAGAATATGTCAACTCAAGCAACGGCTTTTTCATTCCGAATAACAAAAAATGCAGCCGTTCGTCCATCTCCTCTACCTTGATAAATGGCTTTAGATTACGTGGCAACCACTGTGCATAATCTTTACCGGTCCATGCGGCACTCCGACCTTTCGGTAGTACTAGCCGCTGCACCGAACGGACATTGCTTACGAAAGGATGCGCCTTTGTTTTTCCTTCTTTTGTTTGCTTTTCTTCAAGCGCAATACGAACCGACTCCTCAAATGTCAGTCCTGAAACCCCTATTTCCTCCTGTAGCCATCGTCTTCTGGCAACAAGTGAATGTGTAAGACTTCCGACAATAGGTTTAACCAATTTTAGCGAAACGTCCGCCACCAACGCAATCCACAAGCTTGACATTGTCGCCATAAAAAGCGGAATCGGATACAAATGACGCTTTCTGCCCATGATCCTGGCAGTTTTAAGAATCATCTCATTGTATGTTAGCGTATTCGGTCCTCCTACATCGATCGATTGTCCGTATGCCTTCTTCCGACCGATACAGGCGGCAAGCAATGCCACAACATCCTGTAACGCAATCGGATGTGTCTTTAATGACATCCAGCTAGGACAAATCATAACCGGCAGGTTGCGGATGAGACGGGAAATCAGGTGAAACGATAAACCGTTAGCACCGACTACAATACCAGCACGCAGCACGGTCACCGGTACACCATGCGAACGAAGCGTTTCTTCAACTTCGAGGCGACTGTACAGATGGCTGGACGAACCATCCACTTCTTCCGGAATCAATCCACCAAGATAGATGATTTGTTTTACACCCGCTTTTTTGGCTGCACGGGCAAAGTTGTCAGCCAGAATGATATCCATATCTTGAAATTTTCCCTGTGTTAGACGCGCGGATGGCACCATCGAATGCACAAGATAAAATGCATAATCCGCACCTTGAAGCCCTTTCTCTATCTCCAACAAGGAGAATAAATCAGCTCTGCGCCACTCTAAACTCGGGCGTCCGTCCACCGCTACTACCTCACTCCTTCTCTCGCCCCGTGTTAGCCCAATTACGTAATAGTCCGGCAGCAGACGCGCCAGTAGCGCCTTACCGACAAAACCGTTGGCTCCGGCAATAGCAACAGTAGGTCGATTGGCTGACTGATTTGCTGTCATGCGTCACACCTCCTTTTCACTTTCTTTCCCGCTTTTTACTTTATCCCGGTCCAATGGGCAGTAAACCTCTTCTCTGAGGGAAGTTTTATTTTATGTATCATATGTTTGCGCAATAATTGTATAAGCATTATATAATAGATCTTTTTTACTGATTATACATATTTTGTTTCGTAATAAGAACGGATGGGAAATGCATAACTGTACCGGTTAAACAAACCGATTCCAACTAAAAAAGGAGAGATGTTTATCATGGCACGTAACAACAAAAACAACAAGAACAACAATATGAGCATGGAAGAAAGAGGCCGTAAAGGCGGAGAAGCAACAGCTCGTTCCCATGACAAAGATTTCTATGAAGAAATCGGGCGCAAAGGTGGAGAAGCAACAGCTCGTTCCCACGACAGAGATTTCTATGAAGAAATCGGGCGCAAAGGTGGAGAAACAACGGCAAATTCCCATGACGAGGATTTCTACGAAGAAATCGGGCGCAAAGGCGGAGAAGCAACGGCTCGTTCCCATGACAAAGATTTCTACGAAGAAATCGGACGCAAAGGCGGAAATGCTCGTCAGAATAATAATAACAACAATAAATAAAAAGGAAGCGTAGGAAAAGCCCTCCTACTGCTCCCATCCAAAAAACTCTGGAGAGCCCGTCCTACGGGCTCTCTTTCATTTTAGTCATAATTAAATGGATAAACAAGGGCCGTTTCTAGCAAAAAATTACCTTTGTAGCCTTCAAAAACCGGTAGGAATATGCGAAGATGATGATAAGGACTATGAAAGAAAGGAAGCATCAATAGATGAACAGATGGTTGCAATCGCCAATGCGAATTAAGCGCATTTATATTCTTATCGGAGGCAGCGCAATCGTGTTGATTATTGCCCTCACACTTGCCTCTTTATTTATGAAATCGGGCGACACTACTTCTAACGGGCAAACGACTGCGCATGTTTCTCCACCACAGAAGGAAACTGGGACTTCTGAGAATGACGGGAATGAAGTCGTCCAGGTGCCGTTGGGTAAAACACTGGATGAAGCAAAAGCGGAAGGTCTTTATTCTGAATCGGAAACAAAACGTACCTCTTCGTCGGATAACACATATCGCAACACCGAGACTGGCGAACGTCAAACAGGAGGAACTTCATCTGGCAACCGTCCTGCACAAAGTAATGATCTTACTGCAGTTTCCGGCGAAGGACTTGATGCCAATACGGTGAGTCAATTGCGCAGCCACGGCATACGAGAAGGAGATTTGTCAAAAATCGATCGCATGGTAGCAGACGGTTTCGATCCGAAAGAAATCGCCCAATCCTTACGCAAGAACGGAAATCCGAATTTGGCCTCCGTAATGGAGCAGGTACCACGCAAGCCCAAGAAGGAAGACAAAACGGAGAAAAAAGAAAAAGATAAAGAAACCCAGAAAACCCCTGCTGGAGACAAGAAAGAAGACAAAAAGAACGACGATGAACAAAAACAAACCGATAAAGAAGACACGGATGACTAACGTGTGTTCACGACAAAACCTGGCACTTTCGTCAGGTTTTTCGTTTTATTTTCATAGCTTTTATTCTGACGCTAAGGACCTCCTTTCTCTTTTCCTTCCTAGTTAATGCTTTTGACTCATCTTATAATCATATTTCTACTATTAAAATAGAATAAATATTGTTAAATAACTGTTTTTAAGGAATTTTTTTCTTGGGGAGCTATTTATATGTACGATATCCCGTTCACTTTACTTTTCAGCCTTCTCTCTATCCTCTCTGCCTATGCTTTCTTCGATATAGCGGGAAGGATTGTATTAAAGCGCGGCTACCTATTCTTATTATGGATCGCCTGTGGCGCAATAGCTACTGGGACTGGTATATGGTCCGTATATTTCATTGGAATGCTGACCTTTCATCTGCCTGTATCGATGGCATTTAATTTACTGATGATTTTTCTTGCAATGTTTACCGCCATTGCAGGGACAGGAGCGGCCCTTTTTATTCTGGTGCAACACTCCTTCACTTATTCTTTATTATTCACAAGCGCCCTATGCCTGGGAACTACTATGGTTTCCATGCATCAAGCTATCATAGCAGCAATGAATACGCAGATTATCATCCATCATAACTATACTTTGCTCGTCCTATCTTTTTGCATCGCGGTTCTTTTTTCATTTGTTGCACTACACATTGTTTTTTCTAAGCATAAGAAAATTAGTGATACCAGCACCTTACGCAAGCTTGCAGGAAGTGGCCTTCTCGGATTGGCTATCTTAGGAATGCACTATACAGCCATGGCATCGACCACCTTTATCACTGCCGACAATACAACGGTTCCATTCATCCTGAATCATTCGTTGCTTGCTTCATGTGTCGGTATTATGAGCCTTATGATTGCATTATTGACGATTGCAGGAGCATTTCTTGACCGCTGTTATGTTATTCAATTGCAATATATTTTTGATACGCTTGACGTCTCTCTCTGGACGAGAGATATACAGAACGACCAGATGATTACCTGTTCTCCTGGCACGGAAAAAGTATACGGAATTCCTGCCGAAGCCTTTATGAAAGACAAACGCTTATGGAAGCAACTCATTTATCCGGGAGATGAAGCTTTTATTAAAGAAACGGAAACAAATCTGCTTGCTGGTAAACCAGCGACGCGTGAATACAGGATTATAGACGGAAATGGAAAAGTAAAATGGCTACATGAACGTATCATCCCTACTACGGACCGTACAGGAATGCTGCTTCGCTTTGACGGCGTAACTCTTGATATTACGCAACGTAAGCTGGCGGAACAAACAGTGCGGGAAGAGCGAAATTTTAGCCAGGCCATTCTGGATACAACCGAAGCATTAATCATTGTCGTTGATATCCAGGGACGCATCGTTCAATTTAACCGTGCCTGTGAAGCGCTATCCGGATACTCGTTTGCTGAAGTTCTCCATCAGCCTTTCTGGGAGACTCGTTTGTTTGAAAACCTGGACAATCAAGATATGCGTACTACATTCCATAACATTCTGTCCGGCTGCTTTACGCCCCAAACAGAACAATATTGGCGCACGAAACACGGCACAAGGCGCCTCATTTCCTGGAATCTTTCGCTGATACGAAATACGCATGGTTCGATTACTCATATCATGGGAGCCGGGATCGATATTACAGAGCTTCGCCTAACTGAAGAACTTCTGCGCAAATCGGAGAAACTATCTGTAGCCGGACAGTTAGCTGCAGGCGTAGCACATGAAATCCGCAATCCGCTTACCACCTTGAAAGGCTTCCTACAACTCCTCTATGATTCGACAGAAGAGAAGTTTTACTTCGACATCATGCTCAAGGAACTTCATCGAATCGAGAGTATTACTAGTGAATTTCTGTTATTGGCCAAGCCCGAAGCGGTGAATTTTCAAGCGAAGAATGTTATCTCTCTGCTTGATGATGTCGTTTCACTCGCTGCCACCCAGGCTATTATGAAGAACATTACGATTATTACTGACTACGCTCTGGATATAGGAGTAATATATTGTGAGGAAAACCGTCTGAAACAAGTTTTTATCCATCTTCTGCAAAATGCAATGGAGGCGATGCCGAACAGCGGAGAGATTACGCTGCAGGCCAGGATGGCGGATGAACGGCATGTTCTGATTAGCATAAAAGATCAAGGATATGGCATAGAGCCGGAACGCTTAGCCAAACTGGGCGAGCCTTTCTACACGACCAAAGAAAAAGGAACCGGACTCGGCTTAATGATCAGCTATAAAATTATCGAAAGCCATGAGGGAACGATAAAAGTTGAAAGCAACGTCGGGAAAGGAACGAGCGTACATGTACTCCTTCCTGCGCATCCACTTACTTCCGTAAAGAAATAACTTCCTCTTCCGTTATTTGTCTATTCAGAATTATAAGTTTAAAATGAAAGAAAACATAATGAGGTGAAGAGGATGGAAGATACATACCAGGATGTTAGTATGCTACATGAATATGTTACCCTGCAAGGCATTACCCTTTCCGTTTGGGTTTACTATATAGATGGCATGCTGGTAGACACAGGCTCGAAAACGATTTCGGCCCAGGTACAAGCCTTTACGGAGAAATATCGGCCCGAACAGGTTCTTATCACCCATCTACACGAAGACCACTATGGTATGGCTGGATGGATGCAACAGGAAAAGGGACTTCCCGTCTATATTCACCCAATGTCTGTACAAAGTGCTGCCCACCCCCCTGTACTGCCACGTTACAGAGAGTTATTCTGGGGAAATCCGGCATCATTTTATCCGCAGCCACTAGAAGTAGAACATGAGACAAATCGTTACCGTTTTCATGTAATTGAGACACCAGGACATGCTTCAGACCATGTTGCTTTATTTGATGCGGAAAATGGTCGATTGTTCTCAGGCGATTTATTCCTGGGTTCTAAAGTGAAAATTTGTATGCGTGGTGAATCTATGCCTGCATTAATGGATTCGGTTCGGCGTGTGCTTGAGCTTGATTTCGATACGCTGTTCTGTGCCCATGCCGGTATCATACCGAATGGAAAGCAACGGCTTAGGGAGAAGCTAAGCCATCTCGAGGAAATAGAACATACCATCAAAGAAAAACACCGACAAGGTTGGAATCTTCGGGAAATTACTCGGTTCTTATATCCCAGAAGGCCCCCCATTTATCATCTATCATATGGTGAATGGTCACCGATTCATATCGTGCACTCTTTCTTTCAGAGCATTTCCCAGCAAAATTATAATGCTTATCCAAAATGAAAAAGAGAGCCCCCGATAGAGGACTCAAACAAGGGATAAGAGAACCTGATTGAATAGTGGCAAGGGGTTCAACACAATTTTTATTATAGAAGAAGAACGTAAGTATTCTATTGTGCCAACGTTAATTTTCTGTTAAGTTCTGATATTCCCATTCACGATACTTCAGAAGTCTTGCTTTCTATAATAAATCATAGTATCATATTAGTATTTTTGGTATTTTAAGGTGTTTTATGATATTTTTATGGTAAGATGAACTTGTCTAGTTGAATCCCTTTTACTCGCCTTTCCATCTTGTGTGGAAAGGCACTTTTATGTACCAAAAAAGAAAACAAGGACGTTAATTCCCCTGTACCATCCAGGATAATTAACGTCCTTGATATTTGTATATGGATAATTAATAGGCGTGTTCTTTCTATTTTCTAACCAAGATCGCATGATCGACTTTGATGCATTGATCCATTACCACCGTAATTCCCGCTTCCTGCGCTTTCTTTGCCGCTTCCTCATTATAAATGCCTTGTTGCATCCAAATAACCTTTGGCTTAATTTGAATTGCCTCTTCCACGACAGGCCCCACTTCTTCGCTACGGCGGAATACGTTTACGATATCAACCGGTTCCTGTAATTGTGTCAGCGAGCCAATCGCCTTCTCGCCGAGCGCCTCCTCAATTGTAGGATTGACCGGAATAATTTTGTAGCCTTTGGACTGCATTGCCTGTGATACCATATAGCTTGTACGTTCCGGTTTATTAGACAGACCGACAACGGCAATCGTCTTTGCGTCCTCAAGAATTTGACGTCGTTCTTCATTTGTTGGATTGGTAAAAGCCATGGCTTATAGCCTCCCTTTTATGTTTTCTTACACATGTTCGCCATCTGGTGGCATAACACCTTCTTTTATACGGACTTCCGTCTGTCGACGGATTTTTTTGGTAGGACAATATGTTATTGTTATAATAGAGATAGCATCTATACAAGGAGGACCCCATGGGAAAATTTCTTTTCCTCTATAAATTTCTAACATCTCCGCGCAGCATAGGCAGTATCACGCCAAGCTCTCGCTTTCTGGCTCGCGCGATGGTGAAACCGGTTGATTTCAGCAAAGCAAAGGCGATTGCTGAATTGGGAGCAGGAACCGGAATTTTCACTTCTTATTTAAATCAACATAAATCAAACGACTGTCAGGTAGTCGTTTTTGAAAAAGACGATAAAATGCGGCATCAGCTCGAAGCCACCTATCCTGAACTGCATTATTATAATAATGCTTCCGAAATCCATCAGATAGCAAGCAACCTGGGTATCGAAGGATTCGACTACATTCTCTCTGGCCTTCCATTCGCGAATTTTCCACAGGAGCTTCGCGATAAAATTATGGATGGTGTAGAAAAGTCACTAAAACCAAACGGATTATTCATCGCATTCCAATATTCGCATCAGATGAAGCAACAGCTCACCGAACGTTTTGAGCAGATAGACATTGACTTTGTGCCACTCAATATTCCTCCTGCCTTTGTGTACCGCTGCAAGAAACAGGCGCCCTCATCAATTGAACAGGACAGGAAGGCTTATTAGTTCTTAAATGTGAAGCCGTTTTGTTTCCTGAGCACAGAGTTAGTGTATCACACACACCGCCTTCTTATTTCCTACCTCCAAATAAGCATATAAGAAAAATTTGAAAGCATTGCTGCTCTTTTTCGCCTGCTGTACCATACACTCCACATGAATAAAGGATATATTGCTTTTCCATCCTACAACGACATATCCTTTATTCCCCATTAAAAAAACCGATCCGGTTTCGGATCGGTTTTTATGCATGTCTTACGCGTTCAATTTTTCTTTTGCAGCGTTTGCCAATTGCGTAAACGCTTCTTTGTCGTTTACAGCCATGTCAGCAAGCATTTTGCGGTTTACTTCAAGACCAGCTGCTTTCAGACCGTACATGAAACGGCTGTAAGAAAGACCGTTCATGCGTGCTGCCGCGTTGATACGAGTGATCCACAGTTTGCGGAAATCACGCTTTACCTGACGACGATCACGGTATGCGTACAGCAGGGATTTCATAACTTGTGCATTTGCAGATTTAAATAAACGGTGTTTGGAACCGAAATAACCTTTAGCAAGCTTCAATACTTTTTTACGGCGATTACGCGCCACATTTCCACCTTTAACTCTTGGCATGGATGTTCTCCTCCTAAATCTTCAAATCAAAGAATCGTAATTACTTCATGTATGTCAGCATGGACTCAATGCGTTTTTGGTCGCCGCTCGATACGATTGCGCCTTTGCGCAGGTTACGCTTACGTTTCGGAGATTTTTTCTCCAGAATATGGCTTGTATAAGCATGGGAGCGTTTCAGCTTGCCGCTTCCAGTCTTCTTGAAGCGCTTAGCAGCTCCACGGTGAGTTTTCATTTTTGGCATCGTACAAATCCTCCAATCAAAAATTACTTATCGCTTTTTGGCGCAAGAATCATAATCATGCTGCGCCCTTCCATTTTCGGCTTACGCTCGACAGTCGAGATATTCTCCACTTCTTTCGCCAGCTTCTCCATCACTTGCTGACCGATTTCAGAGTGAGTAATCGCGCGTCCACGGAAGCGAATGGTCAACTTAACTTTATTTCCATTCTCAAGAAACTTCACTGTATTGCGTAGTTTCGTCTGGAAATCATGCTCTTCAATAGTTGGCGACAGACGAACTTCTTTAATGTCGACAACCTTTTGATTTTTACGAGCTTCTTTTTCTTTCTTTTGTTGTTCGTATCTGAACTTACCATAGTCCATGATACGACACACCGGCGGTTTAGCAGTCGGCGCGATGTTCACAAGATCAAGCTCTTTCTCTTGTGCAAGGCGGAGCGCTTCACGAAATGGCACAATGCCGACCTGCTCACCCTCATGATCAATTAAACGAACCTCACGAGCCCGAATATCTTCATTGACTAAATGATCTTTGCTAATAGCCTGCCACCTCCAGATTTTTTTGAACCAAAGCAAAAAATGCGGGCACATTGCGCCCGCATTCTATTCCATAAATACATACTTTCATTATGGATAATACATAGATACCTGAAGACAACACACATGCATCATACAGGTGAGAAGCGGGTGCTCCTGCTTTGGATTCCGTTATATTCTTTACACTTGTAACAGTATATCCCATGAAAGTTGTCCCGTCAAGTTTTCTGCTATAACTTTTTTATCCCGGTCCAACGGGCAGTAAGACTGAGTGCAGTCGTTTTGCTTATGTATAAGCCTGATGACAAAGCTTCATATCTTCTGCATAAGAAATTCCTGTGATTTTCTTTGCGTCTTTTTTAACCCGGGCGGCAATTTCTCGATCAATTCGAACGTTGCCAGGCAACCCTGTCAGCGGGTTGGATACCGCAGCGATTTCCAGCTTTGCTTTTGCAAGCATGTCCAGCAAGCTCTGCACTGTGACTACACCTACATATTTATCTTTTTCGGTAATAATAATGACATCGTATAAATGAAAAGACTGGCGTTCCATCGCGTTTTTTGCAACCAGTTCGATATTTTCGCGCCTATCGACAATAAGGGGGCTATGATTCATCAACTGTGACACCGGTTTCTCATAGTACAGTGCAATGCCATATTGTCCACCAAGAATTTTGTATAGTTGAAAACGCATAATAAGCCCTCGGGGGACCCTATCTTCAAGAACAACAATGCTATCAATTTTTGCGTTTCGCTCAAAAATATGATGTACTTCCCGTACTAATGTATCCTGGCTTACACAAACGGTGCTTCTGATGATATCTCCTATTTTGCCGGACGGTTCTTCAAATAAGCTCATCGAACGCTCCTCCTGCAACTGCCGCAGCTTGTTTATTGCCTGCTCTGTAATAGGTGCGCTATCGCGGCCCGGGCGTCCTAACAAGAATCCTTGTCCGTAATCCACTCCCAGCTTCACCAGTGTCTCCAATTCACTTTCTGTCTCGATGCCTTCACCAATGATGCGGCATTTCACTTTATCAGCGAACTGTACGAACGTTTCAACCAATGCCTGTTTAACCGCATCAGAATCGATGTTGCGAATAAGGGCCATATCAAGCTTAATATAGTCGGGGTAGATTTCGGCGATGGCCTCTAGACTGGAATAGCCAGCGCCCGCGTCATCTACAGCAATCAAATATCCTTTTTTACGGTATGCTTGAATAATAGCGCGAAAAGAAGCGAAATTCTTAATCGCATGCCGTTCTGTAATTTCAAAGACAATATTATGCGGATTCAACTGGTATTGTTCCATTAATTTAAATACTCGTCCACGCAGTAGAAACGGATCGTCAATACTACGCGCATCCAGATTAATGAATAATTTCTCTGATGGACGCAATTGTTCTAGACGCTTTATCGCATAACGGCGGCACAACGATTCTAGCTGGAAGCTTGCGCCCGTTTTTTGCGCGAAAGAGAAAAGACGGCCCGGCGAATGAAAATGGCCGTTCTCCGGTCCACGTACGAGCGTCTCCCAGCCCAGTGGTATCCCTGTTTTCAACGACACAATCGGCTGAATAACCGTGTGAATATCTTCTTGCTCCATAATCCTGCGAAATTCCTGCATCTGTCTGAATTCTTCCGACATAAATCCGCATTTGGCCATCTGACTCGCCAATTTAACGGAAGAGTACATGTCTTTAGCTAGATCCAGCCCTTCAATTTTTGCATATCCGATATGAACTTCGATATTACTAATATGAGAATGTGTAATCTTGCGGTTCAACACCTTCTCCACTTCATGTTTAAGCGTAATGCATATCTGGTGCACCAATGCATCGGTATAATGCTGCTCGAACGAAAGGTAGACAGCATAATCATCAGCCCACAATTTCTGTATAGCAATAAGTCGTGTCGGCGGCTTCAGACTGTGGCGGCAGGCAACCAGCAGTGCCTGATCCATATGCTGTAGAATACGACCGGCTGCCATGTATCCAAACCTCAGTTCGATATCCGATAACCTCATAATATCAAGATATAGCAGCACGACGTGACGACCGGCTGCTAACTCGTTCTCCAAACGTTTTTTGACCTGAACCCGCTGATCGGTATAAACGACCGGGGTTTTTATTTTTCGCAGGTTTTTAAATAATGAAAGCATATGTATTGCCCCTCCTCTTTTCCTCCTTTCATTATGCCAACTTAACGTTAATAGTCCGTAAAATCTATGTAAAAAGACCCTTATATTTTCTTTCAAGTAAGCCTTGCGAATTAAAAAGAACGAAACGGCCGCTATGGCAGGGAAAGTATACATCACTTTACAACAATAAATTGATATATACTTTCCTAACCGTAAAAAAACATGGAGAAGAAAGTCGCCTTTCTCTCCATGTTTTATATATCTACTGCAAATTAGTACTTTTTAGTTGCGATTTCTTCAAGAATCATTTCCACGACTTCATCGACCGGTTTAGCACCCAGATCGCCTTCACCGCGGCGTCTTACGGACAATGCGCCATCTTCCATCTCTTTATCACCGATAACGAGCATGAACGGCACCTTATTCATTTGCGCCTCACGGATTTTGTAGCCGATTTTTTCATTGCGGCTATCTACCTCGACACGGATGCCTTTCTCCAGCATCTTCTCTTTAACTTCTTCCGCATAACGTTTGTGCGGTTCCGCAATCGTAATCAATTTTGCCTGTACAGGTGCAAGCCATGTTGGGAATGCACCCGCGAAGTGCTCTGTCAGAATACCGATGAAGCGGTCAATCGATCCGTAGATGGCGCGATGGATAACAACAGGGCGATGCTTCTGATTGTCCTCGCCAATATATGTCAGATCGAACTTCTCAGGAAATTGGAAGTCCAATTGGATCGTCGCACACTGATGGCTTCGCTTAATAGCATCTCGAATGTGGAAATCGATTTTCGGACCGTAGAAAGCACCGTCGCCTTCATTAATATGATATGGAACACCTAAACCGTCCAGCACATTTTGCAAGGACTTTTCTGCTGTCTCCCACAATTCGTCGCTTCCCATCGAATCTTCTGGGCGTGTTGACAACTCAATACTGTAATCAAAACCGAATACACCATAGATTTTATCAACAAAGTCGATTATGTTCTTAATCTCAGATTCGATTTGGTCCGGACGAACAAACAAGTGCGCATCATCCTGAGTGAACGTACGTACACGAATCATACCATTCAATGCGCCGGAGAATTCATGACGGTGCACCTGTCCGAATTCCGACATGCGGATTGGCAGATCACGGTATGAATGAATTTTATTCTTGTAGACCAGCATATGTCCCGGGCAGTTCATCGGTTTAAGCGCGAACTTCGTATTATCTACTTCGGTGAAATACATATTCTCATGATAATGATCCCAGTGGCCGGACTGTTCCCATAGACGCTGATTCATCATAAGCGGTGTGCGTACTTCTTCATAGCCACGTTGTACATTCAAGCTGCGCTCATACGCTTCCAGCTCATTACGGATGATCATGCCTTGCGGAAGATAGAATGGCATCCCCGGCGCTTCTTCTGAGAACATGAAGAGTTCAAGCTCTTTGCCTAATTTACGATGATCGCGTTTTTTTGCTTCCTCAAGGAAGTGCAGGTACTCATCCAGATCGGATTTTTTGGCCCAGCATGTTCCATAAATGCGCTGCAGCATTTGGCGTTCAGAATCGCCACGCCAGTATGCACCGGCCACGCTCATCAGTTTGAACGCTTTAATCTTACCTGTGGACGGGACATGAGGTCCACGGCAGAGATCGAAGAATTCACCTTGATGATACATGCTGATTTCTTCGCCTTCTGGTAATTCAGAGATAAGCTCTGTTTTCAGGTGATCATTAAGTTTCTCATAAATCGCTAAGGCTTCTTCACGAGAGACGACTTTACGTTCGATCGGCAAGTTTTCTTTGACGATTTTCTGCATTTCTTTCTCAATTTGCTCAAGCATCTCTGGTGTGATAGTCACATCCGTATCAATATCATAATAGAAGCCGTCCTGAATAACCGGACCGATTCCTAAACGTACGTTAGCATCGCCAATAATACGCTTAATCGCTTGTGCCATTAAGTGTGCACAGCTATGACGCATAACTTCCAGCGCTTCCTGGCTGTCTTCTGTTAGAATTTCCAGCAAAGCGTCATGTGGAATAACCGCTTTGATATCGACGATTTTACCGTCCACTTTACCAGCAATCGCTTTTTTCTTCAGGCTTGGGCTAATGGAAGCCGCAACATCCTCAACCGTTACGCCTGATTCATATTCACGCTTAGAACCGTCCGGCAATGTAACTTTCAGTACTGACATAATGATAACTTCCTCCTTCAGATAAGAAAAACTCGCGGGCGTTGCCGCTTGTCCTTTTTTGCCCGCCGCGCCACGCGCTCCACAGGGAATAAAGAGCCAAGCTATGGCGCAGGCAACCGCCTTAATCGCCCTTATGCAGCTCTGCTGCGCAAGCAACGTTTGGCAACACCTCGCAAGTTTTTCAAAAGATACAATTAGAAGAAAGTAGAAGTTGCTTTCTTTCTTTACAGCGACATCTACTTTCTTATCCATAAATAAAAAAAACACGTTCAGTCCCCCCAAGGGACGAGCGTGTTATTCTCGTGGTACCACCCTAATTCGACACCGCAAAACCAGCAGGAAATGCTGTGTCCTCATCATTCGATAACGGAAACCGTGTTCCGGCCTTCCATACTAGCGCATATGCACGTTCCGGTCAGCAGCTCAAGGTGGTAGTCGGCAACCACGTGTTAGGAAGCTCGCAGCCTAAGTCTCCCCTCTCTGAAAAACCGTATGGTTGGGACCATGTCCTTATCATCGCTATTAGGTATGGTGCTGTTGATTTGATTATAGTAATCCATAAAATGAAAGTCAAGTATCAGGTCTAACATGTATAGGAAATCAAGGGTGTTGATTATCCAGTACGCTCCAGAGTGAATAGCCACCACATCGTGCCCCAAACGGGCGTCGGTTCGTCTCCCGCACCCGAAAAACCCGGATGTTTTGCCGATCCGGCCTTGGCGCCACAAAACGGCCGTATCTCTTCCTTATGAGAAAAAGACGAGGGAACACGCCGACGGGTGCATCTTATCCCTTCCAATCTATGGATAATCAACAGGTGTGATAGGAAACGAAAAGTCTGTACAGATAGTTATTCTATCGGCAAAAACCCGCTCCAATGTCGCAATCGGCCCGCTGCTGGGCCAGCGGGTGTATATTATTATTCGTTCTGGTGAGAATGCGGCTAACGCTGCGATAATTGCTGCTTCTTCATCTATATAGGCAGACTCCACTTCTGTCGGCAAATGTATAGGGACGGATGGAACAAGCCTTTCCCATGCTTCATTATAGTAAGTAAACTCAAAACGAGACGTATGGACAAGCCTGAGCAGACCGGTATGGTACGGAAGCGCAAAGAAGAAAGCCTGTAGGCGTTGTAGAAGTGCCTCGTGCTCTTCTTCCGCTATATATTGTTCAATGCTTACATCCACACTCTCACATAATTCTTCTATGTACTCTCTCAGGCGAAAACGAAAAAAACCATCCAGCTGGAGGACATGGTGATTTTCCAGATAAGCTATAACTTCTTGTTCAACCCGATGTTTGTTATATGCCTTCCTGTCTTCACCCTCTTCGCATCTATTCCGAATATGCTCCGATATATAGCGAAAGAGCCTAGCTTTTCCTACTGTTCTGTTATAGCAGCGATGATGTGCGATGCGTCTGAATATCCATTCTTCTTCCTTGGCAGAAACATATATCCGAACGGCATTCGCTAACGCCGACATCCATGCTTCATGCACCAGAATCGTGTGTTCTTCCTTCGGCCAACCCTGGCAATGAAAATGCCTGTACCGTCTATCCTCGTCTTCCTGTATGCAAAACTGCAGCACAGAACACGCTTTTTCCATCTCGTCGTATAACGACGAGCGAAACTGTGGCAAAAATCTTTCATCAGTATAGGGGAAGGATAGCTGTACCCGACGCATCTCTACACCTTCTTTCCGGACTCTTTTTTAAACTATATGCCCGGAAAGAAAAAGTATTTCTTTTTCAAATGAATTTCTTTAAATAAAAAAGATGGGAAAAATTTAGAAAATGGTATTGATAACGCTTACAAAAGCGTTTATAATAAAAACAACCCCCTTAAATGGGTTGACACCTCCTGGAATTGAATTAATCTCTCCACTCCTACCTTAGATCCATTGATACAGTCAATGGATCATTTTTTTGCTTTGTTGTTACTTATTTCGCCAAATTTGGCTACATTATAAGAAAAAATTTTTTTATCTGCAAAAGGAGTATGTATGATTCGCGCGGCCTCTCTTTACCAGCGTTTTATTTTTTATTTGTTTATTCTTAACATCGCTGACTGGTACTTCACTAGTTATGGTATTCAAAACAACTATGTCGAAGAAGCCAATCCACTGCTTTCTTCGATATTTATGACAAATCCGCTTCTTGTTTTATTCTGCAAATGCATAGGGCCGCTTATATTGTTCGTTCTGATGCCCTATTGCCGGAGCGGTTGGGTCCAACATGCGCTTTTGTTTACCGTATGCCTGTATATTATGGTTAATGTATACCATCTACTCTTCTTCTTCCTTTTCACGTTGTGAGTCCCATAAAGTGCTTCATCTCCCGAAAATAGTGGTAATTATTCATACCGGCATGATTACCAGGAGATTCATGACCTCTTGACTGTCATGAATCCACAGACAGGAGATGAGTATAATGAGACGAGAATTCTGGCTTACAATTTCGTTATTAATCGGCCTTTTGCTTTCTCCGGCTACGACACATGCTACCGTGCTGCAAAGTTATACTGTTCAACCTGGAGATACACTGTACAGCATCGCTATAGAGAATGAAACGACTGTCTCTCAACTTCTCCATCTGAACCCTGATATTATAGATGCTAACGACCTTGTTGCGGGACAGCATATCCACCTTCAGGAAATACTGACAGAAGATATCGCCCTTAATACAGTTCAAACAGCGGAAGCTCTCATCGGCAAAACTTCCTCCACCGATACTTCATTTCTATACAACATCCTAAAACGAAACGGCATACACGTTCAAACATTGGACCGCCAAACCTTGCTTACTAAAGGAACGTTCATAGAAAAGTCAGAACTGAAACCAGGCGATATTGTCTTCTATAGCGTAAAAAAACACCCGTCCTTCGTCTCTCATGCTGCTCTTTATGCGGGAGAGGGCAAGATTATTCATGCAGTGGACGGCTATGTACGTATGGACATCATGGATTTGGCAGATAAGAGCTACGAGACCGCCCGCCGTGTTATCGAATAATATACACAAAGCAATAGCCGATATAGTAAAATGTTTCTCTGCTCAAAAAAGTCAACTGACTACGGATACCTGTATATCTTGATGTTGTCGTGGGAGAAGGCTCGGCCTGTATCCCCAGATCCCGGGCCATTCTTACCGCGCGCTTCATATGCAGGGGATCACTCACAATAAGAAAAGTTTGCATCTTATGTTCCTTGGCAACCCGCTTCGCGTACACCAGATTCTCTTCAGTAACACGCGACTGCTCCTCCGTCAGAATCGCATCAACTGGAACGCCTTGATCCAGCGCGTATCTCCGCGCAACAGTCGATTCCGGTAGCGCGTTCGGTCTTCCCCTTCCCCCTGTAAAGATAATGTATTTTACTTTTCCTTGTTTATAAAGGGTAATAGCATGGCGAATCCGTTCGCGAAACACTGGAGAAGGCCGCTTATTCCATACAGCCGCACCCAGCACAATAGCGGCATCTGCTGTCTGCATATCTTCACTTTTCTTACCATAGAAGTAAATACTAGCCGCTGTATATATAACTACGCCAATTACTAGTAGTAAAGGTGCTAGTATCCATAAAGTAATCCGTTTTCTGTTTCTCATACTTTCTTTCGTTCCTTTCCTGTAACAAAAAACGCCCGTCCTTCCGTACATACGGAAATAGAGAGGCGTGTTCGGCCATTGGGCGCAGGCCTTATAGCGGTATGTTTTTATGACGCTTTTGTTCTTTATCAGCGATATATCCGATGACTTTACCTTTGATATATTCCGTTGGTAACGCTCCAAATTGCTTGCTATCATAAGCGTTGACCCAATCGTCGTCTACGACGAATACATGTCCCTGAGGAACAATGATTTCCCTCATGTTAACCTTGCATTGTTTTTTCATTTTCATTATATGTGCTTCGTTCTTATCCCGCTCTCTTCGTTTGTGAACATCTACATATTGCTTCAAACTCATTCCTTTATGCTGAAACTTGCCGTAAAACGTGTCAAGCACCTTGCCGTTAATGTATAGCTGCCCTTCTTTAATCCGAACGCGTTCATCCCCGAATGCAACAATCCGAGACAAACTATAGCCGCGCACACTTCCTGGAACGACATGGTAGACGATGTCTCCCCTGGACATGTCCTTATCTCCATAATTAAGATCGAGCACAATGTCCCTACGATAAAATACACGGCACTTCTGATTCGCATATGGCCGCCAGTTCTCCATGTCATTGTAGGCATATTGTCTGATTATCGTCTTACCCGCAATGTTTCCTGGCATAATCGCTTGTGGCTTCGGACTGGTATGCCAATCCATCATCACTTCCTCGTGCTTGCTAAACGAGCAGGCAGATATGGCCAACAGCAGCACATAGACCATTAATAATGCTCCAAACTTCTTCACGGTTCTCTCCCTACCCTACTCTATTCTCTATACTCTAAGACGAATTCTATACGAATTTGTTTCAGATCCTGCATGATTATTTTTTGATTTCTTTTTCCAGCTTCCGTTGTAATAAAGGCTCTGTTATCGTTTGTTGTTGATTTTCTTATTCAAAGGAGAAAGTGAACATTGGAAGATGTTATACACAATCTCTCCCAATCAAAAGGTGAAGGATTATGAGGGAAAGGATATTACGTCAAATGTTGAGTCCATTCGACTTAAATATAAGGGAAATATAAAAGCACTGAGTGATGTACATAAGTATAGAATCGGTTTAACGGGTGCAGGTACAGACATGGTATTCGATAGGATAACGGATAAACGATTTAAAGACACTGGAGAAATATACGTTGAAAACCATGCTTCGACAAGTATAAATAAAAACGAAAACATTACAGGATGGGTTTTATTAGATTTGAATAAAGAAGGTGGAACGAGAGAAGGGATTGATTTGAAACCTGAGTGAGTAAAAGGGATTACATTTGTTGAACTAGCAGGAATCTTATTCTGATTACAAGTGCTACCCCGATTGGACAAAGTTAGTGCAAATGTAAAATTCAATTCACTGGCACAAACAAAATAGGTTGCATTATAGTCTTCCTCATCAAGACAGACTGCATATGTAAAATCAATTCCCTTATTTTTAAGCATTTCTTTTTCTTGTACAGATGCTAATCTAAATTTAGGATAGGAGAGATAAATCGGACACGAAATAAACGAAACACCATTAAAATTTACTTCCACCTCATGATAGTAAGATAAATCAAAGCTACCAATCATTCTAAGCGACTCGCCTTTATATTCATCCAAGTACCAATCTGATATGTTGGTCTTATCTAATCTTTCCTGTAAATCTTTTATTTTCTCCTCCAATATTCATCACAACCATTTACATATTCGTATCCCTATAGTCCTCTTTCACCGATACACCATTGCCTATCTCAACATATGCAGGCAAATCCATGTTATTTATGCCGAGAATAATTAGTGCTTTTTTTGAAATTTCCCTTACACTCTCCCACTCTGCTTTATCTAGATCATCATTATCAAAGCAGTCATGCATATCAAGTTCGTCTATTCCTTCTCTTACAGAGTTAATTGCATTCAAAACATCATGGTTTAATTTACCCTGCATTTTTTCTTCATACAACCTCGAATAAAGCAAAAAATCTTCAATTAAGTCACATGAAATACACCCTGGTGAATTATATTGTATTTGTTTATCTTTTGTTAGAGACAATGCAAATAAAGCATACATAAACTCTTTTTTAATACAATCTGTTTCAGCCAAGACATTCACCTACCTTCATTCTGATAAACTACACTTTGATATATAAATAATTATACTATTTATTGTAATATTTATGAAAATATTTCCTAATAAAAAGTATCACCTAAAATATAGCTCAATTTGAGGAAAAAAAACGCTTATCCATGATATCTCACCTCCGAAGTGAAATATAAGATAAGCGTTGTTACTCCCCGTAATAAACTGTGTAAATACACCATTTAGTGTAATGAAATTACATTGAATTAGTTCTGCATCACAAAATCCGTCTCCATCGTATCCCCTTCTTGGAAAACACGCAGGATTTCGTATTTCGTATTGCGCTGTGCCGGAATTTTGCCTGCTTCACGAATCAATTCAAGAATATGGTTCGTGTTGACTTTGTACGTACAAGCCGCTGCTGATACGACATTCTCTTCCATCATCGTTGACCCGAAATCATTACAGCCATACTGGAGTGACAGCTTACCTACTTCCGGTCCCATGGTTACCCAGGAAGATTGGAAGTTTGGAATATTATCAACCATCAATCGGGAAATGGCAACGTTCTGTAAGTATTGTTCTGGCGTCTGTTTCTCCGCCTTCATATTTGTATTCTCCGGCTGGAATGTCCAGGAGATAAACGCCAGGAAGCCAGGGCCGCCTACTGCTTTCATCTCATCCTGCGCTTCGCGAACACGCAGCATATGGAGCACGCGTTCCTCCATCGCTTCGCCAAAGCCGATAACCATCGTCGCCGTCGTAGACATGCCGATACGATTCGCCTGTTTCATGACATCGATCCACTGCTGCCACGAACCTTTAAGGCGGCTAATCTTTCTGCGGGTACGATCATCAAGAATTTCTGCTCCGGCACCCGGAAGCGAATCGAGCCCCGCTTCATGAAGCAGACGAATCGTTTCTTCCACAGGCTTATTCGACACTTCCGCGATTTTTACGATTTCGGCCACGGACAGCGAATGCATCTGAATCGATGGAAAACGCTGCTTAATGCCACGCAGCAGATTCGTGTAATACTCCAGAGGCAGGTTCGGATTGGTACCGCCCTGCATCAGAATCTCTGTTCCCTGCACATCAACGGTTTCCTGGATTTTTTTATAAACTTCTTCATCCGGTAGTACATACCCTTCCTTTGAACCCGGCGCGCGGTAGAACGCACAGAAACGGCAGTACGTATCACATATATTCGTATAGTTAATATTGCGTCCGATTACAAATGTCGTAATCGGCTCCGGATGCCACTTCTCCATGACCTTATTGGCATAATGGCCTATCTTTTCTATTTCATTGCTCTCATACAAACGAAGGCCGTCTTCTAGCCCCAACCGTTCGCCAGCCAATGCCCGTTCCAATATTTGGTCAATCGTCACGGTGTATCCCTCCAAACGTTACATTCACTCTTCCATCGTAACACAAAGCCCCCTGCTTGCCTACCGCGCAGGGGGTGTGTGAATTTCTATTCTGTAAAGCCAATTTCTTCATACACTTCCGGCTGCCAATGAATAACACAACGATCGAGCGGCAGATTAATCTCCCGCATCCCGTTCGGCTTACCATTAAAATAAATAATTTCTGACAGGATGACACGCGTATCTTTAATCTGTACTTCACCCTGTAGACGCTGTACTGTTTGATCCATCCCATAAAACACAACTTCCCCAGTCCCCAACGTTTTCATTTCTTTTCCCCCCATCCATCTTCTTATTTACTGTTCTGAGATGTCTCAATAAATGCTTTAATTTCTTCCGGCGAGAAGCGGGAGAGTATGTCCTGTTTGATTTTCTGCTTGTCTTCCGCTGTCAGACCATCCGAAACCATAGAGCGATATTCATTCATCTCGGAAACAGAAAAACGCTTCATGGCATAGCGCATCGCTTCGCTGTTGTCCTTAAATTGAATGGTTTGCTCTGCACCTTTATCTTTTTGTTCTTCTTTACCACTGTTCTCTTTCTTATCACCTGAGGTAGCGGAAGCTCCGGTCGCTTTACTAATTTCAGCCTGTATGTCCGGATCTTCCACCGCTTTTTCTAGCTTGGCCTGAAGATCTTTATCTTCTAGCATTTTTTTTACGGCCGGGTCCTTCATCACTTCATCGGCCACTTTCTTCATCGTCTTGTCCGCTGCATAATCGAATGCTACCTTAGCGCCGATACCTAGCAGAACAAGAAGAGAGAGGCCTATCAGTATCCATTTTTTCATGCTTATGTCACCCTGCCTTCCTCATCGATTTGCATTACTGAATCCGACGATTATTGCCGTTTACTTCATATGCTTTTGTGTAATAACGAATACGCTCCATAATTCGCATCGCCTTCAACTGTTCAACTCCAGCCTTCTGTGAATAGGCCAGATGGTCCTGCAACTGTTCATACGTATAATTTGATGTATACAGTACAGGCAGATTCTCGCTCACTCGGTACTGAAGAATCGCTCCGAGCACTTCATCACGCGCCCATGGTGACAGTGTCTCTGCTCCGATGTCGTCGAGAATAAGCACTGGCACTTCTTTGAGCACAGCGATTTTCTCTTGTACGGTGTTGTCTCCGAGCGCGTCTTTAATTTCCCTGAAAAAGTCGGGCGTATAGACCATCAACGAAGCAATTCCCCGCTCCGCCAGCTTTTTGGCGGCTGCTCCCATTAAATAGCTCTTTCCAACGCCGAACGGGCCGTAGAAATACAAGCCTTTCGCGCCTGGTGTACCCGGCTCGACGCGCTGGCAGAATTCCAGCACCGCTTCTATTGCATCAATTCGCTCATCATCCGCATCCAAATCAGCAAACGACGCACCTACAATTTCTTTTGGAATATAATGTGTCCGAATAAGCTTGGCGCGTTCTTTTTGTTGACGGTCCAACAAATACAAGCGACAAGGCGTATGCCTTACTTCAATGGATGTACCAGTCCAGTCCATTGTTGCCTTATGCCCTTGCAACAGATTTGGACAGGCTTCCAGACCTGGACAATGACGGCAATGCTCTGCCTCATCAAGTGTTTGTTTAACCCGTGACAACGATTGAGCGATGTGGGCTACAGTAATCTCTGGATGCTCCCGACGCAGCTCGACGACTTCGGGATTTTGGGCCATATCATTGACAATCTGGTCAAACGAGTATTTGCCGTTTATTTTATATGAGGCCAACAATTTGTTCATCCGCTGCATCCTCCTCTCTCCCCCTCTCTATTGCTTGTTTTCTCCCATTGCTTTCAAAAGGGCTTTCACGCGCTGACGCTTTTTCTCATGTTCAGAATCGGACACCGGCTGCCCACTTCCCTGTTCTGCCGGGGCCGCCTTCTGCTCCTGCAACTTACGCTGACGTTCGAGCTGTTGAAGAATCAGCGGTGGAATTTCGTCCTTCTTCTTGCTTTTTCCACCAGATATACCACGCGCCGTAGTTTTTTTCTCATCAGGCGCCTTTTTATCGAAGAAAAGCGTTTTGCCGTTCTTGCGCTCCATGTAGAACTGTCGTGCCTGCCGCTTTGCTTCCTGTACCGTTTGAATATTGTGCCGTTTCCAGTGGCCCGCTATTTTGTAAATGACGTCTTTCGGGAGCTGTCTGTCATATGCGAGCATGACATACTCCAGCAGCACATTCACTACACCTGGAGGCAGCTGATACTGTTCAAGCAATTCTTCTACGATTTTCTGGTCAGCCGGGGCGATTTTGCCTCCCCGTTGATAATATTCCATCAACTGCAACGGGGACAACGAGGCCAGCAGTCGTGCATGATTCTCCGCCTCGGATAGCAGATGCTCCTGCTCTTTCACTTCCGTATCCGATTGAAATACGATTTCTTCCTTGGCTACAATCTTTGGAACCCTGCCATTCTCCTGTCCGTACCAATCTTTTATCCTGCGACGTAAAGTGGTTAAATCAATTGTATCTTCCGGAATAACGACGGGTTCCTGAAGAAGGCGCGCCATCATCTCACTATCAATCCCATACGTGAACGCAAGATTATCGAGCTCTATTTTCACTTCTTTCGTAAATAGCTCCTGCCTCTTCACCATTTTTGGAAGCGATGCTTCCAAAAACTCGAAATCCAACCGGGACTCCGAGTAGTTGCGTGCCTCATTCACGTTCGGATTAAAAGATGGAAGCGGGCTCTCTTCTTCCGTCTCCTGAAGAAACTGATATGTCTCTGTACCTTTTACTACCTTCATTTCGCTTGGAGAAAGGTGATAAAATACTTCATCGAATGCTTTCGTAATTCGGGTCCGTTCCGCTGTGTCCGGTATACGTCCTGCATCTGCCGCAGAAAAGCGCCGTCTGAGCTTTCGGTAAAACTCCTTACCGACACGATTAAGCAGCATAATGCTTAGTGTATCGTCACGGAAAAACACATCCGGAGAATGAGGGGGCTGCAGCACGTATTCAAACGTGCGCTCCCCCCCTTCATCAATCTGGTATACTTCTAGCAGCCCGATGGCTTCCAATTGATGCCTCGCCTTGAGAATGACGTCCAGTGGCGCCGCCATCGTCACCATCAGCCCATAATGAAGTCCTTGTACCGGCGAAAAGCTTGCCAGCGACAAATTATGAAACAACGTCTGATAAAGCCCAATTGGCAACGCACCCACCAACGGTTGATATAAATGTATTACATATCCGATTTCTGCATTGCTGATAGGTCGCCTTACACGAATAAGGTAGGGATCATTGGGGACGGTTTCCTGCCATCTCACCCGTATATCACTCCCTGTATGTCAGTCTTTCTCATATATTATATCATCGAATTCCTTATACTTCACAATCCTGTGCCATCTGTTCCAGTGCCTCTATACAGGCAGCAAGACGCTCCAATACTTCTTGTTTCTGGGCAGAAGATAAAGCCTGCGACTGTAAGATATTTTGCACTTCTAAAGAGGCTAACTTTACATTCTCTAGGGCATGCGCTAGCCCACTCGGCAGTTCTGATTGCTCCTTCTCTGCTAGAACATGAGCAGTTACTTCTATCGCCTCGCCGTAGGTTACTGTCTCAAACCGATACGGAACATGCACATTCAGCCCGAGTGTCTCATTCACGATTTTTGCGAAGTGAAGCGATACGTCTTCTTCACCATGCACAATAAAAACCTTCTTGGGCTGACGGACAAAGCCAGCAAGCCATTCCAAGAGCCCCGCCTGGTCAGCATGCGCAGAGAATCCTTCAATATTATGAATCTGGGCTGATACTTTAATATCTTCGCCGAAAATCCGTACTCGCTTCGCCCCGTCAACTATGCGACGTCCCAGCGTACCTTGGGCCTGATACCCAACAAATACGATATGCGATTTCGGCCTCCAAAGATGATGCTTTAAATGGTGCTTAATGCGTCCAGCTTCGCACATGCCGCTTGATGAAATGATGATTGTACCGCTAACTACTCGATTCAGACGCTGTGACTCCTCCACTGACTCCACGAACTGCAGCCCAGGAAAAGAGAGCGGATCCACTCCTTGCCGTAAATACTGCTGGCTCTCTTCGTCAAATACTTCTTGATTACGGCGAAATATCCGCGTCGCTTCTATAGCGAGCGGACTGTCAACAAATACTGGCAGCGGAGCAATTTTTCCCTTGTGCAAAAGCTCGGACAATTCATAAATAATCTCTTGCGTACGACCAACTGAAAAGGACGGGATAATTATATTACCACCCTGCTCTTGGATAGTACGAACAATCCCACCAAGAATTTCACTTCGATCCACCCATTCACCGTGCAACCGATCGCCGTATGTTGACTCGATGAACACATAATCCGCCTCATCGATAAAAGCCGGGTCCTTCACAATGGCCTGTCGTTTGCTTCCCAAATCTCCGGAGAACACTAGTTTGCACGTACCGCTCTCCTCCGACTCCTTCACCCACATCTCGACAATGGCTGAACCAAGTATATGTCCAGCATCACGCATACGAATGGTTATCCCCGGTACAACCTCTGTATATTCATCATACGGTATACCTTTGAAGTGGGACAAACAGCGCCTTGCATCCTCTTCTGTATACAACGGCTTTATCTGGGGTCGTCCCCGGCGGCGGCGTTTTCGATTATACCATTCAGCTTCCGCTTCCTGAATATGCCCGCTATCCGGAAGCATGATGGAACAAAGCTCCGCCGTAGAATGTGTAGCGATAATCGATCCTGCGAACCCTTGTTTACATAGCTTCGGTATAAGCCCACTATGATCAATATGGGCATGCGTTAGTACAACCGCCGCAATCTTGACTGGATCAAAGGGAAAATCTTGTTCATTCCATTGATCGAGCTCTTTATTACCTTGAAACATTCCACAATCAATCAAAATTTGATGCCTACCAGTATCCAGCACATAGCAAGATCCTGTTACCGTTCTCGCTCCCCCTATAAATTGTATCTTCACTTCCGTCCGCCTTCCCTTATCCGCTTCATACGTCGATGCTATTCTTTCTTTTTGCTGTTATGGATTAAATCTTCCAATTCTTTGACAAACACATTAATATCTTTGAACTGCCGATATACGGACGCAAAGCGAACATACGCCACTTCATCGACGTTATATAACGCATTCATCACTAATTCGCCGACATCCTTGCTTTGAACCTCAGATTGGCCATTGTTGCGTAACTCACGCTCAATTTGATCTACGATCATTTCCAACGTATCCAGCGGTACAGGCCGCTTTTCACAAGCACGGATAATACCACGTAGAATTTTCTCACGACTGAATTCTTCACGGGTCCCATCTTTTTTCACTACCAGCAACGGCGTCTCTTCCACCATCTCGAACGTGGTAAATCGCCTGCCGCATTGCTCACATTCCCGGCGGCGTCGAATAGACTTACTATCATTTACCGGACGTGAATCGAGTACCCGCGTTCCATTATGTGCACAATATGGACAACGCATCTCATCAACCCCACTCCATTGCGTACTTTTCCCTAGTTTGTCCCAGAAAAGAGCCAACGTCAAGAGCTAAAAAATGAAGAGCCTCATCTTCCCATTCATTCGCATATGTACATAGCTGGTAAATATCATACCTGATGAAAAAAACGGGACAATCCGTTTTTACGGACTGCCCCATCTTTTTATACGATAAGCGTTAGACGCTTACACAGTTACTTCCACTTTTTTTTTCGTATGTGTAGCAGCGGATACGTGTTTCGCCAGGTCAAGTACTCGGCAAGAGTAGCCCCATTCGTTATCATACCAAGCAAGCACCTTCACCTGCTTCTCACCCATCACCATCGTTGACAATGCATCTACGATAGAGGAGTTTTCATCCCCATTGAAATCAGAAGATACAAGCGGTTCTTCAGTGAAGCCAAGAATGCCTTGCATGCGGCCTTCACTTGCTTCGCGAAGTACACGGTTCACCTCTTCTACCGTCACGCTTTTCTTCACATTCACAACTAGGTCTACAACAGATACATTCGGTGTTGGAACGCGAAGCGAGAAACCGTTCAACTTACCTTGCAGTTGTGGGAGAACACGTCCAACCGCACGGGCTGCACCAGTTGTAGTCGGAATAATCGCCTGTGCACATGCACGCGCTCGGCGCAAATCTTTGTGCGGGTTATCCAGATTCTTCTGGTCGTTCGTATAAGAATGCACCGTTGTCATCATACCGTACTCGATGCCGAACGCTTCATCCAATACCTTGGCTACTGGAGCCAGGCAGTTCGTCGTGCAAGATGCATTTGAGATGATATTATGTGCTTCATAATCGTATGCGTCATCGTTTACACCCATTACGATCGTTACGTCATCGTCTTTTCCCGGTGCCGTAATAACTACCTTCTTTGCACCAGCTTTAATATGTTTACCCGCACCTTCTTTGTCGCGGAATTTTCCTGTCGCTTCGATAACAATTTCTACATCCAGTTCCTTCCAAGGAAGGTTAGCTGGATCACGGTCGGAAACCACTCTGGTTTCTTTTCCATTTACAATAATAACGTTATCTTTCGTTTCAATTTTATCGGAAATGTTTCCATGGATTGTGTCATACTTAATAAGATGAGCCAGCGTCTCAACGGGATAGCTAGCGTTGATTGCTACTACTTCAACCTCCGGATCATTCATCGCTTTACGGAATACCATCCGTCCGATACGTCCAAATCCATTAATGGCAATACGTGTCGTCATTAATATGTTCTCCTCCCCGGATATGTTCCATACTATTACATACCCTCATTATAATAAGTATGACACTTTTTTCAATAGACTAGCGCAAATTTATTATTTTCAGACTATTTTACCCTATTAACAGTACTATCTATGCTATTAAGAAAAGCTTGTAAGCATTGCCGCTCATCCTTTTTCCACTACATAAAAAAGGATGGCCGCCGCCATCCTTTTACTTTAGAGAACTAAATTCATCAGCATAAATTTTCTCGTACCGATGCTTGTAATATAATGCTCGCTGTACATAATGACGCGTTTCTCCAAACGGGATTTTGGAAAGATGCTCCTCTGTTCCGTCCCATGTACCTTGCTGAATCCATTTCTTAACATTACCCGGTCCGGCGTTATACGCGGCGATAACCGCATATGGATTATCATTAAACATTTCGTACAAGAAGGAAACATACCATGTTCCAAGCAATATGTTCGTATCCGGCTCATCCAAGTATTCGGTTGCCATCGGTGAGATTTTGGTCTTCTGTACCGCCCACTCCGCCGTCGTCGGCATCATCTGCATGAGCCCGATCGCACCCTTTTTAGAAATACGGCGTTTATCAAATTTTGATTCGATTTGAATAATCGCCATAATTAGATACGGATCCACATTATACTGCTTGGACGATTTGCGTATTTCTTCTTTATAATATATCGGGTACATCGCTTTCCACGTAACAGGCGCATCCAGCAGCAGAAAAACTACCAACAAGCAAAGAAAAAATATCGTGTTTCTGCGACTTAAGCGTTTCATCCCCAACTCCTTATCCGTACAGTTTCATGTATTCGTGCGCCCCTTTATTTCAAATTCAACAGTCTCCCTACCAATTCATCCACTTGCTGTTCCGTCTCTGTAAGCGTACCGCTGTTGTCAATAACATAATCCGCACGGAGACGCTTATCTTCTATAGACATCTGAGAAGCGATACGCCGCTGTGCTTCTTCCTCATCAAACCCGTTCCTCTTCATCAAACGCTCCAATTGCTGGTTAACCGTACAGTATACGACAACAACTTTCTCCACCATATACTCAAGCTTTGACTCATATAACAAGGGAATATCGAGCACAATTAGCGCAATGCCTTCTTCCTGCGCCTCTTTTGTCAATTGGCGCATACGCCCTCGTACAGCAGGGTGAACAATCGCATTTAAATCCAGACGAGCTTGCTCGTCCGAAAAAACGAGGGAGCCCAGCTTTACCCGGTCCAATTCATCATTGGCCAGCAAGATGTCTCGTCCAAAACGTTCGACAACAAGAGACCAGGCTTCTTCACCTGGCCGAACAACCTCACGTGCAATAATGTCCGCATCAATAATACGGGCATCGCGCTCTGCAAGCATCCGCGATACCGTGCTTTTTCCGCAAGCGATGCCGCCCGTCAGTCCAATGATCATATCCTCCTCAACTCTCTCTCACATCATTTTGAAAAAGCCGCATAAAATCAGGAGAATTCCCGGAAGATATGTCATTCGCTTCAACCAGCCTGCTTCCGAATACATAAATCCGAGCTTTAATCCCGATAAGATAAATAAACAACTCACGCTTCCAATAACTAACGCGGTTACCCACGGCTCATAACCAATGAGTGCAGCACCGATACCGGCACCGAATGCATCCAGAGAAAGAGCCATTCCTAGAAACATCGCTTCCATTCCAGAAATCGTACCAGAACGATCCATATCTGCTTCAGTAGGGCGCTTAAGAATCTGTACGACAAGACCAAGCGCTTTAATTTCAAATGCTACAAGCGACTTTGGCTCCCCATCCAGCTGCTTGTGCTTCGTCTCTTCTTCCTCCGCCTCCTGTGGCTTTGCATTGTATATGGCCCATAAGCCGATAGCAATTAAAATCGTGCCTCCCACGTATTGGGTAGCGACAGGTGACAAAAAATACGCCAGCCACTTGCCGATATACATCGAGACAAGAATCACCAGCGCCGAACACGCAGTTATAATAATAACGGAACGCGCAGGAATCTTAATGCGGCGCATACCGTATGTGACGCCGACCCCGAATCCGTCTAGACTCACCGCAAAGGCCAACGCCAGTAGCGAAAAAATATGCAGCACCCCGTTCTCCTCCTTCTCTATCTCGCCCTTCTTTTGCCAACTTATTCATAGGCGCTTGGTACAGTATATGAGAGGAAAAGAAAGGGGTGCCTTCTCAACTACGTACAGAGAACACGCACATACCTTTCACCTATAGAAATTCGTTTATCCCACCTTAACGAGGCTGACAGGATGGACAAATATGCGTGCCTCGCCCGCCAACGACAAACTTCTCGATTGGCGTGCCGCATGCGACACAAGGTTCACCTGTACGGCCATATGCCTTCAATGTATGCTGAAATTGTCCCTCTTGTCCCTGCCCATCGACATACGATTTAATAGAGGAGCCCCCCAACGAAATCGACTCGCTCAAAATCTGTACAATGCTAACATGAAGCGTCTGCCATTGCTCATCCGTCAACTCGTCCGGCACCCTCTCCGGATGAATACCCGCCTGAAACAACGCCTCATCTACATAAATATTCCCGAGCCCGACGATTATTTCCTGATTTAACAACAATGGCTTAATTTTGCTTTTGCGCCCCTTCACTCTTTCCTTTAGCAGCTCCGCTGTAAACGCCTTATCCAGCGGCTCAGGACCAAGCTTATGTAATGGCGGTCCCGCCATTTCCTGGCCTCTGGCAAACAAATGCATCGTTCCGAAAGTCCGAACATCTTTATAACGAAGCTCTGTGGCATCAGTAAACTGAAAAATAACATGGGTGTGTTTCTCCACATCGTCTCCTTCTTGATAGAGACCATAACGTCCCTCCATCCTCAGATGGGACACCATCACAAAATCATCAAGGTAGAACAGTAAAAACTTACCGCGCCGGCCGACATCCCGAATCGTTTGTCCCTTCATCAGCTCGATGAACAGCATAGCATCATCCGGCGCTTTAATTAATCTTGGTAGGCTCACGATCACATCAGCGATTGTCTTTCCCGTGACCAGCTTATTCAGCGTGCGCCTAACCGTTTCCACTTCTGGCAATTCCGGCATGCAGACTCTCTCCTTCTCATGTTGTGTTACTTCGCTTCATACCAGCTCTTGCCGTAATTTACATCGACTTTTAATGGTACATCAAGCGGTAAAGCATTCTCCATTACATCCGGTACAAGCTTGCACATTTTCTCAAGCTCATGCTCCGGTACTTCAAAAATCAATTCATCGTGCACCTGGAGCAGCATTCGGCTTTCCAGCCTCTCCTCTTCCATTCGCTGCGCCATGCTGACCATCGCCAGCTTGATAATATCTGCGGCCGTTCCCTGGATAGGCGTGTTCATTGCAGTACGTTCAGCGAAGCTGCGTAGATTGAAGTTGCGGCTGTTGATGTCCGGCAGGTAGCGACGGCGTTTTAGCATGGTCGTGACATAGCCGTTTTTCTTTGCTTCCGCAATACTGCTATCCATATACTGTCTGACGCCTTCGTAAACAGAGAAGTAACGTTCAATAAATTCAGCCGCTTTCTTCCGGGTAATATTCAGATTCTGGGAAAGTCCGTAATCGCTAATACCGTACACAATACCAAAGTTTACGGCTTTAGCCTGACGGCGCATCAGCGAAGTAACTTCATCTTCATCCACTCCGAATACATCCATCGCTGTACGCGTATGAACATCCATATCCCGACGGAATGCATCAAGCAGGTTCTCATCTTGGGAAATATGTGCAAGAATGCGCAACTCGATTTGCGAATAATCAGCTGCCAGTATGAACCAGTCTGCCTCAGATGGGACAAAAGCCTGACGAATTCTACGTCCTTCCTCCAGACGAATCGGGATGTTCTGCAGGTTCGGCTCGGTGCTGCTCAAACGACCGGTCGCCGTCACCGCTTGATTAAAAGAAGTGTGAATTTTGCCTGTCTCTTCACGGATTTCCTTTTTCAATCCTTCAATATATGTTGACTGTAGCTTGCCCAGTTGGCGGAACTCTAAAATGAGCGGCACAATTTCATGAGCCTGCTCCAGCTTCTCCAATACATCAGCGCTCGTTGAATAACCCGTCTTCGTTTTTTTAACGACCGGAAGTTGCAGCTTGTCGAACAAAATCTCACCCAATTGCTTCGGCGAGTTGATATTGAATTCAACCCCTGCCAGACTATGAATCCTTGCAGTGAGTGACTCCAGCTTTTCGGTAAGTTCCGCGCCCATCTCATCCAAGCGTTCTCGGTCAACTCGTACGCCCTTCGTCTCCATAGCACCCAGCACCGTCGCAAGCGGCAGTTCCAAATCATACAGAAGCTCATACAGGCCTTCTTCTTTTAGAGTTGTATCCATTTTGTCATGCAAGCGATAAATCATATCCGCCTTACGCACGATATGTGCTCCGAGAACAGACACGTCTGGAATCGATCGTTTCGCTCCCTTGCCATACACCGCATCATCAGAAATGAGGTGCATGCTATATCGCTCCGCTACATCACAGAGACGGTGATTCGTTTCGGAAGGATTACTGAGATAAGACGCCAGCAGTACATCAAAGCAGATGCCTTCCAGCTCAATGTTCTTCCATGCAAGCGCGACCTGACTACGTTTCGCGTCATAAACCCACTTCTGCTGTTCCGGGTCTGCCAGCCACTCAGACAGTGCCGGCCAGCCTATTTGATCAAACGGTATATACAAACGCGTAGAGCCGCTTACTAGGCCGATGGCATGAATGGGAGCCCCATGATAATTCTCCGCGTCTACCTCGACCATGACCGCCATCGGAGACGTAAGCTTGTCCGTCCAGTCATCGCGATTCTCCTCCGTAATTATCACGAATTCGATGTCTTCATCCGTTTGTTCAGCCACAGAGCTTGCTTCTGCTGCATCAAGTCCGAGACGATCCAGCAGAGATTTGAACGCAAACCGCTCCAATACTGGTATAATTTTTTCTTTTGTATACGGCTGGTACACCGTATCTTCGAGCGTAACTTCTACCGGTGCATCACGCAGAATGGTAGCCAGCTCTTTGCTCATTCTGGCATCGTCGGCGTGCGTTTCGATCTTCTCCTGTAGCTTCTTTCCTTTTACTTCGGATACGTGCTCCAGTACGCCCTCTACAGTTTTGAATTCATGCAGCAGCTTCAGGGCTGTTTTCTCACCAACACCCGGAATGCCAGGAATATTATCCGATGTATCACCCATCAAACCTTTTAAATCGATGATCTGATCAGGTGTCAAATCATACTTGGCAGCGATCTCTGCAGGGGAATACAATTCCACTTCACTAATGCCTTTACGGGTCAGCGCCACCGTAGTTTTATCGGACACGAGCTGCAACATATCCTTATCTCCAGACACGATAAGCGTCGTAAATTCGTTCGTCTCCGCCTGTGCCGACAAGGTCCCGATAATGTCATCGGCCTCGAATCCTTTTAACTCATAGTGTTTAATATCAAACGCGTCAAGCAGCTCTTTAATCAATGGAAATTGCGATGACAGCTCTCCTGGTGTTTTCATACGTTTGCCTTTATAATCTTTATACTCTTCCGTGCGGAATGTTACTTTGCCCGCATCGAACGCTACTAGCAGATGTGTCGGCTTTTCCTCTTCAAGCATGCGTAAAAGCATGGTTGTGAATCCGTATACAGCATTCGTATATAAACCTTCATTCGTCGTTAGAAGGGGAAGCGCGTAAAAAGCACGGTTAGCAATACTATTACCGTCCAATATCATTAATTTCTTTTCCATTCACATTCCACGCCCTATCTTTCCCATAATAAATACATATACGCTTCCATCATACCATACAGCCGGACAGCATAACAAAGCACAGATCCCTATAAAAAATACGCATCATTCCTCTATATGCTTGGTTAACTTTCTGCAACAGCATACATAGAAAAAGATGCGTATTTACGTTACCTGTATTACCTTATACTTATATGTGCATGTCTAGCTTATTTCTGAATATTGAGGAATGGAATGGCGCCACCGGTCGTGCTCGGTAGTTTACCGTCCCACTTCTCAATTGCCTGCTGCTGTACTTCAACTTCACGCATTCTTACGAGTTCAGGCGTAACATTTTCTCTTTGCAAACGCAATGATTCAGCGGTAGCCTGTGCTTTCGTAATCGTTTGTTCTTTCTCAATCTTGATTCTCTCAAGATCAAGCTTGGATTTGAGTGCCTGTTGTTCTGCAATCTGTTTCTGCTCGATTGCACGGTTGAATTCGTCGCTAAACTTAAATTCCGTAATGTTGATCTCATCGAGCATCATATTGTACGTACTCAGCTTTTTAGAAAGAAGCTCTTTTACCTGCAGGCTGACTTCAGAACGCTTGGAGATTAATTGTTCGGCAGTATAACGTGCCACTACCGCCTTTAAAGATTCTCCGATCGCCGGATCAACAATTCTTCCTTTATAGTCCATACCAACAGTTTGATAAAGCTTATTGACACTAGACGGGTCCATATGGAAGTTAACCGCCATATTCGTTGTTACAACCTGCAGATCCTTAGATGCTGCTGATGCGCTACTCTCCGCCTTTTGGACCCTTACCTCTACCTGTACAATATCCTGGATAAACGGAATTTTAAAATGCATCCCCTCTCCTAATACTGTAGGCTTGACCGCACCAAGCTGTACGATGATGCCCCGATGACCGGCCTGCACAACCGTCAGTGATTCAAATGCAAGAATAACAAGAATGATAACAGGAATAACGAACTTGAGAATTTTCCCCATGCTCATATTCGGTCCGCTCATCTTTACAACCTTTTCTCCCATGTTGTTTCCCCCTTTTGTAATCTTCTTGCTAAGTAATACGGATTAGAACGTAAAAAAGTTTCCTTTTTTCATTATTGTAAAAATGCGGTTTTTTCTTTACCATTAACACATGTATACGGCACACCGCCAGTACGTACATCAGGAGATAAAAAATGAAAGAAAAACCCGCGTTTTCGCCTTATTTCGCTTTGTTCATCGCTACGCTAGCCGTCTCGACATCAGCCATACTTGTGAAGCTATCAGACGCACCAGCATCCATTATTGCTACATATCGGCTATTGTTTACGATACTATTCATGCTTCCGTTCGTTATATGGAAACATCTCGGAGAAATTCGGTTCATCTCGTTGCGAGACTGGTGCTTCTCTTCGCTTGCCGGTGTCTTTCTAGCAATGCACTTTATTCTCTGGTTTGAATCGCTGAACTATACATCTGTAGCCAGTTCCGTAGTACTTGTAACTTTGCAGCCGCTGTTTTCATTTGTCGGCGCCTATGTATTTTTTAAAGAGCGGGTAACTCCTGCCGGAATCGCTGGAGGACTGCTCGCGATTGCAGGTAGCGTATTCATCGGCTGGAGTGATTTTCGTATCGGAGGAACGGCATTATTCGGTGATATCCTCGCTTTACTTGGAGCGGCTACCGTCACCGGATATTGGCTATTTGGCCAAAGCGTTCGCAAGCGCTTGTCTCTTATGATGTATACGTTCGTTGTATATACGATTAGTACAATCGTTTTGCTTATGTATGATATAGCATTAGGGTTTGATTTATTTTCATATTCCGGCCAGGATTGGCTCGTCTTCATCGGTCTGGCGATTTTCCCTACGCTGCTCGGTCATACGGTATTCAACTGGACGATTAAATGGCTAAGCGCCAATACGATTTCAATGGCCATTCTAGGAGAACCGATTGGAGCGGCTATTCTCGCATATTGTATTCTCGGTGAAAAAGTAACAGCCGCCCAAGCGATTGGCACGGCTGTCATTTTATGCGGTATTTATTTGTTTATGCAATTCAATCGGCCGGACAAAATACAGCTTAGCTCGGAAAATGATCAATCTGACGCCGCGGCAAAATAACGGTGAACGTCGTACCGCGGCCTTCTTCGCTTTCTACATGAATCATGCCGTGGTGCGAGTCAATCAAATGCTTGACAATCGCCAGACCAAGTCCGGTGCCGCCGGATTCCCGCGAACGCGCCTTATCAACCCGATAGAACCGCTCAAAAATGCGCGATACATGCTCCGGTGGAATGCCGATGCCGGTATCAACGATTTTCATCTCTATGTTTTTCGGGTCTCGTTCTTGCAGCGTAATCGTAACTTCTCCATTATCCGGAGTATAATTAATAGCATTGCTCACCAGATTCAGTACGATTTGCTGTATCCGATCTTTGTCGCCTTCGATAATTATGTTTTTTTCTGCCGGGAGATAAATCGCGATATTTTTGGCTCGCGCCTCTTCCCGTATGATGCGCACGGTTTCTTTAATCAACTTGGCCAGGTCGATTTCTTCCACCTTTAGCGGCATTCTTTTTTGCTCGATTTTTGATAAGTCGAGGATATCAGTAATGAGCCTGTTTAACCGATCGCTTTCCTCATTAATAATCGTCAGGAACGATCGGCTAACATCGACATCTTCCAACGCTCCATCAAGCAGCGTCTCCGTAAACCCTTTAATGGATGTAATGGGGGTTTTCAGTTCATGAGATACATTTGCGACGAACTCGCTACGCATTTTCTCAAGACGGCGAATGGCTGTAATGTCGTGCAACAACACGATAACCCCTTTCACCTCGCCGTTCTCGTTCGTATACGCTCCAAGATTCGCATCGATAATATGCTCTTCAGGATAATACACATGAATTTCTTCACGGATTTTTTCTCCCGTCTCCAGACAGCGATCAATCATCAGACTTAACCCTGAGCTTTTCCCGATTTCTGTATGAGGATGTCCCAGGAAATTTTTAGCTTCGTAACCGAGCAATCTCTCCGCCGCTGCGTTCATCATCACGAGTTTACGCGAATCGCTGATGAGAATCATTCCGCTGAACATATTATTAAGTATACTCTCCAGCCGCTTCTCATTCTCTTGAATAGCCGACATCTGCTGTTCAAGACTGACCGCCATATAATTAATCGCCTGAGCCAATTGACCGATTTCACCCTTTACGTTCGTTCGAATGCGGTTTTTAAATTCCTTTTTCGTAATTCCTCGGGCCACACGGGTTATTTCTTCGATCGGCTGCGTGATACTTTTTGTAATACGGGTACTGATAAATCCGAATAGCAAAAGCGTCAACACTAATACGCCGCCAAGACTTACCCACAGATTTCGCACCGTCTCCTGTACTCGTGTAATAGTAATGGATACACGCACGACTCCTTCTATGTTCTGCTCATGTTTTAGCGGAACAGCTACATAGAGCATGTCATAATTCAGCGTATTACTATGCCGGATCGACTGCCCTTCGCCGCTTTGAAGTGCCGCTCGAATTTCTGGTCGATTTGCATGATTCGGCAGCGTCTTCGGATTGTGCTCCGTATCGGCTATTACTTTTCCTTGATGATCCGTGACGGTAATACGTGCCCCGATTTCCTCGGAAAAACGTTTCATGCGATGCTGAAGTATATCTGACTTGTCCATTAGATGACCGTACAGTACATCATCAGAAATAATCCGCGCTTCTTTTATGAGTCTTTCTTCCAGCACATCGATGTACGTATTTTGCAGCATCTTCGCAAAATACAGGCCCAGTAGCAGAAGCAATACACCAATTATAAGCACGAAAATAAAATTAAGCCGAATTCGGAACTTCTGCATGTTACCCCTCTAATTTATAACCCAGTCCACGTACGGTCTTAATGTATTTGGGCTGTTTCGTATCCTCTTCGATTTTTTCTCGCAAATGGCTAATATGAACATCCACAATGCGTGAATCCCCTACAAAATCATAATTCCACACAGCGTTTAACAGTTGATCTCTCGTCATTACACGGCCCGGATGACTCGCCATATATTGAAGTAATTCGAATTCTTTCGGTGTCAATTCAAGTTTATTTCCGCTAAAAATCACTTCATATTTCTCCGGATAAATGACAAGTTGACCAATTGTAATCACTTGTTCATCTGATGCTCCTGCTGATTTTTGCTCTTGCTGCTGTCCGCTTCGTCGCAAAATCGCTTTAACACGAGCCACCACTTCACGCGGGCTAAATGGCTTGGTCATATAATCATCCGCGCCTAGCTCCAGTCCGAGAATTTTATCGAATTCTTCGTCCTTAGCTGTCAACATCAAAATCGGTGTATTGATTTTTTCCATTCGTAACTTCTTGCACACTTCCATGCCATCCATACCCGGAAGCATAATATCAAGGACAATTAAATCTGGTTTTTCCGTTTCAGCCAATGTAACTGCTGTCGGACCATCTCCGGTTTTTATTACCTCAAACCCTGCTTTCTGCAGGTTAAACTCCAATAAGGTGACAATTGACTGTTCATCATCTACTACCAGAATTTTTTTCACTCTCTACACCCTTATTTCTTAAATTTTTGCAACTCTGCTTTCGACTGCTGTACCAAATCGTTCGAGTCTTTCAATAACTGTTCGGCTTTTTGCTCAAATTGTTTGTCCTGCAAGTCATAAAACTTAAATAATTCATCATGTGCTTCGATTCTTTTTTTAATTCCCTGAAGCAGTGTTTCTTTTGCCTCTTCCATCTCTTTCGGTACAGGGGAGTTGAACAGGTCATCATGCATGGATTGAAGTGCCGTCTTCCCCTGATCTACCGCATTCATAATTTTTGTTCGTTTCATGCCTTTGGATGCTTCATTTCTCACTTCAGCAAGCACTTTGCTTGAATTATCGATCGCATCAAAAGCGTCACTCGATTTTTGTGAGAATTCCTTTTGGTAATACTCCAAATCTTCCTGGCTGGCCGAACACCCCCCAAGCAGTAACAATACGGCTACAAATAACAAGACCATGTATATTTTTTTATTTAGCATAACTATATCCCTCCAAAGCTATCATACCCCATAGGAAAAATAAGAAGCAAGAAGAGGAACATAACCATCCTTTTTTAAAATAATGCTCTCTTTTGCTACATACTAAACCTGCTTTTAAAAGACACGGCTACTTGAAGAGGCTTTTCCAAGTGCCTCTTTTTCCCTTTACTGTAAACTTTATAAATATAAAAGTCATATTCTGCAATTAAGTTAAGACAGAAAATAAGTGCGAGGAGTGAAGAGAGTGGAATGTATATTAATCAACCTTGATGTATCGTATTTAAAATACACTTTCAAATTTGCGAAGGAAAAGAGGAATTACGTTGTGTACTAAAGGTAATGTTGCCATTATCGGATTAGGCTATGTGGGTTTACCCTTGGCCAGTCTCCTTGTTGATAAAGGATATGTTGTTCTGGGAATTGATACAGATATAAAAAAAGTAGAGCGTTTGAATGCTAAAAAGAGCTATTTAACTGATGTAAGCGACTTTAAAGTTTCCGAAATGATAGATAACCAAAAATTTATCCCTTCCTCTGATTACTCCTTAATCTCATCGGCACAATCTATTATTATTTGTGTTCCTACGCCTCTTCGTGAAAAAGTTCCTGATTTATCTTATATCATTTCGGCTGTGCAAGGAATTCTGCCCTACTTAAAAAGAGAACAGCTACTTATTTTAGAAAGTTCTACGTACCCTGGAACAACGAATGATTTAATTAAACCCCTTGTAGAAAGTAAAGGTCTGAAAGTAGGAAAAGATATTTTTCTTGCTTACTCACCTGAGAGAATTAATCCCGGAAGTAAAGACGTATCATTGGTCGATATCCCAAAAGTTGTAAGCGGGATATCTACTGAGTGCTTGCAACGTGTGAGCGATTTATATGGAAGCATATTCAAAACAATTGTAAAAGTGTCCTCTCCCCGTGTAGCAGAATTCGTTAAAATGCTTGAAAATAGTCAACGTTTAATTAATATCTCATTTATTAATGAAGTAAATCTACTCGCAAACAAAATGAATATAAGCATATGGGAAGTTATAGAAGCTGCGAAAACAAAACCAATAGGATTTACCCCCTATTACCCCAGTGCAGGGGTTGGTGGGCATTGTATTCCAATTGATCCGTTCTTTCTATCATGGATAGGAATGAAAGAAGGAGTACCTCTTACCATGATTCATCAAGCTGGAATAATTAATGAAAAAATCCCCTATTTCGTTGCAGAAAAGGTGATTCAGCATTTACAAGCAAAAAATATTCCCTTGCATGATGCAAAAATAGGTGCCATTGGCATTACGTATAAAAAAGACATAAATGATATACGTGAATCAGCACCATTAAAAGTAGTTCAACTACTGCAAAAAGAAAAAATCAATGTGTCTGTATATGACCCCATTTATCAGGAAGAGCTTCCTAATGGATTGACACGCTTTTCATTGCAGCCAAACCAGCTACGCGCTTTAGATATTACTTTAATTCTAATCGATCATTCCAACATTGAATGGGGAGATATTATCGCCCACAGTAATTGTGTAATGGATACGCAGAACGTTACACGTGATTATACTGAAGGCCACATTATCCGTATTTAACACATGAATCACATCATAATTACCATTTCTGCGTACTGAATACGTAAAAAAGGGGAGGAAAAAATGGAGTTTATCCCTTTAGTGAATGTAAAGCAACAATTTCAGGACACTAAACATTCCATTTTAAGTAGTATAGAAAAGGTTATTGAGAGCGGGCAATACATTTTAGGTCAAAATGTATTGGAATTGGAACGAAAACTTGCGGAAAAATTAGGAGTTTCCGATGTTATAACTGTAGGAAACGGGACAGATGCCCTTGTTCTTACGCTTAAAGCATATGGAATAACATACGGAGATGAGGTAATTACAACACCTTATACCTTTTTTGCAACAGCAGAGGCCATATCAAGGGTAGGAGCGATACCGGTATTTGTAGATATCGATAGTCAAACATACAATATCGATCCAAAAAAAATAGAAGAAAAAATCTCTCCCGCAACGAAAGCGATTATACCGGTTCATCTGTTCGGTCAGGCCGCTGATATGGATGACATTAATACAATCGCTGACAAATATAAATTGATTGTGATTGAGGATGCCTGTCAAGCCTTTGGAGCAACCTATAAAGGGAAATATGCAGGAAACCTGGGAAATGCTGCTTGTTTTTCTTTTTTCCCGACTAAAAATTTAGGCACAATAGGTGACGGTGGAATGATCACCACCTCAGATCAAGAGTTGGCAAAAAAAGTTCGTCTACTACGTCAACATGGAAGTCAGGTGAAATATCACCATCAGATCATCGGATATAATAGTCGTTTAGACGAACTTCATGCATCTATTCTTCTTGAAATGCTAGAAAAAATAGATGTGTGGAACGAAAAAAGGAGAGAAATGGCAAATTATTATAGGGAAAAATTACAGCATGTGCCGTATATCAAAATTTCTCCTGAAGGAAAAGACAGAACCCATGTTTATCATCTGTTTTGTATAGAATCCCCAGAACGTGACGCTCTTATGAAATGGCTAAGTCAATTTCAGATTCAAAGCGCTATTTATTACCCGTGTCCTCTTCACTTACAGGAAGTATACTCCAAGCTTAACTATCGACCAGGAGATTTACCAGTTGCTGAAAAAATGGCATCCAATTTGTTCGCAGTGCCTATTGGCCCCTTTTTAAAGAAGGATGAACAAGAAAGAGTTATCGCTGCTTTGCTGGCTTTTGGGGGTGCAACATAAATTGACCATACGATTCGGACTTATTGGTTGTGGAAGAATTGCCGAACGTCATATTGGAACAATAGCCTTGTGTAAACAAGCCAGTCTATGTGCCTTAAGCGATATTCAGCCTGAGAGAATGAAAACAGCGGAAATGTTATACCACAAACAAATGTATGATAATCAACCTATTGCTAAGCATGAAGACTATTACAAAATACTAAAATCCCCGGATATTGATGCTGTTATCATTACAACGGTGTCCGGTCTTCATGCAGAAATCGCTAAACAGGCTCTTCTTCATCAGAAACACGTAATCCTTGAAAAACCTATGGCACTCTCGATTAAGGACGCAGATGACATCATCGAATTAGCTAACCTTAATAAGCTACGGGTACTCGTTTGTCATCAGTTACGTTATCGCCCCATTATGCAAAAAATCAAGGCACTGATAAGTCAAAATATATTAGGCAACATTTACTTAGGGGTAGCTTCTATACGATTACATCGTTCTCAAGACTACTATTCTGCTGCCCCTTGGAGAGGAAAATGGAAAGAAGATGGCGGCATGCTGATTAATCAAGGAATTCACTTCGTTGATCTGCTGAGCTGGTTTCTTGGTGGTGTGAAGAAAGTGACCGGAGAGATCTCAAAAGGAACAATAGCAAAAGAAACAGAAGACGTTGCTCTCGGTATTCTTACTTTCGAAAACGGGGCTCGAGGACTTATCGAAGCAAACGCTATAACCTATCCAAATAATTTAGGAAGTACCATTTCGATTTTTGGTGAGAAAGGAACGATTTCTATAGGAGGAAATTCATTAAATGAAGTCATTCGTTGGTCAATAAAAGGGGACGACAAGCAAATAGACGAAATCGAGACGCTCTTACATGATGCAAATGAACATCTTTATATGTATGAAGATTTCATAAGATGCATCTTATTAGAAAATCAAAACATTTTAGTGAATGAAAAAGAAGGAAAGAAAGCGTTAGAAACCATATTCTCGCTATATGAATCCGCTACAACATCTCAACAAATCACCCTTCCACTCTCATCGTTTTCTACATCTAGCATGCTTGAAAAGACCCGGTGGTCACTATGAGATACGGAAACGTATTAGTAACGGGAGGAGCCGGATTCCTGGGCTCGCAGTTAGTAAAAAAATTAAAAGATAGATGTAACCATCTGTATATTATAGATGATCTTTCAACAGGTAACGCAGGTGCCATTCCACATGCGAAAAACATTACATTTTATAAAGAAAGTATTACGAATAACGAGCTGTTGGAAAGCATCCTCCCTAAAGTTGAAGTCATTTTTCATTTAGCTTGCCGTAATGTTGTTCTTTCTGTAGAAAACATAGATGAAGATTTCAATACTAACTTATATGGTGGATTCTTATTGTTAAAAAAAACAAAAGAGTGCTGCCCAAACCTGCAAAAGTTTGTCTACACATCAACTTCATCTATATATGGAGACGCTTCTATCCTCCCTACTCCTGAATCCTACCATAATATTACGCTTCCTTATTCTGCAAGTAAGTTCTCTACTGAACATTACTGCCGTATGTATTACCACATGTACAACTTACCAATCACTATTCTTAGACTCTCTAACGTATACGGTCCTGGACAATTAGCCAGTAATCCTTATTGCGGTGTTATAGCAAAATTTTTTGATGCAATACGGAAGAAAGAGCCTTTAACGATTTATAGTGACGGCACGCAAACAAGGGACTTTACGTATGTGGAGGATACCATTAGAGCGATTCTTATAGCAGGCATAAGCGAACGCTCCATCGGCAAAGTCTATAACATCGGTACAGGAAAAGAAACAAGCATCATACAGCTAGCAAAAACCATACTTGAAATTAAAGGTGATCCGCATCACCCGATTATTTCTAAACCTAAGAGGGCAGTGGATAAAGTGCATAGAAGGGCGCTACATGTAGAAGAAATTGAAAAAGAGTTAGGGTGGAAAGCACTCATTTCTTTACAACAAGGCTTGGTATTAACTTCTAATTGGCTGCAAGCTGAAGGATTAGCTTAAATCCCCTTCCGCTTACTGTTTTGTCCTTTGTTTTATGGTAAAGGGATAGATGAAAAGAAAACAAGAGGGGAAGTCAGACTTTATCTAACACCCAGAAAAAGAAAAGGTTGATTGTCTGCGCTTCCCTTCACTCTCTTCCAACTACACAAGGATATTGATATATCAGGTGTGATTTATATAGGAGGAAAATATATGGGAGATTTATCTATAAAGGTCGGTAAAAATGTCGTCATGGGTGAAAACGTAACAATTGAATCGAACGTTATGATTGGGGACAATGTTATCATTGGAAACTATGTTGTAATCAAAAAGAATACAATAATCGGAAATAATGTGAAAATCGGTGATCTTGTTGTTTTGGGAAAAGAACCGGCTTCTAATAAAAAAATGGCACGTAAGCCTAATACAAAGCTCCCTCCATTAGAAATTAAAGATGGTGTTACCATTGGCTGCAATACAGTTATTTATTATGGTGTGGTTTTACACGAAGATGTTCTTGTCGGAGATATAAGCAGTATTAGAGAAGATGTAGTCGTAGGTGAATCGAGCATTATCGGACGCAATGTAATGGTCGAGCCAGCTACTACGATTGGCAGAAAGGTAACGATTCAAACAGGCTGCTATATTACAGCAAACATGATCATCGAAGATGAAGTATTCATTGGCCCCTGCTGCTCTTCAGCTAACGATAAATATATGGGGATGGGGAATTTTCAACATAAAGGCCCTATTATCAAGCGTGAAGCAAAAATAGGTAATAACGCTACCCTTTTACCTGGTATTACAATCGGCGAAAAAGCGATTGTGGGGGCAGGTGCCGTTATTACCCGCGATGTAGCCCCAAATAAAATCGTTGTTGGAAATCCGGGCCGACCTCTTGGATAAGAAACTGAACCACCAATATATAAGCCTTTTCTATATAAAAACGATATCCTTCTTATAACCTCCTTTCCTTATTATGTAGCCTTACTGCTTTATAGAAGCAAGAATAGAAAAAGTGGATCTGATGTCATTTGATATTAGTCCCGGTTATCTTTATACTTCTTGATTCTTTTCCTGCCAAGCTTTATTTGGCTAACGTTGGAACGGAAGCCTTCGTCAAATAGATAAGTTACCATCCCACAAATGGAAAAATATGCTATTGACATAGAACGAATGCCGTTACTGCTTGTCTCAATCATCATAGTATATAGCAGGTTGCATACAAACTCTTGAAAAAAAGTTTGCATGAGGCCAACAAAATAATAGAAAAGGAGGAAATCTAGTTGGCAATTACTAATCTAATAATCAATGGTAGCTTCGAGACTGGAACACTCGTTCCTTTTGTTACAGCCAATGCAGTAATCGACGCCACAAACAGCCATTCCGGTTTATTCTCTGCCCGTTTACTTGGTGGAATCGCGACTGCCTTTGTGGCACAGCAAGTTCCGGCAGTTCCTGGTGACAGCTTTGAATTACTTGTTTCTCTTACCAGAACCCCTGATTCACCAAGCCCGCCTATTGCAATATCAGTGTCCTATCTTAATGCAGCTAATGTACTTGTAGCAACTGCGCTTATGACAAGTATAGCTGCCGGACGTCTTCCAAGCAGTAGTACAAACGACTGGACCGAGATTTATGAAACGACTACACTTGCACCCCCCGGAACCACCAGTGCTGTAGTTATCATTTTCAAGCTGCCTTTGGCTGGAAGTTCTGATGTTCTTGTAGATGATATCGCACTGTTACGCTCTAACGGAGTACCTGGACCAACTGGACCAACTGGACCAACTGGACCTACGGGGGCTACCGGACCGACTGGACCTACGGGGGCTACCGGACCGGCTGGAGTTACTGGAGCTACCGGACCGACTGGACCTACGGGGGCTACTGGACCGGCTGGAGTTACTGGAGCTACCGGACCGACTGGACCTACGGGGGCTACTGGAGCTACTGGAGCTACCGGACCAACTGGACCGACTGGACCTACGGGGGCTACTGGACCGGCTGGAGCTACTGGAGCTACTGGAGCTACCGGACCAACTGGACCGACTGGACCTACGGGGGCTACTGGACCGGCTGGAGCTACTGGAGCCACTGGACCAACTGGACCTACGGGTGCTACTGGACCAACTGGACCGACTGGACCTACGGGGGCTACTGGACCAGCTGGAGTAACTGGAGCCACTGGACCAACTGGACCTACGGGTGCTACTGGACCGGCTGGAGTTACTGGACCTACAGGTGCTACTGGACCGGCTGGAGTTACTGGAGCTACTGGAGCTACCGGACCTACGGGTGCTACTGGACCGGCTGGAGCTACTGGAGCCACTGGACCAACTGGACCGGCTGGAGCTACTGGAGCCACTGGACCAACTGGACCGGCTGGAGCTACTGGAGCCACTGGACCGGCTGGAGTTACTGGAGCTACTGGAGCTACCGGACCAACTGGACCGACTGGACCTACGGGGGCTACTGGACCGGCTGGAGCTACTGGAGCTACCGGACCAACTGGACCAACTGGACCAACTGGACCGACTGGACCGACTGGACCTACGGGTGCTACCGGACCGACTGGACCGACTGGACCTACGGGGGCTACTGGACCGGCTGGAGCTACCGGACCAACTGGACCGACTGGACCGACTGGACCTACGGGTGCTACTGGACCGGCTGGAGCTACCGGACCAACTGGACCGACTGGACCTACGGGGGCTACTGGACCGGCTGGACCTACGGGTGCTACTGGACCGGCTGGAGCTACTGGAGCTACCGGACCAACTGGACCGACTGGACCTACGGGTGCTACTGGACCGGCTGGAGCTACTGGAGCCACTGGACCAACTGGACCTACAGGTGCCACTGGACCGGCTGGAGTTACTGGAGCTACCGGACCAACTGGACCGACTGGACCTACGGGTGCTACTGGACCGGCTGGAGCTACCGGACCAACTGGACTGACTGGACCTACGGGTGCTACTGGACCGGCTGGAGCTACTGGAGCTACTGGAGCTACTGGAGCTACCGGACCAACTGGACCGACTGGACCTACGGGTGCTACTGGACCGGCTGGAGCTACCGGACCAACTGGACCTACGGGGGCTACTGGACCGGCTGGAGTTACTGGAGCTACTGGAGCTACTGGAGCTACCGGACCAACTGGACCGACTGGACCTACAGGTGCTACTGGACCGGCTGGAGTAACTGGAGCCACTGGACCAACTGGACCTACGGGGGCTACTGGAGCTACTGGACCGGCTGGAGCTACTGGAGCCACTGGACCGACTGGACCTACGGGGGCTACTGGACCGGCTGGAGCTACTGGAGCCACTGGACCGGCTGGAGTTACTGGAGCTACCGGACCAACTGGACCGACTGGACCTACGGGGGCTACTGGACCGGCTGGAGTAACTGG
>SNQW01000032.1_pt1 | contig 169177 bp, 185 predicted proteins | sample 2580511 | NCBI WGS metagenome assembly SNQW01 (sample SAMN10953775, study PRJNA522744) | food fermentation metagenome | isolation source: 8-hour incubation of native-enriched microbial consortia from nixtamalized... | place: Mexico | collected 2017-09-24
TGGGTTTGGCTCCTTTTGTTGAGAGTTAGATGGGTAACGCGTCTCTCTTAACAATAGGAGCTTTTTTGTGGATTTTCCATGAAAATAAATTATATTTTCCCTTATTTAGTTAATTTTTGAATCATGATAGGTTTGATGCAACGCTAGTGAACAAAAGGGCGTTATTTTCGCGATATGTCGGTCCTTCGCAAAATAGGGCCCTTTTATGTCGTTATTTTAGGCGTGGGCGGTAAAAAAGCGGTATCTCTGGGGCTGCAGGGGGAATAATGACATTTTTTACCGTTATTTTGTGCGAGAAGGGGAACAATGCCAAAATAACGCCCAAAAAGTACGCTATTTCCGGGCCGGCCTAGTCCGGGAATGATCACTGTACGGGACTGGCCTGAACTTGGCTGAATTGACCTGAACTGGCCTGTTCCGGTTAGCGGCCAACGCTATCCTGTGATTTTTGCCGCTCCAAATTGCAGAATCCAAACTGTTCATATGCGCGGGCATCTCCTACTATAGAGCTATAACCAGCTGAGTTGCTTCATCAGATACTAGTATCGCAAATGAGGGATTGCATCATGAGGGAACGCAAGATTGTCGACCTTCTGACCGGCAGTCAAGCCCCGGTAAAAATGAGCGAGCTGACACATCAGCTCGGACTGGCGGAACGGACGGTCAGAGAGCTGATCCGAGGCCTGAACAAAGACGGCGAGAAAAGCGGCTTTCGCATCCGGATGATCCGCGGTCAAGGTTACCGTCTGGAGATTACGGACGAAACGAGCTTTAAGGCCTACCGGCTGCAAATGAAAAAACAACGGGAAAACAACGTCGATCTGAACAACAAGGCGGCGCGGCAGCAGTATTTGCTATTGTATCTGTTCCAAAGCGATTCGTTTCAGTCGATGGAGCGGCTGGCCGACGAAATCGGCGTCAGCCGTTCCACGATCATCGCCGATTTGAAGGAAGTGGAGCAGCAGCTTGAGGCGTTTGGGCTGAAGCTAAGCCGCAAAGCCCATTACGGCATGAAGATCGAAGGCGATGAGCAGAATTTCCGGAAAGCTTTTTCCCATTTCATCTTAAACAACCGGCAGACGATCAAGCAGTCCGAGGATTTCCAGCAGTTTCGCCGGGGCTTTGACGCCAAAAAGCTCAAGACCCGCCTGCTGAAGCTGCTAAAGCATAACGGGCTGGACATATCGGATGTCTATTTGAATAACATTGTGACCCACCTGTTTATTTTGCTGTACCGGGTTTCGCGCCGCAACCTGATCGTCGCCGACCAGATGATGCCGCGTTACCCTGAGCCGCTGTATCAAAAAATCGCCAGGGAAGTGGCCGACTGGATCGCCGGCGAATATGCCATTTCGCTGCCGCAGGACGAGGTCGAGTATTTGGCGCTGCATTTGTCCGGCAAAACGATCGTCCAGCATATCGGGGACGAGGAAAAAGCGGAGCTCCGCAGCGGGATGAGCCGTATTTTACAAAGGCTGGACGAGGAGTTTTTGACCGATTTCAACCGGGACGAGGAGCTGCGCGAAGCGCTGCTGATGCATATGTTTCCGCTGCTGAATCGGCTGTACTACAATCTCCAGCTGAAAAATCCGCTGGTGGAAGACGTGTACAGCGAATACGCCAACGTCTTCGTCATTTCGTTCCGGTTTGCGGAAATTATCGAGGAGAAATACGGCTTCAAAATGTCCCGGGACGAGGCGGGTTATGTGGCCCTTCATTTCGCTACCCATCTGGAGCGGATGAAGCAGCAGCGGCTTGAGCAGTTCCGGCGGATCGCCGTCGTGTGCTCTTCGGGCGGGGGCAGCGCGCACCTGATCCGGCTGAAATTGGAGTCGATTTTTCCCAAAGCTTCGGTGATCACGGCTTCCATCACGGAGCTGGACAAGCTGCAGGACCAGCCGCTCGACTTGATCCTAACCACGATCCCGCTGGAGGACGAGATTACGAAAAAACCGGTCATCCACATCAAGCAGTGGTTGGACGATCAGGAAATCCAGCGGATCAAGGAAACGATCTCCCTGCAAATCCAGCCCGTGCATGCATCGTATAAACTGAAGGATTTTAAGGAGCTTTTTCAGCGGGAATTGTTCCATCTGTCGGGACAGGACGACTACCTGGAACTGCTGCAGCGGCGCTGTAAAGAGGTGGTTTCCGCAGGGTACTCGGCTTCCGACTTCACGGAGCAGGTCCTGTTCAGGGAACACAAATTTACGACGATCTACAAAAACGGTGTGGCCGGTCCCCATCCGATGCGGATGAGCGCGATCAAGGACTGCATTAACGTCACCCTGCTCGAGAAGCCCATCGTTTACGAAGACAAGCCGGTGCAGATCATTTTTCTGATTAATTTGCGCCCCGGGCAGTTGTTTCTGCACCGGGAGATCAGCAAGCTGCTGCTGTTGATTATGGAAAAGGAAGATATCCGCGATAAATTACTGCACGTCGGCAGTTACGAACAATTCATTACCCTTATAGAAAATTTATTATAGGAGCGGTAGAAACCATATGGAATACGAACAAACGGTTATGCAAATCATCGCCAGCAGCGGCGAAGCCAGAAGCCTTAGCCTAAAAGCGGTCCGGATTGCGCGCGAAGGAAAGCTGGAGGAGGCCGAAGAGCTGGTCAAGCAGGCGAAGGAAAAGCTCAAGGACGCGCACAAAGTCCAAACCAAGCTGATTCAGGCCGAAGGGCGCGGAGAAAAAGCGGAAGTGACCATGCTGATGATCCACGCACAGGACCATTTGATGAACGCGCTCACCGTGCGTGAGCTGATTGTGGAGCTGATCGAAGAAATCAAAGCGCGCCTGGCGCTGCAACAACAAATGAAAGGAACGGTGAATTAGTGATGAAAAAGATTTTGCTTGCCTGTGCCGGAGGCTTTTCGACAAGTATGCTGGTGGAACGGATGAAGGAGGCGGCGCGGGCCCAAAACATCGAAGTGTTGATCGACGCCGTGGCTGAAAGCGACATCGACGCGCAGGCGCCGTTTGACATCATTATGCTCGGGCCGCAAATGGGCCATGCCGAAGCGGAGCTGGCCGAAGCTTATCCGCAAATCCCGGTGACGACCATCGATATGGCCGATTACGGCATGATGAATGGGGAGAAAGTGCTGGCCACGGCCTTCGAATTGATGGAGAAGGGAGTCAAATAGAATGGCGGGGGGCGCTGAATGGAGAGTTAAAATTCAAAAAATCAGCAACAAAGTGCAGAAGAACATTTACATCAGCTCGATCTCCAACGGGCTGATGGCTCTGATGCCGATCCTCATCCTGGGCGCGATATTTTCCCTGATCAACGCGCTCAAGATCGAGGCGTATCAGGCTTTTCTCGAAAGCAGCGGACTGAAAACGTTTACCTCGATGCCGATGACGGTAACGACCGATTTGATCGCACTTTATGCCACGTTTTCGATTGCGTACAATTTTGCCACGCAAAAGAAACAGCAGGGCTTTTCGGCGGGAATTCTGGCTCTGATGGGATTTTTGCTCGTTACCCCAAAGGGGCTGCTGGATGACGGGGCGACGGCTGCGATCGGCTACTCCTGGCTGGGGGCGAAGGGGCTGTTCGTCGCCATTATCGTCGCCCTGCTGGTGGGCACGGTGTACGTTTTCGTGCTGGAGAAAAAGTTCTACATCAAAATGCCGAAGGGCGTTCCGCCAACCGTAGAAAAATCGTTTGCGGCGCTGACCCCCGGATTTTTGGTAGCAATCATCCTGCTTATTCTGGCGGCTATTTTCCGGGCAACCCCTTACGGGAATATGCATGAGTTTGTGTTCAACATCATTCAGGTTCCGTTAACCAGCCTCGGCGGCACCTGGTGGGCAATGCTCGTCTGCGTGTTCGTCATCCATCTGCTGTGGTTTTTCGGCGTGCACGGAACTCTGGTCGTCTACTCGGTCGTCGGTCCGATCTGGGTAACGCTTGGTCTGGAAAATCTTCAGGCGTACCAGCAGGGGCTGGAAGGCACGAATATCGTCGGCTCGCCGTTTTTCCCGGTGTATGTGCTGGTCGGCGGGGCCGGGGCCACGCTTGGGTTGATTATTTCGATGCTGTTCGCCAAGTCCAAACGTTATAAAACGCTGGGCCGGCTGGCGATCGTGCCAAGCTTTATCGGCGTAAACGAGCCGGTTATTTTCGGGCTGCCGCTGGTGCTGAACCTGCGCCTGATGATTCCGTTTATCGTGACACCGATCATTACGAGCGGACTGGCCATCCTGCTGACCGCTTTGGGCATTTTGCCCGTCCTCAACGGGGTACAGGTTCCGCTGGGCATTCCGATCATTTTCAACGGCTGGATGACCGGCGGCTGGCGCGTCGGCTTGTTCCAAATCGTGCTGATCGCGATCAGCGTGGCGATGTACTATCCGTTCTTTAAAAAGGCCGATGCCGAGGCGCTGGCCGATGAGCAAGCGGCCGAGGCGAAGGAGCGGGAGCAGGCGGCGGTGCAGGCTTAGAACTTTTAGATGATAAGGCGGTGAGGTTCGTTTATGGCGAGTGTTTTTCCGAAACATTTTTTGTGGGGCGGGGCGGTTGCGGCCAACCAGGTCGAAGGTGCTTATAACGTAGCCGGAAAAGGGCTGTCGACCGCCGATGTCGTCCGTTATGTTCCGCCGGAGGAGCGCGGCAGCCTGGAGGAACTGCTTGGCATGACCCGCGCCCGGCTGGAGGAAGCGATCGCGGATACGGAGGGTAACTACCCCAAACGGCGGGGGATCGATTTTTATCACCGGTATAAGGAAGATATCGCGCTGTTGGCGGAGATGGGATTTAAAGTGTTCCGCTTGTCGATCTCCTGGCCGCGGATTTTTCCGAACGGGGACGATGAGGCGCCCAACGAAGCGGGGCTGGCGTTTTACGACCGGGTGTTTGACGAGCTGTTGAAGCACGGGATCGAGCCTTTGGTGACGATCTCTCATTACGAGATGCCGATTGAACTGGTGCGGCGCTACAACGGCTGGGCTTCCCGGGAACTGATCGGACTTTTCGTCCGCTACGCGGAGGTTTTGTTTACGCGCTACAAAGGCAAGGTTAAATATTGGCTGACTTTTAACGAGATTAATTGTACTTTGAAGGCGCCTTTTTTGGGAGCCGGCGTGCTTGTGGAAGGTGAAGTTAATCCGAAGCAGTTGGCTTTTCAGGCGCTGCATCATCAGTTTGTGGCCAGCGCGCTGGCGGTCAAACGCTGCCGTGAATTGGACGGGGAGGCGAAAATCGGCTGCATGCTGGCGCGCAAGCTGATTTATCCCTACACCTGCCACCCGCTGGATATCTTGAAAGCCCAGGAAGAAAATCAAATGGCGCAGTTTTGCACGGACGTGCAGGTGCGCGGCGAATACCCGTCGTTCATCAAGCGGTACTGGGAGGAACACGGCGTGGCGGTCGAGATGCAACCTGGGGACAAAGCGATTTTGCGAGACAATCTCGTCGATTATCTAGCGTTCAGCTATTACATGTCGGTCACGACCAGCGCCAATCCCGAAGGCGCGGTGCGCGGCGGGGCGGGACAGGCGGCGGGCAATCTGTCGTCCGGGCTGGCCAACCCTTATCTGGAATCCTCGGAGTGGGGCTGGCAGATCGACCCGGTTGGCTTGCGTTTCGTTTTGAAGGAGATGTACGATCGTTACCGGATTCCGCTGTTCGTCGTGGAAAACGGGCTTGGCGCGGTCGACCGGATCGAAGCGGACGGCAGCATCCGGGATGATTACCGGATCGAATATTTTGCCCGCCATATCGAGCAGATGGGCGAAGCGATCAAGGATGGGGTGGAGCTATGGGGCTACACCAGCTGGGGCTGCATCGACCTGGTCTCCGCCTCCACCTCCGAGATGCGAAAAAGATACGGATTCATCTACGTGGATCAGGACGACGAGGGGAACGGAACTCTGGAGCGGGTCCGCAAAAAAAGCTTTTATTGGTACAAAAAAATCATCGCTTCTAATGGGGAATATCTTGGCAACTCTTAGGGGAAGAACTCAGCTACCTTAATTCGAAGGCGGGGCTGTCCGGCGCAGTGTTGAACTGCGTTGGGGCGGCCTTGTTTTTTCACCTTAGAATTTATAACTCAACTTTCCGGGAGCAAAAATCAGCTTGAGTCCCTGAACTGAAGGTGTTCAAAGAATTAAGATAGGCGGACAGAAGAGGTGTCTGGCCCAACCCTATAATTCTTGCTTGCCAGTCAAGTCGAAAACCGATCGCGGCAAGAAACGCGGAAGGGCGCCCGAAAGCTTGAGGACAGGGAAGTGGGTGGGCGTCAGATCAACACTCGCTGTCCGGAGACTTTACACGATTATCCCGTTTAATCAGGTAGCGAGAGAAAGATAAACTCGGGTGAAAAAAATATTTGCGGAGAAGCAGATAGGTTCGAGATAATTTGGACGGGCTTAAGAGAAGGAACCAGGTTTAGGGGAGGTGAAACAGACCGGGCAAGAGATCAAGACAGAAGATCAAGGACAAGACGCGAAGGAAACGAAAAGACTGTGATTTTGCTGTAGCCTGAACCCTCCCGTCTGCAGCAACGCCGACACAGTTCATACTAACCCCTACTCATTAAGTTGATCCGCATCAAATTTTCCCATCTTTTCAAGCACCACGAATCAGGCCGCAGCCGCAAGGGGCTGATTCGGTCGGCGCGCGATCAGCCGGCGGTAAGGGATCGCCGGAATCGCCACACACATGCGCAGCAACTTCTGCCGCATCGTTTCTTCCGCTCCGGGCAGGCGCAGCCGGCGGCGTCCGGTGTATTCGTTTAGATACGCCTGCAGATGCTTCAGCCCCAAGGCTCCATACGTACTCTTCAGCGATTCCCACGCCTCTCTCACCACTTTCCGCAAGGGCAAATACAGTCGAAAGGCCAGAGGGAACAACTGTACCTCCGATGTACGGACATCCACATGCCCGCCAATAAACGCGGTTAGATCGTGACGGTTTGCCCTTTTTTCGCCTCCCCGCTTATGCGGCACCAGGCGAATTTTGACCTGCTCCGGCTCACCCGACTCCGTGACCGTGCATCCCGCTACGACCGCCGAGGCGTACGGATGCGAAAGCTGACACCGGGACGGATTACGCCCATACTGATCGCTGTTCACCTTCACGTCTCCGGAGAGCAGCTCCCGGGCATCGAACTCCCCCACGGCATGGCGTATGTTGTGCAACATTGACCAGGCGGTCTTGTAGGCGACCCGGATCACCTTGCTCAGCCGCAGCGCCGAGATGCCGTCAGGGAGCAGGAACAACTCCAGGGCTTGAAACCACTTCACCAGGGGGAGATGCGTTCCTTCAAAAATCGTACCGACCAAAGGCGATGTTTGATGCTTGCACTTTCCGCACTCGAACAAAGGGATATGCCGGGAGGTCAGTCGGCTGCACCGGGTGTGAGCGCAGCGCGGGCAGACGAAGCCGTTTGGCCACTTCATCGCGATTAGCGCTTCCATGCAGTCCTGCTCGCTGTTAAAACGGCTGCTGAATGGCTGAAGTTCCGTTCCCGTATTGGCTTCCATATCCGCTTACCTCCCGAATCAAGAATATACGAACGTAGGTTCCATTTATTTCATTATACCAAACGTACGTTCTCTTATCAAGCCAAAAATCTCACCTGAACCGCCTCATTTTTTCCTTATCATTGTTTGTTTTTTCCACTTCTTTTTTTGGAACCCATGACTTGCTTTAGCCCCACCCCCTGCTCCCTGAACGAAAGGAATAATCGTGCAAAGGCAGGCAGTAGGCAGGGACACAAGGCACAAACCAGGTAAAGTACAACGCACGTTCCTTCAGTGGCTTGTTTGATTTGCTGTGCGAAGAAGTCGGCACACACGATTGGCTGGTTGCCTTACAACAGTTGCTTGGATTGATCGATAAGAACCTGACTCTAACAGCGGGTTGAAACCGCACATCAATCGCTCCAATCGCGCGGGGCCCCATCCGAAATTTTTCACCCCTCATGCCGCGAATCATCACCTTACAAAATTGACAGCGCTAACATTACAATGGGGTTAAGCATAAAACGAGGGGGGAATTACCGGATATGAAAAAGAGACTGACCCAAAAATGGATCGCTATGATATGCAGCGCCGCCATGCTGGCGCTTTTGCTGGCCGGGTGCGGCGGAGGAGGCAAAACCGCCGGGAGCGGTGGCGGGAATGGCGGCGGGAATGACGGCGGGAATGGCGGGGAGAAGGTGAGCATCTCGATCTGGCATAACTGGACCGGGCAGGACGCCAAGGCGGTAGCGATGCGGAAAATCATTGAAGATTTCCGGGCGCAAAACCCGGACATCGAGGTGGTCGACGAAGGGCTGCCGACCGACGGGCTGAAAACCCGGTTGCGCACGGTGGCGGCGGCTGACGAAATGCCCGACTTGTTCGTGATGTGGCCGGACGCCATGACGAAGGAGTTCGTCAAAGGCGATCTGCTGCAGCCGATCGATGACGAACTGAACGCCAACCCGGACTGGAAAAACGGCTTCATTCCGAACGCGCTGGACGGTTACACCGTGGACGGCAAAATCTACTCCGTACCGATGAACCTGGCGCCGAGCTCTTTTATTTTTTACAATGATGCACTGTTCAAAAAATACAACGTCAAGGTGCCGGAAACGTGGGAGGAGCTGGAGGCGGCGATCCAGACGTTCAACGACAACGGCGTGATTCCGATCGCGCTGGGCAACAAAGCGAACTGGGTGGCGCAGTCGACGTTTTTCAGCACGGTGGCGGACCGGATTACGGGGACGGACTGGTTCCTGAAAGCGGTGGAGCAGAATGGGGCCAAGTTTACCGACCCTGAATTTATCGAGGCGCTTAAGACTTTCCAAAAGCTCGGGGAAATCAACGCGTTCCAGGAAGGCTTCAACAGCCTGGACGAAACGCAAATGATGCAGCTGTACTTCCAGGGCAACGCGGCGATGGTCGTCAACGGCGGCTGGGCGCTGGCCAACCTGGTTAACAACGCGCCGCCTGAGGTGCTGAACAACACGCATATCACGATCGTTCCGGCGATTGCGGGCGGCAAAGGCGATCCGGCTACGACCTCCGGCGTCGTGGGAACGGGTCTTGGCGTCAGCAAGAAGCTGGATGGCGGCAAAAAGGAAGCGGCGATGAAACTGTTTTACGCGCTGGCCGGGCCGGACGGACAAAAGGCGACGCTGGACAGCAGCACCCTGGTCAGCTACAACATCGAGCTGGACAAGAGCAAAGCGCACCCGCTGTTCGTGGAGCTGTACGACTTGGTACAGGGGATCAAAATTGTGCCGGTCTATGATTCCAAGCTCGGCTCGGCCACGGTCGAGGTGGTCAACAACGGGCTGCAGGAGCTGCTGATGGGCGGCAATCCGGAGACAATCGCCCGTAAAATCCAGGATACGCAGGCTGCCGTAGCGGCGAACTAAACTTAGACCCCTTCCCCTTGAGGGGAGGGGGTTATTTTAATCAAGGGGAAGTGAGACTTATGAATGCGCTGCGCAGCAGGCGTTTTATCTTCACGGGCCTGGCGCCCGCCGTGATTCTCTATGCGCTGTTCGTGTTTGTACCGGTCGTCTGGTCGGCGTATTACGGCTTTTTCAACTGGTCGGGCATCGGCGAGGCGAAATACAATGGGCTCGGCAATTATGCGGAAATTTTGCGGGACCCCGTGTTTTGGCGGGCGCTGAAAAACAACATTATTTTCGTGCTTGCTTCGGTGTTCGGGCAAATCCCGCTGGCACTGGCGTTGGCGGTGCTGCTGCATAAGGAGAACGGGGTGCAGCGGTTCTTGCGCTCGGCCGTTTTTCTGCCGATGGTGCTTTCGACGGTGGTGATCGGGATGATTTGGCAGTACATTTACCATCCGCAAATCGGGATTCTTAATTTTTTGCTGGATGCGCTTGGACTGGAGAACTGGAAGCTGCAGTGGCTGTCGGACGGGAATATTGCGATCTATTCACTTTTGCCGCCGCTGATCTGGAGTTTTGTGGGCCTGTATTTGATCATTTTCATATCCGCTTTGCAAAATATCCCCGGGGAAATCCACGACGCGGCCAAAATCGACGGGGTGTCCGGGGTGCGCAAACTGTGGGCCATTTCGCTGCCGATGATCAAAAACACGGTTCAGGTCGCGGTCGTCCTGTGCATTTCCGGGAGCCTGAAGTCGTTTGACCTCGTATACATCATGACGAAAGGCGGGCCGGCCCACGCCACCGAGCTGCTGGCGACGTATATGTACAACTCGACGTTTTCGACCTACCGCTACGGCTTCGGCAGCGCGATCTCGACGACGATTATGGTGATCAGTTTGCTGCTGATCGGAACGAGCCAATGGCTGACGAGCCGTAGGAAAAGCGCGGCGTGAGAACACGCTGTGAAAGCACGGCGTAATCAAGAAGGGAGGATTCAGGGATGCACACGGCTACGCCGATATCCGCAGAAGCGCCGCCGCGAGACGGACATGGCGTTCTGCGAAAAATAAGGAATGGAATTCTATGGACGGGACTGACGATCTATGGCATTTTAACGTTGTACCCGTTTTTTTGGCTGGTGATCAGCGCCTTTAAAACGAATGCGGATTTTTATGCCCGTCCCTTCGGGCTGCCCGAGGTGTGGCGCGGGGACAATTTTTTGCGGGCGTGGGAAAGCTCGCGGCTGGGAGCGGCCTTCGGCAATTCGCTGATGGTGTCGGCCGGATCTTTGGCGCTTACGCTGTTTATCGCGGCGCTGACTTCCTTTGTGCTGGCCCGCTTCCAGTTTCGCTGGAAGGGCGGGGTGCTCGCCTTTTTCGTAGTCGGCATGCTGATCCCGATTCACAGCACGCTGGTGCCGCTGTTTATCCTGATGAAGCAGATGTCGCTGCTGAACACCTACTGGGCGTTGATATTGCCCTATACCGCTTTTGCGCTGCCGACGGCGATTTTCGTGTTGACGGCGTATTTGACGAGCGTGCCGCGCGAGCTGGAGGAGGCCGGGTTTATCGACGGGACCGGGCTGTGGGGTCTGTTTTTCCGCATCATGCTGCCGATGTCGGTGCCGGCGCTGGCCACGGTCACGATCATCAGCTTTTTGCACGCTTGGAACGATTTCTCGTTCGCTCTCGTGTTTATCAACAAAACGGCGCTCAAAACGCTGCCGCTGGCCATCGCCAACTTCGCGGACGGCTACCAAACGGATTACGGCTTGACGCTGGCGGCGATGACGCTGTCCGTGCTGCCGACGATCGCGCTTTATTTGCTGTTCCAGGAGCAGATGATGAAGGGGATGACCGCCGGCGCGGTGAAAGGATAGGGGGCAGGTAAGAACATTTCGTACGGCTGCCCTGATCCGTGCAAATCAATAGTTCAACATCGATAGTTTAACTACATGGAGAGCGGCGTTTGGTTTGACAGTCGGCTGCTGGGGCGAGCGATCGTCCGGAAATGGCGGTCAACTGGAACGAGGATTAACTGGAACGGATATCGTCTGGAACGGCGGTCAACTGGGACGAGGATCATCGGCTTCAGAATAGCGGTACTTTGTGTACTTATTATCCAAGCTCTAGCGTGTTTACTTCCATTAAAGTCCCAAGCCCCCACTAACGTCTCAAGCCCCCCCGCTTGCAGGACGTGGGCTGTTTTGCAGGAAGAGCGTCAATAGACGGTTTCCATATCACCTTAGAGAGAAGGGGAGGGGCATCATGCGAGGTTGGCTGACTTCATCGCTGCAGCGGCGGCTGTCGGTAGTGATCGCGGGGTCTATGATCGTGCCGATGCTGGCGCTTGGTCTGTTTGCCTTTCTGATCTCCTCCAACATCACCGAGGAAAAAACCAAGCTGACGGGCAGCGACATGCTGAAGCAGATGGACGCTAACCTGCGGTTTATGCTGGAGGACATCGAGACGCTGTCGATCTTCCTGATCGGGGAGCGCGATTTACAGGCCTATCTAAGCAGAAACGAGGATATGGAAGCCGAGCGGACGGCGCTTGTCGGGCGCATGACGAACCTGGCCGCCTCCAAGCATTATATCGCCAACATCGCCGTTTATCCGGAGCGGTTTGACGCCGGTTTGTCCACGGCCACTTGGTACGAAAGCGAGCTTCCAGCGGCTGCTAAGGAAGCTATCGCCGCCGGCGGAAAAAGGTGGTCGGACGTTTACCGGATTCGCGATTATGCCGGGGATACGCAGGTCATTACCTTGTTTCGGCCGATCCGCAGCATCTACGATTTCCGCCGTCTCGGATGGCTGGCGATCAGCCTGGATGAGCGGGAATTATCGCGGAATTGGAATGAGCCGGATTTCGGCCAGGGGGCGGGCAGGATTGAACTGATCAGCGCGGAGGGAACCATTCTCTCCTCCGCCGACAAGTCGCGGCTGGGCCGGCCGTTGGCCGCCTATGCGCCCGGCCTGCTCGCACTGCTGACGGAAGACGCCGGCCGGCAGCAGAACGGGAGCGGCAGCGTCATATACGGCGAAGGTAGGGGAAAGTCGACCGTCCTGTACCGCCGGGAGCCGCTCACTGGCTGGATTTTGCTTGGGACGGTGCCGTATGAGCAGTACCGCGCCGAAAACCGCTACATTCTGACGCTGACGGCCGCTGTCGTAGGGGTGTCCGTGGCGGTCTGCGCTGCGCTGATCTGGCTGACGGTGCGCCGGATCACGCTGCCGCTGCGCGTTTTGACCCGTCATCTGTCGCGGATCGATCCGGAGCGGCCGCTGCCGCGTTTTACGGTTGGCACGGACGATGAAATCGGCCGGCTCGGCCGAAGCTACAATATGCTTGGCGCGCACATCGAACGGCTTAAGCGGGAGGTCATCCGCGGCGAAGCGCGCAAGAAGGAGGCCGATCTGCGGGCGCTTCAAGCGCAGATCAACCCGCATTTTTTGTACAACACCTTGTCCTCGATCCATTGGATCGCCCTGATGGCGGACGAGAAGCGGATAGCCGAGATGGTCGAGGGGCTTAGCGACTTTTTGCGGATCAGCCTGAATCAAGGCAAGGAGTACTGCCCGGTGGAGCAGGAACTGGCGCATATCCGGAATTACGCGCGGGTGCAGTCGATCCGTTTTCCCGACAAATTTACCGTCGACTATATCGTTGATGAAGGGCTGCTGGACAAATGGATGCTGAAGCTGCTGCTGCAGCCTCTGGTGGAAAATGCGCTGATCCACGGCATCCAGAAACGCGAAGGTCCTGGAACGATCACCGTTCTGATCCAGCGGGAGGGAAGGCGGATGAAAGTGGCGGTCCTGGATGACGGACCCGGCATGACCTCGGAGCGGCTGGCCGAGGTGCGCCGGATGCTGGAGCTGCGGACTCGGGGGGAAGCTGTTCCCGCTGCGGTTCGGGAGACTCGTGAAAGAGCAGCTGCCGCTGTGGCCCAAGGAGCAGTTGCCGCTGTGGCCCAAGGAGCAACTGGCGCTGCGGTCCGAGGAGCAGCTGCCGGCGGGGGCCTGGAGACTCGTAGCGGAGCTGCTGCTCCTGCTGTGCGGGAGACTCGGGAGGAGGCTGGTTACGATGGGGGGCAGAGGGCTCGGAGTGAGGCTAATCCTGATCCCGATCCCGATCCCGTGCGGGACGATCCGGGAGAAGCCGTCCCCAACGCCGGATACGGGCTCGGCAATGTGCACGAAAGGCTGCTGCTGCATTACGGCCGGGACTCGGGGCTGGAAGTGGACAGCCGGGAAGGCGAGGGGACGGAGGTTTCGTTCTCTATTCCGATCATGGAGGTATCGCCATGAAATTGTTGATCGTTGACGACGAGGTCATTATCCGGACCGGACTGGCGAGCGTTATCGCCTGGAACGAGCTAGGGCTGACGCTGCTGGCTCCGGCGGCTTCGGCCGAAGAAGCGCTGAAGCGTATCCGGGAGGAGAAGCCGGATATTCTGATGACGGATATCCGCATGAGCGGCAAAAATGGACTCCAACTGGCCGAGGAAGCGAAACGGATGCTCCCCGCGCTGGAGGTTGTCATCCTGTCCGGTTATGGGGATTTTGCCTATACTCAGCAGGCGATCCGCCAAGGGGTCGGCGACTACTTGCTCAAAACGAGCAAGCCGGAGGAGATCATCAAGACGGTGCTGCAGGCCAAGCAGCGGATCGCGGAGCGCCGCGCCGAAGATTCGCGGGCATTGCGGCTGGCCCGCGAAGAGCGGCAGCGGCTGCTGCTTAAGTGGATCGTTGAGGGCGAGCCGTTAGCCGGGGAAGCGTTTGCCGCCGGAGATGCGGAAGCAGGAGGAAGAAGGGCGGCAAAACAAGCGGACCGCTGGCAGGTGCTGCTTCTGTGCGCCGACGGCTGGGGGACGAACGGAGCGGCCGGCGGACTGCTCCGGTTTGCCGTGCAGAACATGCTGGAGGATTTGATCCCTGGCGCCGCGGTGCTGATCTACCGGGAATTCATCGTCTGCGCCGTCCCGCTTACCGCCGGTGAGCCTTCCGGGGCCAAGCGGTTTAAAGGCGCCTTCGAGCGGATTGAAGGCTTGCTCAAGTGCCGGCTGCGGGTGGCCGCGGGAGAGACGGTGGCGGGGGAGGAGCAGGCGCATCGGAGTTACGTCACGGCAGCCGCCGCGTTCAGATACCATGATTTGCTGCCGGGGACGATGTTTGATTATGCCGATTTGGCGGGACGGAAAGGCGGAAAAACGGTATTGACCCAGGAGGAGGAAACTGCCCTGGGGATGATTTTGCTGGACCATGACCGGATGGCCTTAAAAGCGTGGACGCAGGAATTGGCCGATACGCTTGCGGCGGACCCGGAGTGCACGCCCGAATCGTTCCGGGCCTGCCTTCATTCGGCCGCGGCCATCGGACATCGCTGGCTGGAGCGGACGCTCCGCGCCGTCGGCCGGGAGGAGAAGGTGCGCCTCCAGCCCTGGCTCCAGGAACAGCCGGAAGACGGAAGGCTGAAGGATGAGCTGTTCCGGCATCTGCTCGGCATTATGAATATGTATCATACGTCGCTCGGCGGCAGTCAAATGTCCCACGTTCAACGGGCCAAAGCGTATATGGCGTCCTGCCCGGCGGAGGCGCTCAGCCTGCAGCGCGTGGCCGCGTACGTGCACCTTCACCCCGGCCATCTCAGCGAGCTGTTCAAAAAGGAAACCGGGAGCACCTTCGGCGACTTCGTCACCGGGATGCGGATGCGCCGGGCGATGAATCTGCTGGCGGTAACCCCGGCCAAGGTGAGCGAAATCGCTGCGATGACCGGATATGAGGACGTGAAATATTTCAGCCGTCTGTTCAGAAAGCACACGGGAAAAACGCCCAGCGAGTTCCGCGAGGAGGCGCTGGGCGGCGGTTTGCTGTATGGGGAGGCATAAACCAAATTTTTTCGGGAAGTAGGGAAGCAGCATGGAATTGTCGGGTCCTTGGAAACTGCAGCATTTTGAAGTAGGGGAAAAGCCTGCCCATGAACTGGCGGCGCCGGGGTTGGACGACCGCTTTTGGATCGACGCCGCCGTGCCGGGGGACGTGCATTCGGCGCTGCTGGAACGGAGCATCATCGATCCTCCGTATTTCGGGCATAACGATGCCAAATGCCGTTGGATCGAGCACAAGGAATGGTGGTACCGCACACCGTTTACATTGGACGCCGCGCCGGAGCAAGGGGAGCGAATCGAGCTTAAGTTCGAGGGGCTGGATACGTTTGCGGCGGTTTACGTCAACGGGCATGAAATCGGCAGGACGGCCAACATGTTCCGGGAGTATGTTTTCGACGTGACACGGATTGTGCGCGAGGGCTGGAACGTGCTGGCCGTCAGGTTCGATCCGCTGTATCTGCATCACCAGGACAAGGAACAGTTCGAATGGTCCTCCTATACAAAAGAACGGCCCTGGATCCGCAAGGCGGCAATGAATTTCGGCTGGGACTGGGGGCCGAGAATCGTGACCGCGGGCATCTGGGGCAAGGTGCACCTCACGCGCCGCAAGCTGGCCAAGCTGACCAGCGTGTACGCCTGCACGCGGTCCGTGGAGGCCGGGGAAGCGGTGCTTCATATTAGCGCGGAGGCCGAGGCTTTCCGGAAGGGGACACGGGCCGAGGCTGTGGTCCGCTTGCTGGATGCCGCTGGGCTGGAGGCGGCATGCGCCGTCCTGGCGGTCCTTGGGGACCGCCGGGCGGGACAAGGCGGCGCTGCCGAAGGCGCAGGCAGTTTCGTTGGTGAAGGTGATGACGGCGGTAGTGGCGTAAGCAGCACAGGCGGCGATGGCGGGGCAGGCAACACAAGCAGTGCCGGCAGCAGTGCAGGCAGCAGCGACGGCGGCTTGAGATGCGCCGGTGATAGCGGGGGCGAGAGCAGCCTGGGCAGCGCCGGTGCTAACAGCGGCGGGACCGGCAGCGGAACCGCCCACACCCATGGGGCCGGTAGAGCTTTTGGACGGGCCGAGACCGAGCTGCGGGTCCGCGCTCCCCGGCTGTGGTGGACGCACGATTTGGGCGAGCCGTACTTGTACACGCTGGAGGTCGTGCTGCGCGCCGAAGGCGAGGAGGTTGACCGCTGCATACAGCCGTTCGGCATCCGCACGCTGGAGCTTGCTCTGCGGAACGGCGAAGGCGGCAACGCGTTTGCTTTTATCCTTAACGGGGTTAAGGTTTATGCCAAAGGCGCCAACTGGATTCCGGCCGACAACCTGATCGGCTCGATTTCGGAGTCCACCTATCGCGGGCTGATCGATCTAGCGGTAGAAGGAAATATGAACATGCTGCGCGTCTGGGCGGGGGGCATTTACGAAAAAGATGTCTTTTATGACGAATGCGACCGGCAGGGCGTGCTGGTGTGGCAGGATTTTGCCTTCGCCAACGCGTTGTTTCCCGATTTCAACCGGGACTTTATGGACAACGTGCGGCACGAAGTCATCGACAACGTCAAAAGATTGCGCAACCGCGCGTCCCTCGCGCTCTGGTGCGGCAACAATGAAATCGACTGGCTGTACGACATGAAAAGCGCCGCCGGGGACATAACCGGGCCCTTCTTCGGGGAGCGCATTTATCATGAGCTGATTCCGGAGGTGCTGGCTGAGCTGGACCCGGCCCGCCCGTATTGGCCTTCTTCGCCTTACGGGGCAGGCGGCGGTTACGACGCCAACGATCCGAACACCGGAGACCGCCATAACTGGCAGGTGTGGCACGGTTCGGTGTATCCGCGGATGCAGGGGGAGAAGCCGCGGCTCGATTACAGCGTCGAGGGCGTAACGTTCAAAAATTACAAGCGGGATTTTGCCTTGTTCAGCAGCGAATTCGGCATGCATGCCGCGGCGAACCGCTACACGCTGGAAAAAAACATCCCCGCCGGCCAGTTTGTCTGGGGGAGCGCGGAGATGGCTTACCGCAACAAGGATACGAACCACCGCAAAGGCATTTTGCTGATGGAGAGCTATACCGGGATTCCCCGCGATATCGAGGAATACATGGATTTTTCAATGCTGACGCAGGCCGAAGGGCTGAAGTACGGGATCGAGCATTTCCGGCGGAACCGGCATCGCAATAGCGGCGCGCTCGTCTGGCAGCTTAACGACAGTTGGCCGGGCACGAGCTGGTCGATGATCGATTACGAGCTGCTGCCGAAGGCTTCTTTTTATTATGCCAAAACGTTCTATAACCCCGTGCTGCTTTCGCTGGAGCATGAGCCGGGCGAACCGCTGAAGGTGTGGGTGGTCAATGACACGCTGGAGCCGCTGCGGGGAACGGTGGAGCTGACGGTGCACGCCTTGAGCGGCGGGGGCGCCTTGAACCGGGCCGCTTTTGCGGCGGACATTCCGCCGCAGTCCGCGGTGCGGATCGGCTCGCTGGAGGAAGCGGCCGCCTTGCGCGGAGCCGCTCCGGAAGAGGTCGCGGCGGTGCTGACCGCCTCCGGTTTTGCCGCCCCGGCGAACCGCTACTACTTGCGCGACCCGAAGGATTTGCGCCTGCCGGAAACGCGGCTGGACGTGCGGGTGGACGAGGCGGCGCAAACGGCGACGGTAACCGCAGCGGGGCCGGGGGCCGCGCGGTTCGTGAAGCTGGAGCTGCCGCTGGGCCGCGTCCGCTATAGCGGCAACTACTTTGACCTGCTTCCCGGGGAAAGCCGGACGGTGCACATAAGCCATCCGGAAGGGCAGCCGCTGCCATGGGCAAAACTGCGGGTTTCCGCTTTGAACGGCCAACGCGGCACCTGCGGGATTTAAGGCTTAATCCGCATCTCCGGCGAGAACGCGGTCGCGGTATTGTTTTACCGCGGGGATATCGGTTTGCATGCCTTTTTCTTTGGTGAACACCTGCCAATCCGTACTTTTCAGCACGTTCAGAAAGCCTTGCACGGCTGCGGCCGTTTTTGTGCCCGGGTACGTTTTGACCGTGTGTTCGTAACTGGCTTTGACTTCGTCGGTTAACTTGAAGGTGTCGAAATCGAAAATCGGCGTATTGTCCAGCCCGTAAAGATAGGTGGTCAGATAGCGGGTATAAAACAGCTTTTTAGCTTGCTCGGCCTCAGGCGTACCTGCATACCGCGTAAAATATTGTTCGGCGGCGGCGGCCCGCTTGGCCAATTCATCCCAAGTGATGACGAGCCCGCCGTCGCTGGCCATTTTGGCGTCCGAATCCAGGGCGAGCAGCGCGATAAAGTCCTGCATTTTTTCGCTTAGCGCCGAATTGTATTTTTTAAGCGCTCCGTAGTCGACCACGGGAAACACCATGCCTTCGGCCGTTTCCAGCTTGTAGCCGCCGGCCAGGGCGCCCAGGACGGTTTGGCGGGCGGCGGCGTCTTTGATCTGCTTCAGCTGTTCGTCCGAAATGGGCCAGCCAAGTTCGCCGAGCGCCTGAAGGACGGCTTCTTCGGCAAATTTATCCTGCGTTTTGAGCAGGTCTTCCCCGTAAAAAGCGAGCAGTTTCTGCATCAGCCGGTCGGCGTCGTCCTGGGGCAGGGCAGCCAAATGCTCATCGAAAAAGGCCAAATAGTCCTTGGCCTCGGATTGGCCGGCTTGCAGACGCTCAAACTGTTCAAGGATGCGGTTTTGTTCGGAGCCGGATGCCGCTGCAGCGCTACTTCCTCCATCGCTTCCGCCACCATTTCCGCCACCGCTTCCGCCGGCGTTTTCGCTTCCGTTAGCGTTGTTTGCTTGTCCCTGCCCCGGCGCGTTTTGCTCCGTACCGGTTGGCCCGGGTCCCGGGCCGGCGGCCCCCTTTTTATCGGCGCACCCCGTTAATAAAGCTCCCGTCAACATCGCGGTTACCGACAGCGACAGCATGATTTTTACAGCCCATTGCGGCATTTGCAGGTACACTTCCTTCCGTAATTTATCTTGTTTACTTGACGAACGAGCGGGAGAAAAGGTTCCTTGCGCCGAAAAAAAGGGTCGCTCCAAAGGTTGGTAAGGCCAACCGGAACGCCCCTTGTTTGCCATTCTTGTTATTCTGCGTGTTCGATCAGCGTGACGCTTTCGACCTGGTTGACCATTCTTCTGAGCTCCCTGGCCTGTTCCCAATTGATGCTGCCGGCTTCGTACATGTTGTGGATTTCCGCGCGTTCGGCATCCATCACCTGGATCCGCAGTTCTTCTTTTTGCGCTTCCATCTGTTCGCTGAATTGCGGCCCTGGACCGGTCAATTGGGCGATGACCCGCTTGTACTGGAGAATCACTCTTTGCAGGGCGGGGTCCTGTTCGTTTTCCCGGGTTAGGCCCTTCAAGTACTCAAGGGCCGCTTGCAGCGCCTCAACCTGGATTTTCTGGCCGGGGTGAAACCCGGCGAACTGCCGGTATTTGCGGGTGGCCCGCCGCCAGTCGCGGACGGCGCTGCCGATCAGGAACGAAATCCGGGCGCGGGCGGTTCGGCAGAGCCCTTCTTCTCGAAGGTCCAGCGCCTTCTCGAAAGTTTCGAACATCTCTTTGCTCATTCCGCCGCTTTGCATCGTTTCGTGAATGTAATTCCGTTCGGCTTTTAACGCCCCAAGCTGGATTTCGGTCATTCTCCCCAAAGCTTCCGACCGCTCCAGCCTGTGGGCGTCCTGCTGAAGATACATGGGGCGGAACAGCATTTTGTATTCGTCCATTAATTGATAGGCGGCGGTTTTATTGTAATCGTTCATTTCGGCCTTGATCTTCTGCAGCGCGACCTGCAGCAGCCGGCTGCGGGCTTCGGCCATATCGATGTACTCGCCCTTTTCTTCGCCCGCGACCGCCCCTTTGCTGAACAGCGGCAGCAAGAGGGTGGCCGCGACCAGAGTGAACAAAATCACGCCCGCGGCCAAAAACAGGATGAGCGACCGTTCGGGAAAAGCCTGTCCGCTAGCGACCACGTACGGAATGGACAACACCCCGGCCATCGTAACGGCGCCGCGGACGCCCGTCAGGCTGACCAGAAGGCTGTTTTTAACGCTCGGTTTTGCCGCGGTTTCAGGCGATTTGGCGGCTTTATATTCGTACAGGGAAAAGAAGTAAGACCAGACGAAACGAATCGCTAAGATGGCAACCCCGATGGCCAAAACGTAGCCGATCGCCAGCGTATTGCCGATGTTGGGGTTTTCCACCGTGGCGCGCATGGACGAGGGGATGATCAGCCCCAGCAGCAGGAAGACGACCCCGTTCAGGATGAACAGCACGGTTTGCCATATATTTTCCGTCAAGACCTGCTCCTCGGCGAGCAGCGTTTCCGTTCGTTCCCGCAGCAGGGAATGCACGATGCCGCCCACGACGACCGCAATGACGCCGGAAGCGTGCAAAAGGTTTTCGGTGACGATAAAAATAAGAAACGGAGTCAGAATCTGCAGCAGCGAATGCAGGGTGGCGTCCTGAATGCCCTGTTTGCGCAGCGAAAACCGCAGCCAGGTCATGACCAGGCTGAGCACGAGGCCCAAAACGGCCCCGAGGATAAACATGTATGTAAAGTCGTAAACGGCTTCCCTTAGCGAAAAATAGCCGGTCACAACCGCCGCGACCGCATAGTTGAAGGCAACCAGGCCGGAAGCGTCGTTGATCAGCGACTCGCCCCGGACGAGATTCAGCACTTTGTCCGGGATGTGGATCCGCTTGGCGATGCCGTTTACGGCGACGGGGTCGGTCGGCGAGAGAATGGCGGCCAGCGCGAAGGCGGCGACGAGCGGGATTTCCGGAATGATCGCGTGGATGAAATAACCGCCGCCGATTGTGGTCAGCAGGACGAGGACGATGGCGTTGCCTAAGATCGGCCCCCGCAGTTTCCACAGCTCTTCGCGGGGGAAATGCCTTCCGTCGTTGTACAGCAGCGGGGCTACGAACAACAGCAAAAACCATTCCGTTTCGATCTCCAGATGAATCCCGTTGAACGCCAGCGCGATGGCGATGCCAAACACGATTTGGGTGAGCGCGGTGGGGATAAACGGAATGTAGTGGCTGATGATGTTGGAAACGACCAGACAGATAAGCAGTAAAATAACCGTAATCAACAAATCCATGTATCAAACTTCCTTCCCGAACGGATTGCTTTGCAAGTCGACATTATTCTATTATATCCCACTTTTTAAACTGAAGATTAACAAGCGCTTGGGGAGGCGTCCGAAAAAAAAAGAGCGCAGCCATCTGCGCTCTTCGAGGATCATATTTATCGCATGAACGGGAGGCTTGGCTCCCAAAGAACCGCTTGTCCGGTGTCCAGGCTTCGCCGGATATCGATCAGCCGTTGGTTCGAGCTGCCGCAATAGAGCAGGGCAGGGTCGCGAAGCTCTTGGACGAAACGCCCGTCCACCAGCACCTCGCAGCGCCGCAGCAGCTCATATTCGGGGGACCCGGGATGCTCTGTCAATTCCTCATACGTATACCCGCTGTAAATCCAAATCGAAATCGGCCCGGTTTCCGCTACAAGCCGGTCGATAAACCCGCTGACCTCGGCGGCGGAGAAAAAGGGGTCTCCGCCGAGGATCGTTAGACCGCTCAGCAGGGGGTTATTTTTAATGTCATGAATGATTTCCGCTTCCCGCTCTGGCGTAAACGGCTCGCCGTAATTGAAATTCCACGTCTCCGGGCTGAAGCAGCCCTTGCAGTAATGGCGGCAGCCGCTGATGAAGATTGCGGCCCGCAGGCCTTCGCCTTCATTGATGGATTCCGGGTAGTAGCCGCAAATATTCATGCGTCGTGTTTGACCCGGTCGCGGACTTCCGCTTGTTTGGCGGCGTTGAACCGCGTTTGGTAATCCCCCGTCAGATACCCGGTGACCCGGCGCAGGCGGCGGATGTGCACATCGTTCTCATGGCTGCCGCAGGAAGGGCAGGTCGCCCCGATGATGCCTTCGTAGCCGCAGGCCGAGCAGCGGTCGATCGGATGGTTGATGCTGAAATAGCTGACTTGCTGCTGCAGGGCGTATTGAACGATTTTCAGAAAAGCGGCCTGATTGTTCCGGGCATTGCCGTTAAGTTCGATGTACGAAATGGCTCCCGCGTTGCAAAGCCCGTGGAACTTGGCTTCCAGCTCGATTTTTTTTGCCGCGCTGATGTTGTAATACACCGGGATGTGGAACGAATTGGTGTAGTACTCTCTGTCCGCCACGCCGGGAATCGGACCGTAAACCGCGCGGTCGCGTTTCGTGAACTTTCCGGACAAGCCTTCCGCCGGGGTGGCGAACAACGTGATGTTCAGGTTGTGAATTTCGCTTTGGCGGTCGCAGTAATCGCGCATATAGGCGATGATTTCGTACGCTTTTTGATAGACCGCTTCATCCTCCCCGTGGTGCTTGCCGTACATCGCCTTCATGCATTCCGCCAGCCCGATGAACCCGATCGACAAGCTGCCGTGCTTGAGCAAATCGCCGACAGGGTCCTCCGGTCCAAGGTGCTCGCCGCCTTCCCACACGCCTTCGCGCATCATAAAGTCGGATGCCTTGGCTTTTTGGGCCGCTTGAATTTTAAAACGGTGCAGCAGCCCTTCCAGCGCGATGTCCATATAATGCGTCAGCTCGCGGTAGAAGCCGCGCTCGTCCGCCTCTGTCCGCCGTCCCAGCGCAATGCCGTGCTCGAGGCCCAGCTTGACCAAGTTCAGCGTGTTGAACGACAGGTTGCCTTTGCCGGAAAGATGGTTCCGGCCGAACCGGTCGGCCAGCACCCGGGTGCGGCAGCCCATCGTGGCGAATTCCGTGTCCGGATCGCTCGGATCGTAATGCATCAGGTTGAGCGGGGCGTCCAGATTGGCGAAATTCGGATACAACCGCTTGGCCGAGCATTCCACCGCTTTCAGGAACAGGCCGTAATTCGGTTCGTCCGGGTTCTGGTTGACGCCTTGTTTGCATTTAAAAATCTGGATCGGGAAAATCGGCGTTTCCCCGCTGCCCAGCCCCCGCATCGTGGCCGTCAGCAGGGAATTGATCACCATTTGCCCTTCAGGCGATGTGCAGGTGCCGTAGTTGATGCTGGTAAAGGGGATTTGCCCGCCGGCCCGGCTCGACATCGTGTTGAGGTTGTGGATCAGGCTTTCGGCCGCCTGCAGCGTTTCGGTTTCGGTTTCCTTCAGCGCAAATTTAAACGATTTCGGATAACGCTTCTGCAGGTCGCTGCGGCTCATCGAGACGTCACCGTTCCCGGCCAATTCGGCGCCCTGGGCGCCTTCTTCGAAATATTCCAGGCCTTTGCGGAAATATTTCTCGAACGATTTGGCCACGTAGGGAGCGAGGTCGAAATCCAGCTTGTTGGCCGATACGCCGCCATACTGGGAATTTTGCTGGGATTGAAAAATGATCGCCACCAGCGCCATCGCGGTCATGATCGAATTCGGCGGTCTGACGCTGCCGTTGCCGGTGTTGAAGCCTTCGCGCAGCAGCTTTTCGAACGGGATGAAAATGCAGTTCGTCGTTCCGATCGCATATTGATCGAGATCATGCACGTAGACGATATTGTCTTGAATCGCCTGCACCACCCGTTTGGGCAGGATGAAATGGGTCGCATACCATCTGGCGTACTCGCTGCCGAATTTGCTCATTTTCCCCGAGAAGCTTTCGCCGTTCAAATTCGCGTTCTCGCGCAGCACCTCCAGGTTGCGGCTTTGAATGATTTCCTCGCCCATTTGAATGACTTCATCCAGCATGGTATCCCGGCCGGTGAAGGTTTGGTTTAGCAATGCCATATCTAAATGCTCCTCCCCAAAAGCTAATTTATTTAACGCTAAGTAAAAAGGCATCTCCAACCTGCCCAGGTTGAACATGCCCGAATGCGCTGCCTAGTGAAGACTCTTCTACAACTACAACGGCTGTCGATCCAATAAGGCATATGTAAAAGCTGCATACGGACATCCTGTCTGTTCCTCGCAGGTTTTAGTGGTTCACACTATATTTTGATTCGCTGAAACAAGATTAGCACAATATATTGTGTTTAAAGTGTGACTTGCATCACATAGACAAGCCGGAAGCCGGGACAAATCCGCCGGAGCCCGCAGGTGAAGCGCGGAGCGGGGAACGAAAAAATTTTTTGAACTTTTTTGGTGGCTCACCCTAGAAATCGGGGCTTGACAGCCGGTTATTGGAACGGCGAACCGTTCGTCGGCCGACTGCCGGTTGCTGGAACGGCTGACCGTTCGTCGGCCAACCACCGATTACTGGAACGGCCAACCTACTGGTCGACCGTCGGCCAACCACCGGTTACTGGAACAGCCAACCGCCGGCCTTCAAAATAGCGGAACTTTATGTACTTATTATCCGGGGCTAAGCATGTTCATCCCCATTAGCGGAATTTTTTGTTCTTATTTTCCTATGAACGGTCAAGATTGCGGGTATTTTGTTACGGTCCGAGAAAATAGCGACATAAATTTCCTTTATTTTCTCAAATTGACGGATCTCGCCGGAATAACGACATTTTTTGCCCTTATGTTTTTGAGCCCCTTTTTGTTTGTATTTACCGGTGAGGAATTGATAAAATAATACTCGGACGGGAATTAAATATAGTAAAGTGAGGGGAACGAAAATGGCGATTGCGGAAGTAACGGTTATTCCGATTGGTACGGGCAGCACCAGCCTCAGCTCTTATGTGGCCGAACTGCAACGGGTGTTGGAGAAACAGGAAGGTATTAAGTTCACGCTGACGTCGATGAGCACGATTATTGAAGGGACGCTGGACGACGTATTCACGGCCATCCGGGCCATTCATGAAGCGCCGTTCCAGTCGGGCGCCGGCCGGGTGTCGACCTCAATCAAGATCGACGATCGCCGCGACAAAGCGAGTTCGTCCGAGCAGAAACTCCAATCCGTTAGGGAGAAGTTGTAGTGCAAGCGGCTTGGTTGTGGTAGCACCACTTGTGTGGCAGGACCATGTCGCTGCACCGTTGCGGGGTACGCAATGTGCGCCGGAAGCAGCACGAAATCCAGGCAAAACGGGCTTGCGCAAAATTTCCAAACTTTAGGGCTTGCATTATTTTTAAAACGCGGTATAATAATTTTTGTTCGCTAAAAGTGAACTTGCTGATGTAGCTCAGCTGGTAGAGCAACGCATTCGTAATGCGTAGGTCGGGGGTTCGAATCCCTTCACCAGCATCTCTATAATGTCAAGAATGGCGCGGCCTCCGAGGTTTTCGGGGGCCGCGCTTTTTTGCGTGATAAGCTGATCTTCTACCATTTTTCTACCCTTTATTCGAGTAAAGTGGGCGATTCACTCGTTTCGAGTTCAGTTGTAGAGCTACCGGTTATGGAATCACCTATATTTTTTAATACCGCTTCCTGCAAATTAGGAAGGACGTGTGAATAGATGTCTAATGTGACCATCACGGATGAATGGCCCAAACGTTCCTGGACTATTTTTGGGTGAATACCCGCTTTTAGAAGTAAAGTTGCGTGCGTGTGACGGAGATCCTGGAAGCGAATGCGTGGAAAATCAGGGTGCTCCTCTTGAATTTTATCTAATATCCTATAAAAATTACGCATCAGATTTCTTGGGCTTAAAGGCGTCCCTACGCTTGTCTGGATAACCAACCCGGAATCTTTGTAAAGTTTGTTGTCTTTTTGTCTTTGTTGTTGTTTGGCAAACAGTGCTTCTAAAACTTCGGCTGTATGCGGAAATAGTGCAATCGGCCTTTCGCTACTATCCGATTTTGTATCGTCAAAATCATGCCCCCCGTCTTCAGACAGTGTATATGCTTGACGGACGGAAGCAATTTTTCTTTTCAAATCCACTTCGGTCCATAGCAATGCCAAAAGCTCGCTCTGCCGCATGCCAGTCGAAGCTGCGATTTCAAATGCTTCGTAGTATTGGTCTTCTTTGGTTGCGTCCAGGAATATTTTTAGTTGTTCTTCATTAAGTACTTTAAATTTTGACTTTTTACCAGAGGGTAATTTTACGAATTGGGACACGTTTTGTTTAATGTGCCCCCAGGAAACCTCTCGACTTAAAGCATCATTAATAATGACGTGCACTTTTCTAATAGATCCAACGGACAGTTTCTCAAGCAGTTTATAATAAAAATCTTGGATGTGCTGCGGTCGTAATTTTAACACTTGGATTTTTCCGAGCGCCGGAATGATGTGGGTTTTAACTAACCATTCGTATGATTTCCAAGTATTATATTTTACCGTCGGTTTTTTATCCTCCAGCCAAACTTTGAGGATTTCACCAAACGTTTTTTTTGTGGGCTCGACGAAAGTTTCCTCATGCAAAGCCTTAAGGATGTCAGGCATGGCGAGTTCCGCTTGACGCTTCTTTTCAAATCCTCCATTGGGTCCCGAAAGCCACTTCCTTTTGCGGTTACCCGCCTCATCCTTCATATCAACAACGATATAGTACTTGTTACCCTTTTTTGCAATATGACCCTTCATAATGTCCTCCAACTATTAAATTTCACATTTTTTCACGACGGCCGGCAGCTTGTACGAATCACACAAGGCCATGATCTTCATAACCGGGCAACCCCCTTGAAATTAATTGGCGATCGAGTTGATTTATAACTCGACGTGTTTCAGAGGACCAAACTGGTTCAGTATGACGCTGCTTCTGCTCATGATTTCTTACAATGTCATACCATATCCCCTGCAGCGTCCGGCGTTGTAATTGATCGAGCCGTCGTTCGGCGAGTTCAGCGGGAACGCTGAACGTTTCAGCAAGGTAGGCTATGGCCAGGCTGCTACGATCCGGAATTTCCAGCTTGGAAATCATTGAGAACGGCATAGCCGCATATAAGACGAATTGCTCGGCCTCAATTTCCTGCATCCTGGTGAATGACTCTGGCATGGTCATTTGATTGCCGGCATGCCGGAGCAGATGACATAGCTCGTGTAAAAAGTCCAGGCGTTGCTGATCAGGATCAAGCCTACTGTCCAGGAACATGCTGTACATACCGGGGACGGCTTCAAGCGCTCGGCTTTTTACATCAGACATATGTACCCAAACATTTAGACGTTGAGACAGTTCATTTACGGTGATTTGGAGCGGGTTTGTGATATTAACTCTCTTGTAGGTGGCTTCTACGAACTCTTCCAAAATCGTCATTTGGTAGTAACTAAACATGGTGAAATCCTCCAGAACAAGAATATACGTTCGGTTGTGAGCCGAAAAGAAAAGCCGTTTCCGGCTAAAGGGGTGCGTCGATTATTTGTTTTTGAGTTTTTCTAGGTCTGCTTCTAACTTGAGCTGCCGCCGATTTAGGATATCAATGCTGTAATCGTGGGTGTTGAGATCCGATTTAATCTTTGTTTGGGAAGAGCCGAGCTCTTTGATGTCGTCGCGGGTTTCCAGTACAGCGCGCCGGATCAGGGAGATGTCAGCTGTATCCGTTTTTATGGAACGAATGTCTTCCTGCATTAGTGATTGATTCTTTTCCAGCACATCCACTTTATTTTCGATAGACTGGAGTTTCTCTAAAATTTGATTTAAGATTTGGTCGCTCACAAGGTATTCCTCCTCAGTGAATTCATTGTCCAAAAAGCTTTGGGCGTTTATTCAACAGGTTTAGAAATTTTGAAAACTAGTCCGTAACCAGTTTTAAGGGTGGTATATGCATAACCGTTTTCATACATAGTCTTTCCTTTGTCCTCGCTAGTGAGATTTTTTACAGCTTGAGAGGCGATGTAGTCTATTCCTTCTTGAGTTATATTTGGATCTACTACAGTTGTAAGCAAAAGAATTGAATTATTTAAATCAACTGTGTCCTGATCAGTACCGTCAGGAACAAGGACGGTTTGAACAAACCCGAGTGTTCCGTCGGCTTTATTAACTGTTCCAGAAATTCCAAATCTATTCGTCAGTTGTTTTGTGAATGTATCAACATTAGCTTCGCCGTTCTCTATGCTTATTTGATCTATATGATAAAAATCGCTTAGATCCTGTTTTTCAACCAAATCATTAAATTTCTTAATAAATTGTTCTGGTGTAATACCAAGTGAGTAATTGATTTCGGGTTCAAGTCCTTCATCTGACTTAATGGAAGATAATGTAGTTTGATTCTTCTGAGCGTCAGAATCAGGGCTGACGGCTAAAGCAATAATCGATACAATCAAGCTCAACAGCGAGACAAGTAACTTCCACCGAGAATTCTTTTTTTGAATCTTCGCGGCAATGCCCCAAATCAAGAACATAACAAAAGCAACGAAACTTACAACAAATAAGAATGCCACTATCCGTTCAATCCTTTATTGAACCCCATCGGCTGGGGGATTTGCTCTATTCACCCTGACGTTGACCTGGCTTCCGGTCTTTTTCTTTCTCTCTCAAGATCAGCCATATTTTCCGCATTTCTTCGCGCCTTTCTTCTGGAGCACTTAAGTAATCCTTAAAAAAGATACCGTGTTCGGGGTTGTTAATGAACGCCTCAAATTCGGCTTGCTCTTTTTCGTCAAAATCATTAATACGGTCTAATGTGCGGGGTTTGTCAGTACGCCCAAGCAAATAGTCTGTGTCAAGATCGAGTACATCTGCTATAGCTACAAGCGTTTCATTTGATGGGGTGCTATGGCCATTCTCATAATTGCTAATTGCAGCTTTAGTAAGATTAACCTTAAAGGCCAACTCTTCTTGGGTCATTCTTTTCTTTTTTCTCCAAAATGCAACTCTTTCTCCCTGAAACACTGGACTTCCCCCTAATTCAAACATCAAAGTACACGTATATTGTACATTGAAAAAAAGCGTTAATAAATAAAGTACATAATTTTTGTATTTTTATATTGACATACACTGATGGTGTACTTATAATCAAGATGTGAGTTCAAGACCAGTGTACAAAAGAGGTGATCAAATTGAAAAATACCGCCTTGATACAAGCGAGAAAACATAAGGGTATGACACAAGGAGAATTGGCCAAGATTCTCGGGTATTCAAAAAGCTCAGTCAGCAACTGGGAGAACGGTCATTCCATACCTTCCCTTTCGGACGCATTCAAGGTTTCTGAAATACTTGAAGAAGACATAAACCATCTTTTTTCAGGGCTTAAGGTACAGGTTGGGTGTACATCTAACAGACAACCCAAAGCATCCGAAAAGGACACGGCGTGATAGAGGCGACTCCTAACACAACCGGAGGGAGGTGATTAACCTGATCGGCATTCATTCCATACATCGCAAGATGGCGTTGGTGACCTGGATGTCGATGAATCAAAAAGGAAAATTGAATCTTGATGAAGTCGCAATTCAGATGCTGAAACCTTTGCTGAAGGAAAATTTATCACTGATTCAGCGACTAGATGAATTGAAAAATTTGTCTTTTATTGCTTACGAGCTGAACGATATGAAATGGCTGCAAGAGATATGCCAGCAGATCGAAGAGCTCGAAGCAAAGATGATTTAACTGGGAGGTGCTTTTAATGGAACAAAGCTTGTACGATGTCAAGGAGATCCTCGAAACGCGAGATCCAGAGGAGGTTAACCGGCTGCTGGCTGCTGGCTGGAAACTCAACTACATCAGCCACGAACCGAGCCGAAGCCGTTACGTCCTCGTGAAATTTGAATAGGAGGTGCCTCACATTGAATCAGGCTCCATATTCAGAAACAGATATTATAACGATTCCTGAACTCCGCAAACGGTTGAAAATTCGTAAGCAAACCGTTTATGACATGATATCCGAAGCTGGTTGTCCTGTTTACAATGCGGGCGGAGGAGATCGGGTAATCTGGGGTGAGTTTCTGGAATGGTACAAAAAACGCTTCAAGAAAGCTTCGGGTGACTAACGTGAAGCGATTTCGATGGATACGCCAATCATCACGCGCCGGGCTGATCTCGGCAATCGTCACAAGGGTGATGCTGAAAGGACTTTCTATTGAAGCGGCATTGGATGTATCCTTGCCACGGTATTCGATTAATCCGGAAGCATTGTCTCAACTGGAACGAAAGCGGATCCTGCGGGATGCGCGGGCGGAACTCAAAAGGATAGAAGAAACCCGCCGGGGCGGTACCGGACACCGGCGGATGAGGGGATAGGTTAGGGGAGTAAAACTCTTAACAACATAATACCGCGTGTCACTCTCACTTCCTATTCCAACTTGGAATATTTGGGAGGTGATTAACGAAATGATGAAATTCGGCGCGATAATGCAAGCTTGCCGGGAACGCGCCGGTCTTACGCAAGAGCAGATGGCTGAGAAACTGCACCGTACGCAAGCTTGTATTTCAAAATTTGAGAATGACCATAAGGTGCCCGATATGCCGACCATGATGAGATGGGTGGAGGTTACCGGGGCTAAGGAAGTCTTTGTAGCCTTCTTTTGCGGCATGGACGGACTTTCGATCATGCAAAATATCATGACTTTGGTAGGAGGATGATTGAATTGAAAAGAGAGGATTTAGCGAAACAAGCCTGGGAAGCCGGTCAAGCAGCTGAGCATAACCTGCAGTTAATCGTCCGGCAGCCGGAAAGAATGGTGCATCCATATAAATTGGCTGATGGCATCACTTATCTGAACACCATGATCAATTTTGCAGAAGCAGAAATGAAAAATGCCCGCCGGCCAGGGCGGACACTTCGTTTGAGATCACGTCTTATGAGTCTCTTGTCGTCCATTTTAGCTGACGAACGCCGGAAGCGCAAGGGGGAGCCGGCATGATCGATAAAACCAGCGTGGAGTTTCTGATCGGCAGGGAGCTTACCGAAAAGGAAATCAGGGTAGTCAAGTGGCTGAACGGGTGGGAGAAGGATACGAGCGGAACGATCGCTCATTTGATCAATGCCGCTTATCTCAACGGTCGCCTCGAAAAGCAGGAGAGCGAGGATTAAGGCAGGGCTTCGGCCCCGTCTCCCGGCGTCGGACGGTTTCATAACCTTTCTCCGTTCGGCGCCGAGAGATGCGGCTGACGCATCAAATTTATTGAAAGGAGGATCAGCCATGGAAGCTTTACAGGTCATTCAGAAATTGACAGTTGTTAGTAATCCTACCAGGGTGTTTGAGGTCGGGACGGAGATCGATGGCCATGAGGTTATCGAGATCAAGCAGGTTGGATATGAGCATGGCGACGGAGTTTTTTCTGAATTCCATGTACTTGATGAAAACGGCAATCTGATCTCCAGCATTGAAAACTGTCCAGTGGTTTTGGACTGGAAAACGATTGTCGAAGACGGACCGGCGGAGGTGGCAACGGCGAAATGAACAGATCAGCAGCGATCGGTTTCATGATTCTAGCAGCTGAGCAAGAAGCGCACCTTCCGGCCGAACAGGTTGAAAGACTGGTTCGCGGGATGGTCCGGCAATTTAAACGCAACGAGGATGGTTATCTCGCCCGGGATGCGGTTTGGCGGTATGCGGACCTGATTCCTGTGGAGGAAGGAGGGGAACTACAGGATGGGAGAAGCAGCTGAAATGGCCCTGGATGGCCTGTTGTGTGAGTGCTGCGGCACGCTGATTGACGGCGATGAACCAGGCTATCCGCGGAAGTGCGAAGACTGTGAAAACGAAGAATGACCCGCGGCAACGGGTCAAGTCTGGTACTAATTTAAGTTTCTGCCCCCACTATAGCAGATTGGGGGCCGACTACACAAGAGGGGGAACCGGATTGGGAACGGCCTATTCCGTTGACGTGAGCGGCCAAAACATTAAGGTAGGCGTTGTGCCAGAAACGAGATATTGCGCGCCAGCACTTTGCCTGCACGGTGATTTCGGAGTTATCCAAGTATTTGCTGATCCGGAGCACATGGCCATGATTGAATATGCTGTTAAAACGTATCTGGACAGCATCCGCTACCCGGAGACGCCGGACCAGCAAGCTTTAAACCACGAAAAAAATCAATCCGAGGAGGAAATCGCGTGACTAAACAAGAGATCGCCGGTCGTTTGCTGGCATTACCAGGGAAGATTGCGGAGGCCGAATACGCTTTATTGAAAGCGGAGGAAGGCCTTCGTTGGTACAAGTTGGACTTGCAAAAAAGGGAAGACGAGATCATGAACAGCGGGGCTATTGACGGGAAGAATGAGGCGATTCGGAGCGCTCAACTCCGTTCCTTTACTGGCCAGTACCGCGAAGAGGTGGCAGGTGCTGAGAAAGAAGTTTTAAAGGCTCAGGTAGAACTGCGTGTACTCCGGACGGAACTGGAAACTCTCAAGGCGGTTGTTGAATTGTTGAAGGGGGCTGCAGCATGAAAAAAATCGTCCTGGAGCGCCTTACGCTCCGCAATTTTAAGGGCTTCCGGGAATATGTCCTCGCCACCAATGGCGGGGACGTGGATGCCTACGGGGACAACGGCACTGGGAAAACGACATTGTTCGATGGTTTTATTTGGCTTCTGTTCGGCAAGGACAGCGCCAATCGCTCGGAACAAAAATTTGAAATCAAAGAGTTGGATTCAGCAGGAAAGGTTCTCCGGCACAAGCTGGAGCATGAAGTGGAAGCTGATTTACTTGTTAACGGTCGCCGTCGGACATTCCGGCGGGTCTATTCCGAAAAATGGACCAAGAAGCGCGGTTCTGTAACGGATTCCTTCGAGGGACACACCACGGACTATTACATCGACGGGGTTCCTGCAAAGCAATCCGAGTATCAATCCGAAGTGGATTCCCTCATTAAGGAGGATCTCTTTAGACTCTTGACCAGTCCTTCCTATTTTAATGAACAACTTAAGAAGGAAGAACGGCGGAAAGTGCTGCTTGAAATCTGCGGTGACCTGACGGACGCAGAGGTAATTCACTCTAATCCAAAACTCAGCCGGCTTCCAGCAATTTTGGGAGACAGGGACGTAGAAAGCCACCGGAAAACTGTGGCTGCCCGCTGCAAAGCTATTAATGAAGAGATCAAACGTATTCCGGACCGAATTGATGAAGCACAGCGAAGCCAGCCGGACATCTCGGATATGGATGAGGAGCTGCTTCAGGAGGATATCGATGATCTTCGTTCCCGGATTAGGGCCAAGGAAGAAGAACTATTCCGGATTCGAAACGGTGGGGAAACGGTTGTAAAGGAAAAGCAGCTCCGCGAGATTGAGAGCGAATTGTTGGCCGTTCAGAACCGGCTGCAATCAGCGGCTTTGGATCAGGTTGCGATTAAGCGGGATGAAGTGGCTAAAATGCATAGCGAATTTGATTCCATCCGTCGGCAACTCGATGATAAGCAACATCAGATTCAACGCAATGAGCGAATAATTGAGTCTCGGAACCAAGAGGCGGACCGGCTCCGTTCCAAATGGGCCGAAGTCAATTCTCACATGTTCGAACATCATCAGGAAGAGAACTGTCCAACCTGCGGGCAAGTTCTCCCGGCGGAACAACTGCAGGAGGCTCGTGCTAAAGCTGAAGCTGACTTTAACCGGGACAAGGCCCACCGACTTGAACAAATTAATACAGAAGGCAAAACGGCCAAGGAGGAAGCTCGGAGATTGGAGCAAGATAATATTCGCTTGCAAGGAGAAATTGAACAACTCACCAGCCAGCGATTAGATTTGCAGGAACGTCTTGCTAAGGCCGAAGCCGAACTCGAGGAGCTGCGTTCAGGCATCCGGGACCCGAAAGCAGATCCTGAATATCAACGGCTTCTTGAAGAGAAAGGATCTGTTCAACTTGAAATCTCCAGGCTTCGCGACTCTACCCAGACGGAATTTGTTCGTGTTCAGAAAGAGGTCTACGGCTTACAAGCGGAACTTCTAACGCTGGAGGAGAATAAAGCGAAATTCGCCCAAGTCCGGAAGACGGAGCAACGGATCGCCGAACTGGAAAAGCAGGAGCGGGACCTTGCTGCCGAATACGAGCGCCTACAGGAGGAGCTTTTCCTTACGGAAGAGTTTACCCGCTCCAAGGTCGGGCTGATGGATTCCAAGATCAATTCAAAATTCAAGTACGCCCGGTTCCGACTCTTCGAAGATCAGCTCAATGGTGGGATAAAAGAGGTCTGCGACACGCTTTACAACGGCGTTCCGTATGATGGCGGGCTAAATAATGCCGCCCGGATCAATGTGGGCCTGGACATCATCAATACGCTTTCCGAACATTATGGCTTTTCGGCACCGATTTTCATTGATAACGCCGAGGCCGTTACGAAGCTGATCGATACGGATGCCCAAGTGATTCGGCTAATCGTGTCCGAGCCCGACAAGAAGCTCCGGGTTGAGACGAAAAATAGCAGAATGCAGGAGGCGATTTAATTGAGCGATTTTTCAACGGTTCTCACCAAGGTCAATGACAATTACTTTCCGATGATTGAGCGGCAACTCACAGGGAATGGGATCGAAATGGATCAATATTCAAAATCCTGCGTCCTGAACGCCATTTCAGCTATCAACAATGCCCTCGATACCAAGGGAATCAGTTGGAATGATGAACAACTGGACAAGAGTAATATCACCCAAACGCTGATCCAAGTGGCCTCGCTTAAACTCAATGCAGCGGCGAGCCCGAGGGAAGTTTACTTCCAAATTCGAAACGTCAGCGTGAAAAAGAAGGAAAACGGTCAGGATATAACACTTTGGAAAAAACAAGTTGAAATGGGGATCGAGGGGGATGGCAATGATGCCATTCTTGCTCGGTTCGGCCGAGACATTAAGAAGATCGGCCAATTCTGGCTTGTCCGGGAAGGTGACGAATTTACTTATCCTCAATACACGGGGTTTGATGTTATACCGCCGAAATGGACGCCGAAAGGGAAGGGAGAAGTCATCCGAGTCGTTTATCCGATTCTTAAAACGGACGGCACGGTGGAGTTCCATATTGCCGAGCGTGAGGATGTGATCCGAAACCTGATCGCTCATATGAACAACAATATGATGAATGAGACCTTTGGCATCTGTGCGGACCGGTTTAAAGCTACGTCAGAGCAGCGGAAGCAGATAGCTGTGAAGAAATCCGAGATTTTGCAGAAAGCGAAGTCTCTCGGTCTTAAAGCGCTTGATGATCCCGAACTCCAGCAGTACATCAGCCCGGCGTGGACGGAGCCGCAGAGCCGGGAATCCATGATCATCCGGAAAATGCGGAATAACATCGTCAAAAAGATTCCGAAGGATTTCGGCAATGCCTTTGTGGAGCTGAAATATCAAGAGGCATCCGATGAAACTTACGCCGAGGTTAAACGGGAAATCGCAGAACATGCAAACGGTGAAATCATTGATGTCGAACCACCGCGGAGCGCAGAAACGAACGACAATGAGGGAAAACCTGAACCTGAACAGCCGGAAAAAAAGGTGCATACAGCAACTCCATCTCAAGGTGAAATGGACTTCGAAGACTTTTCCGAGGACATTCCTCCACATGGTGCTGAAGGGCCTGATTCCTGGTGATTGACATTCAATGCCTTGGTTCCAGCAGCGCGGGCAATGCCTACCGGATAACGGACGGGCATACGTCGCTGCTGCTGGAAGCCGGGTTTCCTTATAAGCAACTACAGAGGGCGTTGAACTTCCGTCTATCGGAAATAGCCGGCTGCCTGATCACCCATGAGCACCTTGACCACAGCAAAGCTGCTCCGGATCTGATGAGAACCGGAATGAACGTTTATTGTTCCGAAGGTACGGCAAGCGCCAGGAAGTTAAGCGGCCACCGCTTGAAGATCATTAAGTCGCTGCAACCGGTAATGATCGGCACATGGACCATTCTGCCATTTGACATTCAACACGATGTCGAGGAGCCGCTGGGGTTCCTCTTGGCCAATACGGCCGGGGACAAACTAGTTTTTCTCACGGACACCTATTATTGCCGGCATCGTTTTCGGGGCCTCACGCACATCATGGTCGAATGTAATTATTCGTTGGATATTGTAAACCGCCGTGTGGCTGCCGGTGAGCTTCATCCGGCACAGAAAAAGCGGCTCCTGCGATCACATTTTGGCCTTGAGCACGTGAAAGGGTTTCTCAAGGCAAATGATATCAGCAAGGTTCAGGAAATATGGCTGCTACACCTATCTGATGGAAACAGCGATGAGGAACGCTTCAAACGCGAGATTCAGGAGACAACTGGAAAGATGGTCCAGGTGGCTGAACGATGATTAATGATCAGCGTCCACTGTTACAGAGCATGATGGGCGAACGCATTTGGCGGCTTATGGCGTCTGATCAGGAAAGATTTAAACAGGAGACGCGGGCTTACTTTGCCCGGGCTTATCCCGGGTGGACGGTGGTCCGGGTAAAGTACCCGATGGTTTACCTGCGAGACGACAGGGGGCGTCAGGAATGAATGAACCCGTGCAGCTAGATCTCTTTGGAGATTGCAATGATCAGCAAGAACAACCGGGTTTAAACGGGATGTACTTCGAGCGGGCGACTGGGAAGTTTGTTTCCTTCGTCCGTGGACGCCGGTATTTTGAGGTAACGCCGAGTCGTTGCCTCGGAGATAAGGCCTGGAAAGAAAAAACGATGAGGGAGCGTGCGATATGAGTACGATGACAGAGAAAGAACTGGAAGAGCGGACTAAACATATTATGAAAGTCCTGACGAAGCAGTGGGAAGAGGCGGCAGACGCGGGTAAAGAACAACTGGACAATTTCTTAACCGCGGCAGTTTATACGATTGGGAGCTGCGCAGGTTATTCAGTTCAAAAGGAAGAACTCGCTCCTATGACCATGAGACTGATCGACTATCTTACTGATGGTGTACAAACAGGTATTAAGGAGCAAGGACTTGAGGTTTCGATTGTCAAAATCGTGAAAGAAAAGTCATGAATTAGGGGATGATCGAATGCCCGAAGGCAGTTACCCTTTTCCGATGTACTCCGGACTTCTGGAGCCAGAACACTACAAGAGAATAGGCACGGCGATATGGCTTTTTGCATGGTGCATTAGCTCCACGACGAAGGAGGTCGAAGAAGACGGTACGGTTTGGGGCGTTGTCCTCGGAAATAAGCCATTGAAGCTGTCATATATCGCAAAACGCTTTGGAGTTAACAACAAAACCGTGAGCCGCTGGTTGGACACCTTAGAAGAGCATCAGTACATAAAAGTGACCAGGGCTTCAAGAGGATTAATTTTGTCGGTACGAAACTCCAAAAAATGGGCGGACAAAAATGTCCGATCAGTTGAAAGTGATAAGACAAAATTGTCTGATCACAATCAAAATGAACAGACAGAAATGTCCGATCACGGAATCGGTGATAAGACAGATATGTCCTATCACTCAAACTCTGATCAGACAAAAATGTCCGATCAGTTAGGCAGTGAACAGACAAATCTGTCCGATCATGAGCAAAAATCAGCAAGTGATCGGACAGAAATGTCTGATCTAAAAGATATTATTACTACTACTATCACTACTACTACAGGTAGGGATTGCTTTGAGAAAGAAAATGCAGATCCTCAGGCAGACGGAATGATTGCTATTTTAAACGCTTATTGCCGTTTACACGGCAAACTTGATTTTCACGTAAAACCACGTGAACGCGAAGCCATGGGTCGGACGGTCGCCGGGGGGATGCCGGTACCCTTTACCATCTCAACTATGGAGAGCCTGCTTCAGGCCAAGCGTGAACGTGAGGGCAGTGATTTTCGAATGCCAACTAGTTTTTTGTATTACGTGGATGCAATTGATGAGGCTTGGCGTAACTCCCAAACTACCAGTCCGCCGATGGCTGGAGTCGCCCCGGGAGCGCCGGAGCCTGCAAAACGCATGACAAAGCAACAGCGCGAGCTTGAAGATTTGCGCAGGCGAGCGAAGGAGGAAAGACAGCGTGGACAGAGCTGAGGTTATTGATCTTTTTGTCGAGATCAAGAGGGAATACCCGTTCTTTGATACCAGTGATGAAAACATTGATCGACACTTAAAATATCTCAAGGATTTCCCATTTGATACGGCTTTACGCAATGTCGAGCAGCACATCAAGACTAACAAAAGGCCGCCCGGAATCGCGGAGATTCGTGGGAGCCTCGGCGAGCAGATCGAACGGGACCGCATGAAGGCCGCAACTGCCGAATACTTCGCAGCGCGGGAGGAAGCGGCGAAGCAGGCTTGTCCCCCGCCGCCCGGCTGGAAGGAGGCCATCTATGCAAAGCTCGGCATCTCTTGAGTCGATGCTTCCGGAAATGCCGAACGATTTGGCCGCTGAGTGTTCGGTGCTCGGGGCGGTCTTGATCGAGCCGGAATCGATGGAATATACCGAGTCGCTGTTACCCGAAGCTTTTTACCATGCCGGCCATCAGATCATTTTCCGTCGAATCTTGGAATTGAACGATGAGGGGCAGCCGATCGACTTGGTAACGTTGACTGCCAGGCTGAAGGACTGCGGCGAGCTGGAGGACATTGGTGGTGTCAGCTACTTGTCTAAGTTGGCCCATGCGGTGCCGACCACGGCGAACATGGAATCTTACGTCAAGTCGGTACAAAACAAGTTCATGCTCCGAGAGTTTATCCGGTCCAGTACGCTCGTTGTTCAAGCGGCCGCGGCTGGTGAGAATATACAGCGCCTGGTCGCTTCGGCACAGCAGGTAGCGACGACACTGGCAGACCGCGCAGCGCCACCACAGGACTTTAAGCGCATCAAAGACGTCGTTGTTGAGGTCATCGAAACGACGGAGGTCAAGTCCGAAGCGTTCAAGACCGGCAAGGTCACAGGTTTACGGACCGGATTTAGGGATCTGGACGGAATCACAGCGGGCCTACAAAAAAGCGATTTGATCATCGTTGCGGCTCGGCCTTCCGTCGGGAAAACCGCCTTCGCACTGAACATTGCCCAAAACGTGGCGGTTCGGAGTAAGGAGCCTGTTGCGATCTTCAGCTTGGAGATGTCCGCGCCGCAGCTTGTGGCCAGGATGGTCAGCGCGGAAGGGGGGCTTGAAGCCAACCGACTCCGGATCGGCGACATGGGCGAAGAGGATTGGCTCAAGCTGGCGGAGGCCGCCGGCGTTCTTGGTGCCTCGAACATCTTTATCGACGACTCGCCGGGGATCACAGTCAATGACATTCGGGCGAAATGCCGCCGGCTGAAGAAGCAAGAAGGCCTCGGCCTGATCGTTATTGATTATCTGCAGCTGATCGCCAGCTCCGGCCGGGGCCGCGGGCAGGAGAACCGGCAGCAAGAAGTGTCTGAGATTTCACGAACATTGAAGCAACTGGCCCGGGAACTGGATGTACCGGTCATCGCATTGTCCCAGCTCAGCCGAAACGTCGAGCAGCGGCAGGACAAGCGTCCGATGATGTCCGACCTGCGGGAATCCGGTTCGTTGGAGCAGGATGCCGATATCGTGGCTTTTTTATACCGGGATGACTACTACAACCAGGAGAGCGAGAAGAAAAACATCATCGAAATCATCATCGCCAAGCAGCGGAATGGACCGGTCGGAACGGTCGAGCTGGTGTTCCTGAAACAGTTCAATAAATTTGTTGATTACGATCGGGTGCATTCGGATCCGGGACCGCAGCCACCGCCGAAACAGAATAAAGTCACTGATATTCATAAGCGCCGCTGGGCGTGAGGGGAGGAACATGGATGATAAAACAAACACTGGACGAATGGCGTGCAGAAGCACGAGAACGATTTGGGGATAGAACAGCTGAATGGAAGTTTAAGTGCCCTCGATGCGGGAATATCCAGAGCCCTAAAGACTTTGTTTCAAGGGGGGCAGCCCCCGGAGAAGCAGCAAATAGGGCCTACCAAGAATGTATTGGCCGAACGGGGGAAGGAAAAGGGTGCGATTGGGCGGCTTACGGTTTTCTGGGGACTTTGGGTTATGGCCGAGTTGTGGTCACTCCTGATGGTCAGGAAGTAGAAGTTTTTGATTTTGCCCCGAGGGAGCAAGACTCTTGAAAGCGCCGCGGGTCGATCCGTTCTTTCAGGACATTCCCTGGGACTTGATTTATGACGATGACGGCCGGCAGATTGGCGAGGTTTATGTGCTGATGGGAGATGCATGGAAGGAGGGATTGCCTCGTGATGATTCAATTTACCGTTTACGGCGAGCCCGTCGCGCAGGGGCGGCCGAAGTTCAGCACCGCCGGAGGGTTTCCGAAAGCATATGACCCGGCGAAATCCCGGCATTATAAAGATTACGTTCGTTTGGCCGCTACAGAACATGCGCCGGCGGCGCCGCTGGAGGGACCGATCGGGATGGTATTGACGGTTTACCGATCGACTCCTAAAAGCTTCAGCAAGCGGAAAGCGGCGTTGGCCGAAGATGGGAAGCTTACGCCGACGACCAAGCCAGACGTGGACAACTACCTCAAGGGCGTCAAGGACGCGCTGAAAGGCGTCATCTGGCGTGACGACAGCCAGGTCGTTGAAGTATATGCCCGGAAGAGATACAGCGTACGGCCACGTATCGAGGTCAAAATCAAGGAATTATCCTAAATTTCATAGAGGGGAAAGTGGTAAGGGATGACACAAAATCGTGCGAAATTCATGGCTGAAATTGCAAAAGGAATCAATATCAAAGAGTCGAATGTCGAGCTGAAGCTGCTGATTCCGTTGAAATCTGCACAGGAGCATTTGATTTTTCTTAGTAGCAATCAAGGCGAACAAGTTCATGTTTTTCTGGGAGACCCGCAAGTTTCTTTTGACTTCGGGGACGAGGACCCCATGTACCAGAAGCTTACTGGCCGCTACGTAACCACCGATGGTTCCGGCGTCGTGACGAAGGTCGAGAAGCCGGATGGCCAGGACGAAGACGAGAACCAGCAGGATCTATTTGATCAGGGTTCGGAGCAGGGCGGCGGTGCCGGTGAGCAAGAAGGTGCAGCCCATGCAGGTGGAGAGGATACCGGAGATCCCAGCCAGACGGAAAAGGGCTCAGGACTCGGCGAGGACGTTCCAGAGTGGATGTCAGAGGGCGGCGACTCCGGCGTGGGGGAAATGGACTTTACGGATGACGGTGGCCAGCATGATCCGGAAGTGGGAGCCTCGGACGCTGGTGATTCGGCCGGTGATGCCGAGATCAGCAAAGAGGAGCTGGAGGAGTTCATACTGCAGAATCGCCCGACTTTCCCGGACATTGACCTGGACTTTCCAAGCTTTATCGAAAAACGGCGTCAGGGAATCACTTGGCTTAATATCTCAAAAGAGGTTGGAATCTCAAGCTCGCAAATTAGCACCAAATATAAAAAATATAAGGACTATGTGAAAAAACTGATGGTAGGCGGGGGAGCGGCATAAGCCGCTTCCTTCCATACCCGGGCTAAACGGTTCCGGGCGGGCCTTGTGCGGCCGTGTGACCAAACATATGATCTTATTCCTGGGGGGGGATAACTGTGAATGAGCAGGAGCGCCGACGCGCCTTTCAAAAGGTTAAGTCAATGTCGAACGAAAGGTTCTGGAATTGGATGAACTTCATCCACTCTCGGGCTTATGCAAAGGCGTCGCAACACTATGAGGAAGCTATGGCCATCGTTCTGCAGCCGAAACAAGCAGCTGCGGTTAAGGCAAAGGCGAAGGAAATACGAGAACAATGGGATGGGATGACCACGATCACTATGGAAGATACGGAAGCTGCGGATCTTGAATCGTTGGGGGTGTAGGTAGTGGCAGCCAAAACGCGAGAGAGGAGACCTGTTCCGGTTCCGCGGCAGGAAGTTGAACAGCGTACTCGTGGGCACGGGCCAGTGATCACTTATATGTTGTCTCCAGAAGAATTGGAGAAATACAGGGGAGGTACGGGGGATATGGCCAAAGGGGTAAAGGCTGAAATCAATATGACCAAAGAGCAATATCTGAAGTTAAGATTGAGCGGGAAGAACAGGAATCAGATCGTCAAACAGTTGGGGGTTGGCTACGCCACATTTTATAAATTGCTTAAGGACTGGGGCATTAAGGAAACTGATGCGGAGGAACGGGAGCTTGAGCTTTTGGCACCAGCAAAGGCAACACCCAAGGCCGAACCTCCTGTAGAGGAAAAACAACCGACTTTGCAGGAACAGGAGTTGGCAGAGCTGCAGGCCGCGGTCGCTCTATGGAAAAACGACGCTGAACGTAAAGGCGAGTATATTGCTGATCTGGAAGGTGATCTGATAAAGGTTCGTGAAGAGGCGGAGAGCGTTCAGAAACGCTTTACGGCCGTGGCGCAGGATCAGGCAGACGAAATTTCAAGGCTGAAAGATGCTCTGTCCGGAGCTGCTGTGATTTCTGACCAAGCCGGTGCGCGGATCGCGGAGCTGGAGGCAGAGAACAAGAGGTTGCAAGAAGAGCTTTCCACAGTAAGGCAGGCCGGCAAGATTGTGGCGCCGGCATTTGGAACATCAGTCACGCTCCACGTCCCGATCGTAACCGGTACCGATCCCATCAGGGAGCGCCTGAACGTGTATCACGGGCTTGATGAATTCGGCGGAACATTTGAAACGGCCGGCCTGGACCGGGAGCGCATTATGCGCGAGCTGTTTGAGTTGCTGCAGACGGTCGTTGGATTCGTAGCTACGGATCTCGCCGAACTGCTTCCTGGCCAGGATGTGACGGAGCATGTGCAACGGTTCTTTCAGACGCATAATGAGCAAGCATACGAGGTTACAAAATGGTCAAAAGCACACTCGGCTTAACTACTTACCAAAAGCGCTTTGTGGATACCTTTCAACGGCTCACATACAAACAGCAAAGCTGGCAAGTTTGGAGCGACTTCATTCTTATGTCGGCTTGCGCAATCTCAAACGGGGTCGATAAGACGCGCTTTGAAGAGCGCGAGAAAGCCTATCTGGATACATTTGGCCGATATGAGGCAAAGGAGCAGCGGATATTTTCGGAGCTGCTGGCGGTTATGGTTGAAGCGCTGGATGTCAATCCCGAGCAGGACTTCCTTGGGGATTTGTTCATGCAGCTCGGGCTTGGCAACCACTGGAAAGGCCAGTTTTTCACTCCCTATAGTCTCTGCCGGGCAATAGGGGAAATGCAAGCCGGTGATTTAAAAGCTGTGATCGAGCGTAAAGGTTACATTTCAGTGAATGATCCGGCATGCGGGGCTGGAGCTCTTCTGATCGCCTTTGCGAATGCGGCCAGGTCCAAAGGGGTTAACTATCAGAATCATGTGCTGTTTGTTGCCCAGGACATCGATCAAACGGCCGCGCTAATGTGCTACATTCAGCTATCATTACTCGGTTGCCCTGGGTACGTGGTGATCGGAGACACGCTCAGCCAGCCGGCCACTGATAATTTAGCCGGCAGAGATGTTTGGTACACGCCCCTTTATTATTCGGAGGTGTGGCATTGGCGGCGGACCTTTAAAAAGTTGGACGAATTGATGAAAGCTGCTCCGGAACCGACTCCCGAGGTGATTGGAAAACCGGAGAGAACATCTAAGCCAAGAAAGCGAACAAAGGAAATCGATAAGCCAATTCAATTGACATTATTTTAGGGGGAAACACGATGGCCAACAAACCACTAACCCGGCGCCAAACTGAGGCGCTTGAATTCATAAAATCTTTCGTAGCCAGTAAAGGCTACCCTCCGACGATTCGGGAAATGGCTGATCATTTGGGACTCCAATCTTCGTCTACCGCTTTTAATTTATTGGAGCAGCTCGTCCGGAAGGGGTTCGTGACCAAGGGTCCCGGCCCCCGGACGCTCCGGGTGGTTGCTGACAAAGAAGTGCCTGCTGGATGAAGCTATGGCTATTCTAAAGCTAGAGGAAACCACTTCTTCTGCCAGGCAAAAAGAAGAAGTTATAAGAGAAAGTCTCAAATTTGTACGGCGAATTGCTGGTAAGTACAGAGCACTTTGTTATGCAACTGGGATAGATTTAGAAGACTTGATCAGCGAAGGGACGATTGGATTACTATTGGCTTACAAAAGATTCGATCCCCGTCGGGGCGGCTTTTATTCGTATGCTTATCCCTACATCAAAGGCCACATAGTCGACTATATTCGGGATAAGGCTGCAATCATTCGGTTACCTCAAAAAACTAACCGCTTGATTCATCAGATTTTTCAAGAAGACATGAAGAACAAATCCCCGGAGAAGGTAGCAGAATCACTTGGGATTCGCCCTGATAGGGCAACAAAGATATTACAATTCACCCGACTAAAAGAGATCAAGTCTTTGAATCAACATGTAAAGTTTGGAATTGAGAAGCCAGGAGTTGAATTAATCGACCTCATCAAATGTGAGGATGATATGAGCGAAATCATTGTTGAGCAGTTCATCCAGACGTTGGAACCAGGTGAAACAACAATGCTCAAATATTTGATGGACGGATTAAAGCTGTTCGAAATCGCAAGACGTATGTTGTGTACCTGTAAGGATATTACCAATATGTTATCCGAGGTACAGAAGAAGGCGGCCATATATTTCGGCCTCGATAAAGGAAGCGAGGGGACTTTATTGCAGAAAAAATTCAATGTCACAAAGGAGCAGTATCAAGAGCTCCGGTTGAAGGGGTACACGGATGCTCGTATCGCTAAACAATTCGGCATGGGTGATTCTGCTTTATACAGACGTAAGAAGGAATGGGGGTTGGTTGAGACAAAAAACTCCGAAGAAAAATTCTCAGATTCAGACATGAAGAGAGATGAAGAGGTAAGGTCTCTGAACTCGCGGATTAAAGAGTTGGAAATTAAAATATCTCGTTTAAAAACTGAAAATGGGTTGCTTTGGGATATGGTAAGGATACTGAAGGAGGAGCAAATATGAAGGCCATAACGATACTCCAGCCCTGGGCTTCATTAATCGCCCTAGGCGAGAAGCGATTCGAGACGCGCAGTTGGCCGACAAAGCACAGAGGCTCGCTCGCGATCCACGCCGGAAAGAAGGTGGACCGGGCAGCCTGCAAGATGGAGCCAATAAAGTCCACACTCGCCAAACACGGCTATACAGCGGATAACCTTCCGACGGGGGCGGTGGTGGCCGTAGCAGAATTGAACGAATGCTTTCAGGGATATTGGGATGTGTTGGGCGGTGTGGTCTTGTTAGAGTCAGAGAAACGTAAGACCCATTTCAATACATCGGACAACGAATTTCATTTTGGCTGGTACGGCCGTGGCCGTTTTGCTTGGGAACTGATCAACGTCCGCCGACTGTCGGAGCCGATCCCGGCCAAGGGCATGCAGCGGCTTTGGAATTGGGAGGGGATAGCATGAACGCGAGAATCGCTGAATTGAAAAAGCTGCACGTATGCTCAAAACCAGAGTTGGCGCTGGCTATAAAAAATACGGAGCATCACATGGAAACATCCAATCTGCAGCCCAAAACAACACATACGATCCAAGGACTTATTATGGCTTGTAAATCTTATGATGAAGTCATTGACGAATTGTTTGCGGAAATTGAGCGGCTAACGTGTGAGCTTGCCGAGAGGGACATTACTATAAAACGGTTAGAAAAACGTATGGAAGAGTCCCATAGACAGACGGTCCGTGCTCAAGTCAAAAGGGAAGATGCGGTGGAAGAGGCAGATAGACTTTACAAAGCACTAGAAGAAGCAGGCTCTGCACTTGTGAAATTACTGAATTTCCCGTATTTGGCACCGAACGAAGATACGAGGTTTATTCAGCACTCCATTAATGATGTTATCGCTTCTATTAGTTTGGCTTTAGGGGCAGGTGATAAGCGGTGAATTGGCCTGAATCAATATCTTTGATAGCTGGGATGGTATGTTTAGCTTCAGTATTCATCGTCGGCATTATTTCAGAGAAGGAGAGTGAACGAAAATGAAAATTTATGTAGTTGAAAATGGTAGTAAAAGCAAACTGATAGCTATGCTTGTAGAGAATGGCAACGAACGTGAGTTAGTACGCACGGATAAAGGCAGGGACGATTTGCTTAACAAAATCGACGACATGGACTTATCCCACCTTACGGTAGAGTTCAAATAGTAAGCAGTTCGAAAAAAAGTATGCATTAGAAGGCCATCGAGACGAACGAATAATCCTAGCGTAGCGGTAGCCGAAATCAAAAATTAAAAGCAATCCAGAGCAATAAGTACATCATACCTAAAGTGCCTATTATTCCAAAGACACAAATACAAAGAATCAAAAGTACCAGTTTTTTACCACTCATAGAAGTAAGTACCTCCAATGCAAAGACCCCCATAACCTTGGCCGGGGCGGGGGTCAATCGGCAATTTATTCCTCTCGATGAATTATACCATAAAGGGGATTGAGGGGAATGGCGATGGTTTGGGAACAGGGGGAGCTTTTTCCGAAGGCTAGCAAGCAGGAGATCCAGCGTACAAAATTCCTGCTCACCAAATATACTCGTATGATCGACATTATGCAGGACTTCGAAGAAAATGAGAAGGATTTGAAACAGGTGGCCATCGATGGCGAAGCTGCTCGCCGGATCGATCAGGAGGACCTGCATGCGGACAAGACTGCGAACGCGACCATATTGATCGAGAAGCAGCGCTGGGTGTACCAACGGTATCGGTTTTACACGCAGCAGCTCCGGCGGGCATGGGGACTGATCCAGGACCCGGAGGCGAGGCAGGCGGTGGATTACCGATATCTGCAAGGCTACACCCCCAAAGAAACGCTTCTCTTCTTCCGACACAGCATGAGCGACAGCACGATCCGCCGGAAGATCATCGAGGGGGCGGAGAGCATGGCCGACTCGCTAAAGCTTATGGGGTTCTTTGAGCAGGATGATGCGGAGTTTTAACGTAGTAGACATATATTGTGAAGGAAGGACGTGAAACCATGAATAAACAACGTTACATGATTTTGAAGGGAGGAAGCCCAGCCATTCACAAACTGGGCGATATCGGCCGAGATGAAGATGATCTTATCTTTGTAAAGTCGGAAACAGAGGACCACTTCATTGGAAACTTTGTTGAAGGATTCGGATTTATGGATGTTGAGTTTAGGAAAAGTGATTGTCGACCGCTGACTCTAGCTGAGATTGAAAAATTGAACAATAGTAAGATTCAACTAGGTGGAATCAGATACAAGATGCGAGTTGATTCGGAAGGGTACCCAGTTCAGGATTAATGCACATTTCGAAAGCGAATTTTGACCGTAAAGTGAGCATAACCTGAACAAAATATGACTTTAAGTTGAACACCACGTGACGGATTTTCCGTGATAGTATAGGAGCATAGAAAAAGGCGAGAATGACACGCACGGCCGCATGAATGCGGCGCTGAAACCGGGGCGTACCTCTTCTCGCCTTTTCTGTGTTATGATACGACTTTGGCTACCAGTGTAATTAGCCCTAGAGCTACGAATAATGGAAATGCACGTTTTAAGACGATTTCATTCCAAAGGTCTTCAAAAAGATGCATTATGATTCCTCCCTTTTTTCTTTCTTCCAGAATAACCCTTTTGACGAACAATATCAAAAAAGTTAGGAAAAGAGAGAAAACAAGGGACTGTGTTCAGTAAATTCCTAAAATCAGTGAGGCCGTGTTTTGACTCCATTTTCGGAAGCTCGTTAAAATGGTTTTGCCAACGTATTACGTATCTAGTTACTAAGTACGTGTTTTTTATAGCAAAGAGCGTAGCGATTTTGCGGCGGCCGGCACGGCCGCAATGCTCTGACGGATCTCTTTGCACGTTGTAACTCTATATATAAACGAAAGTCGCTCATTTCTGGGCGGCTTTTTATTTTGTCGAACGGAGCGTGATGGATCGTGAAGATCATCAAGTGGCTGGTCAAGGTGACATTCGGTAGATCGGAGCTGCCCAGGAATCGAGGTGAACGGAGACATGGCCGGGAAACGTAATAAGATCCTGCTACCGCGTTCGGATCCGAAACAACCGGAACGGTGTAAGGGATGCATCTGGGGAACATGGACAGGGACGAAGCAGTTTTGTCCAAAACCTCGCTGCGTGAAGCAGGGAAAACCTTCCTGTTGTCGAAGTATGGCATTTAGAGGAGGATTGATCTGAATGAAAAGAGATATGGATTTAATACGCCGTTTGTTATTAGAGACTGAAACTCTTGATAGGGATGGGGATATGTTTAAAAGAACGTATGCCGGTTCCTGGTTTGATGACGTTGATGACGATGTATTTTATTATCACGTAGAATTATTGGATGAAGCGGGATATATTCATAGTGTTTCACCACCTGTAGGAGACAACAAGAGTGTGTTCTTTCCCTTTTCACTCACTTGGAAAGGACACGAGTTCTTGGATTCCATTAGAGATAGTAACTCATGGGAAAAGGTCAAAAATTCGTTAGGCAAGAATTTATCCACTGTTCCGGTTACAGTATTAGCTACCGTAACAGCTGAAATGGCAAAGGAATGGGCCCTAAAAAAATTGGGATTGAAGTAACATGCTCCTTCGGGTGCTTTTTCTTTTTCCAACGTGACTAAATAGGAGCCAATTTCAGGCGTCCGTGCTTTGATCGTCGGGAATAGAGGCAGAACTACCTAGAAGGGCAGGACGGGGCCGCAGCGTTGTTGTACGGCCCTATTTTTGCATGCCCACATATGCAAAACCAACTCAACACAAAGGAGGCGGCTGTTATGCAGCAGATGATGCTCGACATTCCCACCTATGGCCCTTGGCTGGTGACGCATAAGGGAGACAAAACCTGCCGGATTCTTGCTGATCGGCATTATTCCCGGCAGCACGTTGGCGCGTCGATGTTCACTCGCCCAGGACGCAACCTTGTCCTCCGAACTGCTGCCGGCGACGCCGTTTGGGTCACCTGGTCGGGGATTCGAGATGACGGCCTGAGGGCTTGGGAGTGTACCATCTTTCGAAACGAATCATTGTTCCTTAGCAGCGACATGATCCGCGCCGCGGTCTCCGCCACCATTGCCGAGTGGGGACAGCCTCCGCCTGCCGGCATAATCACATACGTTGATCAATCGAAAGTCCGGAGCTCAAATCCGGGCTTTTGTTTTTTGTCAGCAGGCTTCCGACGAATTGGTCGGAGCAAGCGACGAGGGCTAGTATTACTGCAATTTCTCCCTTGACCAATATAATATACTGTCCGATACTGGAAGAGAATGTATGTCTGGAACGGGGGGTTATTGTTGAGAGTTTCAAGTATTTTTGCTGAAAGTCTGGAGCCAGCGGCAAGACGGATTAAATCAAAAGCTATAAATTTTTATGCTGATTTAGCTACTAGAAATGCTGATCATAGTACGTTTGCTGTAACTGGAACTGTGGATGAACTTTCCAAGGCCCTAAATTATGAACTTAAAGATTTATTTGCGCGACTTAACTTGGTAAGAATAGGAGTATATGAACTTAAGAAAATTAGAACGGATTTATTTTCATTTATAGACGTCATATTCAGTGAATGGAAAAATGAATTAATTAATCGTAAAGCTTTCAGTGTTGGTGGAGAAACTGCTGCTCAGCAATACGAGCAATTTATCAGTACCAGGGTAGTTGAAGCTAAAACGATCGTTAATTTTGAGTTTTTGATAGCCGAGGAAAAAATAAGGGCACGAAGAAGACAATTCTATTGGGATATAAGTAAAATCGGTATTACGGCTATAGTCGGCGGTATTATTGGGGCATACATAAAGACAATATTTCCTTGAGCACCTTCGGGTGCTTTTTCTTTTGGAAAGGAGCAAGTATATGAACATTCAGATAATTCCAATCGACCAAATCAACGCAGCAGCCTATAACCCGCGGGTTGATCTGCAGCCTAGCGATCCGGAATACGTGAAGCTGAAGCGCAGCATCGAATCTTTCGGCTACGTGGAGCCCATCGTCTGGAACGAGCGAACCGGCAACATGGTCGGCGGGCACCAGCGGTACAAAATCATGGTTAACGAGCTTGGGCACACGGAGCTGGAGGTTTCCGTCGTCAACCTGGACGATGAGCAGGAGCGGCTGCTTAACCTGGCTTTGAACAAAGTCTCTGGCCGCTGGGATGAGGATGCACTGGCTCAGTTGCTCTTGGAGCTGCGGGAGGCTGGCGCCGATATTGAGTTATCCGGCTTTGATGAGGTGGAGCTGAAGCAGGTGCTTGGCGAGATTGAGATCCCAAATTTTGAGGAAGGGACGGCGGATGACCAGGGTGATTTGGGCGTATTTAGTTCCAAACTGGTAACCTGCCCACATTGCGGAATGGAGTTCGAGCGGGAATGACTGATTTAAAAGTAGCTTGGGCAACACATGAAGCCGCGAAATTTGCCTGCGAAAACTTTCACTACAGTAAATCTTTGCCTGCTGGGAAGTCCGTTAAGGTCGGGGCTTGGGAGGATGGCCAATTTATCGGCGTTGTAATATTTAGCAGGGGTGCTACGCAACACATTGGTTCACCTTATGGCCTGACGCAAAAGGAATGCTGTGAGCTGACGCGGGTAGCGTTAACCAAACATAAGTCGTTTGTTTCGGAGATTTTGGCCAAGGCGCTCAAATTCCTAAAGGAGCAGTCGCCTAATATTCAATTGGTTGTGAGTTATGCGGACGTAGAACAAAACCATCACGGCGGCATCTACCAGGCCACCAATTGGATCTATGAGGGGAAAACCGACGGTGAGCATTACTTCATCATAAAAGGCAAAAAGGTACATCCTAAATCGATTCATTCGAAGTATGGAACGGGTAGTCAACGAATCGAATGGATTCGAAAGAACCTAGATCCCCATGCAGAAATCTACATTACGGTTGGGAAACACAAATATCTCATGCCGATGAATAAAAAAATGCGTAAAAAGATTCTCCCATTGCATAAACCGTACCCAAAATAAAAGAGGGACGCTGACACGTCCCCCCTTTTGCCCAGGGTATCCCCCCGGCTGAGATAGCGGCCCGCCGCGCGCGGCATTTAGCTGACATCCGCTATCTCGCATTCCATATTAACGGAAAGCCGAGGGGAACAGCAATGAGAACACCTGAAGAAAAAGACATCCTGCTACAGCATGAGCTCGCGGTGATGGAAGGAATATTGGAGTCAAAAGCGCAGTACCGAAAGATCATTAAGGCCGGCATAGCCAAGTGGGTCAAGGATTTTCAGGACGGCCGTATTGAAATTAAGACGGTGGACGATCTGAAAAAGCTCATTGAAATAGATATCGAATTGCAGAAGGACGAGCTGTAACAGGCTCGTCTTTCTCGTTGGGGGTGGTGGTGATGTAATGGCCAGAGAACGCAGTCCCGACCGGGACAAGGCAAAACAGATGTGGCTGGAGAGCGGCGGGACGATGAAGCTTAAGGACATCGCCGCCGCTCTTTCTATTGGAGAAACTCAGGTTCGGAAGTGGAAGTCTCAGGACCGGTGGGCCGATGAATTGAATAGTAACGTTACTAATGAATCCAAAGGTAACGTTACTAAACGAAGGGGTCCGCCAAAAGGGAACAAAAACGCTGTCGGCAACCGCGGCGGAGCTCCCCCGGGTAATCAGAACGCGAAGGGGAACCGCGGCGGGGCCGGCGGGCCGCCAGGGAACAAAAAGGCGGTCACCACCGGCGAATATGAATCGATTTGGATGGACGCCCTCGAAGAGGACGAGCAGGAGCTGGTTGACCAGGTCGATACCGATCCGATCCAACAAGCAGATGAGGCGATCAAGCTGCTGACTATTCGGGAGCGCCGCATGCTGCAGCGAATTAGCCGGTTAATGAACGGCCTGACCGAGAAACAACGACGTGTGCTTTGGGAGCTGAAGGCAATCAAGGAAGCTATGACTGTCCATGACGAGAAGACCGGCGTGACTAAAACGATCCCGATTACTAAGCATGAATTGGTCGAATCTGAGATCGAGGAAACAGAATACCGGGTCATCGACGACATCATAAAGCTGGAGGAAGCGTTAACCCGTGTCCAGGACAAGAAGATTAAGGCAATTGAAACCAAAGCCCGTATTAATAAGCTCAAATTTGAGTTGTTGATGCTGAGCGGTGGTGGAAAGCCGGATGAAGTCGAAGACGACGGCTTCATGGATGCCCTGAGAGGGCGGGCTGCGGAGGTGTGGAGCAAGGATGGCGAGACTGAAACTTAAGCAGCCTACTTTTAAATGGAAGCCCCTCTCTGACAAGCAACTTCAAGTTCTCACCTGGTGGATGCCGGAAAGCCCTCATCATGATAAGGACGCATTAATCTGTGACGGTTCTGTCCGGGCAGGCAAGACGGTTGCCATGTCCTTCTCGTATATCCTCTGGGCAACTGAGGAATTTAACGGTGAGCAGTTTGGCATGGCCGGCAAAACGATCGGTGCCCTGCGGCGGAACGTGGTCGGTCCACTCAAACGCATGCTTGCATCCCGTGGCTTTCATGTACACGATAACCAGACGGACAACGTGCTGACCATCAGCAAGGGGCTTGTATCAAATTACTTCTTCCTGTTTGGCGGGAAGGACGAACGTTCCCAAGACCTGATTCAAGGTATCACGTTAGCCGGGATGTTTTTCGATGAAGTAGCCCTGATGCCGCGGTCCTTCGTTGATCAGGCAGTTGCCCGTTGTTCGGTGGATGGCCGTAAATTTTGGTTTAACTGTAACCCCGCTGGCCCATATCACTGGTTCAAGTTGGAGTGGTTGGACCAACTGGAGAAGAAGCAGGCGCTCCACCTGCACTTTACGATGGATGACAACCTATCTCTATCGGAAAAGATCAAAGACGGTTATCGGCGCATGTTCAGCGGGATCTTCTATCAGCGCTTTATACTGGGCCTTTGGGTTATGGCTGAAGGCGTCATCTTCTCGAAATTCAGCGACGCGATTCACAAGAAGCCGCGAAGTTGGTTCCCTTCCGAGTTTGACCGCAAGTTTATTTGCATCGACTACGGGGCTAACAACCCGACCACTTTCCTTAAATTCGGTGTAAAAGGTAGCGTGTACTATGAGCTGGAGGAATACTATCACGACATCAAGCAGAAGGGTGAGCGGACCAACAGCGAGTATGCAGACGATCTGCAAGCGTTCCTGGACGGGGATGAGTATGCGATATTTATAGACCCTTCCGCCAAGGCCTTCATCATTGAGTTAAAGCGCCGCGGGCTCAACCATATAAAGGCAGCCGTCAACGATGTGCTGGACGGCATTCAAACCGTCTCCAACAGGTTTCAAAACAATGAATTATATATTTGCTCTGACAACACCAACTCCCTCAAAGAGTTGGTTTCTTACGTTTGGGACGAAAAAGCCGCCTTACGTGGCGAAGATAAGCCAGTCAAACAAAATGACCATACCTGCGACGCTCGGCGATACGGTATTCATACTGATTATCTAATCCAGCAGCAGAAATTACGCAAGCAAGCAAAGAAACAACAATATGACAGTGAAGTGGGGTGGATTTAACTATGAGTGAGGGAAATGCCGCGTGGATTCCGATTACAAAGGCTGAAGGTGAACGTCATATTCCCTCCAGTGCCCAATTGCCGGATGCCTTTGGCAGTCTGTATGACATGCATGGGCTGCTTCCCTTTGCACCGGGGAATGACCCTGCTTCCTGCAGATTGCTTGTCAAAAACAGCAACATCATCCCGCAATGCATTGAGGCCTACAAACATAACATCGCCGGATACGGCATTGCATTGGAGTATCTGCCTGGCGAAGATGACAGCACGGCTAAGGAGGAGTGGGACCGGGCTGAGCGGTTCCTGGAAACGTGCAATCTGGAGGACACACCTGATGAAATCATTTCCCAGTTGATCGATGATTTAGAAAGCACGGGGATGGCCAATGTGGAAGTAGCCTGGCCAGACGGTAGTGAGTTCCCAACGATTTTTCGCATGGATCCAAAGTATGTACGATGCACCAAGGAAAGCAACCGCGTAACGATCCGGCGGAAGCGGCGTATCAGCTCTACTAAGAAAGTTGAGGAGTTCACACAGGAAATCTATGCGCGTCGTTATGCCATGAAGCGCGGAACATCGGTGGTTTGGTTCCGCCCATTTGGAACTGATGGTTCTGAGAACCAAATTATTCCCTTGAGGATAGGCAACGATGGTCCTTACGGGGAACCTCGTTGGTTCGGCAATGCCCCGGGGGTTATTGGGTCCCGGGAAGCCGAGGAACTGAACGTGTCCTATTTTTCCAATGGGCGGATGCTCTCCATGATTCTGACGGTCACGAATGGTCGCCTGACAAAGCAATCCATAGAGCTGCTAAAAAACGTCAAGGGCTCGCAGTCACAGGGCGGCATCTTGTACTTGGAAGCGATCGGCGAGGAAACAGGTGGCATTCTGGATGAAAAGGTTGAAAAGGTGGCCATCAAGCTAGACAAGCTGAATGACCTTCTGCAGCAGGACGCTCTCTTCCTGGAATACGGTAAGGAGAAGAAAGCGGACATCCTGTCTGCTTTTCGGTTGCCGCCGATCCTGGTTGGCCAGAGTTCTGATTACAACCGGGCTACGGCGCAGGCCGCGCTGCAATTCGCCGAAGAGCAGGTATTTGAGCCTTACCGGAAATGGATTATGAACGAGGTATTTAACAAGCGGCTCTTCCCGGCCATGGAGATTTTCCGGGTCCGTGCAGTGCTGCGTGGACCGAACATCATTGATCCGGCGGACCGCAAGGCAATGCTCGACTTTATCGCAGACCGCGGCATTATGCTTGTGCGCGATCTGATACCGATTGCCGAGGATGTGTTGGGGACCACCATTGACGAGAGCAAGTACGATCCGAAATATCTGGACACGCCGATTGCCCAACTCGCCAGCAGTCAGCCGGCAATACTCGATCCTGAATCTGAAGATGATACGGACGACCTGCAAAACCGCGTTGCTACAATTGCCAAGCGCTTGTTAAAACAGGCTGACAAGGAGGCTGCTCTCCATGTGTGAGTCCTGTTGGGCGCTGATCGCCAAGGCCGATGACGATGAGTTTCTAGATAGTCTTGAGCTGACACACGCCGAGCGTAAAGTGCTGAAGGAACTGTACAAGCAAGGCGAAGACAAGATCATTGAGATTCTGGAGCTACAAGGACAGGCATTGCATGACGCTATTGAAGAATTAAGCGAGGAAGCCCTGGGGGATATCGACGAGCTGACCAAGGTACTCATTGCACTGCATACAACGGATGTATTCGCGGAGCTGTTTGAGCAGGCCGTACAGGAAGCATTTGAACCGCTGTTCCACCTGGCTGGGGAAACAGAGTTAGCTGCGTTGGACAAGGAGAAGGTTTGGAACACCAGTAATAAGGCTGCTGGTCGTTTCACGAAGAAGCTCAAGAAGCTAGTACCTGACATGAACAAATCTTCTACAGATGTACTGCTGCGTAGCTTCGGCAAAGCGATTGAAGAAGGGAAAACACCTTCCGAGCGGGCATTGCTCGTTCAGGGGGTCAGCAAGACCGCGGCAGAGGGCGAGGAAGGACCTTTCTCCATGAAACGTGCCGTCCGGATTTCCCGAACCATGAGCACGGCGGCCGCGAACGGCGGAAAGGTCGAAGGATGGAAGCAGTCAGAAGTAGTGAAGGGCAAGAAATGGCGTTCCGCTGGCGGAAGCCGAACACGCAAAACGCATAAAAAAGCGAATGGCCAGATTAAGCCCTTGGATGAACCCTTTGAGGTAGGGAATAGCAAACTGATGTATCCGGGCGATCCGGCGGGCGAGGCAAAAGAGATCGTCAATTGCCGATGCACCATGCAGTCGGTGCTCGATTAACTGGGAAGGAGAATAAGCATGATCATTCAAACGCGGCAGTTTATCATGTCGGGTTTATTTGTTATGCACTCAATCCGGAAGGGGGGTGAACTGAACTTATGGGATTTCAATTGAAGGATGCTAAAATCACGCACCTGTCGCTTGTAGATAAAGGTGCCAATGGCGTACCGTTTGCCATTATCAAAGCTGTCGGGAAAAATGCAATACAGAAGCAGGTGCAGATCGCGAAGGTCGATGATGAGAAGAGAATTGTCATCGGCGTGGTGTACCAGCCGGATACGCCGGATGCCCATGACGACCAGATGAGTGCCGAGGAAATCGAAAAAGCCGCTCATCTCTTTATGGAGAACCAGCATACCTACAATATCGATAAGCAGCATGATCTTCAGGCAGACAAGGGGTATGTGGTGGAATCATATATCGCTCCGTGTGATATGGAGATCGGCGATCAGGTCATCGCAAAAGGCTCTTGGGTGGCCGGGGTGAAGGTCACAGACGATGACACTTGGGATGCAATAAAGAAAGGTGAGATCACCGGCTTTAGTATGTGGGGCGTTGGCAAGCGGGAAGAGATCGAAGAAGACGGGGATGAGGAAGTTTCCAAAGGACTCCTCCATCGAATCGCTAAGGCTCTCGGAATCATCGAGAAGGGCACCGTCGCTGACAAATACAATAAAAACCGACCGAAGCGGGAATTCTGGGCAGCCCAGGATGCATTGAATTCGGTCCTTTTTAATTGGGACTCTTGGGACAGTGGCATGGAAACCGATCCGGAAGTGATCCGGGAAGCCCTGCAGGATTTTGTGACGATTGCCCAGGAAGTGCTGATCCAGGAGGACATCGTGAAGGCCATCGGCAAGCCGCCGGAACAGATCGCCAAGGCCGGCAAGAAAATTTCAAACAGCAATATGAAACACATCGATGACGCTATTGCGGCGCTGACCGAGCTCAAAAATAAAACGGCTCCTGCCAAGGATGGGGAGCAAGAGGAGGAAGAAGATTTGAAAGCTGAGGATATTGCAAAAGCTGTACAAGCTGCCGTGGAGCCTATCGCTAAACAGGTGAAGGACCTTTCGGCCGAGGTTACAGAGCTTAAAAAGGGCGAAGGAACTGATACGGATCCGGCGGGCGGTGAATATTCGCAGCCTGATGCTCTGACCGATGCCATCGCCAAGGCGCTTGAACCGCTGAATGAGCAACTGCAAGCGCTGGCCAATGATGTGCAGGTGGTCAAGAACAGCCGCGGTGGATCAGCTCAGGGCGGTGGTGAACAGGAAGAAGATATTCAAAAATCTGCAGGACGCGCTTCACTCGGCCGTTTCGTTTAATTCATAAGGGAGGGAAAAGGACATATGAGAAATAATGGTCAGATCGTTACTACTAGCATTCGCAAAGGTACAATCACTACAGGACTTGATCCGACAGCCTTGAATTATGAGGAAGTTGATGCCTTCCTTGAAATGGCGTATGAGTCTACTGAGTTTTTAAAAGGTATCCGCACTGAAACCCGGGATGGGTCCAAGGGTACAATTGATAAGATTGGGGTAACTGGGCGCAACCTTCGCAAAAAAAGAGAAGGGAATCCCGCTGGTAAACAAACTGAGCCTGTGTACCAACAAGTTCCTTATTCTGTTGTTCCTGTGACACTTCAATATGAAATCACGGAAGAAAAAATCCGGATGGAACAACGGGTTCGCAAGCAAAACATCGAAGAAATTATTATGGGCGGCATGACCAAAAACTTCGGTGAAAACATGCAGGATCTTGGCTTCAACGGTGACATTGCCACGCCAAACACAGACCCGGATTATGACTTTTTGAGCATTGCCGACGGATGGTTGAAGAAAGCTCGACTTAAAGGCAATTATATCGATTGGTCCACGCTGGATGCTGCCGGGAAATTGGGAGTCTTTTTCCGACTGGAGAGATCTGTGCCTACACGTTTACGTACTAGTGGCCAGTTCAAGTATTTCATGCATCCGAATACTTTTTCGGAGCGTTTGGAACATTTGGCTTCCAAGGACACAAGCGCTTCTGTTCAAATTCAGATATTGGGCGCACAAAAGAGAATTAACAACTACGAGGTGGAAGAAGTTCCACACATGCCTGAAGGTGCTGTCTTGTTCACGTATAAATCAAACTTCGTTATTGTGAACACCTATGACATAATCATCCGAAAAACAACTGAAGGTAAAACAGCCGTTACGGAGGACAAGCGATTCTATGCGACGCATGCTGACGGAGATTTCATTTTTGAAGAGCCGGGAGCTGTTGCGATGGTGGAAGGGGTAGAATTCTGATGTACAAGATTACTTTTATTGGAAGCAATACTTCGTTGACGAAATACGGCATCCGTTTTGAACCGGAGAAGCCACAACAGATCGACGATGCCGAGGTCGTTGAAAAGCTGGCGCGGGAAAGGGATTTTACGGTGGAGAAGCTTGCTTCGGCAACCCCTGCTCCTGCAGCCGCATCCTCTGATTCTGATGGGGATACTGAACCGACCCTGACCGCACTAAAGGAACAGGCCAAGGCAGCGGGCATCAAAGGATATTCGACGATGAATAGGCAGGAGCTGGCCGAAGCACTGGTAGCTCAATCGAAGGACAATCCTTATGCTAACGCCCCAACTTCTTAAAACCCGCAGCCGAGTCTCACCGATTCAAGATGCTACTGATGAGCTGCTGCAGCAATACATTGACGACGCGCAGGTACGCATCGAGCTGTATCTGCCCGTCCCTTTCCCAACGGAGGTGGACCGGCAGCTCATGTTGGCATGGGTCAAGTTGGCCGAAGGTCTGGCCTTACAGGACAGTGAGGAATACCTGGCTGCTGTCGCCCGGAACTATGCTTCCGAGAGCGATGGGGCTTGGACGTATACACGGCAGGCCATCGCAGGAAAGACCACGGGTAACCCGGACGTGGATGCGATCCTGTTCCTTTGGATCAAGAAGAAGCAGGAGGGGCCGGAAACGGGTAACGTCACGGCGTATGTGCTATGAACCATCGTTTTAAAACCCCCCTGGCGTTGTACCGGGTGGGCAGCAAGCAAGGTGAAGGTGACAACGGCGATGATCTGTTTAGCGACCGGAAGAGCGGCAAAGTCGGGGACCTGAAGTGCTTCGTGATCAAGACGGAGACATCTGAAAAAACAGATGAGAAACCCGTTGTTTACATTGTCAAAAAGACAATCGGCGTCCCGAAAAAAGCGGACGTTGAGCTCAGCGACGAAGTGGTATTGTTCGGGCGCCGCTACCTGGTCATTGACTCTATCCCGCGCCGTTACTGGCGCGAAATCTTGGTGACTTGCGAGGTGATGGGCAGTGACCGTTCATGACTTTGACGGACTGGCGCGGCGCTTCCGGCAGCTGGCGAACGATGGAATAGAGCGCATCCTGCGGAACATCGCGGAGGCGGCCGGCGAAGCCCTGTTGAACATGATCATTGACGAAATCGACAAGCAGAACCTGATCGACACTGGCGCCTTGTGGCAGTCATTCTCTCGTGGTGAAGACGGGAACGTCTGGGAATGGGACGTGGATCGAAATGCCTTGGTTCTCGAAGTCGGCTCCAACCTGCCTTACGCCAAATATCTGAATGACGGTTATACGATCGAGAAGGCCCACTTTGTTCCCGGTTACTGGAACAGCGGTGGGTCTTTTGTGTATGACCCATCGGCGAAGACTGGCTTCCTGGCCAAACCGCGAAGCTTTATCGGTCGGCGTTACTTAGATATTGCCACAGACAATTTCAAGGGCGGGATGAACGAATTTATCATGCAGCGGCTGGAGCGCGAGTTGGAAAGGATGTTGGGCCGATGATGGATGTTGGACTTAAAGCCTGGGCTGAGATCGTTAAACGGGTATATCCGGATCTCCCTGTCCTCCGGGACCGGGCGCAATGGATGGCCGGCAATTTTGAACGGCCGTCCGTTTTTATAGAGACGGATATGGTATCAGATAAGGTTCACACGCCTCGTTCCGACCGCATCATTGAGGACGTGGGGCTCGTGTTCCATTTTGATAAGGAGCGCATAGAGGTGGCGGACGAAGGGGAGCCGATCCCGTTTGACCTTGGCCCTTTCTTTCAGTACCTGCGGCAGCAGCGGTATAACGTCGTTTCCAAGCGCTTTAGCGTGGCCCTTGTCATCGAGCCCCCGCGGATCCGCACGGGGAATGACCGGGCGGAGGTCACCTTCAGGTATTCGTATCTGCTGTATGTGCCGAAACCCCTGGTTCGGGATGACGGACAGCCTATAGAGAAGATCAATCATTTTTACATTGCTCATAATGGGGAGGAAATCGACGCATGAGCGAAGACTTGAACAAACGGAACAAGCAGGAGTGGATTGAGAGCGCAGCGATCCTTAAGGCAGAACCTTATGAGATTGCAGGCGCTCTTTTTGATTACAAGCCTGACGCTTTGCTTTCAAAGCAGGATGTGCAGCGGCGTCTGGATGCTTTCTTGCGTCCGGCTCATCAGGCTGCTCATGTAGCCAAACAGCAGGTGAAAAAAACGAAGGAGGGGACAGAGAATGTCGATTGAAAGACAACGCCCTGGCGGTTATGTTGAGCTCCTGGTCAAAGCTAGGGCTCGTGTTGTGGCGAAAACAGGCCGGGTGCTTGTGCCTTACCAGGCCGAATGGGGAGCACCGAATCAGGCGGTGGACATGGCGGACACGTCCGAGCGGCTAAAAGAATCGGGGCTCCTTGTGGATGTGTTGGAGCTGGCCGCCGAATCCGGAGCGACTGTCGTAGGGTACCGGGTCACAAGCGGGGAGGAAAAGGCTGCTGCTGCGACCGTGGCTGACAGCTACACCATAGAGGCGCGGTACCCTGGCCTGCGTGGTAACGATTTTGAGTACATGATCCGCACGGCCTTGGTCGATGAGAAAAAGAAGGAAATCATCATCCGTGATACTAAAGGTGTCTATGACACGGAAACTTACCTTGTGGCCGATAAAGCCGCTGCTGTTGATGCTCTGCAAAAGTCGGCCATGGTCCGTTTCAAAGCAACTGGGGACGTAGCCTGGGAAGACGTGGGGTATACGAAGCTGGCTGGCGGTACTACGGGCACGACGACGCTGGCAGCTGCAGACTGGAACCGGCTATTTAACCGGGCTTACGGCCTGACATTTGATTCTTTCTATTTGTCGGCCACTGATCCGGCGGTTCAGGCCGCAGCTAAACAGTGGCTGCTTGATCGCCGGTACAAAGGCAAGAAGCTCGCCACAATGGTAATCGCTGGCCCTCCCGCAAAAGACGGAGACATGGAAGCCCATAATGAGCGTAGCCGTGCGATGAACGCCCGTTTTGTTGTTAACTGCTCCTTGGCAGGGACGCACACCAACGGCAAGACGTACACGTCCGTCGAATGGGCCGCGTGGGTGGCAGGCTTAATCGCAGGGACGCCGGCAAACAAGTCATTTACGGGCGTTAAGGTCCCTATGACGATGGCCAAGGTGGACTGGAGTCAATCCGAAATCCTCAAGGGTCTGGCCGAAGGAACCCTCATGGCCACGCGAGACGGGTATGACTACATCATTGAGCAGGCTATTAACACACTCTCCACCATCGGCGCAAACGAGCGCGAGGATTTTGGGAAGATCCGCGTGTCCGCGACGATCGATCAGATCCTGAACGACATCTACGAAGCGGCAAAAAAATGGAAGGCTAAGCTCGATAACGATAAAGAAGGCCGCGGCATGTTTGTTGCCGCTGTGCTGGAATACCTCAAAATCCGCGCCCAGCAGAAGGCGATTGCTGATACATTCAGTTTTGCCGAGAGCACCACGAAGACGAGTGATTTTGATTATGCATACTTCTCGTTAGGCGCCAAGCCTCTCGACGCTATCGAGCTCTTCTACATTGATTGGGAGGTGCAATGATAAATGGAACGCGAACTTATTGGCCGTAACCTGTCCATCCAGGACGATAATGGCGATGATATCCAGACCATTAAGGAAGTTGAGGTAAAGCTGACGCCTGAAACGTTGGATATCGTCCGAGCCCGTCGTATGACGAAGACCAAACAGATCGTTGGGTATGAGATTCCCGTCAAGCTGGTTATGTCTAAGCTCGAATCGCGGCTGCGGTACCGGTTGTTGGATGACTTTAAAGCGGGGAAAACGATGTTTCTGGAGCGAATAACTGGTTCCCTTGAGGACAAAATCACCGGGAACGTGGAGCGGGTGCTGATCACCGGCATTCACATCCACGATGAAATGGACATCTTGGTGGCCCAGATCGATTCCAACACCGGCATCGATATTACTTTGTCCGGAACAGCAACGGATTTTGATTTCGTGGACAAGTTCCCGGATTATATGGCTTAGTGGGGCACGCTGCGTCCCTTTTTTCTTTACAAAAAAATAAAAACTCGGAGGCAAAAATCATGAGCGATAAATTGCAAAAATACCTGGCGGCTGGTACGGCCGCAGCAAAGCCGGAACAGATCGAAGTGGAGGTCGATGGGGACAAGTGGTCTGTCCGCCGCCTTACTACGATGGACGTTCGTCGTTGTGTCGACTCGGCATACAATGATGACGGATCTCACAAAGAGACATTTAACGAGTTCGATGCCATGATCGTGAGGGCGACTGAACACGATTTCGATTGGAACAACAAAGAACTGCTGCTGGCATACAAATGCACAAATAAAAACGAGCTTCCGCCGCGGATGTTTCACAACCCTGAACATTATTCGATTTTGATGAAAGCGGTCCGGGAATTCCAGCAAACCAAAGAAGAATTGCTTAAAGAAGCAAAAAACTAATCAAGCGGGACGGGGAGGCCAGCTGGGTAGCCCACTTTTGGATCAACCAAAAGCGGCTCCCGGCTGACGTACTGCCATACGAGGTAAATCGAGAACGGCAGTACTATTTCTGCCTGGCCGCCAGCCAAATAGCCCAGGAAGAGCTGGAACGACTGAAAAGGTAGGGGGTGAATGACATAGCAAACACAGCAAAAGTGACTGTGCCTTTTGAAGCACGCGATCTGCTATCCGGCGCGTTGCGGCAGATGCGGACATTGATCCAGGGCGCTTCGGATGACCTTTTGGAGTTCCGACGCCGATCCGGCAGTATGTTTGACGACTTTGTTTCCAGCAGCCGTCGAGCCCGAGAATCTGTTGACGATTTTGGACGACGGATAAATGGCACGGCGAATGATCTACGGAGACTTGGACGGATCCAAGTGGATGACCCATTTCGGCGCGCTCGTGCCGGAGCGGATGATTTACGCCGCTCTACAGACCGTGCTGACAGCCAAATCAGAGGTATGTCTGATTCCAGGGTGCGGTTACGAGCGGATGACGAGATCAGCCCGCTCATCGACAATATTTCGGGCAAAATAGCCACACTTGCAGCAGTGGCCGGGGGTATTGTGATTGGTGGTGGGGTTGCCGACACCATGTTCGGCGGCACGATGGACTACACTCGGGAGTCGGCTCGGAGTGTACCATACCTTCCTGCGGGAGAGCGCACCGAAGCTCTGGCCATCAACGATAAACTTTACACTCAAGCCATCGTACCTGAGCGTGCGACAGGTGCTGGAAACCTTGCGGACATAGCCCCAATGATTGGCGATAAATCTATGGTTCCTGAAGCATTGAGTGCTTCGGCAAAAATCCAGTATATTCGCCCAGACTCCGGCGGCGAGGAAATAAACAGGGCTCTTGCTCAAGCCAGTAATGCCTTTAAAGAAACCCCTATGCAAATTGCTGATAGCATGATGTATGCCTACAAGGAAGTAGGTGACCGACAACAGGACTTATTCGATACTTTTTGGGAATACAGCCCGTATTTCGCAAGTGCTAATACCGATTCAGCTCAAATGGCTAATTTTCTGACGAAAACTGTCCAAAATGGGGCTTTCAATTTTGACAAGCCTGCGGACTTTTTCAAAGAGACTTTCGGCGTCAAGGCTTTGAACACCGGCGACATGGCTAACTACTTTGTTTCGCGTGGTGCTGGGACAGATCAGGCACAGAAGCAAGCTCAGGCTTTTACAGATGACATTAATTCCGGTGACAAACAGCGGGCGCAGGGAGCCATCACAGCCTTGGTTGCTGATCTTGCCAGTCAAACGCGGAGCCAGTTAAAGCAATCCCTTGTCACTCTAGGTTCTGGCGCTGGCGAAGATAACGCTGATTCGATTTTAAAAACATATGGTGTGGCATTTCAAAAGGCACCTGACATGACAGGAACAACTGACCGATTGGTTGCAGCTCAACAAGCCGCTGACCCGATGACGCCGATCAGACAAACACGAGCGGAAATCAGCCTGCAGTTACAAGATATTGGCATCAATCTTACGACAGCAGCATTGCCAGCACTCAAAGAGTTTAACGCCCTGCTGGTCGAGAACAAGGATGAAATACAAGCCCTTGGAACCGGGATAACCAACGCAGTGACAACAGCTGTTGGATTTTACAAGGACCACATGACGGTCATCAATACGGCACTAATGGGTTTGGCGGCTGTAGCTGCTATCAAGGGGATAGTTTCCCTTACAAAAGGTATCAAGCAGCTAAACAATGACATGATGAGTGCAGCCAAATGGATCGGCGGTAAAGGCAGCGCGGCGGGCAAGGGCATAAAAGCGGGATGGGACTGGATCAGAGGGAAACAGCCTGGACCGCCAGCTCCACCAGGAGAGGAAACACCAGCGCAGCGAGCGCAACGGATCAGAGAGCGCATGGGCGGTAGAGGCATTCGCCGAGATTGGGGCCGTAGTAATCCGAACTCGGACGGTGGAAGCTTAGGCGGCCTGCGCTCTGCTTCGTCGATGACCATAAATGCAAGAGTGGTTTACGTAAATGGACCGGTTTCCGGGGGATTCGGTAACGATGGCGGTTCTCGTCGAAGAAGGGGCCGGCGCGGTGGCGCTGGTGGTGGCCGGGGTAGTATCCGTATTCGCCGTCCAGGAGGCGCCGGTAATCCGAATCCACCTAACCCGAATCCACGTATTGGGACGCGGGAAAACCCCTGGCGTTTCCGGCGGCCTACTCCACCAACGCCACCGCCTGAACCACCCATCCCGCCTCGTGGGGGCTGGATGGGGAAAGTTGGCGGCGCGCTTGGGAAAGGAGCAAAGTTCCTCAAGCCTGCCGCAAAGGCTGCTGGGATCGTTGGAACGGCTGCTACTGTTGGCATGAGCGTTTACGACCTTTACCAAGCGTCCAAACAAGGTGGCTTAAAAGAAGGGCTGGCAACCAGTGGCGGTAGCATGGTCGGTTCCACAGCAGGCGGCATTGCAGGCGGAGCGATTGGGTCATTTCTTGGACCGGTTGGCACCGCCGTCGGAGCCGCTGCAGGCAGTTGGGTCGGCGAAAAGCTTGGAAGGATGGCGGATGAAAGCGGGCTGACGCGCAAGGTCGTAGAGGGAGCATCAAATCTCATTGATTCTGCCAAAAACACCTTTACCACAATGGGAAAAAATATTTCGGAAACGTTCCAGGGTGGGAAGGACAAAGCCACGGCATTCGCCGGCAAAGCTGCAGATGTGGCCATGAGCATCCTTCCGCCGGCTGCTCAAACCCAGGTCAAGCAATTTGCGAAAGATCTCGGTGAGAAAGGAATTGTTGGCGCTGTGAAGGGCGCCCTCGACGGACCAGTTGGTCAGAAGATGAAAAGTGGTGTGTCCGCGGCTTTGAAAGTGACCGGGGTAGACACGGCTATCCAGGGCTTTAAAAGTATTGGTTCCGTTGTTGGGGAAGCTGGTAAGCAGGCGAGCGTCCTTGGTGGTTTGGCTACTGGTGCGACGAAAGAAATTGCCCTGGGTGCAATCAGCGCAGGTAAGCAGCTTTTGGGCATTGGGGGCTCGTCCAAACAAGCAGCGGAGGAAACGCGCCAACACCTTACGAACCTCAAGAACATTGCTGGTCAGGGAGTCAGCTGGGGCAGCAATCTGATTGATATGATGGTCAGCGGGATTCGCAGCAAATTCACTTCCCTGACTTCTGCTGTAACGGATGCAGCGGGCATCATCGGGGATTTCCTTGGATTCCATTCACCGACCAAAAAGGGGCCAGCCAGTGATTCGGACACGTGGGCCGGAAACTTTGTTTCCATGTTCGCAGGTGGCCTGCGTCCGGAACCGATCCAGCGACGCATGAGTCTCATTGCCGGTTCGATACGTCAAGGGGTCCAAGGAATCGAAGGGCCTCAGGGCTTGACCGCAGGCAGCAGCATCCCCGTGGCGCAATCGCTGAATATGGCACCGTCAAAAACTCCCGGAACCGTGACGATCGGCAATATCAATTTCGACTTTGGGGAGCTGGCGAAGGGCATCACGGATTTTACGCAGTTTGCCCAAATGCTGACCAGCCCAGAAGGTCGGTCGTTGATCCGGCGGGTGTTCGGCGAAGAATTGTACAAAGTACTGGAGACGGGGGGATAAAACATGCTGGCGTTGTCACAAGGAGCCATCCGGCTCACGTTTCCGATCACCCCGGCCGAAATCCAGATCACTTCCGGAAATGAAGTGGAGACATTCACTGTAGTCACGGGGCAAGAACGTACCGGGAATCCCGTTTCCAAAGCGAAGCGGGTTTCTTTTACGGCCATCTTGCCCCGAGGGTGGGAGGAAATCTGGGAAACGTCGGAGAAGCAAACCGTCACGTATAAGAGCCCCGAAATAACTTGGAAGCTGCTGGAGGAATGGAAGGCAAAGCCGGTTATTTTGAATTTCGAGGAACTGTTCTCGCAAACGATGTTACTGGAAGGCATGGATTTGACCTATAAAGACGGCCAGGGCAACCTTCATGTAAATTTCTCTTTGGTTGAATACAAGCCCATCAAAATCGTGTCATACAGCAATTCCAAGCAGCTGCTTAAGCCGGGCGTGATTATCACCAAGGCGGCGAAATCCCGGCCTAACACAAGCAACAAAACAGACAAGAAAAATGAAAAGAGCAAAAGCGCTAAAGCGAAGGCTGCTGAAAAGAAAGTGGATGCCAACGCCAAAGGCGATTTTGATTACATCTCACAGAAGAAGCGCATTGAAGAAAAGAACAACAGTGCGAAAGGGAGATAGTCATGGCAGGCTTTGGAGTTGTATATGGCAAAGAGAGCGCGCGCCAATCTATCACCGATGCGATCGAGGAGATATCTTGGTCATCAGCCCGGGACGAGATCGCCCGCAGCGCTACGGTCCGGCTACGGGGAGGTGAGGGGATTAAGGTAGCCGGTATGCTGATGTGCTTTTCGCAGCGTGTGCAAGGGGCGTTGCTGCACCCTAAAAACCAATTTTTTCACGGGCCGATCGTCAAGTACGAGAAGGATGAATTTTCGGACTCTTGGGAGATCGACGCCCGGGAGATCGGCTGGTATTTGAGCAAAAACAAAGGTACACGGCCATATCTTAAGGGTGAGGCGGGGGCTGAGCTGCAGAAGTATATCCAATCCACCGGCGTAGACTTCCGCTGCCCAGCACTTGGCTTTAGTCTGGATGAGCGGTACGGGACGATGACGTATGCCGACCTGGTCTTGGACGTGCTGCAAAAAGCATATGAGCGGAGCGGCTACCGATACCATGTGGACACGGTGCGAACGGATCAAAGCTTCTATCTGCAGGTGGCGAGGGAGGGGACCAATTCAACGGTCCCTATTTTTGTGCGGGAGCAGATGGAATCCAGCACTTCCGGATACAGCATTGAGGAAACGTATACCGTTGTAACGGCTGAAAAGTACAAGGATGACAAGTTAGTGTCTTCGGTAACGAAGTCGAATGCGGCTAACGTCAAGTCACTGGGCCGCATGCAGGAGATTATTGAGGTGGAGGAGGATGAATCACCCGCCCAAGTAGCTGAACAACGGCTTAAATCATTGTCCTCTCCGAAGCAGACTCGGAAGATCAAGGTCAGACATTCCGACCACACGCTGGCCGGCCTGCGCGCCGGCTGGTTGGTGCTAATAAATACGGGCAACGTTTCAAAGTGGATCGTTGAAAGCGTCGAGACCACGTACAAAAACGGTATGTACACGCTGCAGATGGATTTGGAAAGGAGGGAGTAACGGTGCTGGATGATGCATTGAAGCTGCTTCGGCAAAAGACCAGGGACCATATTGACGCCCGCGACACTGAGCGAGCTACGTTGGTGAGCTGGCCGGGTAGCCCCAGCATCGAGGTGGACGGGGACCCGTACCCTTACGCCGGGGACAAACTGGTATTTGCAGAATATCTGCGGGACCGGGAAGTGACGGCCGATTTTGTTGTATCCGAATACGTGGAGGATGACGAGGCAAAGGGCAGCATTGACGGCCTACTTGCCGACGGCGTTGAGTATGAGAGTGGATCCGAATACAAGCAAACGCCCCGTTCGGTCCTGCGCGGAAAGCTGGTGATCCCCAGTCCGCTGAAGCCTGGGGACCGGCTCATTGTCTCCCGCATGACCGGCCAGCGCTACTACGTGCATGGAAAGGATGTGGGCTTAGGTGGCTGAGGACGAAAGCTTGTTCCCTGATCCCGTCGATCTGGAAGGACTGGACGAGGTTGACCTGGTCGAATCCGTCCCGTCCGCATCCAAATGGACGTATGTCATTGATTACCGCACCAGGCAGCTTGTCACCAATGATGATGGCACACCAAAGCGCACGGCATCATATGCCGAGTATCTTGTGCAGACAGCTTTGAAAATCCTCAATACTGAGCGGTTTCAGTACGTCGTTTACGATGCGGATATAGGCGTAGAGAAATCGGAATGGAAGAACTGGACAGACGAAGAGATCACCCGGGACATCGAGGAGGCATTGGTAGCTCATGCGGAGATACAAAAGGCGGAAGTGCAATCACTGATCCGGGAGGGCCAAAATCTGCACCTCGCCATCGATCTGACAGGTTTGGCCGGAACTGCCGAACTGGAGGAGGACATTAGTGTATGACAATCAAATTGACTGATCTGCCAGCGTTCCCTGCCGTCCCTATCCTTCAGGAGACGCCGGAAGAAATCTATCGCCGCTGGGTAAACAGGGCCATTACGTTAGCGCAGGAACGTGGGTTATCGCCACCACCAACGGACCCAGGGGAATATTTTTATGACCTTTGGTATCCGATTGCGATGGAGTATGCGGAGCAGCAGGAGCTATGGATGTATGGCTTTCTGCAGGCCTTTCCCATTTGGGCTGACAACGAATTTTTGGACGCCCATGCTTGGGGAGATGGTGTGACCCGAAAGAATGGAGAAGATGACGACACTCTGAGGCTCCGTATGTTGGAACAGAAATTTGCCGAAGAAGGCAGTGGGCGCCGGAAGGACTATGAGACGTGGGCTAAACAGATCGAAGGTGTAGGGGGAGCTGTGGCCGTGGAAAAGGCGCGCAGCGATGTGTCCATTGATTTGTACTTGACCGATCTTCAGGGCGTCCCGGTAACGGAAGAATTTGCAGAAAAGGTTAAATCGGTAATGTGGGAGGACCGGCGAATTGCCGGCCATGACCTGATTGTTCATCCGGCGCCAGTGCTCGTTCTGAAGGTGACGGCAAAATTGACTACCAGCCGACCTCTGACGGAGCTGGTCGAGCCTATTAAACAGCGGATAACCGATTATGCTGTTGGCCGGCGTAAGCTGGTTTACAACTATGTGGGCGCTCTTTTGCTCGTGCAGGGAGTGGAAGACTACGCTGATCTGCAGATTAACGGACAGGCGGAGGACGTTGAGATCCCGACCACATCTGTCCTGCAAATTGAGGTGACGCTGACATGATTCCTCTACGATACCGGGAAATGCTGCCGCCGTACATGTACGAGATCGACATGGCCGAGCGGCACTTTGCTGTGATGGAGAAGGAGATTGATGACCGCAGCAGTACAATCGATGACCTGAGCAATCAGTTTCTGTTGCAGCGTGCAACCTGGGCGTTACCACTATGGGAATGGATGTATTTGCGAGGCGAGCAGATTGGAACATATGAGCAGCGCCGGGAAGTAATACGACGCAAGAAGCTGTCGAAATTACCGTTTACACGGGCCACTCTACGAGCGTTGGGAGCCAGGTATGGACATCTGGTAGATTTGCGAGAGGACTTTGCAGCTCAGACCATCACGTTTGTTTATTCGATTGACTCGGAACTGGATTTCGGCAGACTATACGCTGATTTTGAATACATTCGTCCCGTTCATATCAATAGGGCTGTGCCGGCCATTCGAACAGACTTCCGGCATATCTACAACCAGTGCTATCGGGTACATCTTCGCAGCCGCGTCCGCTTTTTCGGCGGCAAGCCCTGGTATTTGGATGGGATGCAGCAGCTTGATGGTACGGTCAGCTTGTCCGGGTGGACGGGAGAGCGGCAGCGGAACCGGCAGAGGTTGGAGATCAAGACGCCTCACCGCGTCCAAAACCGACAGGAAGGTGTCGTTAAGGTCAGGCGAAATTATTGGCTGCTGGATGGCAGTGTGCAGCTTAACGGCAGCCGCCTGTTAAGCTCCCAGGAAAAGATACTTGAGGTATAGGAGGTAGAACATGGCCGACCAAATATTGACTGTCACAACGGCTTACGCCCGTGAACAGATGGCCCGCGCGCGCGCTGAAGGAACTGCACTCACGAAAGTGGTTAAAATGGCTTTTGGGAGCGGCGGAGTAGATCAGGCCGGCAATCCCCTTCCAGTGGATGGGACGGAGCAGGCGCTGAAGAATCAACTCCTTGTGAAGGACATCTCCAGCTATGAATTCATTGCTCCCGCAACAATTAGGTACATCTGTTCTCTAGCCGAAAATGAGTTGGCCGGGGCAAAAATTAATGAGCTCGCGCTTGTCGATACTGCCGGCAAATTTACCGCAGTTCGCACGATGACTAACAAGGAAAAAGATGCGGACATGGAGTTTATATTTGAGATTGACGACATCTATTAAGGAGGGAGAATATGGCTATCAAAGAACCACGAAAATTTGTTCCTACGGATCAGGGGCATGCGGATGTATTGAATATCCCAATTACAACCCTGTATGAGAATGACCAGGAACTAGCCGCGCAGGTGGAAAGCATCCGTTCCGACCCAGCAGGTAATGGAGTAGTTCCGAAAGAGGCATTTGAGCAATATAAACAGGAAACCCAAACGCGGATTAATGAGGCTGTACAAACAGCGAAGAATTACACCAGTAGTTATGCGGCACCTAAGTCGCACACTCATCCCGCCTCTGATCTGCCAAGTGCCTCGACGCAGGCTCGCGGTATCGTGCAGTTGAACACATCAACAAGCAGCACGGCCACGGACCAGGCTGCTACACCGAGCGCGGTCAAGGCGGCTTATGACGCAGCAAATGCGGCAGAAAATAATGCCAAAAACGCAAGTGTGCCGAGGGCCACGCGCCTTATTGGCGACCTGAACAGCATTACAGAAGATGGCTTCTACGATGGATCTAGCATGGCTAATGCTCCAAGTACGGAATGGTATTATGTTGAGCACATGTCGCATTCGCAAGATCCCGGGAATTGGCGGCTTCAAAGGGCGACGAACTTCTACAATGGCGTTACGTACTGGAGACAATTACGAGCCGGGACATGGACAGCCTGGCAAATATTTGGGGGTGGTGGCGTGAAACGGGTAACGAGATATATGGTGGAGATTAGCAATCGTACACAGAATGATAATATTAGTGCTACTGCTTCGATCACAATCCCGGCGGTGGACGTGAATAAAACGTCAATTAATGTAACGGGGTTTTATAATGATGGATTTGGTACAGATTCCACCACTTGGGACGGTAAAACCCCGGCTGTCTATCTCTACAATGCGACAACAGTCCATGCGCGAAATACGTTCAAATTAATAAGTGGTGTTTATATTTACGTTTATTTCGAAGTCATAGAGTACAATTAACAGGAAGGTGAATTAAATGCCTTATATCCAAGTTGATAATGACGGTATCGTTTATGTAATCAGTGATAGCCAAATCGTACCTGATGCCGAAAATATTTTTGAAGTTGACTCTTTTGACGCATCCTTATTGGGCAAACGCCATCTTGCAGATGGTACGTTTAAAGATGTACCACGTCAGGAGCCGACGCAGGAACCAGCCGCCGAATAGGCGTTTTTATTTTGCCCTCGGAGCTGATCCGGAGGGCTCTACTTTTATGGAGAGAGATACGGGGGAAGAGGGATGGAGAATGATCTAATCAAATATTTTTTGACTCAGGGCCCGTTTGCGCTGCTTTTTGTTTGGTTGTTGATCTATGTCATGAAAGCAAACAAAGAGCGCGAGGGCCGCCTGCAGGATCTGCTGGACAAATTTTCGGATAAATACGATGTAATTATCGGGGAGCTGCGTGATATCAAGGAACGCTTTCCGAGACACCATAAAGAAGGGTGAGGAAATTGGACAGAAACAAATATCAGATCGAGCGGCGGTATATTGCAAAGCGCTCAAACGTAAGGCCGGGGACCAGGTTAACAACTGGTACACCGGCCTTTTTTGTAGCGCACGACACGGGCAATCCGGGGGCTACAGCGGACAACCATTTCAAATATTTTAACACGCAGACCGATCGCTCGGCCTCGGCCCACGTGTTTATTGATGATACGAAAATTCTGGAGATCATCCCAACCGGGACCGGTCCGGATCCGGCGGAGAAGGCTTGGCATGTCCGTTACAACGTGACGACAGATAACGATTCTTTCGGCTACGATGCCAATGATGCCGCGCTGGGCATTGAGCTGTGTTACGGGACGAGCGCAAAAGGCAAGACGATCAACTTTGCCGAGGCATATAAGCGGTTTGTGTGGTATCTGGCCTACTGCTGCGACAAGTGGGGTAAAAACCCGTCCAGGCATATTCCCTCGCACAAGCAGCTGGACCCGGGAAGAAAATACGATTGCGAGCAAGCTTTGAAGACCGGCGGAAAGACGCTTAAGGATCTCATCACCGATGTGTCCGCCGAGCTGGCCGCGCCGATCGCCGCGCCGGACTTTACGCCTCTGCCGGCCTCGATCGCTCAGTCCCTAATCGACAATTATGTTTCGCCGGCATGGTTTGCATCACAGAAGGCGGGGGACGAGACGGGAAAAACGCACTTCCACAACCTGGCCAACAACCTGCGGCTGGCTGCCGGCATCCCGCTGAAAGAAGGGGGAGCTGCGCTGCCGATCACGAAACTGCCGAAATCGAACGCCCAGGAAATCATTTTCCGCTGGCTTTCCCCGGCGTGGTTTAAAGCCAAAGCCGAGGGGAATATGGAGCAGGCGAAGCATTTTAACAATTTGGCGAATTACCTGCGGCGCGCCGCGGGTATCCCAGAAGAATAATAAAACGAGAGAGGACTAATTGATCATGGAACTTATCCAACCCTATATTGATGCTGTTGTAACTGCGCTGATCGGGCTGCTGGCTGCACTGCTGGTCGCTGGAATCACCAGCGTAAGGAAGAAGGTCGAGGCGTGGTTGGAAGCCCGCACAACCGATCAGCAACGGGAGGCGTTGCATAAGATCGCCCAAGAAGCTTATGCTTTGGTTGAAGCTCAGTTTAAAGGTTCTGGCGCGGAACGGAAACTGGAAGAGGCGAAGGGGTACTTACTTCAGCGTTTGAATGCTCTTGGTATTTCGCTGACAGACGAAGAGATCCGCGCAGCGATCGAAAAGGCATGGCTGGAGTTTGGTAACAAGAAATAATTCCCAAGCGCTTGGGAAAATGGTATGATGAAAGCAAATCCGAAAGAATCGGTAGAAGAAGCCCTGTCCGCGTCCTGCGGGTGGGGCTTTATTCTTTCAAATATTTTCTTTCTCCATACTCTCTTGCTGCCTTAGCTTGTTCTATCGTATCAAATGCCCCCAACCAGTATTTCTTTCCCCTTACTGATAGCGATGCTCTATATTTTCCACTTTTCTTGTGATAACTAACCCCTGTTACTCCAGTGGTATTGTTTGATCTCGACCTCGTTCTCACTATCTCCTCATTCTGTTTACGCATCTTTTTTCCGTGCTCAACACTTAAGCACCCGCATGATCTTACTTTTCCTGTTGTAAGAAACGCACTCGAAACTTTCTTATAATTTCCGCAATCACATTTACACAACCAAACAACTTTCCCGTCATATCTTTCTTGTGTGGCTTCAATGGCTGTGAGTCGGCCAAATCTCATACCTGTTAAATCCTTGAATTTACCCATATATAAGTTCACGCCCAGTCATCCGAACCATACCTGCGTGTGTGACGAGCCAAACCTTGCCACTTTGACGGTATTCCTGCACCATAAATTTCTTACCAGGCTCATTTTTTTTCGACCTATTACACCACTGAGTAACGGTATTTTCCGACAGCCCCCAAAGTTCCGCAGCTTCCCGGGAGGTATAGATTCGGAACAAATCGGTCGTAGCATTAATATTGATGTCCGCAAAAATCTCGTCGTTTTCGGCGAAAATATCGATGTTAACTTTTTGTAACTCGTTGCCGTCCCGATCAGTAATTGACGTGACATGCCGCTTGAGTGGATGCATATTATCCACATGTTCAACACCATATCCAGCCGCACCTTCAATGCAAGCAAAAACCCGCTCAATCGCCTCGTTAAATATTTCCTCCGCGTCCCACGAAAATTTGATTGTTATCTCCATGCTTCAACAAGCCCTTCTAAAATTTCTTCGTATTCATCTTCGCTGATATCTCCGTCTTCCATTTGTTCGTGTGCATCAAGCACTTTACTCATAAAAACTACCGCGTCCAACTCGGCAGTTGTTTTGTTACACCCTGCGATATCTTCCCAGTCCGCTCCTACACCTTCAAGTTTTTCGCCTTCAAAAATTGTTACTTGAAGGCCTTCGTAATCAGAAGCCACATCTTTATTGCAGTTATCTACCCAGTACGACCGGAGGTTTTCGATGGCCATGGCAGGACGGCGAAGAGAGTAACAACTGACGCCATTTTCAAATGCCGATTCGTCCGCCAATCCATTCAAACTGCTGCGGTGTTCAACCCCGCGCCATTCTCCAATAACATCAATTCGGATAAACTTTTCCATCGTCACCACTCCTCTTCGTATTGTTTTCCTTACAATTTCATTCTAACATATGATTGTATTGTTTGCAATACAGTTTTTGAAATTCGTACAACAATAAAAAGCCCACTGACCTTATAGGTTAGTAGGCTCCATCATTGTGCTAAACCGTTGCTAGTTATCAGGGCCAGTCACCGTTTATTGTCCAAACGGCTATCGCAAGCGCGGTGAAAAGCATTCCCCCGACGATCAGGACGAACCAGTTGTTCCCGAGTTTCTTCCAGTCGATCATGCAACTCCTCCTTGACAATATCTACTATACGAGTTATTATAATCGTGTCACTTCCCAGGTGGGAGTGTGGATTAAAATAATCATTACTACATAAGAAATGGGGCCTGCACTTGCAGGCTCTTTTTCATTGTACTTTTTGCCGATGATGGTCGGCAAAGTACTGTTGGCAATACCTGCAGTAGCTGGGTTTGGTATGGTTTTTGCTGATCTCAGGCTCCGTCCACGGCCTGCCGCACTTCGGGCAAATCTTTTCGGTCGCTTGCTCCAGTCGGCGCCGGCGATAGTCGTAAGTTTTATGTGCTTCGGAGCAATATTTTTTATGCTCCACATCCGTTGTAAACTCCTTGCCGCAGTAGGGGCAAGTCTTAGAGTACCGCCCAATCATTCGTTGTCACCATTCTCAAGCTCGGCCATCGCAGATAGCACGCGCGGCAGCGCCTCAAACCGTTTCTTGCCGTCTGCTTTGAGCCAGCCGGTTGTCCGGACCAAAAGATCATAATCCTCGTTACGGATCGCCCGCTCAAAATTTCGGACGTGTTGCTCATATTCGGCCTGCCATTCGGCGGCCCAATTGACTGCTATTTCCCGCTTCAGCTCCGGTGCTTTGGCCTTGCGCAAGCGCCCGCTTATCGACAATCTACCCATGTCGTCACCCTCCAAATTTGTATAATCCTAATCTACCAAATATTCGGAATTAAATCCACGATATTAGATTGTCATAGAGCAATATATATAAAGGCCATCCCTGCAGGTCTGGCTCGTGGCGGATATCCGCGACCATCGCGCCGGATCGGCGCTAGGTTTCGTCCGCTTCCGCAACGGACTCGTCGGGCGGATAGGTTCTTTCATCATTCTAACTTTGGTTCCAAAAACCTCCCCCAGTCAAAGCCGTATATGCTTCCGGGTCGATATTGATATACAAATAAAATCCCGTTTTCAGCTTCATAGATTTCCAATCCGCGTCCGTCAAAAGCCCCTGTCTTTCTGGCGGAAATAACCACTTCGCCAGAATATGCAGACCCGCAGCTTGGGCTGTGGTACTGGTACTTGTCGGTTCTCCGGAATTCAGGTACGCCGACCTTATTCCTCGGAGAACCGCCTGATTTACATTGAAACGAAATGAGCTCATAGTCACCATTTGGAGCAGTGGTCAGAATTCTTTTCGCCTGCTCTTGGAGTTCTTTCCAAGTTAACATTATCGTTCCACCTCCAGTTTGTTCATCGAATCCGCATCCTTTACAGCATCACGCTTTCGCGGTGTTGGCTTATCCGGCATCCAGCTTTCTGTTTCGGTGTTCCAGATCCCCCAAGAGGTCGGGTTGTTGAACGCTCCATAAGTGTACGGGCTTGCAACGTATTTCTTTTTCGTTTTCATCGTTTATCCTCCTTAGAGGGGCCGAAGCCCCTGCATTTTAGAAAAATCGAACAGTATATTCAGATTCTCGTATCCGTTTAATTGCTCGGTCACCATTTCTATCAGTAACAACTAATGTTACGATGCCTTGACCGCGTTGCAAAACAGTACCAGATATAACTTTTGTTTTTCCGCTTTTTAGAAGTTTCGAACAAGCTGCTTGCATATGTTCATCCTCCCGCGTATGGCCGCTGCCAAGTTATTAAATGCTGATCGTGTTACCCATACCATCTTCCCAGCCGTTCACGTCCTCGCCCGCGTCGAGATCGGAGACGATGGTTTCCATATTTTCTAATGATGCTGGCGTAATGACAGCCACTGTCACTCCCGACCGAACAATTGCAAATTCATGCAGCGAGTAATCAAATGGCATTTCCTTTACAGAGTAACCGTTTCTTTCCCATGTTCTCATTTGCAATTCCTCCAATTTTGATATAATGGAGGCGGAGAGACCGACCAAAGTTCTCCGCCAGGCCGCCCGGATATGCTCTTATCCAGGCGGCTTTAGTATGCTTGGCAATCTCCATAGCAATAGCTATGGCATTTGGTGCAGTAACCGTTCCTGATTTTTGTTTGCAGTTCCTCACGTTCTGCTTTTGCGGCGGCTTTCCGACGCTCTGCCTTGGCAGCCTCAATCCGGTCGTACTCCCCCCAAACAGCTTGATTGATATCCGCTGGGAGCGGAACGGAGATTTGCGTTCTTCTGCCATTAATTCTTTGCTCGCCCAGGGAGATAAAGTCCTGACCGTCTTTGACGATGCGAGCAATGCCTTGTCCGCGGTATACCGTACCATTTGCAACAACTCTGTCGATAAATACGTAGTTAGCTGGTTTGGAGTGCGTAACGCCCCAGTCGTCTTTCCAAGTTGTTTCGGTCACGTGCTCCGCATGGAGCTCGATAGCAGTACCCTTTGCTGTTGTCCAAGTATAAACCTTCATTCCAGATTCCTCCTTGTTTTTGGCTTCCTTCCACGCCATGGCAAGAGCCTGGGCGAAGTATTCTTTTACCTTGCCGCCGAACTTTACAACAGCTGCCTTTGCGATCTCCCAAGCTCTTACCATTACGTTTTTCATTTCTAAATCATCCTTTCAATTTGTTTAACGTTCATATACATAATATAAACGATCGCTTAGTTATTGTCAATCTCTTTTGCTTAATTAATTTAATGGTGATTGCAAAATACTTAACGATAGCTTATATTATTGGTGAGGTGATTTAATTGCTGACCTACGAGCCCCTACGTATAACACTTGTAAAGCGGAATATTAAAAAGATGGAGTTTGCCGAGATGGTAGGTATTACGCCGCCAACGTTGTCCAAATTAATGCAAGACAAACCAGTCTCATTAGAAATACTCGATCGGGTGTGTGAGACGCTTGACGTCGAGCTACACGATGTTATTCGTCGCCGGAAAAAGGAGGAGGGGGTTTAATGCTGCCTCGGGAGATTGAATACAAAGTGGAGGGCAATTTGTTGATTCCGCTTGTTTACGTCGATCTGGATAGCTTGATGGACGATTACGATTGGTTTACAATTAATCTAAAGCAGGTGCGGCGCGGGAAAAAGAAGAGAGGGGCCTAACTGCTCGGCCCCTCAGCTTTCTTACTTCCGGCGCTTACGTCCTTGCGTCATGATGACGTATAGGTCGTATGCGCGCTGCTCTGATACTGTGAGGCGATACCGGTCAAGTATCTCCGCCTCGCGTTCCCGGAACTCCTTCTGAGTGATTCGCCCCAGCCCGCGCTGTTCGCGAATCACTTTCAGGAGGTGTTCCTGTTTTTGGAGCTTTTTAAAAGCTTCATACACCAGTTTTTCCATCTTGTTCTCACCTCCTTTCGATACTTTAATTATATACGAATTTCGTACATATGTCAACGAAAATCGTATAAAATATTCAAAATTCGTTTACAAATAACGAAAAACGTATATAATAAGGGTGAGGTGATCGAAATGTTTAAGCTAAAGCTGGACAGGATTCTTTTCGAAAAAAGAATGAACCCGAATCAGCTTTCTGAATTGACTGGTATTCGTTATCCTACAATTCTTGATATGGTCAAAAATAAGTCCAAAGCGTGGTCTCCTGCTAATTTAGATAAGGTGTACAAGGCGCTCGAACTGACAAGCGTTGCTGATTTGATCGAATATGTCGAAGAGGAGAAGTGAGATGGAGAGAGCGAGAAGATGGTATGGTCTTTATCTTGGAGACAGAGTTATTTATGAATTTGTTGGAGAGCGCATTGAAGGAAGGATAGTTGAATTGTTTGCTTCAGACAACAATGCGGCATTGCTGGTTGATGAAGACGGAAATAAGCATAAGGTGGTTTGTGAATACTGTAAACGAATTCCTCGGACAAACAGCCTGCTCACATTCTGGCCACTTAGTGGTTTCACATATACAGCGTTGATTTATGATCGAGATGGTTTGGATGTGTATACATTCTTAGGCGATGAACTCGAAGAAATGTTGCAGCGTTTCATAGCCAATGACGACGAACTGGACAAGATTGAAATTTATGTACGGGAGACTTCCTCAAATCGCAACTCCATTTATCAGACGATTAATGTTCTAGAGATTGTGAAATAAATGAGGCACAAAAAGCCACCGGGCGTTATGCCTTAGTGGCTATTTTTTTGGATTGATTAGGGAGCCGGTATTCGCATATAATACAAACAAACGTTCTTATACTTGAGGTGATTATATGCTTAACGACTTGGAGCGAAAACTGCTCCGGATTCTGTCTAATTTTTCAACGCAGCGAAAACGAATGCCGACAGTGGTTGAATTGGAAAAAAAGACGGGGCGGAACCAGCGCGATATATTTGAGGGGTTGCGCGGGCTTGTAGAGAAAGAATATATCTTCTGGCCGGATAATCCACGTTTGGATACGATCGTCATCTTGGAGGCATGGGAGCGGGGGACGGAGGAGGCAAAGAAGGTAAAGCCGACTACCAGTAATATCGATTATTACCTGTATTATTGAGCGCGAGCTTAAATTAACCCCGATCTTATTCTATGTTTACCGCCGGCACTTCTTCTACCAAATCTTCTACCGCATTTCGGACCAACATGGAACTGCACGGTACTTAAACATTAAGAAAATGCTTGTATTTTGGGAATCGGGTACTCATAGGAACTGTGCGGAAACAGTCTACAACGCATTCGTAATGCGTAGGTCGGGGGTTCGAATCCCTTCATCAGCATCTCCATAATGTCAAGAACGGCGCGGCCTCCGAGGTTTTCGGGGGCCGTGCTTTTTTGCGCCAGAAGGGGAACTTTTAACATTCTTCTAACCTTTGTTGCTTTAAAGCTTGGTGCAGACGTTGTTATGGCGTGTGTATAGGCGAATGACACCGTTCTGTTGCGAAAATATTAACCGGGGACCGTCGATCTTCGGCTATCTCCATCCCTTTAAAATAACCCCCTCACCGCCCAACGTTAACGATCTTCCTGATCCAGGTTGGCTCATTCGTCGCCGCCCGTACGAGGCAGTCGGCGCAGTCTGCGAAGGAAAGCGGCAGGAGCGGAGCGATGCGGGTGGAGGGGCCTGCTGTATATTTCGAAGTGGAAGCTGCGTCGCTAAGTGCGCCCGGTCGTACAATGGTCCATTCTAGGTCGCTCTGTTGCACTGCACGCTCGGCAATGGCCTTGTCCTCGACCGCCTTCGAGAAGATGCGGCCCGAAATGCGTATGGCCCAGCGATTGAGCGTGGAAAGCTCTTTTCCGTCGCTCAGACCGATGCCGCTCTGCATGACGAAGCGCTTGACTTCGGCGCTTTGACAGGCTGCCAGGATGTTCGAGATGCCCTCGGACATGACAGTGCCTGGCGAAAAGTTTTTGAGGATGTTCGAGATACCCTCCGACATTATGGTGCCCGGCGAAAAGTTTCTGGTCGGACCTATGCAACTAATTACCGCATCTGTATCGGCCAAGGCCTTGGCAATGCTTGGCATATCGAGCACGTCTCCCTGTCGGACGCTGAGGCGTGCTGTTGGGGCGATGACTTCCGGCCGACGAGCCACGGCTACAACCTCGTGTCCCAATTCAAGTGCTCGCTCTATCACTTTCCTGCCTGTCGCACCCGTCGCGCCAATTACCGTGATTTTCATTGAGTTGTTCCCCCTTCGAAATGCACATTAGTGTATTAGATAACAACTGTGTATAATATAAACGAAAAAGAAGGTATCCGTAATTACCAAATAGCCGTGATTTGTTCATTTGTTCACGAATCATTTAAAATTGTGTATTTTTCCAGAAAGCTTGGTGACTCTCGCAGTGTCTAAGGTGGATAGAAGAATAATCAAATCTCAAGAAGCGATAAAAAAAGCTTTTATTGAACTGATGACTGAAAGAAATTTTGATCAGATTACTATACAAGAAATTTCCGATAGGGCAAATGTTAGCCGAAGAACAATATATCTTCACTACATGGATAAATTTGATCTTTTAGATAAGCTAATCGAAGAACATATTTACGAACTGCGGGAACTCTGCGAATTAGCAGCTAATAATACCGATTATATTGATACGGTGTTGTTATGGTTCGAGTACTTTGAGAGTCATTATTTATTCTTTTCAACGATGTTAGCGAGTAAAGGAGGTCCTTTTTTTCGCAGTCGGTTCCTTGAATTTGTCCTTCAAGAGTTAAAGAATGGAGAAAACATAACCAATGGAAAATCTCAAGAATTGAGTGACGGTGAAGATGTGATTATTCAATTTTTTGGAGCTGCTATCGTGGGGGTAGTGGAATGGTGGTTCAAGAACGGAAAGCCCTACCCCCCTCACTGCATGGCAAAACGAGTGGGGACATTGTTAGGAAGGAATTTATAATCGATATTGAAACGCCACTAGATCAAGTGGAGCTGGAGGTGTGGCATCTGCGGGATGACGCGGAAATTTATTATTATTATCAACCAACTCTTTAATTGATAAAATCGATGAGGGTATACACCTACTTGTTAAACTAACGGGCAGTTTAGTTTAATGATCAAAAATAATAAGCAGGAGATAATTTCGTAACTCCGAATTGTTAAAGTATAAAAATATTAGGAGTTTACTATACTATGACAAGATGTTAATAAATTGGAATAGATCGGTAATTCTTCATAGAATAAATATGAAGATGATCAGGTAATAAATTTGTACACATAAGGAGATAAAACTATGGCAAAAAACAAATTACTAAGGATGGACAATGTTGGCATCGTTGTAGAATGCCTTGATGACGCAATCCCTTTCTTCGAGGAGATTGGCTTGAAGCTCGAAGGGCGAGCTACTGTCGAAGGTGAATGGGCTGGTCGCGTAACCGGGTTGGGTTCACAGTGTGTAGAGATTGCCATGATGGTTACCCCGGATGGCCACAGCCGACTTGAACTTTCGCAATTTCTCAACCCACCTACTATATCAGATCACCGAACTGCTCCTGTAAATGCCCTCGGTTATCTACGCGTCATGTTCACCGTTGAAGACATTGACGAAATGGTATCCAGACTCACTAAGTATGGTGCTCAGCTAGTTGGCGAAGTCGTTCAGTACGAGGACTCGTATCGGCTCTGCTACATTCGTGGAATTGAAGGACTTCTAATCGGTTTGGCGGAACAACTCGGTAATAAATAAGTGACGTTTAAAAGAAGACTTAACTGATATATACATTACTAGAGTAAAAATAGAAACAAAATATATAACCTATAAATCACTTGGTTGATTACCGTTACCTGCTCGAACGGTGCCAGCTCGGGGATTTTTTTATGAATAGGCTAAACAGTTTTGTTCCCCTCCTCTATAGCGAGAACCTCCCTTGCTGCTTCAATGAAAGACAACATGATGGGTGAAAGCCACTTGTCTCTATGCCATGACATCTGCGTATACACGTGCAAGTCCGGGATTTGCCATGGAAGAGCAACAAGTTTGCCCCGTTCAGCTTCGGCTTCCGCTACGATTTCAGGAAGAAAGGCAATACCGATTCCGGAAATTGCACATTGTTTAATGGCCTCAGCGCTTTGAAACTCTAAATACGTAATACTATCAATGCCCTCTTTCTCTAATGACCGGTCAAACATGGTTCGATAGGGACAACCCTTTTCATTTGTCAGGAACACTTCTCCGTGAAAATCTTCCAGCTGCAGCTCAGTTCGTTTTGCAAGCGGGTGATCCGGAGCAGCCAACAAGCGGAAAGTTTCTTCCACCAACGGTTCCACGGCAAGTCCGCTCGAGCGGATGGGTTCGTCCAACATAAAGACAACATCCGCGGTTCCCTCAAAGAGTGTTTGCTTGAGCTCTTGATTTGGAACGGAGCGGAAGATCAAACGAACTCCCGGATGCTGCGAACGAAATCGTTGAAAGACCGCTGGAAGGCGATAGGCGCAAATAACCTCATTGGCGCTTATCGTTAGGGTACCGCTTAGCACTTCATTGTCATGAACGACGCTGCGAGCTTCGTCCAATTTGTTTAGAACGCCTTGGATATGAGTTAAAAAGCGTTTGCCCGCAGCTGTAAGAACGAGCTGCTTGCCCAAGCGGTCAAAAAGACGAACACCCAGCTCATCCTCCAATGCTTTGATTTGCATCGTGACGTTGGAGGGGACATAGCCCAGCACTTCAGCAGCCCGAGTGAAATTTAAAGTTGATGCAACCGTGCGGAACGTAATCAATTGGCGTAATTCCATCATATTTGCCTCTTTTACTTTCAATATTATTGAATACTTCTTTGAATTCTATTCACTTTTATTGAGAGTATCACAGATCTATACTAACAACAAGAAATACATCTAAATGCATGGGTTCAGTTTGAAGGGAGCAAACAATACGATGGATTATGAGATTTTTGAATTGGGTGACGTAACCTTGCAATCAGGAGTGACGTTGCCGAGCGCTTTTCTAGCTTATAAGACCTATGGCAGATTAAATGAAAAGAAAGATAATGTCATCGTCTATCCAACGGCTTTTGGCGACACGCATGTTCAGAATGAATGGTTGATTGGAAACGGCATGGCCCTGGATCCGCAAGAATATTTCATTATCGTCCCCAATCTGCTGGGCAACGGATTATCTTCGTCTCCTACGAACACGCCGCCCCCATTCGACCGGGCTAATTTTCCGCAGGTAACCATCTATGACAATGTTCAATTCCAGCATCGGCTGGTGACCGAAAAATTCGGCATTCAAAAGATCGCTCTCGTCGTTGGATGGTCAATGGGAGGTATTCAAGCATTCCAATGGGGGGCAAGTTATCCGGACATGGTGGAACGGATCGCGCCTTTTGCCGGAGTTGCCAAGACTTGGCCACATACGTTGTTGGTCCTCGATGGAATGAAAGCTGCGCTCATGGCTGCCGTCCGCTTCGATTCAAGTAAGCTAAACCAGTTGACAACCGCAGACATGCGCGCCGTTGGCCGTGTCTATGCGGGCTGGGGCTTATCGCAGGCCTTTTACAGAGAGGAACTTTATCGTGAACTGGGATTTGACTCATTGGCGGATTTTGTGGCTGGCGTCTGGGAAAATAGCTTTATGAAGATGGATCCGCACAATGTCCTGGCCATGTTATGGACAGGACAACATGCAGATATTAGTGCAAACCCCTCCTATAACGGAGATTTCGATGAAGCGCTGGGTAGCATTAAGGCGCTTGCCTGCGTTATGCCGGGGAGCACGGATCTCTTCTGCACGGCGGACGATAACGAATATGAGGCTAAACTTATGCCTAATGCTGTTTTTAACCCTATTAAGTCGATTTGGGGGCATTTTGCCGGTCGCGGAATCAACAGTGCCGACAATCAATTTATTGATGACAATCTAAAACGCTTGCTCACGCTTAGTACAAACGGATAGATCATCGTTAACATTAGAGTGTGAGTGTCCTGTCAGGAATAGCCAGATTTGCGATTAACACACCTCATCCAAACCGGGAAGAACACTTGCCCCACTATTTAGAGCGGGACGGGTGTTCTTTTGTTATTGTAGAGTAGTTGAATGTTCTTTTCGTTCTTATTGAAAAGTTTTAAAAAAAATGAACCCTTTTCAAGGGTCATCTGTTTATAAGACATAACGCAAAGAAAGGAGTGCAGCAATTGACGGAACGTGAGCTGTTTGATTGCTACAACAAAGACGTCTACCGAACCTGCTACTATATGCTCCGGAACGCGCAGGACGCGGAGGATGTATGCCATGACGTCTTCGTTACCGTGTTTCGGCAGGACTGGCAGCGGATCGAGCATGTGCGGGCCTGGATTATGCGCATTACCATGAATCACTGCCTGAACCTGCTTCGAAAAAACCGGACGAAGCGGGAGAAGCAATCCGAGGTGCAGCGCCTGCATGAGCACGCCGTCGCAGCAGCGGTTAAACCTGTGGACGCGGTCGTGCTCGAGAAGGAGGCCTCCGCCGAATGGGAGAGGCTGCTGAAGCAGTTGCCCGATAAGCTGCTGGCGGTCGTGACCCTCCGCTATATCGGCGAACTGTCGATGGCAGAAATCGCTGAAACCCTGCGCATTCCGCAAGGAACCGTGAAATCAAGGCTTCATAAAGCGTTGAAAATGATGCGCAAGAAACTGGAACAGAACCACCCTATATGGTTGAAGGGAGAGGAACGAATTGGAACGTTTTGAAAGCCAGTTAAAAGACCAAATGAAACACGCGGACACGGTGCCTTATCCGGATTTCGAGCGGATGTGGAGCAGCATCCGCCAAGACGAGCTGCGGATGGCCGCCGGAGGGGAAGCTGCAATTCCGCGTCCACGCAGCCGGAAGCGGACCGCCATCGCCGTCTCGTTGTCCGTTGCCCTTATAGCTACGCCAGTATATGCAGCGGTTACGTATGATTGGTCGAACCTTCTATCTTATAGAGCCGGGATTCAGACGGCCCTGGAGCAGGGCCTTGGCCAAACGATCGAACAGTCGGTCACCCAGGACGGCATAACGTTTACGCTGCATACCGCTTTTACCGATGAGAACCGGACCTTCCTCCTGTACAGCCTCGATCCCGGCCCGGCCCGGAAAGGGAAGGCTATCAGCTTCGAAAACATCGGACTTCGCGATGGCGGCGGCCGGGTGATTGAGGGGAACAACAGCTATCATTGGAATGAGGAGCTTAAGGTATATCAGGGATATTTCGAAACGGATTGGGTGCTCAATGAGCGTGAGGCCGATGTGGAGTTTTTCGTGGAAAATATCCGCTTCATCGGAGACGGCAGTCAGGCCATCGATTTTCGTCCCGACCGTACGGAGACCCAGACATTCAACATCCAGAAGGACGGTGTCGGCACCGTTACGCTGCAATCCTTCGAGCAAGCCGAGGGACAGGTGCTGCTGAAATCCGTTATTTCCTTCACCGACCCGTGGCTTCAGAATAACAGCTGGGTTCGTATCGAAGCCGTCAACGCTAAAGGCGAGCGACTCCGGGAATCTAAGCCCTCCGTATTCGGAACACCTGAAGCCTCTGGCGAATATTCGAACCAGCAGATTTTTTCGGCAGCTGACTTACGGGCTGAAGGAACTTCGTTCCAGCTCAAATATGACCGTACGCTGGGAACGGCCGCTGGAACTTGGAGTCTCCGTACCGCCCTCTCGAAGAAGCAACTGGAACGCAGCTCGTTTAAGGACCAGCTGAATATTCCGCTCAAGGAGGTACCAGGAGGAACAAAAATTGCTGAATTGATCGTTACACCAACCCAGGTTCGGCTTGTGTTGACCCATGAGGAGAAATACGCAAGGGTGCCTTATACGGAATATCAGCTGGATGTCGGGGGCAAGCTTCTCGATGGCGGACTCTGGCCCGTATCCAATGAACCGAACCAAACCGAACTGCGGTTCGAAATGGCCGGCCTTACTCCGGAAGCGTTGGCCAATGAGCCGATAACTCTGATTGCGAAACACCGTGTCGACGAGCACAAGGGCGATAACCAGCCGGTCCGGCTAACCGGCATCTCGACGAAGCGGCAAACCGTGAGCTCCAGCATCGCGGGGTATCCGATCACATGGACCTATTATATGAAGGACGGCAATTTGTATGTAGAATCCCGGAGCAGCGATCCGGCGTTTGGCGGGGTGAATCAGACCTATTATCTCGACGGCGGGGAGCGAAATTACGGGAAGCCTGCTCTCATCCGCATGCTTGGAGACGAGGGGAATGAGAATATAGACGTGTTTGAAAACTTTAAGGAAACCGAGCAGGACATTTACATTTTCATGTATACGACCAATCAGCCGGAGGACGAACTGCGCGTACAGGTCAAGCCGGGGAAGTAGTTATGCAGCCGCTTTGACAATTCGACAGAACCCAGCCGAGATTACAGTGGGTCTGATCTCCAAGGTTCGAATTCCTTCGCCAGCATCTCCATAATGACAAGCACAGCGCGGCTTCCGAGGTTTTCGGGGGCCGCGTTTTTTTTATGTAAAGCCGAATTTCCAAAATTTTTCCAATATTTTGCACTCTAAAGCTTCACTCCCCTCACTTGTTTATTATTTGTTTATTGGCCCTCGATACAATTGTGTTCAAACGACAATTTTCTACATATTTTTCGGGGGAAAGTGAGGGAGTGAAAAAGGGTGAGTATGTTTCGTAAGCTTGCTATGATTTTTATGATTTTCGTGACGGGGGTTGCGGGGAGTTTTGGCGTCCACGTTGAAGCGGCGGCAACGGTGGTGAAGCCGGGTTGGGATTTAAGTGCCCCTTTAGGTTTGGCGGCCGATGATGGAAAGTTATATGTAACGGATTTGGGTAACCAACGGATTCAAATTTTTAATCAAGATGAAAGCGTGTATAAAACGCTCGGCGAAAAAGGGGTTTCGGGAGCGGACAATGCTCATTTCAATATTCCGAAATATGTTGCCGTCGAGCATTCCACGAAAAATATCTACGTTTTCGATGCCTTTAATAACCGGATTCAGGAGTTCAACAGCGAGGGCGGCTGGCTTCGCTCCATTTCGCTGCCTAATCTCGCCAACCCGGCGCCTGAAGCCATGACGCTTGACGAAAACGGGCATATCTTTTTTTCGGACCAAAATTGGAATCGCGTATACAGGATGGACATTGAGACGGGAGTATATACCCCGGTTGCTTCGACTTCGGACAGACCGATGGGAGTTGCGGTTGATTCCGAAGGCAACCTTTACATCTCTCAATATTGGAACCATATTGTACTGGTGTTCCAGCACAATGGCGATGATACTTATACGCAGGTTAAAATGATTGGGGTACAAAATGTTTCAGGCAACGACAACAGTCACCTCAATTCCCCCATGGGACTATATATTGACGGTAAGGATCGATTGTACATTGCGGATTCAAATAATAAACGCGTGCAAGTTTTTAACAAAGACGGAAGTTATACTTTGACGCTTGGACATCCCGATTTACAACTTCCGCGCCATATAACCGTAGATGACGACGAAAATATTTATGTTGCGGATGGCGATACAAACAAAATATTCATGTTTGACGGTCAGGGAACGTTTAAGAAAATCCTGGGACAAAATACCATACCGGCCTTTATTGGCACCGAGTCGATGGTGACAGTCGCTCAAGACTCGGACCCTGTTGATCTTAAACCTCTATTGCATGTCAGCGATCCGGATCCAAACCAGACTCTGACCTGGACGCTAATTTCCTCACCGGTGCATGGTACGGTAAGTATTTCCGGGGCAAATGCGCCTAGCGGAAGTTCCGATATCGTTCCCGGAGGTACCGTCAGTTACACGCCGGCAGAAGGGTATTACGGTACAGACTGGCTTGCGGTTCAAGTCAGCGACGGAAATGGCGGCGTGGCAGCTAAAAACATAACCGTATCGGTTAAAGAGCGCCTGGCTGCTCCAACGGCCAATCCGGCCAGCGGTACGGTGCTGGCAAATCACAGCCTAGTAACGCTCGGCGCAACTTCGCCCGGGGCAGCCATCTACTATACGACGGATGGAACCAATCCTTCGGCCGATAGTCCGCGCGGACCTGCCGTCACTATTACGGGAACGCCGGGCAGTACGGTGACCTTGAAGGCCATTGCTGTAAAAGATGGCTCGGAAAGCAGTGAGGTTGCAACTTTCACCTATACGATAGCCCATACGTTTTCCATTGAGCCGATCAGCGATATGACCTTGCCTGAGTTGGTTCAAGGTTACGGCAGTTTGGAAGCGGAAGCGATTCGAATTCTTAATACAGGCACCATCGGCCTTTCAAACTTAAGCGTCTCGCTCGGCGGTGTTCATGCCAACGCCTTTGACTTTACTTTGCCTCTGCAAAGTACATTGGATCCTGATGCATCAACAACCTTTGCGATTCAAGCCAAGCCTGGACTGGCGGCGGGAACTTACACGGCCACGGTTACTGTATCGGCAGACAACATGGCAAGTGCAACTTTTACAGTTACCCAAGTTGTCGGCTTACCGGATATTTCCGCTAGTCCGCTGAATTTGGCCGCCACGGCAGGGGACCGTCAAGTTGATTTGCGATGGGACACGGTGACCGGCGCCACGTATTACAATTTGTACATGTCGACCACACCGGGTGAATTTGACGCCGATTCCATCGCGACAGTGACAAGTGCAACTTATCTGGTGCCGGATTTGAATAACGGAACAACCTATTATTTTGTAGTGAGGGCAGGTAACGATAAAGGACTCGGAAGCGAGTCCAATCAGGTGAGCGCAACGCCTGCAACCCTTCCGTCAGCACCAACCGATGTGACGGCGGAAGCGGGCAAAGGCAGCGCTAAGATTACCTTTACGGCTCCGAAGGATAACGGCGGAAGTGCGATTACGGGCTACGAAGTCTTCACTGCGCAAGGGGCGCTTGTTGCCACCGGAGACGCCGGTTCAAGTTCGATTACCGTCCCAGGTTTATTGAACGGAACCACGTACACCTTCATCATGAAAGCTAAAAATGCCGTAGGCAGCAGTGCGCCGTCTGCACCGTCCAATGCCGTTACGCCGAGAGACACACCAGGGAGTGATAACGGAAATTCCGGTACACATATCGGGTCGGGAAATAATCATAGCAATTCCTCTTCTCAGCCGGCGCCAGAGCAGAAGCCAGAGCAGGAGAATACAGGGGGAGACGTGCTTGTGAACGGGAAGCTTGACAATGTGGGAACGGCTTCCATAGAGGACGTGAACGGACAAAAAATCATGACCATTACCGTGAACGAAGAAAAGTTGCGGCAGCGGCTCACAGACGAAGGTAAAGGCGCTACCATAACGCTATCTGTTTCTGCCGGGAGCGATGTTGTCGTTGGCGAATTCAATGGACGCATGATCAAAAATATGGAAACCGAGCAAGCCGTTGTGGTGATTCGCACGGAGAAGGCAACTTACACCTTGCCTGCGGAACAAATCGATATTGATTCCATTTCGGAGCGTTTCGGTAAAGACCTGGCTTTGCAGGATATCAAAGTCAAGATTGAAATTTCCGAACCGCAGGCAGAGACTGTACGTACGGTGGAGACTGCGGCCGAGCGGGACGGACTGACGCTGGTCGTACCTCCGCTTAACTTCAAAGTGAGCGCGGTCTACGGTGACCGTACCGAAGAAGCGGCAAAATTCAACGCATATGTGGAGCGCGCCTTAGCGCTTCCGGAAGGGATCGACCCGAACCGGATTACCACCGGTGTGGTGGTAGAACCGGATGGATTCGTTCGTCATGTACCCACCAAGGTGATCAAAGAAGATGGCATCTATTACGCCAAAATCAATAGTTTGACGAACAGCACCTATGCGGTAGTATGGCACCCGTTGGCGTTTAAAGATATGGAAAACCACTGGGCCAAAAACTACGTCAATGACATGGGTTCCCGGATGATCGCGGGTGGAACGGGCGACGATCTGTTTAGCCCTGATCGGGAGATTACCCGCGCCGAGTTTGCGGCGATTATTGTTCGCGGCCTCGGATTGGGTGTTGGGGCAGGAGCAAGTTCCTTTACCGATGTTAAAGCGGCGGACTGGTATTCCGGTGCCGTGAACACGGCATACGAATATGGCTTGATCAAAGGATATACGGACGGAACGTTCCGCCCCGATGGGAAAATTACCCGCGAAGAGGCGATGGCGATCGTGGCCAATGCTATGAAGATAACAGGGTTGAAAGATCGCATTGCGAGTGGTTCGTCCCTGGATGCTATTTTGCAGCCTTATCAAGATGAAACGGAAATCTCGGCTTGGGCAACGGCCGGAGTAGCCGATACGGTTCAGGCGGGGATCGTGTCGGGAAGAAATAACATGAATTTGGAGCCTAAGGCGTTCATAACGCGGGCTGAAATTGCCGCTATCATCAAGAGATTGTTGGAAAAGTCCGATTTAATCTAGTGAAACAATGAACAGGGCTAGCATCTTCATAATATAAAGTAAAGCGTGGTTTCCGAAAACTCGGAAGCCGCGCTTTTTTGCTTTGGCCCGCTCATCTCCCTACCTTAAATTGTGCAGAAAAAGAGAAGCGTTGAGGAAACGTTTGGCCAAGGTTTGAAAATACGTGGTTTGAACGGACAACATGGCGATTACGATCGTATTGCTGACCGCTTCCTGCTGCTGGGGATTTAAGCCGGTAAGACCAAGCGCAAATTCATCCGCTTTTTTCTTCACGGTCGTTTCCATGAGATGATCCTGTTTTTTGTCTCTGCTCAAGTGGCCGGATTGGAGATCCAGCACCTGGTCATTGTTCTGGTCAAGCTCCTCGAAAATCCCGGAATAGCCTGCGTACAAATCGATGGGGCTGATGAGATCTTTGGCTTGATCATTAAAATCGTGGAAGATCAGCAAAAGCAGCTTTCTGATGGACTCCAGGTCCAAGGCGGCCCGCAAATCCTCGATGATGAACAGAATTGCCGCCTGTTCGACCGAATATTTCTTTCCTAACCTCGGAGTACCGATAATCTCCTTCAAATCGCGTTTCACCCAATTTTGCACCGCTGTCAGTGCAAAGTGGTTGTATTCGATCTGAGAGCCCAAGGCAACGATATCGTTAAGCGACAGTCCTAGATCGCTTGGATTCATGTTCATCAATTTTTCAAAGATCGGGGGCAGGGCCGTGGAGATAAAGGCGCCTAATGAGTTGCCGCCTGCTATCAATTCCTTATGCGATTTCGCCCATGCTTCCTGGAGGATGTTTTTGGGCGCTTTTTGGCTTTGACCGCTCAGGCTAAGCAGGAGCTGCGACATTTCACTGCGGGTGAGATGGAATGTTTCCATGTTTAATTCCTCCATATAAGTTCTTACGAACTCATCTTACGACGGTGACGAGAAAAAGTCAAAGAAGAAGCAAATCGGGCATTGCGGGTTAAAAAGGCGTGGAGAAGTTCGAATTTGGAGCAATTTGCCCCAAAACAGGCAAAGTCAGATATTGATATCGACATATGAACTTTGATATTATAAGTTCATAAGAACTCATAAATAAAAAGTTCCGAAGAATTGATCAAACGAGGAGTGCTTGCATGTACGCTTTGAATTTGTTTCTGGTTGCTTTGCTGATCTTGGCTACCGCCTTTTTCGTGGCGGCCGAGTTCGCCATCGTACGGCTGAGATCAAGCCGGGTCGATCAGATGGTGCTGGAAGGCCGGAAAAATGCATTGGCCGTGCAGCGGGTTACGAGCAATCTGGACGGATATTTATCCGCCTGCCAGCTCGGCATCACGATCACCGCGTTGGGACTTGGATGGCTGGGGGAGCCCACCGTGGAGAAAATCCTGCATCCTGTCTTTAACCGGTACGGATTGCCTGCGGAAGTCAGCAGCATTTTATCCTTTGGCATCGCGTTCGCTTCGATCACCTTTCTTCACGTCGTGCTGGGCGAATTGGCTCCTAAAACCGTGGCCATTCAAAAAGCGGAAACGGTCTCTTTGCTGACGGCTAAGCCTTTGATCTACTTCTATAAAGCGATGTATCCGTTTATTTGGGCTTTGAACGGTTCCGCCAACCGCCTGGTGCGCATCTTCGGAATTAAGCCGGCCAAAGAACACGAGGAGGCCCATTCCGAGGAAGAACTGCGCATTATTCTTACGGAAAGCTATAAGAGCGGGATGATCAACCAGGCGGAATACGGGTATGTGAACAAAATCTTTGCTTTCGACGAGCGGCTGGCCCGTGAAATTATGGTGCCGCGTACGGATATGATGTGCATCGACGTTCATGCCGGCAAAGAAGCGGCGCTGCAGATCATGAAATCCGAGCAATATACCCGGTTTCCCGTGGTGGAGGGCAACAAGGATCATATTCTTGGCTATATCAATACCAAGCAATTTTTGATGCAGCTAAGCGATGATCCGAAGGTGGAAATACGCAAGCTGATTCAGCCGATCCTGTCTGTCTCGGAAGCTATGCCGGTAAAGGATCTGCTTTTGCGCATGCAGCAGGAATCGGTGCATATGGCCGTTTTGGTCGATGAATATGGAGGCACCTCCGGTTTGATCACGATCGAGGACATTTTGGAAGAGATCGTCGGCGAAATCCGCGACGAATTCGATACGGAAGAAAAAGCCGAAATTGAAAAGCTGGGAGAAAACCACATTCTCGTGGACGGTAAAGTTTCGCTGGAGTCGGTCTGTTCGCTGCTGGGCATCGAATTGCTTGACGAAGAACTGGATACGATCGGGGGATGGGTCTATACGCAAAATCCGGGTTTAAAGAAGGGAAGCGAATGGACGTACGGCCCGTTGCAGTTTACAGTCCGGGAAAAAGACCGCCATCGGATTCGCAAGCTGGAAATTGTTAAGCTGAAAGCAATGGTGTCCGACCATGAAGATTAAGCCCGATCGCCTGATTAAACGTTCGCTTGCCGGTGAACTCCGCGCTTTCAAAAAGCTGATAGACATGTATAATAAACAGGTTTTCGACTTATGCTTCCGGATGGCCGGGAATAAAACCGCGGTTCAGGATCTGGTAGTCCGTACATTTGTGACGGCCAGGCAGCGGCTCGGTGAATACGATTTCTCCGTTCCGTTTCATGTATGGCTGTATTCGCTCGCCGTATCCTGCTCAGTGCAGACCGGTACCGAAGCAGAGCGCGTCGGCGAACCGGGGGATGAGGCGGAAGAATTGCTACGCCAGGTACCTTTTTATCCCAGGATCGCGATGATTCTCAAGTACGCTCATCGGCTGACGCCCGAGGAAACGGCTTATGTCTTGAACTGCCGGGTGGAAACGATCAAGTCCTATTTGCGGCAGGGACGGGAATTGTTGCTGGTGCAGCGCCCTAATATCGCGAAGCCGGATTTATTGCTGGGAACCTAGCCGGCAACCCTTGTCTTGTTTTTCCGGGGCAAGGGTTGTTTTTTGTTCGCAAATTTTAAAAATTCTTGTAGAATAGAAAGGCCGCCTTTAAGGTGTTTTCATTATTGCAGAAATAAGGTGATGAATGTGAATAAAAAAGGGCATGTTGCTTTGGCAGTGACAGCGGGATCGGCCGGCCTGCTTATGATGCCGTCATTAGCCATGCAAACCGATGCAGGAATTGCAGCCGCGCTTGTGGCTGCGGCAGGAATCGGCGGAGTATTTCCGGATTTTGATCATAAAACCAGCACGGTGAGCAATCGAATCCAGTTTCCCCTGCGATACCGGCGTCTCTTTAAAACCTTGTCCGGATTTGTCGGGATCGTCGGTATAGGGTTAATGGCTTATCAGCAATTTGGAAATGTACCGGGACATTTAGGGGAATGGGTGAAGAGCGGGCCGTTATGGCTCGGGGCTGCTATCCTGTTCTGGCTGCTGGCAAGGCTGCGCAGTTTGGTTTTGATCGGTATCGGCGCTTTATTATTAGCAGGGTACGCGATATATGACTTACACTGGATTGCGGCCTTCGCCGGCTTTGCCTTTCTCATTCTTCCGCTGGTTAAACATCGCGGGGTGATTCATACCCCGGAGTTTGCGGCCGTACTATCCATAGGTCTGCTTAATTTTTCCGCTCAGCAACCGGAAATCATCAATATGGCAGCGATCGGGTTTGTCATCGGCTGGTGGGCGCACCTCGCCGGGGATATATTCGGAGACGAAGGGATTCACTTCCTGCTGCTGCCGAAGCTTAAAATCGCTCTCCGGTTGTTTAAAAACGGGGGGCCGGCCGAGCGCTGGATTTCGCGAACATGCTGGGGAGGCAGCCTTCTGATATGGGGAGCCATGTTGCTTCAAACGCAAATCCTGCTGAAATAAAAGAAGGAGATGGCGCCGGCCATTGCAGGAACAAACGAACAAGCACTGCTATGCGGCTCAGCATATACCGTTATTGATTGACTTGGAGGTGAAAGGGAGTTGGGCCAAACTTCTAGCTCGTTAAAAGGGATATCCATCATAACAAGCACGAACCGCCCGCGTTTTTTCAATAATATTCTTGAAAATTACAGAAATCAGCTTTACCCGGTAAAAGAACTGGTTATTATCTTGAATAAAGATAGCATGGAATTAGATAAGTACCGAAAAATTGCCCGGAAGTATAAAAATGTCTCCGTCTACAAGCTTCCTGAAAAAGAATCCTTAGGCAGCTGCCTTAATTATGCCGTCAGTAAAACGAAATACCTGTACATCACCAAGTTTGACGATGACGATTTCTACTCGCCTTATTATCTAACCGGGCAAATGAAGGCTTTAAACCGGTCAAATGCCGATGTGGTGGGAAAACGAGCGTACTTGGCGTACCTCGAAGCCAAGAAATTGCTCGTTCTTCGCTTTCCCAAACAACAGAATAAGTTCGTCGGTGTAGTTGCGGGAGGGACCATCTTATTTAAAAGACGTGTGTTCGACCGCGTCCGATTTCCCCATGTGTCGCTAGGAGAAGACGTCTCATTTTTAAGCAGATGCCGGGCTAAAGGATATAAAGTATATGCGCCTGATCCATATAATTATGTGCAAATTAGAAGAAAAAATAAAACATCGCATACATGGAAAGGCAGCGATCAATATGTCCTAAAGGGGAGCCGCATTTTTGCGCGAACCGATCAATTCAGGAAAGTGGCTACTCAAAATCGCTAATCCTCGTTGTAATTCCTCCAGAGAATTGGTGGAAGAAAGGGCTATTCGTAAATATTCAGAAAATAATTCTCCATGTGCGTTCCATCGGCATTATCCGATATGGGAAGCCATCTATAGAAGCTTAGTGGATGGCCGGTACGAGGCAGCTGCGGGAAAAACTCCGTAAACAACCGGTTTGCGGATTCCGCCAGCTGTTTTTTTTTCGCCGCAATTGCACTTGCTTTTCCGGATAAGATCAGTTCGCTGATGATCTCGGCATCCAATGAAGAGGTACCCTGGTATATGCTGTTGGTTCAATTTATTTTTTGAAATGTTTAAAAAATAGCGTCAGTCATTAATAAACGTTGATTTGGAGAGTATTCTTGAATTGTAAGCGATTAACATATGATCTTTTGTATGATTCCGAGAGTTCACCTTCCATACTCCTGCTTTACAAACTTTTACACTGAACGTATGATTTATTTTGTTTCTAAGCGTAGTCAGGAGTGGGTTGCATGGCTTGTGAAATTTAGCACAGGGGTCTCTGTGTTTTTTTATTGCCTCAAATTGGCCGATTTGCCCTTAATCTTCAGTTTGTATTTGAAATAATACTTATTTCTGCCGAGCAATATAAAAAAACAACGTAATTTAGGCGGTGACCCCCTGTGCTTTCTTATATAAAGCGATTTCTTATTGGACGGCCGTTAAAATCAACGGAACTGGGCGAACAGAAGCTAAGCAAAACCAAAGCGCTGGCCATCCTTTCTTCCGATGCCTTGTCATCGGTCGCTTACGGGCCGGAACAGATCCTGCTTGTTTTAATGGTCGTGGGAGCGGTAGCCTATTGGTATTCGATTCCCATTGCTGCTGGTGTTTTGGTTTTGCTGGTTGCGCTTATTTTGTCTTACCGGCAAATTATTTTTGCTTATCCTCACGGCGGTGGGGCTTATGTGGTTTCCAAGCAAAACCTGGGTGTAATTCCCGGACTGATTGCCGGCGGTTCATTACTTGTTGACTATATCTTGACCGTTGCGGTAAGCGTCTCGGCCGGTACGGACGCCATTACTTCGGCTTTTCCGGGCCTTCATCCATACACGGTGCCCATAGCCGTAGGTTTTGTATTGTTAATTACCATTCTCAATTTGCGTGGTGTCACCGAATCGGCAACGATTTTTGCCTTTCCCGTTTATTTATTTGTTCTAGCCCTGGTGATTTTGATTTGTTCCGGCCTTTATAAAATCATGACCGGCCAAATTTCGCCGGAATTACACGCTCCGCTTGGTTCTCCGGTGGCTGGAATTAGTTTATTTTTGCTGCTTCGTGCCTTTGCTTCCGGATGTTCCGCTTTGACAGGGGTAGAAGCGATCTCAAACGCCATCCCCAACTTTAAAGAGCCGGCTCCGCGTAATGCGGCAAAAACCTTGCTGGCCATGGGGGGCATATTGGCTGTATTGTTCACGGGAATTGTTTTTCTGGCTTATTATTATGGCGTAGGCCCTCTTGCGGAGGTTACCGTGCTTTCCCAGATCGCGGAACACACTTTCGGAAGAAATATCATGTATTTCTTCATTCAGGGAACGACGGCTTTGATTCTTATTCTGGCTGCCAACACCGGATATTCCGCTTTTCCGTTGCTTGCCGTTAATTTGGCTAAAGACAAGTTTATCCCAAGAGCGTTTACGGTTCGCGGAGACCGGCTGGGGTATTCGAATGGCATCATTTTCCTGGGGCTGTTTTCGATTTTGCTGATCATCGTTTTCGAAGGGAAAACCGAACTTTTAATTCCGCTTTATGCGATCGGCGTGTTTATTCCTTTTACACTGTCCCAGTCAGGGATGATGGTAAAGTGGTTACGGGAAAAACCTCCAGGTTGGATCAAGAAATTTTTGGTCAATACCATCGGGGCCTTGATCAGTCTGTTGGTCAGCGTGGTGTTTTTCATCACCAAGTTCCATAATGTCTGGCCGGTCCTTATCTTTTTACCTTTAATTATTTACTCCTTTTATCGGATTCATAAGCACTACGAAGCGATTGCGGAACAGTTGAGAATTTCAACTTGCGAGCGGGCTGTGCCGATCGAAGGAAACGTGGTGATCGTACCCGTTGCAGGAATCACGCGCGTGGTGGAGAATTCGCTGAACTATGCCAAGTCCCTGTCCCCGTATCAAATCATTGCGGTGCACGTCCCTTTTGAGAAGGCGGACGAAGCGGTGTTTGAAGAGAAGTGGAAAAAATGGCAGCCGGACGTTAGATTGGTGACATTGTACTCTCCGTATCGAAGCATAATTCACCCGTTGATTAAGTTCGTGGATACGGTGCAAAAAAAGGCGCACGAAGCAAATTATCAGGTGACTGTGGTCATCCCGCAATTTATTCCGAAAAAAGGATGGCACAATATCCTGCACAATCAATCGAGCCTGTTGATTCGCGCGCATCTGCTTTACCGGAGGGATGTCATCGTCGCCACGGTTCCGTATCATTTGAAAAAATAACCGATCAAAGAGCCAGAGGGAATTCCCCTCTGGCTCTTGCAGGATGCGCTCTTATACGCTGCCCGATCCCGCGCTGCTTTCCTCGCCAGGCGGCACGTCGCCGATCAGCTTCCACGGACCCCATTCTCCCGTCGTTCCGGGTTCTTGTCCTTGGGTCCACCACAGGGCTTGCCAGAATTGCCCGTTATGCACAACGATTTCACCTTCGGTATAGACCCTGATCGGATTCCAGATGAGGTACTTTCCGAAACGGTTCGGGTCTCCCGGGAAACCGGGCTCGGGCGTGGTTGGCGCCGACGGATTGATGCTGAGGTTCACATCCATCACTTGGTAGAAAGCATTCACTGTATCCGCAATATCCCAAACGGCCACGATGACGTGGTAGCCTTCCCGGTCGTTCGGCACAAAGCAATCGTTATAAACGTCGATTGGCGGAATCGCGCCGTCATCGATATAGCGGCAGAACAACTCAAGATCCGCCCGTTTTAACGGGGAATTGGGGTCCCAGTCTTTTTTCGTAATATAATAATCCCATGTATTCGTGCTGTGATTGGCTGTAAGCTTCCAATGGAACGTATGCTCCCCGCCTACCATATCTACCTTGGTCCAGCGATCGGCCGTTTGTTCGTCGAGTTCAAAAAATTTCCCGCCGCTGGCGATCTGGCCGTCAGGGACGCCGAATTCAGGGAAATCTCCGCGGCCCTCCACACTGAAAGGCTCCCATTTCACTGGTCCACAATCGCTGTTTTGGCCCGTGGAACATAGATGGGCGCGGCTGTCCGTCAAATATCCGTGCGCGGAAGCGCTGTCCGCAAACACCAACGAACCTGCCAGCATCAGAAACAGAGTACCTGCCGAAACAACAAACCATTTCATAAAAAACTTATGACGATTCACAAAAGTCCGGGCTGTCATGATTCTACTCCTCCTTGCATTTTTTAATAGAATTTTCTGCGAGCTTCCAAGTTCAATTTTGACAACGCTTTCATTGACTTGAGACGCGGGTAATCGGAGCCTGCAGATCCCTCCCTTCAATGAACTTTTTATGAATCAATTCCAAAGAAGCCTGTCCATTCTTATGGAAATTGATCCCTTAATGATAGATAATCCATATATTGGATTTATTTACTACATACTATATTATGACCCCATAATTGTCAATGAGATTATAATATATATTAGGTAATAATATTTACATATATGTCGAAGTTTTGAATAATTTGTTGTACCAGTAGAACTATAGTGTCCGTTTGAATTTGGTTGGTAAGATGCATTACATCAAAATGGGTAAGGAGTATAATGATCAACGGGATATTCCTGTATTTTACAAAGATCGATCGAGGATGTCCGCGGCCGGACCAAAAATAAATGCAAAGAGGGCATGGATATGAAGAAAAATTTCATTGTACTCGGATTTACGGCTTTTATATTGTTGGCGGGTTGTTCGGCAAGCCATGCGGCAACCAATTTAACTACCAATTCTCAGAAAGAAAATCCAACAGTTAAAGAAGTAAGCCACTTCACGTATGACCATCAAGAGGAGTGGGGATTTGTATCGGGGAAAATGCAATCTCCAATAGACATTGTTACATCCAAGCTTATTGATTATGAGGGAACTGATTTGGCATTAAGCTATGATCAGGTGGGCACTTCCATTGAGGATAACGGGCATAGCATACAGGTGGGTTTACGCGGTACCGCAGAAATAAATGATCGGACGTTTACGCTGTCCCAAGTTCATTTTCATGCCGAAAGCGAGCATACGATCGATGGCAAGCACTTTCCGCTTGAAGGGCACTTTGTGCACCAAGCTCAAGACGGCCGGATCGCCGTGATCGGGGTTATGTTTACTGCAGGAGAAGAAAATAAAGCCTTCGGGCAAATTTTGGACGCGGCAAAAGCGAATGCACAAGGGGAGAAGGGAATAACGATCGACAACCTGGATATCGGCCAATTGCTCCCTGCTCATTTGGGCTATTATCATTATTTGGGGTCCTTGACGACACCTCCATTAACCGAAAATGTGGAATGGTATATTCTAACGGAGCCTGTTGAACTTTCCCAGGAGCAACTGAATGAATTTTATAAATACTACGACCACAATCATCGCGACATCCAAGAATTAAATGATCGTAAAGTTTTTGTGAAATCTTAGTTTCTTGCTAAGGATGTATGCAGTCTACCACATTTGCCTGCCGCAGTCGGAGGAGTACCGGAAACTCTTTGGACTCCTCCGTATAGCAGGCCTCCTGACGTGGAATCCCGCGGGCAGAACCTCTTTACCGGCCGTCCCGAACGAACGATTCGATTCTGGCCTTAATAGCGTCCCGAACAGTTCGGAACTGCGCCATGATTTCTTCTTCGGTGCCGGTTGCTTTGGCCGGGTCGTCGAAACCCCAATGCCATTTGATCATCTTTGGATTTGAAATCGCAGGACAGTGCTCGTCCGCATGTCCGCATAACGTAATAACGTAAGTGGCGCGGTTTAAGATGTCCTGATCAATGACATCGGAACTGTTTCCGCTGATATCGATCCCGGCTTCCCGCATCACTTGAACGGCGCGGGGATTAAGCCCATGTGCCTCAAGGCCGGCGCTTTTTACTTCGTATTTGTCTCCGCCAAGAGCGCTCAGAAATCCGTCGGCGATTTGACTGCGGCAAGAATTTCCCGTACACAAGAAGTAAACAAGCGGTTTTGTACTCATTTTCAAATTCCCCTTTACATTCTATTATTTTTTTGAACTAACCTATTATTTTTAGCCCAATGAACAAACCGCAGAGCGTTAAAAATAATACGGGAACCGTCAAGACGATACCTGTCTTTAAATACGCGCCCCACGTGATTTTAACGCCTTTGTTTGATAGGACATGGAGCCAAAGCAGGGTGGCCAGCGAACCGATTGGCGTAAGTTTGGGCCCCAAATCGGAACCAATGACATTCGCATAGATGAATGCTTCCCTTATTAGGCCGGTTGCGCTTGTTCCGTCAATGGCCAGGGCGTTGATCATGACCGTAGGCATGTTGTTCATGACGGACGACAGGATTGCCGCAATAAATCCAGCCCCGATCGTTGCGGCGAACAGGCCTTGAGCCCCGATCCATTCGAACATCTCCGCAAGTTGATCCGTTAAACCTACGTTTCGGAGCCCATAGACAACCACGTACATCCCGATGGAAAAAACCACCACAGACCAAGGAGCGCTTTTGACGAGCTTCCAGGGATGAAATCCCGGGCTTTGTTTTACGAACAGCAGTAAAACCAAAGCTGCCGCGCCGACAATGATGGAGATGGGGATCTGAATAAATTCGCTGGCGAGATAGGCGATAAAGAGGACCGCCAAAATAACCCAGGAAATCTTGAACAAACGAACGTCTTTGATCGCTTCAACCGGATTTCTCAGGAGCTGCGATACGTCGTATTTCTTCGGAATGCTCCTCCGGTAAAACAAGTATAGAACCAGCAGGCTCGCGGCAACCGAGAAGAGGGTCGGGATGATCATGCGGCTTGCGTACTCCAAGAAACCAATCCCGAAAAAATCGGACGAAACGATGTTCACAAGGTTACTGACAACGAGCGGCAGCGATGCCGTGTCAGAGATGAAGCCGCTGGCCATGATGAAGGGGATGATCATGCGCTCATCCATATGGAGCGCCCTGACCATGGCCAGGACAATCGGTGTAAGAATAAGGGCGGCCCCATCGTTGGCGAAGAAAAAAGCAACAACGGCTCCGAGCAGGATCACGTAGATGAACATAAGTATGCCGTTCCCGCGCGCAAAACGAGCCATATGCAGCGCGGCCCATTCGAAGAAGCCGATTTCGTCCAAAATAAGGGAAATCAGAATAATTGCAACAAACGCCAATGTGGCGTTCCAAACGATTCGGCTTACGTCCCACACATCCTGCAGATTTACAACGCCGCAGATTAAGGCGGCAATGGCGCCTCCGCATGCGGACCACCCGATGTTTAACCCTTTTGGCTGCCAGATAACGAAAATCAAGGTAACAAGAAAGACCATTGTGGCGATAATAAGCATAGGAGACCTCCCGGGTTAACAACAACGATTAGGATGATGGGCTTTCATTTTCTCCTTCATGGAAGGGAGTTGATTTAAGATATCGTTCAAATAAGGTTTGTCGCCGACGTTTAATGCGTAATAAATCCATTGGCTGCGGCGGGTTTCGTTCACAATTCCGCCCGTTTTTAATTTCTTTAAGTGTTGACTGATATTAGGCTGCGTCGTTTCAAGAATATCCACGATATCGCATACGCACATCTCTTGTTCTTTCAAGAGGGCGACGATCATTAAACGCGTCTTATCCGAAAGCAACTTCAGCGTTTCCGCCATTTCAGCGATGGAGGTTTCGGGTGAGGTCATCTGCTAACTCCTTTCACTAAAATTGGCGAACTTAGCAAGACAAATTATATAATCAATCAATTATATTATCAATCACTTATATCGGTGCGTTTGCGATTTAATGGATATCGTGGATATGCCGCAATCGAAACTTTCGTATCATTTAAAGATTCTGTTTGAAGCCGGATTAATCACCAGAGAGACAAAGGGCACATGGAGCTATTATGAATTAAACCATGCCGAAGTCAACCGGCTGCTGTCTCCGGAGCTATGCTGTGTTTTTCGAAAGGCAGACAAACAACCTGGCGGATGCTGTTCATGAAATCCGCTGGGTTTTAAGTTATCTAATTAATCAAAATATTTTGATATATTGGCGGGTTGTATATCCGGGGCGTCAACCGTCGAAGAAGTTAAGGAAATACTCCGGAACAGCGGATTTCAGGAAATTGCCGTTGAACCGAAAGATCAATCCCATGAGTTTATTAAGGATTGGGAGCCTGGCGGCCATTTGGAAGACTATATTCAATCGGCGGTTATCAAAGCAATAAAACCAGATAACTAATATGCACTGCAAATCCGTGAAACGCTACTGACATGCTGTTGTCAGCAGCGTTTTTGTATACTTTCGTTATACAAATCAAAAGGAGGCCGCAATAAAATGATCGACAAGTCACCTGATTTGGGGTTTGCCGGGAACGATATAACTAAAGGGAGCCGCTATTGGATTGGCGTAGTCTCCGCATCGCATGTCAGCCGCGGGGTTAGGGAAGGGATCGCCCAGACTTGCCATGGGAAAGCCCGTCCGCTCGGAAGAATGCGGCCAGGCGATTGGCTCATCTATTACTCGCCGCGGACAGAGATGAAGGGCGGGGAAGTTCTGCAGGCGTTTACGGCGATTGGCCAGGTGGCAGACGATATCGTATATCCATTTAAAATGAGCGATGACTTTATTCCATATCGCCGGAATATGCATTATTTCCCCTGCCGCACCGTTAAAATCGCCGCTCTGTTGGACAAGCTTACGTTCACCAAGGGAAAACGCAACTGGGGATACTCCTTTCGCTTCGGACAATTCGAAATCAGCCGCGAAGATTTTCTGACCATAGCTAATGAGATGCTGGGGAGCGGTGGGAGTTGAACGCTGAAAGCCGAGTTCATCGTTTTTCATGGGAAGAAGGACGACCTGATGGGGGCGATGTGGTCAACTGCAAAAGTGCATCCTATTTTTCGCCAATAACGATTTTAGAGCGATTGAAGTGCAAAAGTGCATCTCATTTGAGCCTATCCGATAAAAAAGCAGCTTTTGACCGGAGACGAACTGCACTTTTGCATTTGAGCCACCGGTTGAGAGGAGTTTCGACAAAAACCGCCTGCACTTTTGCATTTCCTGGGACTCCCCTTCTTGCTAGGCGGCTTCATGCCCCGCATTCTATCGCGGTTTAAAACTGCCGCTTAATGCGGTCTGGCTTCTTAGGGAGTACGATCGAGTACGTTTTTCTTATACCACAAAATGCTCGCAGTCAACCAGCACCCGCTAACGAAATAACCTCCGAGGACATCGCTCGGGTAATGCACCCCTAAATAAATTCGGCTGATTCCGATGGCCATGATAAACAGGGTGCTCAGAACGATTATCAGCGAGCGGCCCAATGAATTGGGTACATGTCTCCAAATCAGAAAAGCAAGGGCGCCGTAAAAACTGAACGCGGCCATGGAGTGTCCGCTCGGGAAGCTGTAGCCTTCAGCTTCAATAATCCGGTGAATGACGGGGCGCGCGCGGTGAAACAGCGTTTTTAGTGCCCAGTTCAGTACGGTTGAACCAAGCATAACACCGGCCAAGAAGACAAGTTCTCTCCGGTGCCCCAAGACGGTATATAAAACTGCCATGGCCGTGATAATCACAAGAATCAGCGGCAGCCCCCCGCCGATCGTCGTAAAAAACTTCATAACGGCTGTCAAATCCGGGGTCTCCCAATGCTGAATCCACGAGACGATAACCTGATCGAAATGGCGTATTTCGTTGTCTTGTACGAACAGGGAAATCGCTCCGAACCCCAGAGTGCATATAATTAGTACAATCGGTGCCAGGGATAATTTGATTTTGAACATGTCGCAAATGTTTCCTCCGTCTAATCCAATTTTGAGCAAGTATTTACACAATACAGCATTTGAGTTAACTTAAAAAGGAAAATATATTATGAATATGGAGTTTTAGATATGAAAAAGAGGTTATATGCTCTGGCAGCAGCACTTCTTTTGATTGCGGTTACCTCTGCATGCTCAGCATTTACCAATTCCGACGATCTGATAACGCTTCGTCAACTATAAACTAATTTCTCCAACGGACCTAACTTGGATTCAAGCTAAGCTTGGTGCCGGAGAGAACACGACATATGAGCACATTTTTGGACCGGATCAGGAAGGGAACTGGGAGATGAGGTTTGACACCGATGACGGTTCGAAAGCAACGGTGCAATTAGAAGTCCAAACGGCAAAAAGCCCGTCCATTTAAAAATGGACGGGCTTTTGCGGTAAGCGGCAGCGTGGCCTTATTGGTCCACATCGTCAATCACTCTAAAGTCGTCAAAGTCGCCCATCACACCGGGCGGTGTATACGGTCTGACGACGAGGAGGGTGGACGTATAAGCATGGCCTTGGTAGACGGCGGTCACGGAGGTGAGTCCGGGGCTAATGCCGGTGATATAGCCGCTTTCGTCAATTTGGGCGATCTTCGGGTTAGCCGTCGTAAACTGGGTTTCGCGGGTGACGTTCAACGTGTTTCCGTCCTCGTCGGTGAACAACGCCTCGATATCCAACTCACTGCCGACAGTTACTGAGTAGTCTTCCGAGTCCAGGCAGAATTGTCCGGGGCCGGGCTGGGGTTCACCTGAGCCGTCATTAACCGTAACCGATAGAACGGCTCTAAGTCCGCCGTATTCGCCGACAATATCGGCGGTTCCGGAGGATATGCCCGTGAGCACGCCTGCCTTATCCACGTCGGCGATCTCCGGATTCAGAGAACTGAAGCCGGCAAAATACGTCACATCGGTAACGCTTCCGTCCGTATAAACGGCTTCGAGGACGCTCGGCTTACGCTCGCCGATCTCCAGCTTCACGGCCGGATCGGCGAAGCGAAGGTCCGCCAATTCCAGATCACCAGGCTCTTGGCCAGTTCCCGAGAGCTTAACCAACTGCATGCGGTATTTTCCCTCTTCCTTCACTTGGCCCGACAGGATGAAGCCTCCGTCCGGAGTGGGGGATCCTTTTCCTACGGCGGCAAGTCCCGGAGCCGCATATTGCAGTTTGCCGGTCAGTTCGCCATCCTGGTTGATGAAGGAGATCTGGTATTGATACTTCGAATCTTCCTTACGGGTCGAACTGCCTAAAAGAGCGTATCCGTCCTTTGTGGTCACTAATTGTTTGTAAGAGCCGTTGTCGTCGCGGGGAGAATAGTTTTTCTCCCAAACGATATTGCCATCTGCGTCCGCTTTCAGGAGAAAAGCGGTTCGTTCATCGTTTGGATGCATCAACCCGTATACGATATAACCTCCGTCCGCCGACAATTGAGCCGAATAGGCGGCGCGGCCGGTCTGCGGAGCGGGTTGCTTCTGCTCCCATTCGACTTCACCTTGGGCGTCCACCTTCACGATCACGGAGGCGTCCGCGTCCGAGTTGATCACGCTGTCGATATAGCCTACCGCCAATAACCCTCCGTCGGGCGTGGTGATGACCTCATTAAAAACCTGGTTATTCCCTTCCCCAAAGCGGTACGTTTTAAACCAAATCTGGTTTCCTTCATTGTCGACCTTAAGCAGGTAGGCGGGGGCTTCCCAATACGAATTGACGCTGTACCCGGTAACGGCAAAACCTCCGTCCGGGGTTTCCGCCACGGATCCCGCATATAAATGCGTTCCGATATATAGGTCTTTATAATAGCGGGCCCATTCGATTTGTCCTTGGCCGTCAAGCTTGGCCAAATAGGGGAGGGTGATCGGTCTCCCGGTTCGGTCGGTGATCGCCCCGGTTACAAGATATCCTCCATCCTGCGTCTGAATGATTTGTCTGGCCTCAACGCTATCCTTGGTGTAGTCTCCGGTGATCTGCAGCCGTTGCTCCCACTCCGCGGCACCTTCCTCATCCACTTTGACCACATACCCAGCCACATCGCCATTGTATTCGGCAGAGCCAACTGCGGCATAACCTCCATCGGCAGTAGGGACCACCGAACGTCCCTGGGGAGAAGAGTAGCTTTCGCCGTACTCTCTGCTCCACTCCACCTTTGCTTCGAGAGCCTTCTCCGATAGAGAAGCGGCGGCCTGGCTGGTGCCGGTCCATCCGGTCCAGGCCAATACGCAGCTCAGCGATAATAGGGCTAATCCTTTAAAACGATGCAACATCAACATTCCCTCCCAATTTTGTTTTTTTAAGGGATATTTCTTTCTTTTATTATCCCGGAAGAGGGAACCGGGAGGGAATCCCGCTTTGTCCTTAATTTTGGCGGATTGAAGAGCGCCAGTTAGGGCGGGACGACTGGGCGAAAAGGCTGTGAAGTTAAAAGAACTGTAGCGATCCATCAAAGCGCAAAGAAATAGACCGCCCTCCAGACAAAGGATGCGGTCTATATAGGAGGTCTACTAATCATTACGTCTCTTTACAGGTTCTTTACAGGCACCCATACTTCCACTTCTGCGTCTGCCGGATTTCCGTTAAGCAAAATTTCTGCGACTGGAGCGCCTGAATATTTCCATTCATTAGTTTCGGTTAAGATGGTGCCAAAAGCCTGATCCTCCAGTTTATCAAAGGCCAGGCGAGATAAACCGCCGCTGCCCGATAAAACCAAATATTCGCTTTCCGGGAACCATACTTCTTCTGCCCCGTCAGGCAAGGGCCGGGAAGATTGGACGCCGGCATAATAAAACGCAGTGTCGTGATTCATGGCCACGGCAGCGTAACCGTAGGGGCTTTCTGCCAATGGGCGCAATGCCGCCATTTTCCCGTTGTCTACCATGCTTTTGAAAAACGAGGTTTTCTGACTTGAAAAATGCGGCGAGTGGATGCTTGCTGCGCCTGTCAATGCGGTTTTAAATCCGATCATACGGAAAGATGCCTTTCTTTCAATTTTGAAGTTGCTCATTTTTAACTGCCTCCCTAAGGTTTATTTTGAATACGTATATAGCGTAGCATGTCAAATATGACAGCAGTATGGCATACTTGAGGAGGAGGTGCGGCATGAAAATAGACCGTTTAATTGCGATAATCGTCATATTGTTGGAACACGAGGTTATCAGTGCGCGGGAACTGGCCGAGAAACTTGAGGTTAGCAGACGAACCATCTACCGCGATATCGATACATTGACGTTTGCCGGGCTGCCCATCTTCACCCATCAAGGAGCAACGGGCGGCGTTGGCCTGATGAAATCGTATAAAGTGGACAAAAAATTATTCACGCGTGCAGACGTTCAAACACTGGTAACCAGTTTAAAAAGCTATAAGCAGCTGTTTAATCATAAGGAAATTGTCCATGTCCTGGAGAAATTGAGCGCTATTGGTCATGAAGGCGGGACACCGATTCCGGAAGGAAAATTTGTTGTCGATTTATCGTTGAATCAGGGAAATGAATCGTTGCGTGCGCTGCTGAGCCATGTGGAAACGGCCTTGAATGAAGATCGCTGCCTGATCTTTGACTATGTTGATAAGGCGGGCCATGTAAGTTCCCGAAAAGTCGAACCTTACCGGGTCGTATTCAAAGAAAGCAGCTGGTATCTGCAAGGTTATTGTGTTGAAAAAAGGGATTACCGGATATTCAAATTGGCTCGTATGAGCAAATTGGAAGTTTCTCGGGAAACTTTTGTGCCGCGGGATTTTTCACCGCTTCCGATGGATGGAGCGGATTGGATGAATCAAGATTGGATTTCGGTTACGATCCGTATTGACCGCTCTATGATGGACAAAGTGATTGAGCGATTTGGCGAAGGAAATGTAATCAAGGTAGAGGGAAATACTTGCTTGGCTGCGTATCCTATCATTCCTAATGAATTTGGTTACGACAAGCTGCTCGCTTTTGGGGATAAATGCGAAATTGTGGGGCCATCCGAAGTGCGGGAGGGTTTTCGGCAATACGTTGGGAGGATTCTGGCAAAGTACGAGCAATAACAATAAAATTGTTAAAATCATTTCTTACCCGGCTGCCAAATTCTGTTACAATAAGCATGTACACGAAACTGGCTTATAAGGGCGGTCGGCTAATCTCCCGGAAGGGAGGTGATGCCTGTGGCGATTAAAGACACTTTGATGATCATGATCAGTTTTGGTGCGCTAATCATTGCGCTGTTGACGCTGGTTGTGGCCATTATCGTAGCGCTTAATCAAAACATAAAGAAATAGACCGCCCCGGGTAAGAGAAGCGGTCTATTTCCGTTACTATTTTACCCTACAGCCGACCGCTCTTTAAAGCGGCAAGTGTACAGGGAGCCCGTGTTGCGAGCACGGCTCCTTTACTATTTTTATCGTAGCACAAGCTTTACTATACCTCAATGCTTAAAATTCGGATTTCATCTGTGCGAGCAAATGGAATGTTTGTATCACCCAAAGATGCAATAATCAATATGAACCGCTGCGCTGCAGGAAGTGTTCATTCCTGGAAAATATATGTAAAGGACGATGTGCTGATCGTGTTTGAACTGACCGGATTAGAGGAGACGGATGAACCGTTGGCCGTGTATCTGGCGTCCTTTCAGCAAGCGAGCATGGAGAATCCGCTGAACGAGATGGGAAAGGCCGCCAACTTGCCTGCGTTTCGAACGAATCTGTCGGCGTATGAATGAATTGAGGAGGCGAGCAGGAACGACTATGACCAACCCTTGTTAAAATCATCTCTTACCTGACTGCCAAATTCTGCTACAATATAGCATGTACACGAAACTGGCTTATAAGGGCGGTCGGCTAATCTCCCGGAAGGGAGGTGATGCCTGTGGCGATTAAAGACACTTTGATGATCATGATCAGTTTTGGCGCGCTAATCATTGCGCTGTTGACGTTGGTTGTGGCCATTATCGTAGCGCTTAATCAAAACACAAAGAAATAGACCGCCCTCCACGCAAAGGATGCGGTCTATTTCGATCGTAGCACCTTAGCACAGCCGACCGCTCTTTAAGGCGGCAAGTGTACAGGGAGTCCGTGTTCCAGCACGGCTCCTTTACTATTTTTATCGTAGCACAAGCTTTACTATACCTCAATGCTTAAAATTCGGGTTTAACATATAATGGGAATCAGCTACTGTGGTTACAAGCGTGTTATTTGAATCATGAAGAAACCGATCTTTCTCCTGCTTTTAGGAGCGCCGGCTCTTTTATTGCTGCATTGGAACAAAATCCGAATCACGACTGGGACGATCTGAAAAAAGATTATCCGCAAGGTCAAAATAACAATAACGAGTCGAGCGCTGCTGACCTTCAAAGTATTGAGCAAATCAATCATATGCTGCAAACCCCCGATTTGGACGATGATGTAAGATGCCAGTATATTTACAGTGTTTTGGCGTTAACGCCGTATAACCACTTGGATACTCTGCTGAAGTTTTTGGATGACGAGGATATGTATGTGCAAGAACGGGCATGCGATATTTTGGGTTATCACAAATATTTGCCGGCTAGAGAGAAATTAAGAGAGCTTTCACAACATGGAATGCATAATGGAAAACTTGCCGCCAAGCGCGCGCTGGCCCGATTAGGGGAAGGGTAGGCTAAGGAGGGAATCGAATGAAGGATAAGAAATCCAAGCCCGCTTCATTTGGAGTTTTTAGTTATGACGAGGATTTCAATTCCTATTAAAAGAACCGAAAGTGGGTGTGGGGATGGGGAATAGTATTTCATTACCCGAAGATCCGGCTTATTCCGTTGAAGATTTGCATATGTCCAATGGATTGACTTCCGTTTTTATTGAGGTCCTTGCTTTAAGCGGGTCGATCTTAGCTACAACAAACCGAGAGAAAGAACTGGTCATCTGGCTGGCCCAGAGAGATCAAGCTTGCGTTGGAATTGGAACGGTGGGTTTTGACATTGATGAAATGCCGTGGACAATCGACTCTTTTGAAGCGGAGAAAGAATTTATGCTTAGAACTATTGCATCAGCTATGGACGGGTTAGGATGGGAACGGCTCAATTATGAACCTAATCAAGAAATGGTCCAGAGATGCTTGCAACAATTTGAATTAATGATTAGTGCTTTTGAAAAAAAAAGTGTCGATATAAACAACTACTTGGAATGGTCTGAGATTGAAGAAGGAGATGACTGCCCCACCATTCCATACGGTTATCCGAAATGCGATAAGCATGGTGTCTATCTCTCGTGTCATAGATGTATACTTTGCAATAATAGTTAATTCATATCGCAATGAGGTGGTTTTATGGGGCTAGATTACAGTTTGTTGTCGTCACACATAAAAGGGAACAGGATAGAATATTCGAATACATAAAAACCAAAATCAAAAGTGATCATCACTTAGCAGATTTTCGTCAAAATTTCTTTGATATGATCAAGACTTTTTATACTCGATATAGTCGTTTTTTGGAATGAACCTGGTGCACTCCTGGGAAAGGAGCATTTACGAAATGAAATTAAAGCACGATACTTTATCCGTTGAGATTGAGATGGAGGTCAGGAAGTAGTACAAAAAGATCTCCAAGCATAAAAGAGTGTTAATGCCGGTGCTGGATTATAAAAGATGACGACGTGTTAGCCGGAACGGGCGCTGTAAAGTAAATGCATTGCCTGAATATTTTCAATGTGATAACATAAAAATAGAAAAAGGACCGGTTGGCGCCGGTCCCCTGTACAACCACCGCTAAAAGAGCGGGCAGCCAGATTCAGGTCATTGGAAATGAGCCGTCATCCTAATCACAGGGCGGCTCATTTCCTTTTATGGAAAGACAGCACGGCAATCAGAAACATGCCGAATGCGAGCATCAAGGATAATGCTTCATATACTGTCATAGCCTCACCTCCCTTCCGGGAGATTTGGCTGCCGCCCTGTTAGCTGATATGTTGTACAAACCAAATTATACCATGGAAACTAATGGTAGGTAACTGAAATGATGGAAGAAGCTCTAATGAAAATAGCGATGAACAAGGCGATTCTGTGGCCATCACCCAAGAATCATCAAGTACTAGGGAACCAAAAATTACAGTTTTCAGGTTATTCGCCGGTCAGACTAGGAGGTTTTGCGAATGATCGGCCCTTGCTATCTACATGGGGCATTAATTCCCAAGTTTAGAGATCACCTCATGGAGTTTGCATATTATCGAGTGATACGTCATGGATTAAGCAACCTGAACGTTGGGCCTAAAACTCTTACCTTAGAAGAGGCCGAGGCTGCGGTAAAGGATTTTACCAAATGGAGATTCCCGATTGTGTGTCTTGGCGGAAGCAAGAGCTCCGTTCCCTTTTTCGATTATCATATTGCCCTCGGATTTGGTGAGAACGAAAGGGAGGTTACCATTAGCGAGTTGCTGGTGCGTGAACCTGTTCACGAAAATACCGTTAAAGGCATTTTATTGGCTTATTACACCTTAGTAAATGACAAAACGGGAATCGAAAAGATGCGGGTTCCTTTTGTGCTGCCCGGTTTGAGGGGGGAAGGGTTGAAGATTGAGATTGATCCTCCTAAAATGTAACCTTGTATAAAACAAAAGACTTGTTAAGACTATAGTGAATGTACAACGAAAAAAACGGGGTTGTCCCTCAGGTCACTTTCGTGACCTTGGGACAGCCCCTTCTTATTTTGCGAATCGGCTCAGTCTATTGTCTGCTCTGATCTCCGCCTTCCAGCATATCGAGCAGCAGACCGGCGAGCGGGGCGGGGAATTGCGCGTTTTGCGCTGCCGCCAGGAAGAGGCCGACATCCTTCTGCGGAATTTTGCTTTGGGAGATGGTTGCCGTCTTCTCGGCGATCATTTGGCCATAGGTTTGATAGATTGGGGCGGGGAACAGCGTGCTCGTAAGCATGTCGACCGCCGCTTTGGGATCGACCCCGCTGCGCTCGGCTATTCCTAGTGCTTCCTCCAGCGAGCGTGCGGCGGAGATAATGAGGAAGTTACCGATCAGCTTGACGAGCACGGCCGTACCGGCTTCTTCGCCGAAGTCAAAAATCCCTCTGGCTCCCATCGCCTCCAGCACCGGCCGCACCCGCTCCTTCGCTTCCTGCGGACCCGCTACGGGAATCCACAGCTGCCTGGCAGCGGCCGCCTCGGGCCGCCCGAAGATGGGGGCCTCGACATAGACGGAGCCGTGCCGCGCGTGCAAGTCCGCCAGCTTCCTGCCCGTATCCGGTGACACTGTGCTCATCGACACGTGAATGCCGCTCGGCCCGAGCCGCTCCAGGAAGTCCTCGCTTCTGACGACGCTTTCCAATGCTTCATCGTCCCACACCAAGGTGACGACGATGCCCCCGGCCGTCACGGCGTCGGCGGGACGGGCCGCCTGTACCGCGCCTTGGGCAACGAGCGGCTCCGCTTTGTCCGCGGTGCGGTTGTACACGGTCAGCGCATACCCCGCTTGGAGCAGATTGGCTGCGACGGGCAGCCCGAGCAGGCCGAGTCCGATAAATCCAATGTTTTCTCTCATTGATATAATTCCTCCTTCGAAATTTTAAAAACATGACGTTAACGTCATGTTTATGGCAAAAAAATTTAGGCTCGATCATTGGTCTTGAGCCACCGTTCGAAGCGTTCGATATGGGACTGCAGATCGGCGCGGAACTGCCCCAGTGCTTCGAGTTTCTCGTCCGTGTCGGCCAGATGCTGGCGCAGCAGGCCGAGAACCTTCCGCTTCGGCTGCACTCCGCTAGGGTCCGTGAAGTAGAGCTCGATTACGTCCCGGATATCCTCAAGGCTTAAGCCCAGTTTCTTCAACTGATCGATTTTCCGCAGACGGGCGACCGTTTCTTCCGTGTAGTAGTGATGACCGTTGCCCTCGCGCTCGCCTGAAGGAAGCAGTCCGATGCTCTCGTAATAACGGACCGTGCGTTGAGTAACCCCGGCTCGCTCTGTTAACTCGCCGATACGCATACGGTCCATGATCGATCACTCCTTTCACAATGGAATATAACGTTAACGTCATGTTTGTATCATAGCACTTTGATTGGGCGATGTAAAGGCGAACAGGATAACTCCAGACAAGCCTATATCCGTACTCAGATGCGGACGCGGATGGATCTTTAGATCGCGAAGCTACTTTCGGGAAGAGCAAGAATAGACTACATTGATTCAGAGCATCGATAATCAGTTCTGTTTCATCATTGGTGTTGGTTTGGTCCGAACTGCCGAAGAGAAGTATTGGGGGACAGCTTATTTCGGGAGTTCCAGAGAATACTCTTAAAACTATCAAAAATAATACCCTCAAAACTCATTAAGTTTAATTATAAACTCCTCCATAATAGAGCTAAGGTTATATTAAGAGGAGGGGAAGAATCAATGCAATTTCCAGCATGGCTGCAAAGCGCAATTCAGCAAAGGCTGGATGACGTGTCGGCACGGATCGCACGTGATCCTGAGATGCGTAAACTTCGTGCCGAAGAACATTCGGCTTTTGAGGCGATGTTTCCCGACGAGGATAAAAAGAAGCTGCCGGAGTATATGGATTGGGAGGATAAGCATCACTTCAGGCGGGCTTTAGAGAATGAACTTTTGTACATGCAAGGCATTAAGGACGGGATTCAACTTGTCATTACCTTGCTGGACGAAACTGCGGAATATCAGTAAAATCTCAAGTGAGCGCCTTCGTATTAGCGATTTCGCCGGCATCTGGAATTCTCCAAAAGACGGATTTCCGGAGAGCGATGTCACTCCATCGTATCCTGCGATCCGTCTTCTTTTATCAGTGTTTGTTTACCGGGAATTTTAGCGTAACCCTGGTCCCCTGATTCACTTCACTTTGTATCGATAATCCGTATTCCGGGCCGTACATCACTTTTGTACGATCATGCACATTTTTAAGTCCATAGCCTGTAGGTTTGGATTCAAGCAATTGAACAAGGCGTTCCGGTTCTATACCGATTCCATTGTCTTCTACCTGAAAAACGATACAACCATCCTCCAATCTGCCCGATAGTTTAATCTCTCCACCCTTGCCCCTGTTTTCGATTCCATGAATTATCGCATTCTCCACAAGCGGCTGAAGCATCAGGTTAGGCATATGATAGGCGAGAATGGCTTCGTCTATTTGATACTCTACATCGAAGCTGTTGCTGTGCATAATCAATTGGATCTTCATATACGACTGCACATTTAAAATCTCATTCGCTACCAGTATCATATTGTCGCCCTTATTGAGCGTCGTGCGATAAAACGTGGATAAGAGCTGGGCCATTTCGCTAATGTCGGTTGCATGGATCCGCAGCGCACGCCAATTGATCAGCGAGAGCGAGTTGTAGAGGAAATGAGGATTGATCTGGGCCTGCAGAGCTTTCATTTCGTATTCCTTACGCGCTATTTCTTCTCGGTACACTTTATTGATCAAGTCCTCCGTTTTGACGACCATGTTTCCGAAGCCCCGGATCAGATCCCCGATCTCATCCTTGGAGTCACTATATACAGTCACTTCCAACGATCCTTCCTCAACCGTCTTCATATTATTTCGCAGATGCTGAATCCTGGATATAAATTTGCGTGAGAACAGGGAGCCAGCTACAGCTACCGCGGCTATGCAGGCTATAATCATGAGCAGAACGGTCGAGACGATCCGCCAGGCTGAATTGGTAATCAGACCTGTAGGTTTGTACAGGAATACCGTCCACCCAGAGGTAGAAATGCTTGAATGCAGTACGGTATATTTCTCTCCATTCCAATCCAATTCCTCTACGGACGGTTCCGTGAAAAGAGAAGCAGGGTACTCTTGTTCCGAGGAATATACAGCTTGCCCCTCACCATCCAATATAAGGAGCTTCGCTCCCTGAGCCTCCAACGTTTCAAAAGGCTGCATAAGACTCTCATAGTTGATGCATGCATACAAAATATTATCTTTCGGATTTCTCTCTTTCGTATTAAGAATCCGGGTGACGCTAAAAATTTTATCGTTGTCAGAAAACCACAATACATTGGTGGAGTTCATGACCGGCGGATACCAGTCAGTATTCTTGATTTCATCAATAGGGTGTACCGTTTGCCCATGCTGATGGAGATTGCTTCCCGTATATAGCGTGAGCTGTTCGATGCTTGTGTTCAAATTGCGTGCGGTATAGAAATTCTGATCGATCACGTTGACGAAAGTGTCGTACATTTCAAAAGTACTGGTATACGTATGGTTGGCGGCATTTACGATTTCCTGATTGAATCTCAGAAAGTTTACGATTTTATTGTATGCTTCCAGTTGACTGTTAAGGGTTAAAGCGCTTTGATTCAGGGCGGCGTTCAAATCGGATTTCGACTGATTGATGAGCAGCGATCTTGTCTCCGAGAAACAGAAGCTCCCCAGTACGATGACCGGAATCATGCTGATTAGCAAAAAGGCGAGTTTGATTTTCGTCTGAAAGTTCAAGTCATGGATATACTTCTTGAGAGATCGCCAGATTTGCATGTTAGTCCTCCACGGATTCAAGGTCACCTTGGTTATACTGTCTGAATTTCTCGGGGGTATGGCCATAGAAATCCCGGAAATTCTGACAGAAGTAAGAGATGTTGCGGTAACCCACAGCGCTACATACATCGGCTATCTTCAAATGGGTGTTTGTCAGCAGTTCCTTTGCCTTCTGCATGCGTACGTTTTTAATGTACTTGTTGATCCCGCAGCCGGTCGTTTTCTTGAACATCGAGCTTAAATAATGGGGGGACAAATATACTCTCGAGGCAAGAAGCTCCAGACTCAGATCCTCGGCAAAATGATCCTCAATATACTGTCTTATAGACATGATATCCTTATTCTGGGCAGGCTCCGCATTCCCGAAGCTGTGTTCAAGGTGGACGACTCCTTCCCAAACAATGCTCTTGATATCTCTCAAATCGTCAGCTTTATATATTTTATCAATCCCCAGATGGATTTCCCGCTCCGATGCTTTTATGGAAGACATCATACTTTGATATACCGTTGAAAAGGTATGCTTGACATACAATTGCGAAAACCGAATCTGTCTTAAGTATTTCTGATAGAGCAACTCTATGTTGGCTTTCAAGCTAAAAATATTTCTGTCCTTTATATTGCTGCGGATTTGTTCAATAATCTGGGTGTCGGACAGGTCGGGAAATAGCTGCTCGGAGAACAGAAGTTCATTCTTCGTGTCAAACACGAAGGTATCCGGCAGGAAGAAGCGGTATTCCATCAATTGCTCCAATTCCGGCAGAATCTCGGACAGGTCCTGTATGGCGGTTAACCCTTTTTTAATGCCAATGTAACAGGTTGCTCTATATTTCATCAAAATATGATCATGAATACGCGTTGCCAGCTTTTGATAGGAAATACTTGAATGAACACCGCTTTGCTCAGGGAACAGCAGTAGACTCTGGCAGCCGTTCATGTTTAAATAGTCGGCTGGGGTATCGAGCAGGGAGAGCAGAAATTCCTCGAATTCCGGATCAGCGTTCTCAAAGAAATTTTTCTCGAATTCCAGCAGGAGCATTCCTTCATAGTAGGTAGGGAAGTCATGCCACAATCCTTGCATGGACGGCGGTTCCCCGATGCCGTTAACCAAGGTAAAGAGAATATGTTTCTTTACATAAGCCTGTTTCATCTGCGAGGCTTCGTCCTGCTGCTGCCGGTCAGTCAATTCGTCTATCACTTTTTTTATCGTCGTTTGGAAAGCTTCGACATTGATCGGCTTGAGCAGATAATCGGAGACTCCCAAAGCTAAAGCCGTCTTGGCATATTCGAATTCAGCGAAGCCGCTGAACAGAATGACCTTGAGCCCGGGGTGAAGCTCCAGAGCCTGTCTCGTTAGCTGCAGACCGTCCATCTGCGGCATCCTTACATCGGTAAACAAGATGTCGACGGATTGCCGCTTCAAGTAATCGAGTGCTTTGGGGCCATTGTCTGCCGTCTCCAGCTGAAGAGGGAGACCCAACTCTTTAATAAGGAAGGCGATCCCTTCGCGTTCTTCTTTATGATCGTCTACCACCAGAATCGTTAACATTATATCCTCCTGCTTCATGTACAGCATGATTTTGCTTTACAGCATGATTTTACTTTACCGGTTATCGAACGGGCAATTTGACCTGGAGAATGCGAGTATTTTTTGATATAAAACGTAATTTTTTTTCGTTTACGTTTATTCATGTCAATCATAGAATAAATTTGTACTTATGGAATTCAGGTTTTTTAGCAAGCCGGCGCTTTGAAACCGTTTTAAAATCGTGTGAGTTAAACGCTATTAAATTTAATAAGATAAAAATAGGGAGGTCTATCGATGTTATCAAAAACAAAGCGTGCAAGTTCACTTGTGTTGGCAGCGCTACTGGTGGCAGCGTCCCTCGCCGGTTGCCAAAACTCCGACAAGGGAAATAACAGTTCTGCAGCAGCTACTGCGAATGCTCCTGCTTGGGAAGAAGCGATGACTACTCCTTTTGGGAAATATCCCGAGACCGTAACTTATACAGTGGGTCAAACGGCATCGAACTATTCGATGCTGGATGGAACTCCTTATGAGAAGGATAACGCTACGGACAATGTCTGGACAAGATACTTCAAGGAGAAGCTTAACGTACAGAACATTGCAAAGTTCGAAGCCAATGACGGAACAGACTACAACCAGAAAGTATCGATGGCGATCGTCAGCGGCGAAATTCCGGATATTATGGTCGTTCCTGATTATTCAACATTACAGCAGTTGTATGAGAACGATTTGATCGCTGATCTTACAGAAGCATATAACAATACGGCAAGCGACCGGATTAAAGAGATCTATGATTCCTACGGCGGACGTGTACTGGAGAATGCCAAATTCGACGGTAAATTGATGGCGATTCCAACTACGGAAATTTCTCACGGTCCGGGGGTCCTCTGGCTGCGGAAGGATTGGATGGACAAATTAGGACTTAAAGAGCCTAAGACGTTGGAAGATGTGGAGAACATTATTACGCAGTTCATTGAAAAAGATCCGGGCGGTAACGGACCGGGAAAAACGGTTGGCCTCGTCGTTGACAATGAGAACGTTGCCGGTATTTCCGGCGGCCAATATTCGTTGAACAACATCTTCTCCTTATACGGAGCGTACCCGAAACAGTGGATTGACGACGGCAGCGGAAATGCGGTATATGGTTCGATCCAGCCCGAAATGAAGCCTGCGCTTACTAAAATCGCCGACATGTACAAGAAAGGCCTGATCGACCGCCAGCTCGCGGTTCGTACAGGGGATGACCGTAAAGCGCTGCTTACTGGCGGCAAGAGCGGTTCCTTCCTGGATAACTGGTGGGGAAGCTGGACAGTAGCGGATACGCTTAAGCTTAATCCGGATGCAGAGTGGGTATCTTATGTAGCTCCGCAGTCCGAGGATGGTTCGCTTACGATGTTCACCGGAAATCCTTCCAGTAGCTACCTGGTTGTGCGCAAAGGCTTCGAACATCCTGAGGCAGCCGTAAAAATGGTCAGTCTCCAATTTGATTATCAGCGCTATCAAGAGAAGGACGAAGCGACTCTGAAAGAGTTCGAGGATTATAGCAATCTTAACGTAGGTGGATCTCCGATTATGGTTAATATCGACTACTATGACGCTTTCTACCGCAACGTTGACATTATGAAGGAAGCCCTGGAAACAGGCGATGCCAGCAAATTGATCAGCAACAATGACATCAACGCGTATAATTCTTACAAGAGATATCTTGACAGCGTGAAGAAAGGCGAGGCTCCGGATTCGGTAGCATGGGCAGGTTATGCATCCAGCATTAGTACAGCGAGCATGGTGAAGGAGGCGAATATCAAGGAGGTCAATCCGGTGTTCTTTGGAACGACGCCTTCCATGTCATTGAAATGGCCGACCTTATCCAAAATGGAACTTGAAATGTATTTGAGAATTATTACCGGCGATCAGACTCCCGATGCCTTCGATAATTTTGTCGACAGCTGGAAGAAGACCGGTGGCGATATCATTACCAAGGAAGTTAATGAAGCGCTCGCTTCCAATTGAAGTTGAAAGAGATGATCCTTAATGAAGAATAAAAAAGATCAAGCAGCCTTCCACTTCATGATGCTGCCTGGCATGATCTTTCTGATTATATTCTCGTTTATTCCGATGTTTGGAATTGTAATGGCATTTCAGAACTATATTCCTGCCAAAGGGATCGGCGGCTCAGCCTGGGTAGGCCTGGATAACTTCAAGTTTATGCTGCAAATTCCCGACAGCAAACTGATCTTTGCCAATACCATTATCATTGCTGTGTGGAAAATTGTTGCGGGAACGTTGGTATCCATCATTTTTGCTCTCTTGTTGAATGAAATGCGCGTACGTTTTGCCAAACGTTTTATGCAAACGGTTGTTTACTTGCCGAACTTTCTGTCCTGGGCGATTCTGGCTACCGTAGTGATGAATATTTTCTCTTATGAGGGCCCGATCAATACGTTCCTCGGCTGGTTCGGCATTGACCCGATCCTGTTCATGGCCAGCAACGACTGGTTCAGACCGATGCTGGTTCTAACGGATGTATGGAAGGGATTCGGATATGGATCGATCATCTACCTGGCCTCATTGACGTCGATTGATCCGGGCCAATATGAGGCAGCCTCCATTGACGGAGCAAATCGCTGGAAGCAGCTGTGGCATATTACGCTTCCGGGCATGATGCCTACGATTATTCTCGTTACGACCCTGAACCTGCCTAATGTACTGAATGCCGGGTTCGACCAGATCTTTAACCTGTACAATCCGCTGGTTTATGAGACTGCGGATATTATTGATACCTACGTGTACCGGGTAGGTCTCGTGGAAAGACAATATAGCTTGGGAACGGCAGTAGGCCTTTTACGGTCGGTGGTCGGTATTATCTTGATTCTTTCCGCGAATAAGCTAGCTCAAAAACTTACTGATTATCGCATTTTCTAGAAGAAGGGGGTGGCTCCCATTACCGCTCAAATCGTAAAAAGCCGCATTGCAGATATTATTATTTGGATATTATTGCTGGCGTTTACCTTATCTTGTCTAGTTCCTTTGCTTAACCTGGTAGCTATATCTTTCAGTGATAACGCGGCAGCTTCCGCGAATCTGGTCAGTATTTTTCCGGTCAATCCGACGTTAAGTTCCTATGAGAAATTGCTATCGGATTCCCAGTTTTGGCGTTCGTTCATGATCTCGGTCGAACGGGTAGCCTTAGGTCTGCTCGTCAATATGACGCTAATGATTTTTACCGCTTACCCGTTATCGAAGAGCCCGAGGCAGTTCGGCGGCCAGAAGGTGTACATGAACATCGTTATTTTCGCCATGCTGTTCTCTGGCGGTCTGATCCCTACATTTATGGTGGTCAAACAGCTTCATTTGCTCGATTCCATTTGGTCCCTGATTTTGCCAGGGGCCGTTCCGATCGGCAACGTCATCCTGCTGATGAACGCATTTCGCGGGGTGCCGAAGTCGCTTGAAGAAGCGGCCACGATTGACGGGGCTTCGCAATGGAGAATCCTGATGCGCATTTTTCTTCCCGTTGTGTTGCCTACGTTGGCGACGGTCATGCTGTTTACGATTGTTGGCCATTGGAACGATTATTTCGGCGCACTGGTCTATATCAACAAAACTTCAAACTATCCGCTGCAGACCTATATTCAGCAGCTGAGCGTAGAGGTTCAGAACATTACCGATCCGGAGAAACTAATGGAGCTTGCGAAGATCTCCGACCGGACCTTGAACGCAGCCAAAATCGTAGTTTCTACTTTGCCGCTGCTGATGATTTATCCGTTCATGCAGAAATATTTCGTTTCAGGGATTGTAGTAGGTTCTGTCAAAGAATAGACTTGAAGTAAAAGAATGGGACTGTTTACCAGGGGCCGCTGTGATCTTTCATGGCGGCCTTGTATTTAAGCGATTAAGGCGAATTCAGGAGGTTAATTATGAGCAGTCATCAACCGAACAGCAACATTCTGGATGCAATGAGAATATTCGTACCCGCAGAAGCGAATCGGGCTGTTTCTTTTACGAATAAAGAGGCGGCATATTATTTTACGCAGTCTCATGATACGAATCATGCGGAGCACTCTTTCTTTGCGGGGATGAACATCGCCAAGAACCGGATTTTTGGCGGCTATGCTCTGACTGCGGACCATAAAGCACTGGACAACCGAAAGTCCGAGGTTTGGGTTTATCCTTACAAAATGGAACGGATTCACGAAGGAGGCCTCAAGGAAGAACTGTGGATGTTCGACTACAAGAACATACTGGAGATTCAAGTTGCCGGAGCCGAGCGTACGATCGGAATTCATTTCACGGGGGAGAAGCTTAAGCTGCTGAGCCAGCAAGAGACAAATGTCTTCTTCCAGTCGATGGAGGGGGATTGGATCATTGCCGTAAGCTCCAAGGACGGGCAAGCCGTTCAACTTAAGCAGGGCATTTTAACTACCGGGGCAAATGCCGGCGGATTCTATATCGCGGCGGAGAAGACGGCGGATGAAGCGGTAGCCTTGATTCATGGTACCAGAGACAATAGCCTCCAATGGAAAACTGCACGTATGAAACGGATGGAGGATTTTCTGCAGCACAATGTTCATCTGGAGAGCGATGATAAGGACCTCGCTCTGGCGCTGGACTGGATTCATATGACGATGGATCAGTTGGTTACCAGACAGCAGGGCGACGGCATATATGCCGGTCTGCCCTGGTTCAATGAATATTGGGGAAGAGACCAGTTTATATCTCTGACCGGGGCCTGTCTCGTTACCGGACAGTTCGAGAAGGCCAGAAATATATTGCTGTCCTTTGCCGAGTTCCAGAATACGGATAAGAATTCGGTCTTTTTCGGTAGAGTGCCAAACATCCTGGCTCCTCAAAATATCGATTACCATACGACGGATGGTACACCGCGATTTATTATCCAGTTGCAGGATTATGTGAAATACTCCGGGGATACGGATGTTATCAAGGAACTATACCCTGCCGTATGTAATAGCATCGAGAGCTCCATTAAATATTGGGTGGATGAAAAGGGCTACCTGATGCACGCCGCTAATGAAACTTGGATGGATGCGAGGGATGCCGACTTGAACTCGTATTCACCGCGTGATACCCGCGCTAATGACATTCAAGCGCTTTGGTACAATCAATTGCGTGCAGGCGTTTATTTCGCCGAATTTATGAACGACACGGAGAATGCCGTCAAATGGAATGGCATCGCCGAGAAATTGCAGCATCATTTCGGCATCGACTTCCGGGATCAGGCGCATCCATTTTTGGCGGATCGTTTAGACGCGCACGATCAGGCGGAATTCTCATTAAGGCCGAACCAATTGTTCGCCTTCGAACTGTTTGAAGACCATGAGTTCAAATGCCAGGCAATCCGCACGGCTTGGGAAGAACTCGTCTACCCATGGGGCGTTTCTTCTCTGGAACGGCATCATCCGTTGTTCCATCCCTTTCATTTGACGCCTCATTACCATAAAGACGCGGCTTACCATAATGGTGCCGTGTGGCTCTGGTTGAACGGCATAGCCATGCAGCGCATGATTGAACTTGGACAGGAAGAGACGGCGTACAAGCTGTTCAAGAACATGAACTGGCAGGCCTTGAATCTTGGGGTAGTCGGGGGATTGTGTGAAAATATGAACGCCTATCCGCATGAAGGCCAGAGCTGGGCCAAGCTGACAGGTGCCTATTTGCAGGCCTGGTCGAATGCCGAGCATCTTCGCGTATGGTATCAGTATTTCTTAGGCATGCGTCCTGATTTGATTCATCATACCTTGACGATCGCGCCTAGAATTCCTGGTGAATTACAGTCGCTGAATTACTTGGTGAAGGCAGGCAAAGGCGTTATAGAGGCAAGCTACAAGAAAGATGCAGTTAACCGGGCATACCGCTACGTTTTTAAGCATATCGCACTGCAGGCCATGATCGACATATCCCCATTCGAAATCGTAAAAGTTGATGTTGAGCCGAGCTCGGTGTTGACTCTAAACGTTGGCGCCGACAGCTTAAAAATCACTTTGCAGGATTCGTATGGTAAATTCGTTGAACTTGACGTATCTAAGTCTGAAGACCGTGCTAAGCACGCAGCGCAGAACAATCGGTACTTTCACAATGTGAAGTTTGCAGAGCCGTTAAGTTTGGAGCATCACCCAGTAATTGGAGAAAACGATATAAGTTGAATTTAAAGCTATGACGATGGCCGATGTCCACGATGATATGGAGCAGATAAAAACAGCGGCTTGCTTCCGAAGAAACAAGCCGCTGCTTTATTGCCGGCCTTGTTATGGTGTCATATGCTCCCACAACGCTTGAAACGCACCGGATTCGACCTCGAAAAAGACCGGCGCATTGCCGTAGCGTACCAGTCCCCGGCCGAATAGCGTCAGTTCCACGCGGGTATGGTCCTCCAGCGTCAGGTAGAGGGATATACGGTTCACGTCATCGTAGATGCCGTGATTTATCAGCGGTTCTGCTGCCAGCGGTTTGGCGTCCTGAAGGGCCGCTAGGAAGCTGCCTAGCGTTTCGTCGTTTGCCAGCGGCGCATATTGCTGCAGGCCGTTGTTCCAACTGTCGAAGCTCTCCCATTCGGCTGAGGCGATCCGGCCTTCCAGATTCAGTTTACCGAGCAGATCAGCTCCGCTGCTTACGGTGATGCCGTTGGTATGCTCGAACAGCTCGGCATATACTTGGCCGTCGATCTCAGTATAGGACATAATCCGAAAGTCCGTATCGTACCCCTTTACGGCGTAGATGTCCGTTTCACCGATGTTGGAGGCCAACTCGATGTACTTATCCTTGCCGCTCCATTCATCGATGCCGCCCGTCGTCCGGCCGAGCTTATCGCCGCGCAGCGCAGTCGCGTCGGCGGCGTCGATGCGGGTTGCCGCCTGAGTAAATACATTGCCTTTATAGACGACCAAGGGGACCATCTTCGCTTTGACACCGGAGTTCATATTCGGCAACTCCATTTTAGGAATAACGACACTGTCGGATGAGCTTGGGGGAGGCGTGTCTGGATTCACCCGGGCTACCTCGGTGCTTGGCGATGTCGGTTCGTTCGCTTGCTTCCAAAAGCCGGACGCAGTCACACCGATACCGGCAGCGAGTACGATGCTGGCGGCGATATAGGCCATTTTGCGCGGACGTTTCCGTTCTTGCTGCAGCTCCTGCAGTTTGTCTTCCATCCGTTTTTTCATCGCTTCATTCGTTGTCATCGTATCCACCGCTTTCTTATATTTCATCCGGAATTGTTCTTCATTCATGGCTGTTCTTCTCCTTCCAGCTTGAGTTTTAACAGCTGTCGTCCCCGCTGGAGCCTCATTTTCACCGCAGACTCGCTGATCCGCAAAATCTTGCTGATCTCCTGGACTCGGTAGTCCTCGTAATAGTACAAATGAATGACCGCTTTATACTTCACGGGCAGCGCCATTACAAGATGGAGCAGCGCCGAATCTTCGGCAGCACCGGCCGTAACCGGCTCGGCGCCCTCCAGCTTAATCTCCCGCTTGCGCCAGCCTCTGCGAAGCAGCGTTTTGCAATGATTGGTGATCACCCGGATCAACCAGGCCTTTTGATGCTCGGCATCCTTGAACTCGGGTGCTTTTTCCATTAGTTTGATGAAGGCATCTTGAGTGGCTTCCTCCGCATCCTCACGGCTGCCCAGATAAACCATGGCAATCCGGAACAGCATGTTGGCGTAAGCTCTTCATCACATGATTTCCCGGCCGGGTCATGGATCGCTGCATGGTAGCACTGTCCTCCTTTTACCAATAACACAGTTATGGACGGCAATCGGTCACATTTTGTTAGGAATAAAAATAAAAGGATGGGAGATTCTTTTACCTTCACTCTTAAAATTCATGTGCTGTATTATGAACTAGAATCTCTTTTATAGAAGGGAAAATGAGGTGCCCGCCTATGAACATTTACCATTTCGAGGATGACCTAACTGATGCGATTTTAGATAAAGGGTATGACTATTATTTAAATGAAGCCGCCGGAGCTGAAAGAAGTGTTGCAGCAACTCCCCAAAGAGGAATTGATCGGAATTATCATGGATGTTGCACGGAAGGATGCATTCTTAAGAAATCCTCTTTTGCTCAAATATGCCAAGGTTGATGAGCAGCAGGAACTGGAAAATTGCCGCAGGCTCATTCAATCCATTGTCCGAAAATATGCGGGCCGGGATGGGTTTATCCCGTACGGGTCAACCGCTGATTTTACGCGTGAGATGGGTGAAGTATTTGAGAAGGTTGGAAATACGGGGATAACCCCTTGCTGGCCGTGGATATCGCCCTTTTGCTTATGGAGGAAGCCATAGAAGCATTCGGGTATGCCGACGACTCTGACGGAGATATTGGCGTTATGGCAGAAGAAGCGCTGGAACTAGTCGGGGAAATCGCCGAGGAAAGCCGCGACCTGGATGTGGAGCAAAGACAGCGGGTATTCGAGAAGTTGATGGAGCGGAGCGATGGCGAGATTTTTGAGGGCTGGGATGAATTCCGCATTGGATTGCTGCGAATCTGTGCCGGCTTTGCCGATGTTGAAGCTTTGAGGAACAAGTTAAGAATGAAAATCGAACAATTGATTAGCCAAAACGCCGGTAACGAGCATAAAGATTACAGCAATGAAGGGATGCTGAGCATCTGGTTTGAAATGATCCAGCAATACGGCACGCCTGAAGAAGTCGAACAATTTGCTGTGGAGAATCTCCGGTTTTCTTTTTTTCGGGAATGGTATATCAAGAAGTTCATGCAGGAGGGGAATTTTCAGAAGGTCGTGGATCTGGCTTTGGAAGGGGAAGCCCAAGCTCAAGATCAAGCTCTCCGGGGACTGGTAATCCAATGGAAAAAGTTGCGATATGAGGCTTATAAACGGTTATCGCTTAAGGAAGAGCAGAAAACCTTGGCTGAGGAGCTGTTGCTGGACGGAGATTTTGGATATTATGAAGAACTGAAACAATTGGCCGGCGGTGATACGGCAGCCCTTTATCATCACCTAAAACAAGAGCTGCAAGCGAAAAAGGATTGGCGAAGCAAAGGGGTGTATCTAAGGCTGATTGAAGCGGAAGACGACCTGGACGAGCTCCTGGCGTACGTGAAGGAGTATCCGGGCGAAATTGAAAGATATGCCGATCGGCTGGCGAAGCGGTTTGAGATCGAAGTGATCGCTTTGTATCAGCAGCGGATTCGCTTGGAGGCCAGCGCCGCTTCCAAACGCAAAGAATACCAACGCGTATGCGGCATCATTAGAAGATATCAAAAGATAGCCGGCAGCGCCCGTCAACGCCAAATGATCGAGGAATTAATGGATTTATATAGCGGCAAACCGGCCTTTTTGGACGAGTTGAGCCAAATCCATGACGGGTTAAATTAATGAGATCCTCCCTTGGGGAGTTTTTTGTTCAATTTAGAAGTCGTCGCCGCTTGGCTATACGGCCAAATTGACCGATTATTCATGGATGGATATTAGGAAATTTGTGGGGGAAAAAGGTTTTTGGGCGATTGGGATCGAAATAGGTGCGTAAGGCTATGTACCTTTAACGAGAAAGATACGACGATGTAGCCTTGAAGTAATGAAGAGTAATCAATTGGTTGGTAAAAGCGGGAAAGAACAGCGGTGCGAACCCCAAGCTCACATAAAATCCCCGGGACATTCGCACCTCTTGTCTGGCGTGGGATTGCGGGATATTGCGGCTTTGTTTAACTTGTTTTTAAACCATAAAAAGGGGATTCGCACTAAAGCGTTTCCAAACCTTTGCTGGATGCGGGGGTTAGGTGGACGGAGTCGCTCCCTATGTGGGAGCGTGGCTTGAAAGATGTAAAATCAATACCAAGTTGCCCCTTAAGATAACGCCACTCTCAAGCCTCAGCGTTCCTCTCTGCACGAGAGGGTGGAATGAAAGAAGGTCTGATTCTTTGCGATTACCAGGATCAATAGCCACTTCCCACATAGGAGTATCTTAATGAAAATTGCCTTTGGTTAAAGGCTTTTTTTGTACACTCAAGGAATGTGGAAATGTTCGCGTGTTTAATGTGGAGTGATTTTAGAGTGAAGCCCCCTCCTTATCAATTGCCTAGATGATTACTCCTTCGCTTAGAGAGAGGAGATAGATAAAGTTAAGGGAGGTTATGGAATTAACGGATTTATAAACGGCAAACCGGCCTTTTAGATGAATTGAGCCCAATCCACGATTAGACAAATTATTGAGCTCCTCCCTCGCGGGGGGAGTTTTTTGCTTAACTTGGAAATCACTGTAGAAATCCGCCCACAAAGGCAATCACAACCCTCAGATTCGTTTCTCACTCTTGCTTTAAGCCTATAACATATTGGGAAATTTGTGGGGAAAAAGGGTTTTGGTCGATAGGGGTCGAAATAGGTGGAACAAGGCGAATGGTTCTTTTTTCCTGGGTCGTAATCAGTCGAATTAGAAGAGGGGTGGAAGCCAAGTGCGGACGTTAAAAGCTCCCGAATTGAGGCCGTCAGAGGTTCAATCGCTACTGGATGACGCAAATAAGAAAATGGTTCGCGACTGCTTCACTATCCGAGTGGTGACGCCGATGGTCGGCGGAGGGGTGAAGCCGCAGTGGATTGACAAGCTGCGTCCGGTAAGAAGTAGCGCGATCCGCGGTCAGCTTCGTTTTTGGTGGCGGGCTACTCGCGGGGCCACTTATCAAAACGTAGCGGAATTAAGAAGCCGGGAGGTAGAGATTTTCGGTAGTACAGAAAGACCGAGTGCGGTGAAAATATGGGTTGAAACCGATTCGTCGAGAATTAAATCTACTTCAATGTTTGATGAAAGTAAGAAAAAAATGGTCAGAGAGCCGTGGGAAGGTCAGTACGCACTCTTCTCATTCCTGGGAATGAAGCAGGAAGACCCGCAATATTTGAATAACTTCTATTTCACCTTGCATGTTGAGTATAACCTGTCCGAATCCGATGTAAAGACGTGGGCCCGGGACTTGGAAGAACTCAAGCTCGATGTGGAATGCGCTTTATGGGCCTGGATCAATTTCGGCGGTATTGGTTCACGAACCCGAAGAGGTTGTGGGAGTCTGTATTGCAGTAAGTTCTCCCCTAAAACAGCAAGGGCGGATGAACTACGAGCATGTTTTCAGGAAAAAGTGGAGCAATACAAATTAAATCTGGTTTCGCATGAAGCGAATTTTCAGCAAACGCACCGCGAATGGCCAACTTTAAGCACCACGATCAAATTTGGTGGTGGCGAAACAGAGCCTGTCAAAGCGTGGAGTATGGCCGTCAGGGAGCTGCAGAAGTTTCGCAATGCTCGAAATGAGTACAAGGAAGGAGGCACCAAGCGCTTTTCAAGGTCATTTTGGCCGGAAGCTGACTCAATCCGCCGCATTACGAAAATTGGCGTTAAAGATCATCTGAAGTCGACTACGATCAAGGAAGGCCCGGACTATGTCGCTTTTCCGCGTGCTCAACTAGGGTTGCCGATTATTTTTCATTTTCAGAACGACACCCAAAAGCATCCGCCTAAAGATCAGGGATACGAGCCGTCGGATATTGAGCTTGTGCCCAAAGACCGTGATCGCCTGGCTTCGCCGGTAATTGTGAAGGCCGTTGCCGTCGAAAACGGTTTTAAAGCGATTAGTGCGGTGGTTGTGTTAAACCAGCCTAGACTTGGTCATTTACGTCTGCAGTTGATACAAAAGAAAGAGTTTAAGAAATATATAGAACGCAAGCAGTACGAAGCGAGCAAGCGATTCAACGGGAAAGATATCCACCCCAGCGCCGTTTACATAGCCCCGGAGTATCTTCCGGAACACCGGGCGAAAAACCCGATGAGGATTCACAGCAATGGTCAACCTACCAGCCGGCAGGATGTGACCGCCTCGGCGGTTACTGCTTTTTTAAATTCGGGGAAGGTGAGGGAATGGCAGTGGCTGAACGAAAACTGATGCTGTTCTCAATCGGGCCTGTGCAGGATTTCATCGCCCAGGCAAGGCGGACGGGAGATCTGTGGTTCGGTTCTTTTCTTCTCTCCAGGCTTAGCCGTGCGGCGGCAGAGGCTTTTCGAAGAAAGAACGGCAAGATCGTATATCCGCATATCGATTGGGAGGCCCCGCCGGATCGGGCTAAAGTGACGAACAAGCTGCTCGGCTATGTGGAATCCGATTGCCCAGAGCAACTTGCACTAGATATTCGTATTGAAGTGGCCAGGGCCTGGAAGCAAATTTCAGATGAGGCATTGGAGCGGTTGCGGCCGTATGTTAATGAAAATCTGTGGGATCGGCAAATCAAGGACTTTATCGAGTTCTATGCGGTCTGGGTTCTGCTTCCTGACTTGAACGATTACGGAACAGCGCTGAGACGCGCCGAGCAATTGCTGACCGCCCGTAAAACCTTGCGTGATTTCAAACAGAACGAACCGGCAAAAATGTTCGGCGAAAAGAAATCGAGCCTTGATGGCGGCCGCGAGTCGGTGCTGCTGATGGACAAGCAGAACGACTTGGCCCGTTTCGGCATCAAATCGCATGAAACGCTGGATGCCATTTCGGCGGTAAAGCGGCTCTCTTTGTACACGCGTGCCGGAAGCCGTTTTTTGTCCGTCTGCGATGTGGCGTTCAACAACTTCCAGCGGCGGCTGCGGAAGGATGAGAACCTGCGCCATCAAGTGGAAGGCTACTTTTCTAGGCTGCGGGAGATTGACCCGGTGTTCGGCAAGTTGAATCCGAACGGTGAAGGCCAATTATTCAGGCTGTTTTACGAGAGCCGGATCGAGGATTTTGTGGACGAACATGCCAATCCGCCTATACAGGATGAAAAAAAGCGGAAGCTCGTGTCCCAGGCTGCAGCGGAGCTCGAGGCGCTGTATCGGAAAATCGGCATTCGCCCGACACCGTATTATGCGTTTCTGCTCTGCGATGGGGACCGAATGGGCGAAGCTCTAAACGAGCTGTCCACATTTGAGCAGCATGGCCTGTTCACGGAACGCCTGTCGCGGTTCGCCGACAGTGCGGAAAACATCATCAACGCCTGCGAAGGTCGGCTGGTTTACAGCGGCGGCGATGACGTCATGGCCTATTTGCCGATCGACAAGTGTCTGGAAGCGGCGGCAAGCTTGCAGCAATCTTTTGCCTGCGTTATGAAGGAAGCGATGCCTGAAGACGGAAGACGGCCTACGCTGTCCATCGGAATTGCGGTCGTACATATGATGGAAATGCTTGGAGACGTTCGGCAACTGGCGGCGGAAGCCGAGCGTTTGGCCAAACAGGAGCGGAACAGCCTGGCTATTGTTTACCGCAAACGCAACGGCGGCGATCAGATGCGGATACGCCTGTCTTTTGACGAGCAGCCGGTGGAACGTCTGCAGCGGATACAGCAATGGTATCGGGATAAGTTATTTTCGTTCTCGTTTGCATATGAATTGCGTGGCTTGTATGAGGAGTACAGCCGGTTGAGCCAAGGTTCGCTCTGGCTTTCCGATCAAGAGCGGACGCGCAGATTGATTGAAAAGGAACTGGAGCGGCTGGCCGTTCGTAAAAAGCCCGAGCATTTAACAGCGGAAGCGGTGCAGCGCGAACTGCTCGCGCCCATGCTCGATATGCTGGGCGGGAAGGGCGCGCTGCTGGAGCGGTTGCGTATGTTGGCCGAGCAGTTTATCATTGCCGTCAATCTAGAGAAAGCGGGTGCGATCTATGAAACGATGGCTGAAAATTCGCCCTCTTGAACCGGTGATGCTGCGGGATGGCCGTCCGTTCGAGGCGAATCCCGGCGCCAAGGCGCACAGCATGAGCGAAGTGCCGCCCGGTGTTGTCGCCGGCACGCTCCGTACGCTGCTGGGGAAGAAGCTGGCGGAGGAACACGGTCATACAACCGCGTTCGGCGAGAAAGAAAAGCTCGAGGTAGCCAAGCTGGCCGTACGCGGTCCTCTTTTGCATTATAAGGAGCAACCTTATTTCCCGGTTCCTCGGGATCTGCATTTTCGGCAGGCCGGGAACCGGTTGGAAGTGGACAGGATCGTCCCCCGCAAGCCGGGAGAAGGGGAAGGGTTCCTCGGTACAGGCAGAAGCGGTTGGCATGGAGACCGGCTTTGGCCCGCTGCGGGTGCCTCAGGCAAGGGCGCGGCCGCAGCGCCGCAATATCTGTCCGCCGAATGGATGATCGATTGGCTCGGAACACATGCGCTAACGGAAGATTGGATGAAACCGCTGGATAACTGGTATGCGGATGAGACACGCTTGCCGGAAAACGTCCAGGGTGGTTTGACTTACGTCAAGGAAGCCGCATCTGAACCGTTCCTGCGGGCGTTCCCCCGGGATGTCCGCACGCATGTAGCCATTGACAAGGCATCGCACACAGCGATGGAGGGGATTTTGTTCGACACCGAGGCGCTGGTGTTTCCTGAGGATGCGTATCTGCTGGCAGAAGCGGATTTGTCTGAGTCGAACATCGCTTGGCCGAAAGGCTTGTCGGCGATCCACTCGTTTGGCGGCAAACGGCGTCTAGCGCATTTCAGTGAAACCGAAGCTGGCGAGGTCTGGTCCTGTCCCGACTCGATTCTCCAGGCTTTGGACGGGGCCTGCTATATTCGAATGGTGCTGGCAACCCCGGCGTATTTTACGAAAGGCTGGCTACCGGGATGGCTTGATAGCGACTTAAGAGGAAAACCGGAAGCAATGGGTGAGGAAGATATCGTTTTGGAACTCAAATGGGCTTGTGTCCCTCGCTGGCAGCCCATTTCCGGTTGGAGCTATGGTAAGCGGGAGGAAAAGGCCATCCGGCGTATGGTTCCAGCCGGGAGCGTCTACTTCTTCAAAGTCGAGCGGGGGAACCCGCGGCTGCTCGCGGAAAAGCTGTGGCTGCAATCCGTATCCGACCGCAACCGGCGAACGGCCATGCTTGACAGAAACGACGGGTTTGGACTGGCTTTATGGGGCGTGTGGGATGAAAAAGCGTACAGCGGAGATGAACGAAATCAGGAGGTGGAATCTCGATGATTGCTGGCAGCAAGATGTATTGGATTCATTGTCTGTCCCCGGTCCATATCGGGACCGGTCAGGGTGTAGGCGCGATCGATATGCCGATGATGAGAGAAAGAATAACTGAATGGCCCTATATCCCGGGCAGCAGCATAAAAGGAGTGCAGCGTGAATCGCTGGCGGCGGAACTGGAGAAGAGGGAAGGCAACGCCGCTTCGGTTCCGTTGAAGAAAGAGGAGTGGCTGAATGCCGCTTTTGGAAAGGCGGATCAAAGAGATTCCGGGGGCAAGGGAATTGAGGGAAATGCGGGTGCGCTCGTCTTTTCGGACAGCCGGTTGTTTGCGTTCCCGGTAGCCAGCTTTTATGGAACTTTTGCGTATGTCACTTGCCCGCTTGCCGTCCGGCGGCTGGCCCGCGATCTGGCGGCCGCAGGTATGGTTGCCTGTCCGGATATCGGGGAGCTGGAGCAAGAACTAACCGATTCCCGCGCCTGGATTACGACCGGGAGCGCATTGACCAACTCGGCATCCGGGGATGGTAAAGCTCCGTCGGTTCATTCGGCGGCTGACTGGAAGGATGAAAACACGCTTCCTCTTTTCCTCGGTGAATTTGAATGCAGGGCCTTGAAGTCGGATAAACTTGATCTTTTGGCCACATGGGCAGGTGAGCGGATTTTCGCAGACGACGTGTCTCGTCGTATGTTTAAAGAACGTTTAGTGCTCGTTTCCGATGAGAGTTTTCAGTACTTTGTAACCATGTGCTGTGAAGTGACGCCGCGGATTCGCATTTCGCCCGATACGAAGACCGTACAGAACGGGATGTTGTGGTCTGAGGAATATTTGCCGACGGAGTCCATCCTGTACGGCATTGTCTGGTGCGACCGTCTGTACACCAGGATCGAAGGACTGACGGAGCAAAGCTTGCTGAGCAGACTGTCCGGTACAAAAATGCTGCAAATCGGCGGCAATCTGACGGTAGGCAAAGGACGAGTGCAATGTCGTTTTTCCGGAGGGGAACGCGCATGAACTCGTATGAACACCGATATGCCGAAGTGGCTTTTCGTCACATCAGCAGCATGGATCCGGATTCCTCGGATGCGGCCGAATACTTCCGGCGAAGCCGCGAATTCCCGTCACTGTTGCTTCAGAACGGCTTGCGGCTGACTGTGGCGTTTTACGAAGCAAAGTCCGTCTCTGGGGAAGATTCCGAATCGATCGTAAGAAAAGCTTATGCAGACTATTTGTGTCATATGGCGGAAGCGCTCAATCGGGGGGAACTAACAAGTAAGAGCCTTCCTAAGGACAGCGGGCCTTATCGATATTTATCCCGCCGTGCTCTGCATGCCGCAACCTGGTTCAAGCGTTACAGCGAAACGCTGCTCCGCCAGCCGGAATCCTGACCCATGAATCAAGGAAAGGAGGGGAAGCCGTGAATCTGCATCAGATGTTGAACAAATACCGGGGTTTTCAGGAGGATTCCGACCTCGGAATGATCGTGGACAAAAATGGGGAGACCAAAGGTGTTTTTTACGATCGGGTTGTGAAAGAGTACGAAACTTATTGGACCGAGTCAATCGATTGGTATAGGAAACTGTATCAGCGACACTATCAGAAAATGGCCGGGCGGCATAGACCTTTCTTTGTCTCTAGCGAGTCGCCTTGCATTATCGGCCAAGGCCAGCAAACGGTATTGGAAACAGGCATGGCGCTGCACAAGACTTATGGCGTGCCGTACATTCCGGGAACAGCGCTCAAAGGGCTGGCTGCTCACTACTGCCACCGGTATCTTGGGGCGGAGCACCCGTCTTTTCGGATGGACGGCGACAGCTACAAGGTACTGTTCGGTACGCAACAGGAAGCGGGATATATCCGCTTTTTCGATGCGCTTCCAACGCCCGAAACGGTCCGTACGGCTCTTTTGCCGGATGTGATGACGCCGCATCATCAAAGCTACAACAGTCTGTCGAGTGATGCCTCGAAACGGCTTCGGCCGGAAGCGGAGTATGCGCCGGTAGAAAGCGGAGCGAATGCTCCTCGTGACGATGATTCGCCGATTCCCGTTCCATTCCTCTCGGTGGTGGCTGATTTCCGAATTATGTTGTTCTGTGAGTCGGACAGTGAGGAAGCCGATGCGTGGTTGGAGATTGCGGAGCAGCTTGTGCTTCGGGCCTTGAAACTGGAAGGTATCGGAGGGAAGACGAACGCCGGATATGGAAGAATGACTTTGAAACAGGCGAGGTTAAAAGATGAGCAAAGAAAGCAACAGTAATGAAACTGCGGATGAAAACAGGCAGAAAGCGATTCGCCATATCGTGAACAACTACGCCGAACTGGAGGCATCGATCGTCAGCCAACTTAGTTTTCAGAGCCAGCATCCGGGAACATCAGGCGGTTTCCGGGAAGAAATCTGGAAGGCCATGTTCGAGCAGCTGATTCCGAAGAAGTTTTCCATCGCCCGTTCCGTGTTTATCATCGATTCCGCCGGGCGGGTATCCAATGAAGTCGATCTGGCTATTTACGACGAACAATACACTCCCTATATTTTTCGGCATGGAACCTTAAAATATATTCCGATCGAGGCGGTTGCTGTCGTGGTGGAATGTAAGAGTAAAAGTCCGGATTTTGGAGCGTTGGAGAATTGGCTGAATGGAATCAGGGGGCTTAAAACGTCTCAAAGAGCCGTTGCCAGAATGAATCCTTACGTTTTTTTTGGCGATGACCTGCAAGAAAAGAAACATACACAGACTTCTACGCGCCCGCTTCGGATATTGTGTCATACCAGCGAATCGGAACTGAAGATACCGGACGGTTTCGATATGATTATCCACCCTAAGGGGAAGCGCTTGACTGTTGCATTGACATCCGCTCAGCAGAATCTGGAATATTGGTATAATGAATTAAATCATAACGATAAAGAGCAAGAGGCTTATCGTAAAGCATTTAACTGGCCGAAGCCAAAGAATTCCGAAAAAATAAACGTAGAACAGACGGCAGCAACGGAAATTGAGGACATAAAGAAGCAGTACGATTTGCAGAATTATCGGGTGTGCGTTAACCTGGACAGCAAGAGCGGGGAAAAAGAAGAAATCTCGCTGCTTTCTCTAACGTTTCAACTAAATCAGCTTTTGATGCTGATTAATAACCCGATGTTATTCCCACATAAAGCCTATGTAGATATGTTTAACGAGCGGTATACGAAGGAGTAGCCTTGGAGCATGAACCGGGAAGTAATCGTTCTCTAGCAAAACGGAATATAGTGGCGGTGCGAACCCCAAGCTCACATAAAAATCCCGGGACATTCGCACCTCTCGCCCAGCGCGGGATTTCGGGATTTTACGTCAATACTTACCCCATTTATTAACCATAAAAAAGGGGATTCGCACTAAAGCGTTTTCAAACCCTTGCTGGATGCGGGGTTGAAATGATCGCGGTCGCTCCCTATGCGGGAGCGTGGATTGAAAGGAAAGTGTTCGGGTTTATTGCTGACGATGTAGTCCCGTCGCTCCCTATACGGGAGCGTAGATTGAAAGAATTTTACGCTGCTCATTTCTTCCATTTTGTGTCGCTCCCTACGAGGGGCTAGAATGGGATTTACTTTCCCAAGAAAGAAAAAGGACTCGCTAACTGGGTATGTAAGAACGAGCCCATAGGTTAATTTTGTACACATGAAGGAGAACCAGCTCACCTACTGTCCAAAAATTCTGAAGAGAATTTCTGGACAGTGAGCCCTTTTACATAAAAATAAGGAATTGCATTTTCGTATAAATTTAAAAAGAAGAACTACGAGTCTGCCTAAAAATCGATGCTTGACTGACGGGTTAGCCTCGAATGATCGATCCATCCGAAATTATTTTCTACGCTAACGGTTGTCATCGCGCCTATTCGGCCGAAAATCGGGAGGTTTTTTTTCTAAGGGTTGTATATGCGCTTATTTGGACGAAAACAGCCCTTTTACCGCGGAAAAATGGGGAATAGGCTCGCTGGCAACCGTTACATTTTGCAAACCCTCGTTTTAGCTCAAATAGCGTCGCTCACAACCGTTAGAATCGCGCCTAGCGCTCTTCTACGCTTTCGCACCTAGTCCCCCTGGATGCCGCCCCGTACGCCCGCTCACCTGTTCCCCGTTACGCCCGCTCACCTGTTCCCTGTTACGCCCGCTCACCTGTTCCCTGTTACGCCCGCCACCCGCCAGTTCTTCGGTACTACTCCCCTGGTTCACGTTCTGCAAAAGCTGAATTATAAATATAAAAATAAAAATCCGAACATTTATATTTACAATTAAAACGATTCATTTAAAATAATAGTCATAACTTCTAAGCACGACTAGAGGGGTTTCGAAAATGAGGCGTTAACTGCGGTAACCCACCGAATCTACTTAATCGATAGGAGGTATCACATGAGCGATCAAATCTTAAACGGTCTTCATGAGACCATCGAAAAAGCGATGTCCGACCTGAACGTGCCCGGTGCCCAGGTGGCCATCATCAAGGATGGAGAGGTCATTTATTCCGAGGCGTTCGGGTATGCGAACCTGGACGAGCAAATTCCGATGACCAAGGAACACTTGTTGCCGATCGGCTCTTCCAGCAAGTCGTTTACGGCGGCAGCCGCCGCGATTTTGGCCCATGAAGGGAAGCTGAATCTGGATGCGCCGATCCGGACGTATATGCCGGAATTCAAACTGTCCGATCCGTTAGCCTCCATACAGGCTACTACGCGGGATCTGCTGTGTCACAGAACCGGAGTTCCGAGACATGAACTCATGTGGTTCAATTGGGATGATTTAAACCGTCAAGACTTGGCGGTTAACCGTATCCGTCATTTGAAGAACAATATCCCGTTCAGAAGCGGCTTTCAGTACCAAAATCATATGTATGCGGCCATTGGATACTTAATCGAGAAAATCAGCGGCATGACCTGGGAGGAATTCGTTGAGGAGCGAATTTTCTCGCCTTTGGGCATTAAGGAATACAGCTTCCGTATTCCGTATCCGGATCCGAGCGGCAAATATGCCAGATTGTATACGCCGGACGAACATGGCGTCAACAAGGAAAATGTGCCGTTAGTGATCGACGCGATGGGGCCGGCAGGTTCAATCAATACGACAATTGATGATTTGGCGAAATGGGTTGTTTTTAACCTGAACGGCGGCAAAGCGGGAGAGCAGCCATTAATCGATGCGGCGCTGTTTAAAGAGCTTCACAAACCGAACATCCCGTATCAGATCCTGCCGTTCGAATTTCCGGAGCGCGTCACGGTCGGTTATGCGCTGGGGTGGACGGTCGATTTGTTCCGGGGGCGCAAAGTGGTGGATCACGGGGGAAATGTAAATGGGGGCTCCGCCTTAATTTCCTTTATGCCGGATGACCGCATCGGCTGCGCCATCCTCACCAATGCGAACAGCAATTTGTTTACGACGGCGTTATCCATGGAAATATATGACCGGTATCTTGGACACGCGGGCGAGAAGGACTGGTTCACGGCATATCAGGATGGCATGAATACCTTGTTGGCCGCGATGAAGGGACAACTTCACGCGATTTACGATACGAAAATCGAAGGCAAACCTTACAGCCACGACTTGGAAGAATACGCGGGAGAGTATACGAACCCTGGCTACGGCGATATATGCATCACGGTGAAGGACGGCGCGCTGCATATGCAATTTCATAACAATTCCATGGATGTGAAACACCTGCATTACGATATTTTTACGTTCGAACTGCTCGGCGGCCCGCATCCCGTTTCATTCGCTACGGGCGTGGACGGCCGGATCACCTCGTTAAGCATCCCGTTTGAACTTACAGTGGAACCGATCCTGTTCACAAGAAAATAAAACAAAAAGGACTCATTAGTATGTTGGGAGATATACTGCGAGAAGCGAGAAAACAGAAAAATCTCACCCTAACGGAATTGGCGAAGCGGATTGGAGTCACCACGGGTTATCTGTCCAACCTGGAAAATAACCGTCAAGAGCCCTCGCTGCCGGTGCTAAGGGGGCTTTCCGAGGAGCTGGACATCCCGGCCACTCTGTTGTTTGCCGAAGAGCCCGACGAAGAGGTGATCGTGCTTCGCAAAAACGAGCGGGCAACGATCAAATTCCTGAACCTTCCCCGGGAGTGCGAGGTTTTGACGCCGATGGCCTGGAGAAGCGCCCAGCCTCCGGAGATCGAGGTGCTCCGTTTGGAGATTCCTCCCCATGAACGGATTTCTACCGAGGATCTATCCACGGATACGGACGAAGGCATCTACATCCTGGAGGGCCAGCTTGAGTATCGATACGGAAATGACAGCGTGCGGATCGAAACAGGCGGCAGCATTTTTATTCCCAGGAAAACCGGACATTATCTTTTTAATCCAAACGAAGAGCCGGCGGCCATTCTATGGATTGTCAAATCCACGATAGGAGGTTAGCGCCATTAGCAACAAGGAAGTTTCTTTTAAGCTGAAGGGTGAAAAAATCAGGGACTTAAGGCGGGAGCAGGGGCTGTCTACCACGGCTTTGGCCGAGTTGGCCGGCGTCACGCCCGCTTATATTTCGCAAATCGAACGCAATTTGGCGGAGCCTTCCCTGTCCGTCCTTAGAAAACTTGCCAGGACGCTGAACGTCGAGCTGCTGTTTCTATTGGAATATGAAGTGCCGGCGGATGTTTTTATCGCGGCAGGGGAACAGGCGGCAGAGCTGACCTTTCCGCAGGCGCATGCCAAATATCGGCTGCTGTCGCCGGTCCGGTTGAAAAATGGCGAGAAGCCGGATATGTCGTTCCTGCTGGTGAAGATTGAAGCGGGTAAGACGGACTATGATGAAATGGTGACTCATGATTTCGTGGAATTTTGCTATGTTCTCGAAGGGTGCATCGAATACCGGACGGATAAACGGACCTATCGCCTGGAAGAAGGGGACAGCCTTTATATGAAGAAAAATGTGCCCCATCTGGTGTATAACCCCGGTACAAAAGAGGCCAAGGTTTTTGCCGTGCTCGGAAACATGCATCCCCATTGGCAAAATAAATGAACAGGGAGGAGAGCATATCATTCGATGAAAATCAAAGAGATTACGGCGAAAATACTAAGGCTGGAATTGCGGCAGCCGGTCGTCATTGCCCTGGGCACCATTGATTATAGCGAAACCGTCATCGTCAAGATTGAAACGGATGAAGGTCTTGTCGGATACGGAGAAGGATCCGGCGCCACGTTTGTGACCGGTGAATCGGCCGACATGATCGTAAGCGCGGTGCTCCTTTTGAAACAGGGATTAATCGGACTGGACCCGTTCAGCATTGATTTCATTCACCACTTGATGGACAAAACGCTGGTTCATAATACCGCCGCCAAGGCGGCCATCGATATCGCCCTGTACGATATTATGGGCCAATATGCGAAGCTGCCGTTGTATCGCCTGCTCGGCGGAATGGCCAAGCAAATGGAGACGGACAGGACGATCGGCATCGGCGCTCCGGAAGACATGGCCAAGGAAGCAGTCCGGTTGGCGGAACAAGGATTCCGCCAGATCAAAGTCAAGGCTGGCCTGAATCCGGACGACGATATTGAAGCGATCCGGCGGATCAGGGAAGCGGTCGGCGGGGCCATCCGGTTGAAAGTGGACGCCAATCAAGGCTGGTCCGCCGGCGATGCGCTCCGCGTCATTCACCGCTATGCCGAATACGGCGTGGAGGCGGTAGAACAGCCGCTTCCCCATTGGGACATCGACGGGCTTCGTTATGTGCGCTCGAAGTCGCCTCTGAAAATCATGGCCGATGAAAGCTGTTTTTCTCCGCAGGATGCGATCAAGCTGGTGAAGAAAGAGGCGGTGGACCTCATCAATATTAAATTGATGAAATGCGGCGGCCTTTATCGAGCATTGCAAATCAATTCCATCGCGGAAGCAAGCGGAATAGAGTGTATGCTTGGCTGTATGATGGAGAGCCGGATCGGGATTGCGGCAGGCGCGGCTTTGGTGGCATCCAGACCGAACTTCGTCTATGGGGATTTGGACAGTTTTATGTATTTTAAAGAAAACGAAAAAATCCGGGGCGGCTTCACCTGCGACGGACCTTATATAACCTTGTCGGATGAATATGGTTTAGGGATTGAAGTGGATTTTTAGGCAAGGTCTATCTTCAAACATTTACATTCCCTTAATCCAAGGCAAGTGTTCCACGAACAATACGCACCGATAATAAAAGTATCAACATGAACACAGGAGCGAAAAAATATGATGCGGCTGTTGCACAAAATTGGGGGCCATCCGATTATCGCCGCCGTCCGCCGGATGGAGGATTTGAACGCCGCGTTGGACAGCGCTGTGGATAACCTTTTTTTCATGGGGGGAACCGTAAAAGAGATCGTAGACAGCGTCCGGCTGACGAAGCAGGCCGGCAAAGGGGCGTTCGTCCACATCGATCTGATTCGCGGCTTGTCCAGCACCGATCGGGAGAGTGTCGAATGGATTGCCGAATACGCGGGAGCCGACGGTATCGTTACGCCGAAAGCGCATCTGATCAAGGAAGCGAAGCGCTGCGGCTTGTATACCATCCTGCATCTGTTCGTCATCGATTCGGGCGCGCTGGAGAACGGGTTGAAGTTATGCCGCCAGTTGGAACCGGACGGCGTCGAACTGATGCCCGGCGTGATCGACAAAATCATTCGGACGTTCGCGGCGGATCTGGAATCGACTCCGCTTGTCGCCAGCGGTTTGATCCGGACGGAAGCCGAGGCGTCCGCCGCGCTGGCAGCGGGAGCCACGTCTTTATCGGTCAGCGACAAATCGTTGTGGAACCTGACCTTTGCGCAGCTGAGCGGCTGAGTTCGTATTTTAACACTCGATTGACAATCCGATAATACGGCGATAAACAATCGAGATTAATATAAAGACATGTCGGCAGCAGCAGCTGACGGCCCATCTGCAATCAATCCGAATCCTTGCGGTTCTTGTTTAGAGTGATGTCTAAGAGAAAGCTCTGAACAACAATCATACAGGCTTATTGGCCTCTATGTATTGTTGGGACGAGCTTTTTCTCATTTTTGCATAAAAAGGAGGAGTCCGTTTTTGAGGAAGCCCATGATCGGTTATCGCCGAAAAATGCTGTTATTGCCCCTGCTTTTTCTGGTACCTGCCATGCTGCTGTACGCCATCTTCTTTGTTTACCCGTTCTTGTTCACGTTCCTGCTCAGCTTCCAGCAATGGGACATGATCAGCCCGGACCGCTCATTCGTCGGCTTGTCCAACTATACCGGGCTGCTGCACGACGAAGTATTCTGGATGTCCATGCGCAACACGCTGCTGTACCTGCTCATGACGATGCCGGTCTCGATCGGTCTCGGTCTCGGGCTGGCTCTGCTGATGGAGAGTCTGCTGCGGGGGCGAGTGGTGTACCGGTTCCTTTTCTACTTGCCGGTTGTCTCCCCGATCGCCGTCGTCGCGATTGTCTGGAGCTTGATGTACGACGATCAGCGCGGCATTGTCAACGCCTTGCTCATGCTCTTCGGCATCGACGGACCGAACTGGCTGTCGGACGCTTCCTCTTCCCTGTGGGCGGTGGCGATCGTCGGCATCTGGAAAGGCTTCGGCTACGAGATGCTGCTGTATGTGTCGGGACTGAAGGCGATCGACAAAGGCCTGTACGAGGCCGCTTCGATCGACGGGGCGGGCCGGCTGCGCCGGCTGGTTCATATTACGCTGCCGCTGCTGTCGCCGATCACGCTGTTTATCGTCATTATGGGCATCATCTCTTCGTTCCAAAATTTTGCGCTGATCAAAATTATGACGGGCGGCGGCCCGAACAATTCGTCAAACGTGCTGGTGTACCAGTTGTACCAGGAGGCGTTCCAATTTTTCAGCATCGGCAAGGCGGCGGCGATCTCGGTCATCCTGTTTGCCTTCGTCCTGCTCATCACGGTCGTTCAGCTCCGGTTGTCCCGGAGTACAGTTCATTATTCCTAACCAATCGATCAAAAAGGAGGTGGCCGAAATGGAGCGCTTTTGGAAGCGGATGGAGGAGATAGGCAGGCATGTCCTGCTGATCGGATTGGCGCTGCTGACGTTAGTGCCGATCGTCTGGATGGTGTCGATTTCGCTGAGGTCGGAGGAATATGTCTTCTCCGGACATCTGGTCTGGACAGGGCCGCTGCACCCGGAAAATTATGTGAAATCGTTGACCGAGGTGCCCTTTTTCCGGTGGTTGGTCAACAGCTTGCGCATTGGCGTGCTGCAGACGCTTGGCCAAATGTTCGTCGCCGTATGTGCGGCGTTCGCCTTCGCTTATTACCGGTTCCCGGGCCGGGACGTCCTGTTTCTGTTCGTGCTGATGACGATGATGATTCCAATGCAAGTGACGCTAGTGCCCACGTATCTGATCGTGAATCAGATGAACGCGCTGAACACGCTGGCCGGCGTCATCGTCCCGCATCTGGCCAGCGGCTTCGCGATTTTCCTGCTGCGCCAGTCGTTCCTGGCGATCCCGAAGGAACTGGCGGAGGCGGCCGCGATTGACGGGGGCGGCGCGGTCCGGGTGCTGTGGACGGTATACATCCGCATGTCCGGCACGATGCTCTGGACGCTTGGCGTGATCGCGTTTATGGCCAATTTTAACGAATTTAACTGGCCGCTGCTCGTACTGACCGACCCGGATCAAATGCCGCTGCCGCTGGCGTTTCAATATTTCCGTACCGAAACGCAGATGGACTGGGGGGCTACGATGGCGATCGCGGCGTTGTCCATGGTCCCGGTGCTGGTCTTATATTTGGCCGCCCAGCGCCACATTGTCGACGGTTTCGCCCAGAGCGGTCTGAAAGGTTAGCCGGACCCCGCCTGGTTCATATAACACGCCATAAGAAAAGGAGAGAATCGACGTGAGAAAAACAATAACGGGATTGTTGCTGCTCTTGCTGTCCGTCGCGTTGGCGGCTTGCGGGACTTCGGGTTCAAGCGGCGCGCCGTCGGCGGCGCCTTCCGGGTCCGCAGACGCGGCGTCGCCGCAAGCATCTGAGCCGGTGGAGATCGAATTTTGGAACATTTGGGGCGGCGAGCTGATCGACTCCCTGGTGAACGAGTACAACAGCTCGCAGAACAAGGTGAAGGTCAAAGCAGTATTTGTGCAAAACAGCTACGAGGGCATTGTGGAGAAGCTGCAGGTGCAGGCGGCGGCCAAAAAGCTGCCGGACATCGTGTCGAACGGCCTGCTCTACACCCGGTTTGCCAATGACGTGATGCACGCGGTGCCGCTTGAGCCGTTCATCGAGCGGGACGGGTACGACATGTCGGACTTTTTTCCCACCATGTTGAATTTAGGCAAAAACGAGCAGGGGCAGTTGATCGGACTGCCATACGGCATCAGCACGCCGATCCTGTACTACAATGCCGATCATTTCCGGGCGGCCGGGCTGGACCCGGACAACCCGCCGCAGACCTGGGAAGAGTTCCCGGCGGTCGCCAAGCAGTTGACCCGTGACGGCCATTACGGCGCCAGCGTGCCGATCGACTTCGGCTGGTTGTATCAGGCGCTGATGGAGACGTACGGGGGCAGCATGATGTCTGCCGACGGCCAGACGGTCGGTCTGGACTCCGAAGCGAGCGTGAACGCTGTCCGGGCGGTGACCGACATGGTCAATAAGGATAAATCGATGCCGCTATTGCAGTTGCTGCAGACCTTCGAATCAATGGCGAAGGGCGATGTTTCCATGCTGGCCAATACGACGGCCGGTCTTGGCCAGATTTTGCCGACGGCGCAATTCGACTTGCGGACAGCCCCGTTCCCGACGTACGGCGGCAAACGCATCGTGCCGGCCGGCGGGGCGAACCTGATGATTTTCACCCAAGATCCGGCTAAACAGGAGGCGGCATGGGATTTCATGAAGTTTCTGATCGATCCGCAGCGATCCGTGCAAATCTCCAAATCCACCGGCTATATGGTGTCGCGGCAATCCGCGTTGGATGATCCCGAAATGCAGAAGTTTTTGGAGGAAAAACCTGTCTACAAAGCAACGTACGAGCAGATCGACGGGATGGTGCCCTGGTTCAACTTCCCGGGCACGGGCGGCACCCGCGTGCAGAAGATCATTACGGACCAGATCCAGGCTGCGCTGCAGGGCCAGAAGACGCCCGAGGAAGCGATGAAGGAAGCGGCCAAACAGGCGAACGCGCTCATTCAACCTTAAATCTAATTAACAGGAGGTTATGGATATGACGAAAAAACGCGATATCATCATCGACGATACGAAGTTCAGCACAAACAAAGGACCGTGGTTCGGAGAACTGCCGGTGCCGCAGGGCGGCGATTATGACTTCGCCTTCATCAGCGACCGGACCGGCGGAGCGGTGCATGAAATGTTTGAGAAAGGGCTGGAAGCCGCGAAGCGGCTGAATCCCGACTTTATCGTCTCGATCGGCGATCTGGTGGAAGGGTACTGGACGGACGAGGCGGAAGCGCATGGGGAATGGGATCGCATCGACCCGCTGCTGGCGGGGCTTGGCGTCCCGGTGTTTCAGACGGTCGGCAACCACGATTACGGGACGGAAGCGATGATCCGGGTGTGGCGCGAGCGCAAAGGGATCGACTATTATGCGTTCCGTTACGATCGGACACTGTTCCTCGTCGCGAATACGGAGACGGCGCCGCTGTCGTTGCCCGAGGCGATGCTGGAGTTAATGCAGCAGGCGAACCGGGAACTGATCCGCAATCCGCAGGCGCTGTTCATGGACCTGATGCGGGATTTGGCAGGCGACAACGTCCCGGCAGAGGCCTGGACGATGACCGAGGATACGCTCATTGACCCGCATCTGAGCGAGGAGCAGATCGACTTTTTCGAGCGGGTGCTGGCGGACAACGCCGACGTCGACTGGACGTTCGTCTGCCTGCATCAGCCGGCCTGGAAGAAGCCCGACCCGGTCTTCGAACGGCTGGAGCGGCTGCTCGCGGAGCGTCCTTACACCGTCGTATCCGGTCACGTGCACTATCTGGAAGTGACCGAGAAGTACGGGCGTCAGTATATTCAAATGGGCAAAACGGGCGGACTGCATTGCTTCGAGGGACCGGGCGACATCCATCACATTTTGTCCGTTAAAATGCGCGGCGGCGTTCCGCAATTCGAGGTCATTTTGCTGGAGGGCGAAGGCGGTACGCAGACGTTGGACGCATATGTAAAAAGGACGGCCGATACAGGTGGGATTGAGGCGGAGAAGACAGGAATGTGACAGGTCAAAAAACGGCAGAGCGGAACAAGTTAAAATAAGACACGATAGATCGGAGCTTCGGGATGAAACGATGGATGGACGGGATCAGCACCTTGTTTTTCGACCTCGACGGGTGCATCTATTTCGGCCGGAAGCTGGCCGAACGGGCCAACGACTTGATGGACCTGCTTCGGGGCCAGGGTTATCGGATTGGCTTTATTACGAACAACTCGCGGGAGAATTCCGCAGAAATTGGCGCCAGGCTGGCGGAGATGGGGCTTCAACTGGAAGGAGAGCTGATCATAAGCGCCACGGAAGCGGCGGCAGCTTACTTGAAGGATGCCTACGGCCTGGTGGCGGTGAAGGTTTCAGGGAGCGCAAGCCTGAACGAATCGTTGGAGAATGCCGGCCATCGCGTGTTGGATTGGGCGAAGTCCGATCCCGCCGATGTTGTCGTCATTGGCCGGGATACCAAGTTCGATTACCGCAGGCTGGAGCAAATCGTGAACGAGGTTGTCCGGGGGGCGCACGTCATCAGTACGAATCCGGATTATATGCATCCGGGGGAAGACGAGTGGATTGTTCCCGAAACGGGATCTCTCCTCGCCGCTGTCGAGTCGATTACGGGCGGTCCGATCTTGAGCATCGGCAAACCTCATGCCTGGCTTTACGAACTGGCGATGCGCAAATACGGAGTTGTTTCCGCCGAATGCGTGATGGTTGGCGACAACCTGGACACCGACATTGCCGGCGCCGAGCAGGCCGGGATGAAAACGGTTTGGGTGCGCCGTTCATCTCAGCCTGGCCGGAACAGGAAGGCGTCTTCCGCCGTTCCGACGGTGACGGTGAGCGCGCTGTCCGAACTGTATGAACTGTTGCTTTGTGGGAACGGTACGGCGTGAATTAAGACAACCCATCGACTCTGAATCAGGGCGGGCATTTCACATGACTTTACCGGGATGGAGACGTTTATGGAACCCGAACGATGGATTTGGCATCGTTCGGGTTTTTTGTCTCGCGAACAGGTTCTTTATTTCGATTGACTTGCCCTGATGAGCGGCAAAAAAACCTCGTCCACGATCTCCACGGACGGTTCGGCGTTCTCTTTAATCTTTTTCGATCAGTTCGAGCTTTTCGAGGATTTTCACGGTCGTCATCGCCGACAACCGGACGGCCAATTCCACACTGGCCTTGGAAACGCCTGCGCTTTCCAGGGCTTCACGGTTGCTCGAGAGCACTTCGTCCATCACTTCGTCAACAAGCTTATGTACGATCGTTTTTTCCATGATTGCACCCCCCTTCATTTCGAACATTTTCGAGCCATCTCCTATAAATTTCGACAAAAGATAGTTTTTTCCTTCCATGACTCTATCGTGAGAATTCGTGTGCTATATTATTGATAAAACCATTTATCGAAGAAAAACGAGGGAATTGCGGATGAATATCAACCATTTCGAGAACGACATAGCCGAAGCGGTTTTAACTAAGGGATACGACTACTACATCGATGACCGTGTTGTTGACGTCTATCACCAAGGAGATCGGGAATATATTTGCCAGGTGGAAGGAAGCGACGATTACGAGATCGTCGTCAAGCTTGGCGAGAACGGGGACATCCTCTATTCTCATTGTGATTGCCCTTATTCTTACGGCCCTATTTGCAAGCACGAAGTGGCGGTGTACTATGAACTATCGGATATGTTAAGCGACGAGGATGAGGAGGGTATTGAAACGGCGCAGGCGGGGGCGGAAAGGCAGCCGGTGTTGAAAGAGGTATTGAATCAGCTTTCCAAGGATGAATTGATCGCGATTATTCTGGAAGTTGCCCGGGGGGATGCAATGCTAAGAAATTCCCTTTTGGTCAAATATGCCAAAGGGGACGACAAACAGGAACTGGAGAATTGCCGGAAGCTGATCCAAGCTATCGCCAGAAAATATACGGGCCGGGACGGCTTCATTCCGTATGGGGAAACCTATGATTTTACGCAAGAGATGAGTGAAATATTAGAGAAGGCAAGGGGGACGGATAACCTCCCGCTGGCTTTGGATATCACCCTTTTGTTACTGGAAGAAACTATGGAAGCTTTTGAGTATGCCGACGATTCGGACGGGGACATCGGCGTTTTGGCCGATGAAGCGCTGGAACTGATCGGGGAAATCGCCGGAGAGAGTCGCGATCTGGATGCGGATGGGCAAGAGCGGGTATTTAATAAGTTGATCGATCAGATCGATGGCGGGCTCTGCGGGAGATGGGATGATTACCAAAACGGACTGCTTGAAATATGCGCCGGTTTTGCCGACGTTGAAGCGTTCAGGAGCAAGCTGAGAGCGCAGATCGAACACTTGATCCGCCAAAATGCCGACAACGAGTACAAGAAATACAGTAATGAAAGTATGTTACGCATATTGTTTGGGATCATACAGGAATACGGCACACCTGAAGAAAGCGAACATTTTATCACGGAAAATCTCCGGTTCCCTTTTTTTCGGGAATGGTATATGCGTAAGTTTATGGAGGCAGGGGACTTTCATAAAGTCATAGACTTGGCTTTGGAAGGAGAAGCTCAAGACGAAGCATTATCGGGGCTCGTTTTCCAATGGAAAAAAATCAGATATGACGCCTATACACAATTATCGCTTAAGGAAGAACAGATCAAACTAGCCAAAGAACTGCTGCTGGATGGACATTTTGAATATTACAGCCTGCTGAAGCAATTGATTGGCGGAGATAAGAAAGTATTTTATCGTCAATTAAAGCAAGAGTTGATGGAACAAAAAGGTTGGCGCGGCGAAAGGCTGTACCTTAAGCTGGTTGAAGCGGAAAACGATTTGGACGGGCTTGTGGAATATGTAAGGCAGCATCCGGACGAAATTGAAACCTATGCCGGCAGACTGACGGAGCGGTTTAAGGACGAGGTGCTAGCGTTGTATCAAGAGCATATCCGCTTGGCGGCGAAAGCTTCGTCCACACGAAAACATTACCGGAACGTATGCGGCATTCTTACGAGATACAAAAAGTTAGCGGGCGAAACCCATCAACAACAAATGGTCGATGAACTAATGACATTGTATAGTGGAAGACCGGCCTTTTTGGAGGAGTTGAGCAAAATCTAAGCGGATTATAAGCCGATATTCCAGCTCTAATATAGCCGGGAGGCAGGTCGCTGCGACCTGGCACAATGTTCTGATTGGAAATATCCAATAGAATGTAAACGTGTTGGTGAATGCAACGGCTTGATTGGAATTTTCCAATAGAATAGGCTGGGTAGGGCGAAAAACGAGGTGGTTGAGCGAATTCTATTGGATTTTTCCAATGAGAGCTCAAAATGACGTTCGCTATCCACCAATCTATTGGATTTTTCCAATGAGGGGTGGGAGGACAAACGTTTGGGGGGAGTTTTTGCCCCGAAAACCGGGCTCAACCTAGAAATCGGCGCTAGACAGCCGGCTGCTGGAACGACCAACCTGCCTGACAAACCTGCTGACTACCTGCTGACTACCTGCTGACTACCTGCTGACTACCTGCTGACTACCTGCTGACTACCTGCTGACTACCTGCTGACTACCTGCTGACTACCTGCTGACTACCTGCTGACTACCTACTGACTACCTACTGACTACCTACTGACTACCTACTGACCAACCTACTGGCCTATCTGCTGACCTATCATCGTCGCCCCTCAAAATAGCGGCACTTTATACGCTTAATATCCGAAACCTAGCCTGTTTATCCCCATTAGCGGCATTTTATGTACTTATTTTCCTCTGAACGGTTCAGAACACGGGTATTTCCTTGCGAAGAGGGAAAATAGAGACATAAAATGCCGCTATCCCTCTCAAATGGGCGGGGATCGCCGAAATAACGACACTTTAGGTCCTTATGTATTCGCTGAAGTTTCTCAGGCAGCCTAGTTTCTGTTAGTTTTATCGGCGTAATGAAAAAATCCCCGCGACTTATCGGCGGACTCCTGTTTTGATGCTCAGCAGCGTTTCACTCGCCTGGGGCCCTTCGGTCAAGGACCACCCGCCCAGGAAAGCTGAACGGGTTGGGGGTTAGAAACGCCTTGGAGCAGGGCGGCTGATATCGCGCCTCACATCTTTACGGATGACCTCGATCGGCAACCCCGGAATGCCGTGGACCAGCCAGTCGCGTTCGGCTTCGTGTACCAAAATGCAATCGAACTCGCCATGGCTCCCGATATGATCCCAATGGACATGCGTCGTGATGACAACGATCGGCAAGCGGGTCAGCTCATCCGTAATTCTTTTAATATTGTCTATGCCTAGCCCCGTATCTATAAGGGCGGCTTTGTCTTCACCGATCAGTAAGAAAGAGTGGACCTTCTCCCAATGGCCGTATTCACTAATGGCGTAGGTGCGGTTATCAATCATTTCTACGGTAAACCAGGCATCGTCAACTAAGCCCATCATCTGTTCCCCTCTCGCCAAACTTCAAATCTACATTTAAACCATATTATACCTTCACCTTCTCGAAGCGGACAATGGAATCAACAAAAAACAACACAAAACAACATTTAAAAGTCCGATATTGCGTTGACAACAAAAAAACATGGGGATACGATTGAATCGCTAAATCATATTGTGCAATTAGGAAGGGGGGAGGAACCTTGCGCCACTGGGGTATGGAAATGCGGCTTATAGAAATGTGGATGATAAGAATGTGTCTTATAGGAATGCGGATGATAGGACAATGGCTTGCTGGAAAACGACTTAAAGTACAACGGTTTGTAGGACTGAGGTTTGCAGGACCGAGGTTTGTAATGCTGAGGTTTGCAATGCTGAGGTTTGCCGGGCTGCGATTTGCAGGACAACGGTTTGCAAAGCCGAGAATTGCAAGGCCGAGGTCCGCCGGGCTGCAGTTTGCAGCGCTGCTGCTGCTTGCCGTCGTCATCAGCGGCTGCCGAAACGGGGAGGCGGCTGTCAAATACGATGTCATCTACGCCAACGAGAAGGAGACTGGAAGCCAAGCAGCCCCGGTTGCCCAGGAAACTTACACGATCGGCATGGTACCGAAAGCCACGGAAAATTCTTATTTCAATCTGGTGGAGGACGGGGCGCGCGAGGCGGCCGAAGATCTGGGGGCGAACCTGCTGTATGAAGGATCGCCGGTGGCGGACACCGGGCAGCAAATCCGGGTCATCCGAAGCCTGATTTCGCGCAAGGTCGATCTGATCGCGGTGTCGGCTAACGATTCGGCCAAGCTGCTGTCCGTGCTGCGGGAAGCGAAGCAGAGCGGCATCCGGGTGATCACCTGGGACTCGGATACCGAGCCGGAAGGGCGGGAGCTGTTCGTCAATATGGTCGATCCGGAAACGCTCGGGCGCCATTTGTTGGATGCGCTTGCAATGCAAATGGATGAAACGGGGCAATACGCCGTTTTGGCCGGGGCTTCCACCGCCTCCAACATGAACGAGTGGATGAAATGGATTAAGGTGCAGAATGCGCAATATTATCCGGACATGAAGCTGGTCGAGACCGCCGCAGCCAATGACGATCCGCAGCTCGCCTACACGGAGGCGATCAGACTGATGGAGGAGTATCCCGATTTGGCGGGAATCATCGGCACCTCCTCCGTCGCGCTGCCGGCGGCGGCCAAGGCGCTTGAAGACAAGCGGCAGGCCGGAAGCATCCACGCGGTCGGATTGTCCACGCCGAATCTGATGCGGGAATATCTAAAGAACGGGACCGTCAAAAACGCCACCCTTTGGAGTCCGAAACGGCTGGGGTATTTAACGATCGTGCTGGCGGTGAATCTGCTTGACGGCCAATCTCCCGTCAACGGCCAGGTTGTCCGCAATGTCGGGGAGATTCGGGTGAAGGGGGATTCAGTGATTATGGGGGAGCCGCTCGATTTCACCAAGGATAATGTGGATGAATATGTTTTTTAGGCGAGGAAGGCGGCGGTTCCGGGATTTTCGGCTCAGCTCCAAGCTGCTGATCGTCTATGTGGCGCTCACCGTACTTCCCATCTCGCTGCTCGGCGTCATTTCTTACCGGCAATACGAAAAATCGATTGTGCAGCAAATCGGCGAGTACATGCCGAAGTTCCTCGATCAGGCCAACGGCTCGATCGATCAGCATATCGGCAAGCTGGCCGTGCTTCCCGAGCAGTTGTTCAGCTCAACCGACGTTGTGCGCATTTTGCGCAAAGATTCCTACCAGAGCAATTCCGATCTCAATACGGATACCTATGTAATGAACAATTATCTGTCCAAGACGTTTCTCGAAGGCAGCAATTCGGAAATTCTCGGGGTGTTCATTTTATCCAAAAACCGGCTGTTCTCCGCTTCCCGCCTCGATTTTACGGGGCTGGACAGCAAGGGCCTGCTGATTCCCTACGGGCAGGACTTGGAGCTAAGGGGCGGAGCGAAGCTGCTGCTGTCCAGCGATTTCGGGCTAAAATTCAGCAGCGGCGAGCCTTACCTCATGATCACGAAGCAAATTGACGACGTGGATAACCGCACCAGCCTCGGCACGATGTTTATCGCGGTGCAAATGTCGTTTATCGATCGCATTTTGCAAAATTTTGAGCGGAACGAGCAGGCGGAATTTTGGCTGCTGAACGGGCAGGGCGAAATTTTCTACCATACCAACCGCGCGCGGATCGGCGGCTACGACGCCGAAATCCGTGAATATCCGGTGCAAAACGGCAGCTTCCGCAAGCAGGCGGGCGGGAAAACCTGGATTATGAGCAGCTCGCGTTCCGCCGGATACGGCTGGAGGCTGATGTACAGCATCCCGCTGAAAGAACTGACGAAGCAGGCCGACATCACCCGGAATATCGTCGGTTTGCTGTTTGCCGGGTTCGCGCTTGTGACCTTGGTCCTCTACACCGTTTTCTCCTACCGGGTGACGAGGCCGCTCATGAAATTGGCCCGCCTGATGAAGGAGGTCGGCAAAGGCCGGTTTGACGTCGATCCGGGGATTCAATCCCGGGATGAGGTGGGGATGCTGGCGCGGAGCTTTACCTTCATGGTGTCGATGATCCGGGAGCTGATCGCGAAAAACGTGCAGACCGAGTTAAGCCAGAAGGAAGCGGAGCTGTACGCGCTGCAGTCGCAGATCAACCCTCATTTTATGTACAACACGCTGGAAAGCATCAGCATGGCTGCGGAAGAAGAGGAGCAGGAAGCGGTTGTGAAAATGGTGACCCTGCTCGGGCGCATGCTGCGGTTCTCGGTGTCCAACAAATCGAGATGGGTTACGATTGCCGAGGAAGTGCAGCACGTCCGCGATTATTTGACGATCCAGGCCTTCCGCTTTGAAGAGCGGCTGGATTTTACGATTACGGAAGAGGTGAACACCGCTTGGTACACACCCAAGTTTATTTTGCAGCCGATTGTGGAAAATGCCGTGAAATACGGAATGGAGAGCCGCCGGAGTCTAAAGATCGGACTGCATATCGCTGAAGAACCAGGCACGCTCCCGGGTGAGCGGCAAGTCGTCTTCCGCATCCGGGACAACGGCCCGGGAATCGGCAGCGAGCGGCTTGAGGCGCTGAACCGTGAGCTGCAGAGCGTGTCCATGGAGCGGAAGGATTCCGGCTTTGGCCTGAAAAATGTAAACGCGCGCATTCATTATATGCTGGGAAGCAGGTATGGTCTGCAAATGGAAAGCATGGCAGGCGAGGGCACCACCGTTATCATTCGCATTCCGGCGATCGATCGGGCGGGTGCGGAAGATCTGAAGGAATCGTCAAAGGAGGGACAGGTATGAGGCCTATCAAAGTATTGATCGTGGACGATGAACCGCGAATTTGCCGGGGGCTTAAGCGGCTGGTCGCCTCCTGCGGCGAGGAGTGGGAAGTGCTGGCCGCTTTGGGGGACGGCAGGGAGGCGCTGGACTTCCTGCAAACGCGGGACGCCGAAATCGATCTGCTGATCACCGACATCCGCATGCCGGAAATGGACGGGCTCGCCCTGATCCGGGAAGCGGGCAAAGTCCGTTCTTTTCTGGCCGTCGTGCTGACCGGTTATAACGATTTCGAATACGTCCGCACGGCGCTGAAGGAAGGCGCGGCCGATTATTTACTAAAGCCGCTCGACCGGGAGCAGCTAATGGCGGTGCTCGCGGAGACCAAGCAAAAAGTGGAGGAGCGGCGGCTGCAAAATTACCATTGGAGCGCGCTGCGCCAAAAGGAGGCGATGCTCAAATTCACACAACAGACGCAGGCGCTCGCCCGGATCACGGCGGACGAAAGCGATCTGGCCCGCTTGGGGTTCTGGGTGGATTCTTTTCCGAAAGGAGAGTACATCCTGCTGTATGTTTCTATGGACACGTTGCCGGTCAAAGCGAGAAGCTTTACCGCTCAAGATTGGCAGGCTTATTTTTACGCATTGGAAAATATGACCGGTGAAATCGTCGGCGCGGCGGCAGAAAAACACCGGCTGAGCGGCTGGTGGTGGCGGGGTACGGGCGCGGATTTCTGGGCGCTGCTGTGCCGGCCGGGGCCGGACGCGGCAAGCGACGGCGGCGAATGGGAAGAAGCCGCCCTGGAGACGGCCGGACGAATCCGCGAAGCGGTAAGAACGTACACGCCGTTTACCGTATCGGTCTCATTCGCGGAGCCGATCGGCGATTTGTATTTGCTGCCTTACGCGAAGCGGCAAGCGCTTTCCGCCATGCAGTACCGCCTGCTGGAAGGGGGGAACCGGGTGTTTCCGTACGGACGCATCCACCACAGCGGCGGCGAGACTGGCGGGGAACAGCCGGGCGGCCTTCTCCCTTCGCTGCTGCAACGGATGAAACGGGCGGTCGGACAGGCCGATGCCGCCGAGGCGGAGGCGGTGTGCAGGCAGCTGTTCGAGCATATCGGCGGGTATTCCTCCCCGTCGCGAATCCGCAAAGTTGCGGAAAATGTGCTGCTCCTGATAGAGTCTACTCTGTTTGAAACGTACGGGGAGACGGTGGGGAATACGGCCGAGGAGACGGTGGGGGATTCGGCGGCCGAAGCGGCGCTGCGGGAGGCGCGGGAAGCGGTGAACTTGCAGGAGCTGAAGGTGCTGGCGCTGCGGATGATCAGGCGGGCCGTGACGACGCTTAGGCAGGCGCGGTCCGGGTCCGCGGCCAAGCCGGTTGAAGCAGCCAAGGACTGGATCGGCCGGAACCTGGGAAGCACGATTACGGTGAAAAAAATCGCCGAGCAGGTCCATATGAACCCTACGTATTTCTGCCAGTATTTTAAGCTGCAAACCGGGGAAACGGTGCTCGAATACGTGACCCGCGCCCGTCTGGAGCAGGCGCGAAGGTTGCTCGCCGACCCTGCGGCAAAGCTGCGGGACGTCAGCCGGGCCGTCGGATATCAGGACGTCCGCTATTTCAGCCGGCTGTTCAGGCAGCATTTCGGCCAGCTCCCGTCCGAGTACCGGGGGACGAGCGGAACCGGCTAGGTGCGTGGTCCGGGGCATGTTTGGATGGCTGTCGGTCTGGCGTCCCGCAGTTTTATATCATGTTCCGAAGAATGTCTACCCGATCCGAAGAATCTCTCCTACAGGCGAAAACGCCCCGCTTATATAGTGAAAGGTGTAAGCGCCAACATACAAGGCGTGAAAATTTTGAGGATCGGGAAGGAGCTGTAACATGATACGGAAAGCCTCGATCATGCAAGTTTTTGCAGGCTGCCATGAGGAATACCGGAGACGTCATGACGAACTGTGGCCGGAGATGAAGGAGATGCTGCTAAGCCACGGGGTTCGCACGTATTCGATTTTTTTGGATGAAACGACCCATACCTTGTTTGCTTACCTGGAAATCGAGGATGAAGCGCTCTGGGCCAAAAGCGCGGAGACGGAAGTTTGCCGCAAATGGTGGGATTACATGAAGGACATTATGCGGACCAATCCCGACAACAGTCCGGAATCCCGCGAGTTGACGGAAGTGTTCCACCTGGAGCCGGAATCCGGAAAGGGGCGGGTGTGATGGCTGCCGCTCAAGCAACGAAGAAGAACGGCCTCAAGTCAACCATCACCGTCGCCATGTCGAATTACCTGGAGGCCGGTTCCATCGTCGCCGGCGCCGGAGGCCTTACCTTGTGGGTCGAATACCTGAAGCTGGACGACGTGAAGCTAGGCCTGCTCGGGGCCCTCAGCGCCAACGGATTCGGGTCGGCGATCGGCGCGCTCATCGGCGGAGTTCTGGTCGACAAATACGGCCGCAAGCTGATTTACAAATACGATCTGCTTGTGTACATGCTGGGGGTTCTGCTCGTCGCCCTTTCGTTTAATTTTCCGATGCTGCTGGCGGGTTATGTGATTACCGGCATCGCGGTGGGCGCGGCGATCCCGGCGGCCTGGACGTATATCTCCGAGGAGGCGCCGGCGGGCGAACGGGCCGCCCGGGTAGGCTGGGGGCAGCTGGCCTGGTCCATCGGCCCGGCGATATCGCTGCTGCTGTCCGTGGCGCTGGCTCCGCTTGGCCTGCTGGGCAGCCGGTTGATCTTCGGGCAGTTGTTCGTCATCGCCCTGATCACCTGGATCATGCAGCAGCAGATCAGCGAGAGCAAGATCTGGGAGGAGGAAAAAGCCAGGGAAGCCAAGGCCAAGGCGCTGGCAGGCGGCAAGGCGGCGAAAAGTTCGGTTGCCGAGCTGTTCAAGAGCCGCGCCAATCTGCGCTCGATCGTTCTGCTCTTGGGCATTTACTGCTTCTGGAACCTGGTGGCGGGCGTGATGGGCTACTTCATGCCTTACATTTACCAGCGGGTCGGCGGCCTCACCTCCGCCCAGGCCAATTTGCTGCAGGCCTTCCTCTGGATTCTGACCGTAGCCTCGACGTATTTCGTCTTCATCAAGTTCGGCGATAAAGCCAACCGGAAAGTGCTGTACGGAATCGGCGCATTCATGGGGATTGCCGCCTGGGCGATCCTGTCCTTCGGCGGCATGGGCATGGCCGAACTGCTGGCCTTCGTTGTGCTGTGGGGCGTCGCCGCCGGCTTCGGAGCGCAAGCCTTTTACGGCTTGTGGGCGGGCGAGCTGTTTCACACCAAATACCGCGCCAAAGCCCAGGGCTTTCTGTTCAGCACCGCCCGGGTAGCGGTGGGCCTGATCTCGCTGGTGGTGCCGTCCATGCTTACTTCCATGGGTTTTGCCGCTTCCGGTATGGTGATGATCGGCTTCCTGGTCATCGCCGCGGTGATCGGCGTGGTCATGGCCCCGGAAACCCGCGGCAAGACGCTTGAACAAATTCAGGAGGAAGTGTACGGACGGGATTTTGTGAGCCATCCGGACGAATCCATATCTCGAACCGGGTAACAACGAATCGATGTCCCGGACGGGGCCGCCGCGAAGGATGGAGTTTAAAAGAGAAAGTGCGAGATATCGAGGATATTTATGGGCTCAACCTAGAAATCGGTGATTAACACAGCCGGCTGCTGGAACGACCAATCAACTGACTTACCTGCTGACCCACCTGCTGATCTGCCTGCTGCCCCATCTGCTGGCCAACCGTCGAACCGTCGGCCTTCAACATAGCGGTACTTTATGTGCTTATTATCCGAAACCTAGCAGGTTTATCCCCATTAGCGCCATTTTATGTACTTATTTTCCTAAGAATGGTCCGGAACGAAGTCATTTCCTTGCGACGAAGGAAAATAGCGACATAAAATTCCCCTATTTCGCTCAAATCGACGGATGTTGACGGGATAACGCCTTTTTATGTACTTATTTTCTCTGAAGCAATCTGCCCCGCCCTGCCTGCGGATTCCGCAAACAGGCAGGGCGGGAGCTATATCGCTTAATCCAAATACGACTCGGCCAGTTTAATCACCTGGTCCTTGTTCATTTGCAAGCCGGTTTCGATCATGTAATGAACGGCCTCCTTGCTGCCCGGGATATCATAGACCCATTGAATATTCCGGCCGGTTGCAAATTCGGTATACAGCATTCTTATACCCTTAACCTCAAGGGTCTCGCGCGGATTGTCCTTGTCTTCTTCGGGCAGCATAACCGTCTGCTTTCCGGGGGTTTTGGAAATCGTTACGAGAATGCCTGTTTTGCCGTTTCTTTGGTAAGAGCTCATAATAATCCAGTAATTTTTCGAGACCTCAATCGGCATCATCGCATAACCCTTGCCCGATTCCTCCGCCTGCTTCCGCAGTTTGTCGGCGATCTCCGCCTCTTCTTTATCGGTTAGCGGATTCTCATAAAGGGCCGGGTAGAAGGAGACCGTGGCATGAGCAAACTTATAATCACCCTCGAAACGGTCAAACAGCTTTACCGGCTGCCCCGCCATGCGGGAACGAAGCTCGGTCAAATCGTGGAAGGGAACCCGCTTCCATTCGATGTCGATTTCATGATCCGGATTGTTCTCAAGCACGTAAAAAATCGCAGCCTCCCCATCCTTCAGCAGATCGTTGGATAAACCGGCGCTGCTCAGTGAACGCCGTTGCTCGTCCATGGAAGGCTTTTTATATTCGGGGCTGCTCTTATCCAATATCTTTTCTTCCCAAACAATGTCGCCGTGCTTACTTTTCAAGGCATAGTAGTAGTTTGACGCCGCAAAAGCGGTGGAGGCCGCCAGCAGCATTCCGGCCATGACCAGCAAACCTACTTTACGTTTCCCGATCAATCGCGCCTTTGTTTTTTTTTCGGCGCGCAGCTTGCTCATCACTTTGGGGGTCAGGTCCACCTCGGGAAGCTGCGCTTCACGAAAAAGTTGTTTCAGATCCTGATCCTTGTCCGATATCATAAGCACACACTCCTTTCGCCTGAGCGTAATACTGGCGGAATTTCGCCGCCGTCCGCCCGTATTTCTTGCGGAGAGCGGCGTTGCTGCGGCCGAGAATCTGGCTGATCTCCTCATAGCTCTTCTCATCAACGCACCGCAAAATCAGCAAGTTCCGTTCCTCCGCCGATAACTTCGCCAAGGCCCGATGCACAATTTCATCAAAATAATGGGCTTCGATCCGCAAGTCCACAGGTTTGTTCTCTTTGTCATCCCGGTAGAAGAAGGGGAGGTACTTGGCCAGCTTGCGCTTGCGGATCATATCGATGCAATGATTGTAGGCGATTTTGTACAGCCAGGCCCCAAACGGAACGTCGCGTTTATATTTTCCCAATGAACGGTAGGCTTTTAAAAATACTTCCTGACCGCTGTCCTCGGCTTCGGCATAGTTGCCTAACATATGGTAGCAATACAGGAAAATCGATTTTTGATAGACTTGCATGATTTCCGCGAACTTTTCGGTGTCACCCTCCAGAATGTCGGTTATCGTTTGCGACAGATCGACATCGTCCACATTCTCACACCCTTTCCCCTAATACAACGTATCATTGGCTCCCGGATGTGACAAATCCGCAAAAAAAGGACCGGTCGCTACCGGTCCTTGATCGAGACCCGTTCTTCCGCCCAGCTCTCATCTGCCGCAACGGTCCGGTTGCGCCCGTCGCCCTTGGCTTGATAAAGCGCTTTATCGGCTAAGCGGAACAACTCGCCCAGATCATCCGATTGAACGGGAAACTCGGCGACTCCTATGGAAACGGTGACCGGCCGGCCGGCCGGGCTTACCGTGCCTTCCAGTTGGCCGCGAATCCGTTCCGCCGTTTGAATGGCAACGGCCAGCGGGGTATCGGGAAGAATGACGATAAACTCTTCGCCTCCGAAGCGGAAGCAGAAATCTTTTTGCCGCACGGCCGATTGAACGAGATCCGAAACAAATTTCAGCACTTCATCCCCGGTTTGATGACCGTACGTGTCATTGATCTGCTTAAACCGGTCGATATCCAATATGAGCATCGAAAAAGAATGCTTGGCGAAATCGAATAAAGCCAATACCTCATTCAGCGCCCTGCGGTTTTGCAGGCCGGTCAGCGGATCTTTGCGGGTGCTGTCGGTAAGCCGTTCATTTTGATCCTGCATCGTCTTCAGGGAGTTCAGCACGGTCTTCGTCAACAAATCGGCCTCCCAAATCCAATGGCTTGTCCGGATCGGCGGCAGTTTCTTGGCATTGCGGACCGAACTTCTCGCAAACTGGGCAAGCCATACGATCGGCTCGGTGACCTTATGCGCCATATAGATCGTAGCCGCCATGATCAGGATGAAAGGAAGGGCCATGATCAGCAGCATTTTGCGAATCTGCTCTTCTTGTTGTTTTTTCACCATGCTGATCGGCGTTTGCATGATAATGCCCCAACCGACCTCAGGGACCGTGGCGTACCCGGCCAAAAAAGAGACTTTTTTCGTGTTGATCACGGGTTTTCGGCCGCTTTCGCCGTTTTTTACAGCTTGGACTACAGCGTTTTCACTAACATTTTCGCCGCGCCGGCTGGTGTCGGGGTGAAAGATCAGCTGTCCGCTGGAATCCACGATATAATAATAAGAGCCCGTCTTATCCGCCAGATTTTCGCTGAAAATACTGTCGAGGATGTTGTTTTCCTCCAGGTAAATCGTCCCGCCTATGAACCCATGATAGACACCGTTTCTATCGAACACGGGTTCCGTCATCAGGATGATGAGCCGTCCGCTTGTGCCGATATATGGCTTCGACAACGTTGATTTCCGGGTTGCCAGGGCTTCCAGCGCCGGCGTTGACACAAGCTTGGTTCCGGCCAAATGATAGTTCGGCGAAGCGATGCTGCGAACGACGCCTTTGGCGTCCGCCCAAAACACCGAATTGAAATAGTCGTTGCTGTTCTTGAAGAAATCCAGTTTGGCTTGAATATCGGCGGATTGCGAGGCCTCGTCCGCGTCGAAGAGATGAATGGATACGGTATGCAGCCCCAGCCGCATCGATTTGAATAAAGTGCCTAAGGTGCGGCTCATCTGCAGCGAAGTGGAATAGTTCATTTCCAGCGTCCGGTTGTATAAAATGCTTCTTTCGGCTTTATAGGATGAAGCCGCGGAAATAAACGTAGTTATAATTACGGCGAGCCCGACAATCAGCGAAAAGAGGACGGCCAGGCGGATTTTGGGGTATGTGCGCTTTTTGCTGTTCATATTTAAGCGATTCCTCTATGTTGTTTCTAGCGGTTTTGCATCCTGCGGGAGGATGGATATGAGGTTAAGCATACCAAAACTTCGCGGCGTTGAACAGAGTTTTTGTGGCGCCTTCCCCCGGCGGTTTAAAATCGTCCACCCCAAAAGCTTAATTTCGTCCAATGAAGGGGGGAGCTTTTTTTAATACGATGAAAGCGTAATCATTTTGTGATCACTTTCGGGAGGTAACTTATGGAAAAGCTGCTTTACGGTGTCGCTTACTATGACGAATATATGCCTTGCGAACGTCTGAACGAAGATATCCGGATGATGAAAGAGGCCGGGATCAATGTGGTGCGGATCGCCGAATCGACGTGGAGCACGCACGAGCCCCAAAACGGGGTGTTCGACTTCACCTCGGTGGATCGGGTGCTGGACGCGATGCATCGGGCGGGGATTCATGTCATCGTCGGTACGCCTACGTATGCCGTGCCGACCTGGATGGTCAAGGAGCATCCGGACGTGCTGGCGACAACGGCCAAAGGCCCCGGCAAATACGGCGCGCGGCAAATTATGGACATCACCCATCCAGCGTACCTGTTTTATGCGGAGCGGATCATCCGCCAACTGATTTCCCGGGTCAGCGGCCACCCCGCGGTCATCGGCTACCAGACCGACAACGAAACGAAGCATTACCACACGGCGGGCGCCAACGTTCAACTGCTGTTCGTCAAATACATCAGAGAGAAATTCAACACGCTGGACCGGGTGAACCGGGCGTTTGGGCTGGATTACTGGAGCAACCGGATCAACAGCTGGGAGGACTTCCCCTCGGTCGTCGGAACGATCAACGGCAGCCTGGGCGCGGAGTTCGCCAAGTTCCAGCGGAAGCTGGTCACCGATTTTCTGAATTGGCAGGTGTCGATCGTAAACGAATACAAGCGTCCGGATCAGTTCGTCACGCAAAACTTCGATTTTGAGTGGCGCGGGCATTCCTATGGTATCCAGCCGGACGTCGACCATTTTGCGGCCGCCCGCCCGTTCGACATCACCGGGGTGGACATCTATCATCCCTCCCAGGACGATCTTACCGGCAGCGAAATTTCCTTCGGCGGAGATGTGGCCCGCTCTACCAAAGGAACGAATTATTTGGTGATCGAGACGCAGGCGCAAGCTTTCACCCATTGGACACCGTATCCCGGGCAGCTGAGATTGCAGGCGTTCAGTCACCTGGCCTCCGGGGCCAATATGGTCGCTTATTGGCATTGGCATTCGCTCCACAATTCTTTCGAAACGTACTGGAAAGGCCTGCTCAGCCACGATTTCGAACCTAATCCGGTCTATGAGGAAGCCAAAACGATCGGCCGCGATTTTGCCCGGTTATCGCCGCATTTGGCGAACCTGAAGAAGGAGAACAAAGTCGCCATCCTCGTTAGCAACGAGTCGTTGACGGCGTTGGAATGGTTTAAGTTTAATTTTACCAGCGCCAAAAACTACAACGATGTCGTCCGGATGATGTATGATGAGCTGTACCGGATGAATGTCGGCTGCGACTTCGTGTCGCCCGCCACCCCAAGCTTTGAGCGGTATGATCTGCTTGTGGTGCCGGCGCTGTACACGGCTTCCGATGAACTGCTGGAACGCCTTAACCGGTTCGTGTATGACGGCGGGCACATCGTTTATACTTTTAAGAGCGGATTTACGGACGAAAATGTCAAAGTCCGCACCGAACGCCAGCCGGGGGTGATCGGGAAGGCTTGCGGCGTTTCGTACAGCATGTTCGTTGAACCCCGAAACGTATCGCTGAAAGACGATCCGTTCCGGGTCGGGGCGGAGCACAACCAGGTGCATACGTGGATGGAACTGCTCACGCCGGCGGAGGCGGAGGTAGAGGTGCTCGCCTATTACGACCATCCGCATTGGGGGGAATACGCCGCAGTGACGCAAAACCGGTACGGCCAAGGGCAGGCCGTTTATATCGGCTGCATGACCGGCGAAGCCATCATGGGCAAGATCCTGGAGCATGCCGTGAAGCAGGCCGGTTTATGGGGGGCCGATCAAGACATCCGTTTCCCGCTCATTACCAAACACGGGATTAACGGGATGGGCAAAACCGTCCGCTACTATTTTAACTATTCCGATTTGCCGGCATCGCTAAATTACCCTCACCGGGAGGGGACTGAACTTCTCTCGGGCGCGCCGGTAAGTCCCGGTAAGACCCTGACCCTGGAGCCCTGGGGATTCAAGATTATTGAAGAGCAATAGATTGTTTCAGACGCCTCCCGCATCTGCGAGGCGTTTTCTACTATATTTTCCGGCATCAGGGGGGATCGCATGTTTGGCAGACTGCGGCAGCGGGTCATCGATCCGTTTAAAACGAGCATCCGCAACAAGTTGATTTTGACGATGATGTTGATCGCGGTCGTCCCCGTCGTGGTCGTTGCCGCGCTCGCGGCGGAGAACAGCAGAACCTCGATGGAGGAGCAAGTGATCGGCACCAATCTGTCCAACATGAAATGGACGGGGATTTATCTGGGCGAGCAGTTCGCCAGGTTGAACAATCTGATTTACTCCATCCAGATCAGCCCGGGGCTGACCGATTATTTGAACCGGCCCGAAGGGGAAACCCCGGCCAGCCATTTTACGGCGCAGCAGAACGTTTTTAATACGCTGAACAGCGTGTATTACAGCGGCGGAAATCATCTCGTCGGCGTCATCCTGTACCTGCATGACACAGGCACGCTGTTTACGATCAATTCGATGCGAAACGACGTGGGAACGGTCAGCGGCATGCCGCGCGCGTATCGGGATTTGCTTGTGCAGAACAAAGATTTTATCGTCGAGACGCCCCCGTCGGCCCCCGACAAATTACGTTTGATCCGCAGCATTAACCGCTTTGAAAACCAGGAGAAGCTCGGGTATATCTCCTTGGATGTGCTTTGGTCTTATTTCGATCAAACGATGAATTTGCTCGGCGAAGGAAAAGAGCAGTCCGTGTTCGTCACGGATTTGAACGGCCGCGTTCTTTACGGCAAAGGCGGCGTCCTGCCCGAGAATGCGGCCGCGGCGCTGTCCAAGTCCAAGGAGACCGGGCCGGGCTATTTCAAAACGGACGGAGAGTTCGTCTTCTACAATACGGTGGACCCGGCCGGCCTCCGATTGGTGAAAGTCATCCCGATCGCCGTCATAAACGAAAGCGCCCGGGCAACGATGAATTACGGGTTGATCGTCGGGATGATTTCCGTGGCCGTCTCCGCGCTGTTCGCCTTTTATTTTGCCTGGAAAACGACCAAACCGATCATCGGCCTGGCTAGGGCGATGCGCAAGCTGGATCTGACCAAGGGGCAGGCGTTTCCCCGGAGCAGGCGAAAGGACGAAATCGGGCTGCTTGAAGCCAATTTTGCCACGATGGGGGAACGGATCAGGGAGCATATTAATACGGAATACAGAATCCGCCTGGAAAAGAAAACGGCCGAGCTCAAGGCGCTGCAATCGCAAATCAACCCGCATTTTTTGCAAAATACGCTGCAGTTGATCGGCGGGATGATCTTCTCGCAAAAACCGGCGGAAAGCTACGAAATCATCCGCTCCTTAAGCGAAATGTTCCGTTACATCGTGCGCGATCCGGATACGCTGGCGACCCTCAGAGCGGAGCTTGAACATCTGCATCATTACATGAAAATTCAGCAGCAGCGGTTTGGCAAAAGACTTCATTACGAGCTGGGCGTTTCCGATGACGTGCTGGACTGCCGAATTCCCAAACTGACTTTGCAGCCTTTGGTCGAAAACGCGTTTATCCATGGCCTGGATCATAAGGCGGGGGAGTGGCGGCTTGAGGTGACGATTAGCCGTGAGCCCTCCGGGGGAGGCTTGCTGATCATGATCCGGGACAACGGAGCCGGCATGGCGCCCGAACAGCTGAACCGGCTGCGCTCGCAGCTGGATCAAGATCTGGAGCAAGTGTGGACGCAGGGGACGAGTATCGGCCTCATCAATGTGGCTTCGCGGATTCAAATGTATTTTGGAGCGGAATACAAAGTGGACATGAACAGCAAGGCGGGCCAAGGAACTTGCGTAACGCTGCATCTTCCCGAGCAGAAGGAGGGATAAAGCATGTTCAAAGTGTTGATCGTGGACGACGAGGAGTGGAACCGGGACATTATCAAAAACCTGGGCCGGTGGGATGAATTGGGCATGGTGGTCGCGGGGGAGGCCGAGGACGGACTGGAGGCGCTGCGGCTGATCGAGCAGCTTGGTCCGGAGCTCATCATTACCGACATGCGCATGCCCGGTTCGGACGGCGAAGAGCTGATGCGCAGCATCCATGACCGTTTTCCCGGCAAGCAGGTGATCGTGGTCAGCGGGTACGACGATTTCCATTACGCCAGACAGGCGATTCGCTACAATGCGGCCGACTATCTGCTGAAGCCGATCGATCCCCAGGAATTAAACGCGGTGTTGGCCAAATGCGGGGAAGCCTTGCGGCAGCGCGGCGGCCGTCAGGGGATCGACCTGGAGCTGTCCGCGAAGCTGGCCGGTTACAAGAAGCGGCTGGGGTCCTGCTTTAATGAATTGAACGGCGAGGGAATCCGCAAAGTGTTCGGCGAACTGCGGTCGGATACGCAGCTTGCCGCGGCCCTGAAGCCGGAGGCGATCCGCTATTTTGTGCATGAAATCCTGCTGTATTTAAAGGAACTTTGCGCGGCCAACGCGCTGGCCTCCGAGCCCGAACGTTTGGTGGAGCATACGGAGGTGCCGGACTCTTTTCACAAAGCGGCCGGCTTGATGGAAGGCTGCTATATGGCTGCATTGGATGAATTGATCAAACAGCGGAAATTTAAAAACAAGCTGCATTTGGGCGAGGTGAAATCCTATCTTGAGCATCATTATGCCGAGCAGATCGGCTTGGAGCAGTTGGCCAAGCTGTTTTTTGTCAGCAAAGAGTATTTGAGCAAAGCGTTTAAGCAGGAGTACGGCATTACGGTTACGGACTATTTGCTGCAATTAAGAATGGAGAAGGCGATGGAGTGGCTGGGGGCGGACGAAGAGGTCGCGATCAAGAGCGTGGCCGAGATGGTGGGGTACGAGGATGTGTCCTATTTTCACCGGGTGTTTAAAAAGCATTTCGGGCTTTCGCCGGGAGAAGCGAGAAAAGCTTCACAAGGTTTAAAAATATCCAATGAAGGAGTCTAATCCCGTCCAATGAAGCGCTTACATGTTTCGATTAAAATGAAAGCGTAAACAAACTTAATCGTTCAGGAGGTCATAAATGATGAAGATGTGGAAGGGGATCGTCGGAACGGCTTTAATCGCAACGTTGCTCGCCGGATGCGGATCGGGCGGCGGAAGCGGCGCGGCAAGTAGCGAAACGCCGGGGGCAGGCGGCGGAAGCGCCAGCGGCAAAAGCGTCAGTTTAAAAATGTTTATCGCCCAGCCTCGTTTGAAGGAACATTACGATAAGTATATCGATGCCTTCGTGGCCAAGGAAAAGGCGGATAAGAACATCGACGTTACGGTTCAACTGGAGATGCCGCCGGCCGATACCGCTCCGCAAATCCTGAAAACGAGACTGGCTTCGAACGACGCTCCCGACGTGTTCGCCATTCACGCGGTTAATGAAATTCCGCCCTTCTATAAAGCCGGTTATCTGGAGGACTTGTCCGATCAGCCGTTCGTGGGCAAGCTGCTGGACAGCGTGAAGCCTTCGGTCACGACGGAGGACGGCAAAGTCGTCGCGGTGCCGCTCGAAACGTTATCCTGGGGGTATTTGTACAACAAGACGATTTTTAAAGAACAAGGCCTCACTCCCCCGACCACATTAACGGAAATGAAGGCGGTCGTCGAAAAGCTCAAACAAAGCAACATCACGCCGTTTGTTCTGTCCGACAAAGAGTCGTGGATCCCCCAGCTGTTCCTGCCGCTGACCGTAGGAGCGATGGTCAATACGGAAACCCCGGATTTCATCGACCGGATGAGCAAAGACGAAGGCTCCTTCTCGGAACTTAAGGAGATGTTCAACATCATCGATTTGGTCTACGCCAACGGCACCAAAAACGGTCTTGAAGTCGGCGGCGACGACGGAGCGGCGATGTTCGCCACCGGAAAAGCGGCGATGTGGGTGCAAGGCCCGTGGTATGCCGAGACGATTTTGAAATCCAATCCCGATATCGATTTTGGCGTGGCGGCTTTGCCGATCAACGACAATCCGGACGCTACGATGATCAACTTGAGCACGTCCACCTCCCTGGCCGTGTCCAAAACGAGCAAAAACAAAGAAGTGGCCCTCGATTTCATCAACTACATCCTGGACGACAAGGATTCCAGCGCGTTCTACCAGGCGTTGAAGTTTAACCCGGTCGCCACCGTGCACGACTACAGCAGCTATCCATGGGTGGACGACGCTATGGTTTATGTGAAAGCGGGCAAATCGTATCAAGACCCGCGGATTCCGCAGGCGGTTAAGGATGAATCCGGCAAAGCCCTGCAATCCTATATCGCCGGACAAATCTCGCAGGACGACGTCATCACCGCTCTGGACAAAGCTTGGAAGTCCTATAACAAAGTCAATAAGTAACGCGGAGGCTGAACGATAGGAAGGGACATGTTGTTCCTTCCTTCTATATAAGTTGAACCAAGGATTAGACGAGGGAGGCAAGAGGGGGAAATGATTCTGAAGAAACGGCAGTGGTCGCCTTTGTGATCGGATTTCTACCTTTTCTGAATTTAGTTCAAACATAGAAATCCGGGAACAACAGCGATCGTAAGAACATTTCACCCGGCTGCCTTTTTTCGTTACAAGTATTAGTTCAACTTATCATCCATAGAAATGACAGGAGGGGAGAAAAACATGCCGTCCAAGATCTATAAGAAGTATTTTTCCCTATTGGCTTTTACGGCCCCGGCCCTCATTATATACACCATCTTTCTGCTTATCCCGACGTTCGGCGGAATGTATTATACGTTTACCGACTGGAACGGCTTGAATCAGGATTACAGCTTTGTGGGGATCGCGAATATCGTGGAAGCGCTCACGGAGGATCCGGATTTCATCAATGCGCTGCTGTTTACGCTCAAGTACGTCGTGTTTATGGTTATTTTGCAAAACGTAATCGCTTTGCTGCTGGCGGTGCTGATCGAAACGCGGACCCGCAGCAAAGGGTTTTTCCGGACGATCTTCTTCATGCCGAACATGATCAGCTTAATCATCAGCTCCTTTATGTGGACCTTCGTGTTTTCGCAGGTAATCCCGCAGCTCGTCGAAAAAGCGGCCTTCACCTTCCTGGACCATGCCTGGCTGGGCGATCCGAAATACTCATTCTACTCGATCCTGATCGTTTCGCTGTGGAACGGGGTCGGGTACATGATGATCATCTATCTGGCCGCCCTGCAGGGTGTGCCGCAAAGCTTAAAGGAAGCGGCCATTATCGACGGCGCGAGTTCATTCCAAACGCTAAAAAGCGTGACCCTGCCGATGATTACGCACGCGGTGACGATCTGTTTCTTTCTGACGCTGAACGGCGCTTTCAAAGTGTTTGACGTCGTGTACGGCTTAACCGGGGGCGGTCCGGGGCGCAGCACGCAGGTCATCACGATGAACATTTACGAGGAGGCGTTCTCCAACAACTTCCGGTACGGGTATGCCAGCGCCAAATCGCTGATTTTATTCGCCATCGTGCTGGTCGTCACCTTGATTCAGATGAACGTCATGAAGAAAAAAGAGGTGGAAGCATGAGCATGAAAAAAATCAACTCGCTGCTGATCGGGCTGGTTTTGTCCGTCGGCGCCCTGTTCACGTGTTTCCCCATCTATATGGCGGTCGTCAATTCGTTTAAGACCCAAGGGGAGATGTTCGCTTCGTTTGTCGCGCTTCCTGCCAAGCTGCATTTTGAGAACTATTCGCAGGCATTTGAGAAAATCCATCTCTTAAACAGTTCTTTGAACTCGGTGATCGTATCCGTGCTCGGGATCGGCGGAATCGTCTTCTGCTCGGCCTTGGCCGGCTATAAGTTATCCCGCACCCGGGGCAAATTGAGCAACTTCATTTTCCTGCTGTTTGTCGCTTCGATGCTGGTGCCGTTTCATTCCATCATGATACCGCTCACCCGGATGGCCAAAACGATGCACGTGCAGGGCAGCACCTACGGGTTGGCGCTCATCTATATCGGCCTTGGCGTCAACATGGCGATCTTTCTGTACCACGGTTTCGTCAAATCGATACCGCGGGAGCTGGAGGAGTCCGGGCAAATCGACGGCTGCAACGAATTCCAGACGTTTTTCCGGATCATTTTGCCGCTGCTTCTGCCCATAACCGTCACCATCGCCATTCTCGACTTTTTGTGGATATGGAACGACTTCCTGCTTCCGCTGATGATGCTGACGGACGTGGACAATTACACCTTGATCCTGTCCACCAACATGCTGTTCGGGGAGTACAACAAGGAATGGTCGCTGATTCTGGCTTCGCTCGTACTGACGGCGATCCCGGTGGTGGTCATTTACGGCTTCTTCCAAAGATTCATCATGGAAGGCATCGCGGAAGGGGCCGTGAAGGGCTGAGCGAAACATACATTTGGCTCAACCTGTATAAGTTGAACTAAAGAAACGCGGAAGTAAGGCAAGCGGGTTCAATACTCAAAAGTTCAACTTATATAGAAACCGGTGGGTGCTTCACCGCAGGCTGCTGCCTGGAGCGAACCCAGCGTCGGCTGGGCCTTCAAAATAGCGGCATTTTATGTTCTTATTATCCGGAGCCAGGCATGTTCATCCCCATTAGCGGTACTTTTTGTTCTTATTTTCCTATGAATGGCCCAAAACACCGGCAATTCCTTGCGACCGGGGAAAATAGCAACATAAATTTCCTCTATTCTCTCAAATGGGCGGATATCGCCGGAATAACGACCTTTTTTGCACTAGCGTTGCATAAAACCTAACGCGAATAATCAAATATTAGTTAAATATGGGTAATTATGATCATTTTTCATGGAAAAAGCATAAAAAATCTCCTATTGTAAAGAGGTAGGTACGTTGTCCATAACTCTCTACAAAAGGAGACCA